>Ga0209567_10000028_pt1 | contig 63250 bp, 57 predicted proteins | sample COG_12_FD_184756 | JGI IMG/M metagenome (GOLD analysis project Ga0209567, IMG submission 184756) | Pelagic marine sediment microbial communities from the LTER site Helgoland, North Sea, for post-phytoplankton bloom and carbon turnover... | ecosystem: Environmental > Aquatic > Marine > Neritic... | reverse complement strand
ACGAAACGTACGTCGAGGGGCTGTGGCGGCATCTTCGAACCGAGTGCATCGATGCGGGGACGGAGTGCGATGCACTCACGATCCCTCACAACTCGAATCTTTCTGCAGGGGCTTTCTTCCGGCCGCTCGATCAAAACGGTGATCCCATCGACGCCGACTACGCCGAGGAGCGCGCATTCATGGAGCCGATCTTCGAGATCTATCAGCACAAGGGGGATTCGGAATGCTTGCCTGGTCAAACCATTTCCGACGAGCTCTGCGGTTTCGAGAAGCTTCCCTACGCCAATTTTGCGAGCATCACTGTGGACATCTTCACCGATCCCCACCCGAGCGATTTCCTGCGCGCCGCCCTCGGTCAGGGCATGCAGCTCGAGCTGAGCCTCGGCGCCAACCCGTTCAAGCACGGCATCGTTGCCAGCACCGACACGCACATCGCAGCGCCGGGGCACGCTCAGGAGCGCGGCTACGCCGGCCACGGCAATGTTGGAAAAGGCGCCACGGCCACGGAGTTCGAGACGGGGCTCGTCGACTATCCCGACAACAGCGGGGGTGGTCTCGCGGTGGTCTGGGCTGAAGAGAACTCCCGGGAGGCGATCTTCGGCGCGATGCGCCGCAAAGAGACCTACGGCACGAGTGGCCCGCACATCACGGTGCGTTTCTTTGGCGGCTGGTCGTATCCAGCCGGCATGTGCAACGACCCGAGGTTCGCCACCATCGGGTACCAGCGTGGGGTCCCCATGGGCGGTGATCTCCCCGCGCCTCCCAATGGCGGCGCGCCCACGTTCTTTCTTTCCGCCATTCAGGATCCCGGCACCGAAGAGAGAATCGGCACGCCGCTCCAACGAATTCAAGTGATCAAGGGATGGTTGGACGAAGCCGGCGAGTATCACGCCGAAACATTCGATGTGGGCGGGAACCCCGACAACGGCGCGAGCGTAGATGTCGCGACGTGCGAGCTCCAACCGGGGACCGGAGGTTTTGCGGAGCTCTGCGCGACCTGGACCGATCCCTCCTTCGACCCCGATCGCCCCGCCTTCTACTATGCCCGCGTCATCGAAAACCCGGTCTGCCGGTGGACGACCTGGCAGTGCAACGCGGACGGGATCGATTGCGACCGACCCGAGACAGTCACCGAGGGCTACGAGGGTTGTTGCGAGGAACGGGTTCCCAAGGCGATTCAAGAGCGGGCATGGACCTCGCCGATCTGGTACGACCCGGCATGACTTCTTGGCATCGTCGATGCGGACGCTAACGCTGGCGCTGACGCTAGCACCGACGCTGACGCTGGCAGCGACGCCGCCACTGACGCTGCCACTGACGCTGGCACTCGCACCGACGCTGCCCGATTGACACCGCGCTCCCTTCCTGCTGATCTCCGCCCCATGCAACTCCGCAGCGACAGTTTCAACGACGGCGATTTCATCCCCACTCAGTACGCATTCGGCAAGACCAGCGCGGAGGGGAAGATCGATCTCTCCGACAACAAGAATCCGCATTTGGCGTGGTCGGACTTGCCGGACGGCACCAAGTCGATCGCGATCCTCTGCATCGATGCCGATGCACCGACCAAACCTGACGACGTCAATCAAGAGGGCCGGATGGTGCCGGCTGATCTACCCCGGGCTGAGTTTGTACATTGGGTGCTCGTCGATCTCGCGCCCGACGCGACCATCGCGGCGGGCGCCTTCAGCGATGGCGTCACGGCGAAGGGCAAGGATGGGCCGGAGGGACCGCAAGGTACCCGCCGGGGAATCAACGATTACACTGGGTGGTTTGCCGGCGATCCCGACATGGCCGGTGACTACTACGGCTACGACGGCCCATGTCCGCCGTTCAACGACAGCATCGTGCACCACTATCGGTTCACCGCGTACGCCCTGGGCGTCGACCGGGTCGCGGTAGACGGCAAGTTCACCTCCGCGGACGTGCTTGCTGCAATTGATGGCCACATCCTCGGCGAGGCGACGATCCTCGGGAAGTACAAGATCAACCAGAACGCACGAGAGCTCTAGTCCGGCGCTGATGAACCGACGGGACAAAGCCGACCGCATCGGGGAGATTCTCGATGGGCGCTACCCGGAACCGCCGATTCCGCTGGATCATCAGGATCCGTTCACGCTCTTGGTGTCGGTGATGCTGAGCGCGCAAACCACCGACAAGAAGGTCAACGAAGTCACTCCCGCGCTATTCGCCGAGGCTCCCGATCCAGAGGCGATGGCAGCGTTGCCGGTCGATCGGATCCTCTCCTTCATTCGCACAGTCGGCCTTGCGCCTACGAAGGCCAGGAATCTCAAGGCCATGGCCGGGCTGCTCATCGAAAGACATGGCGGGGCGGTTCCCGACGACATCGATGCCCTCGAGGCGCTTCCTGGAGTTGGGCACAAGACAGCATCGGTCGTGATGTGCCAGGCCTTTGGCCTGCCGGCCTTTCCAGTGGACACGCACATCCATCGTCTCGCCGCACGATGGGGGCTCTCCGATGGAAAGAACGTGGTCAAGACCGAGGCCGATCTCAAGAAAGTGTTTCCACAGGACACCTGGATTCGGCGCCACCTGCAGATCATCTACTTTGGCCGCGAATACTGCCCGGCGCGCGGCCACGACTTGAGCACGTGCGAGATCTGCGGCTGGGCGGCGACGAAGAAGCGAATTGCCGAAGAATCCCGGCGCCACTGATGGTAGCCACTGGTCGCGAACCCTGCGGCGACCCATAGTCCCTCCGATGAGCATCGAGTTCCGGCTATTCCGCATCCCAATCCGCATTCACCTGTGGTTCTGGTTGATGGCTTTGTGGCTGTGGACGCTGAACAGCGACGAGGGCTGGGCGGGGCTCTTGATTTGGGTCGCGGTGGTGTTCCAGGGGATCCTGATGCACGAGCTCGGCCATGCTCTGGTCGGGCGTGCGTTCGGAAGGCAGCCGCGGATCGAGCTCATCGCGCTCGGCGGTCTGACCTGGTGGGAGCAGCGTGAGCCGATGAGCCCGGGGCGAAACCTCCTCGTGAGCGCTGCAGGTCCCGCTGTTGGCATTTTCATCGGATCGTTGGCCCTGGTCTTGATGGACGCCTTGCGCGTACCCGACCCGTCGCTTGCTCGGTACACTTTTCGCTCGCTGATCTTCGTCAATCTCGGCTGGGGCCTCTTGAACCTCCTCCCGGTCCTGCCGCTCGACGGCGGCAACATCGTGGCGTCGGTGATGGAGCTGCTCGCTCCGTCGCGTGGACGCTTGCTGGCGTGCTACGTCTCTTTCGGCGTCATCGGGCTGCTGTTTGCGGTGACGGTGACCTTCAAACAGTACCCCGCAACTATCCTCCTCTTCTTGCTGGCCTTCAGCACGTATCAAGCCTTCCGCATCGAGCGGCAACGCCTCACCTCCCCACCACCCGAAGGCGTGCAGCCGCAGAATCTCGTCAAGCAGGCATTCGAAGCGCTCGAAAGGGGCGACGGGCAGGCCCTGATCGGCGTAGCGTCGGAGCTCGTCACCGGCGCTGAATCGACCGAGCAGCTCGATGAGGCCTTTCATCTCCTGGCCTGGGGCAGGCTGATCAACGGAGAGCCGGGCGAGGCCCATCAAGCGTTGACCTCGATGTCGGGCGACCGAGCCGCAGACCCGGCACTCGAAGGCGCGGTCCTGGTGGAGCTCGGAAAACCCGACGACGCGGTGCCGCTCCTCGAGAAGGCTTGCGAGCGGGGTGGGGCATTTGCGCAAGCCTACTACCAGCGTGCCCTACGAGATAAAAACGTTTGATTGCGAATAGTTGAAGGAATCGCCGCCCCTTGCTTGCATCTATGCGAATGAGGGCATATATCGAAATCTCATGCCGGTGGCCATTTCCGAATCCCCTCGTTGGGAGCTCTACCGTCTACTCGCAGAGCCTCGGCGGCTTCGTTTGCTGGGGCTCACCTCCGAGGATGAGCTCTCGATAGGAGAGCTTGCCGAGCTGACGCGGGAAGCGCAGCCGAACGTATCCAAGCACCTGAAGCTGCTTCGCGAGGCCGGACTGGTGGCCGTGCGCCGCCAGGGCACCCACGCGTTCGCTCGGCTGTCGCCCGAGCTGAACGGCGACCCCGTGCTTGCCGACGCGATCCGTTCGGGGCGCGAGCTTTGCGCCGAAGACGGCAGCCTCGGGCGCATTGCCGAGGTGATCCAAGCGCGCGACGAAGCTGCGCGAACCTTCTTCGAACAACCCGCGGATGAGGCGTCTTCGCCGCCCGTAGCCGAGTGGTCCGCTTATCTCACGGCGCTTCGTACGTTGTTGCCGCGCCGAGGTCTCGCAGTCGATCTTGGCACAGGCGATGGGGCGCTGGTCGAGCTATTGGCGCCGTTGTTCGATCGCGTGATCGCGGTCGACCGCTCCGAGGAGCAGCTCAAGGCCGCTGCGCGCAGGCTATCGAGCCACGGTTACGATCACGTCGAGCTCGTTCGAGCCGACTACGACGACTCTTCAGTCGCGGCTCTCGTTCGTGAGCTCGGAGGCGCCGATGCGGTGTTTGCGGTGCGGTTGCTTCACCACGCGCCGAGACCCCGGCAGGTGGTGTCGCTCCTGTGCTCGCTCGTGCGGCCAGGCGGCCAGGTCGTGGTCATCGACTACTGCTCCCACGACGACGAGCGCATGCGCGAACGCCAGGCCGATTTGTGGCTTGGATTCGAGCGGGACGAGCTTCTTGATTTCGCCAAGTCGGTCGGCTTGATCGACGCCGAAGTTTTTGTAATTCCCGCAGCGCGCTACGGGCCTGGCCCCGATGCTCATTTGAAGTGGCAGGTGCTTGCAGCGCGACGCGAACCGAAAGAGGAGACAAGACCATCATGAGCCCAAATCCAGAACTGAAGCACAAGGTTGCCGACCTTTCGTTGGCTGACTGGGGTCGGAAAGAGATCGCGATCGCCGAGCACGAAATGCCCGGTTTGATGGCGCTTCGTAGAGAGTACGGCGCCCAGAAGCCGCTCGCCGGCGCGCGCGTCGCGGGCTGCCTTCACATGACCATCCAAACCGCCGTCCTCATCGAGACGCTGCGCGAGCTGGGCGCAGAGGTCACATGGACGAGCTGCAACATCTACTCGACGCAGGACCATGCGGCGGCTGCCATTGCCGCCACTGGGGTCCCGGTCTTCGCGTGGAAGGGCGAGACCGAGGAAGAGTACGACTGGTGCATCCATCAACAGATTCGCGCGTTCGAAGGTGGCAAGGCCCCGAACCTCTTGCTCGACGACGGCGGTGATCTCACCGCGATTGTGCACCAGCAATACCCGGAGCTCTTCGAAGGCCCCGATCGCATCCTCGGCTTGTCCGAAGAGACGACGACGGGCGTTCATCGTCTCTATGACATGGAGCGTGACGGCTCCCTCAAGTGCCCCGCGATCAACGTGAATGACTCGGTGACCAAGTCGAAGTTCGACAATCTCTACGGTTGTCGCGAATCGCTCGTCGATGGCATCAAGCGCGCCACCGACGTGATGATCGCCGGCAAGGTGGTCGTGATTGCTGGCTACGGCGACGTCGGCAAGGGCTGCGTGCAGGCAATGGCCCGCGCGGGCGCCCGCGTTCTCGTGACCGAAATCGACCCGATCTGCGCACTTCAGGCGTCGATGGAGGGGTACCAAGTCGTCACGATGGAAGAGGCGGCCCCAATGGCCGACATCTTCGTCACGGCGACCGGCTGTTGTGACGTCGTTACCGGCGAGCACATGAAGCAGATGAAAAATGAAGCCATCCTCTGCAACATCGGGCACTTCGACTCCGAGATTCAAATGGCGTGGCTGACCGATTCGGCGAACGGCATCGTCGAAGAGGAGATCAAGCCACAGGTCGATCACTTCATCTTTCAAGACGGCAAACGCATCATCGTGCTGGCGCGCGGGCGTCTCGTGAACCTCGGTTGCGCTACCGGCCACCCGAGCTTCGTGATGAGCAACTCGTTCAGCAATCAGGTCCTTGCACAGCTTTCGCTGTGGATGGAGCGCGACCGGTACGAGGTGGGCAAGGTCTACGTCCTTTCGAAGGAGCTCGACGAAAAGGTTGCGCACCTTCACCTCGGCCAACTCGGCGCGAAGGTCACCAAGCTCACGCCCGCCCAAGCTGAATACCTCGGAATTCCAGTCGAAGGACCATTCAAGCCGAGCTACTACCGCTACTGAGCGACGATGGTCTCGCTCCTGATCGAGACTTGGCGTTACTTCACGTCGCACGACGGGCGATTGCTCTCGGGGGCGATCGCGTTCTATGCGTCTTTGGCCATCGCGCCGCTCGGCGTCGTCGCGCTGTTGATCGCGTCGCTCGTCATGCCGGAAGCCGCAGCTCGCGAGGAGCTGGTCGAGCAAGTCGGGGCGTTTCTGGGCCCCGATTTGGCGACGTTCCTCGTCGGCGCGATGGTTCAGCTGGGCAACGAAGCCACGAGCTGGGCGGCCCCGGTCATTGGCGGTGTCTTCATGTTGTACATCTCTGCACGCCTGTTTTCGATGCTGCGGCGGGCGCTCAATCACATGTGGGGGATTCGGCCCAAGCTTCTAGTCCACTCGAGCCGCTCCGAGACCTTGCACCTCGTCGAGAGAAGACTCCTGGCGTTTGCGATGGTGTTGATCTTCGGAAGCTCACTCATCGTGCTCGTGTTGCTGCATTCCGGCGCAACGGCAGCCGCTCACCTCTTTGGGGATAGCCGCTACACGTTGACCCTGGCGGAGTTTGGGAGCGCGTTCGCGGTCTTGGCGCCGTTGATCGCCCTCGTTTATCGGTGGCTGCCCGACGCCATAATTTCGTGGCGGGACGTGTGGGTCGGAGCAGCCGTGACCTGCTTGTTCGTTCTCGGAGGCTCGTTTCTGATCGGGATCTACCTGGGATACGCGAGCCCGGCCTCGATCTATGGAGCCGCCGGATCGTTGATCGTCCTGCTTCTGTGGATCTATTACACCACGCAAATCTTTCTGATGGGCGCCGTGTTCACCCGGGCATGGGCGCGGCAACGCGGCAGGGCGATCGAGCCGCTCCCCTACGCGGACGTGGTCGAAACCCGCGACTACTCGGCAAACGTCTCGGCCAGCGAGACGTAGTGAGGCGCCTGCGCGGGCGCCTTCGCAGTGGTGCCGTACATGTGCTCGTCGAGGAAATCAAACAGTGCGCCCCACTGTTCGCGCGCCGCGGCACGCCACAGCAACACGTTGAACGCGTGGATCTCTCCTCGAAAAACATGCAGCTCGCATTTCGTGTCACGCCGCTGGAGCGCGTCGCTGAGACGAATCGTGTCGCCCAACAACGGGTCGGCGGTCCCGACCGTGGTGAAGAACGGAGGGAGAGGTCTGCTTCCAGGTACGGCTGGTTTTTCAAACAAGCGCAGCGGACTTGCCAGCGGGAACTGAAGAGCCCGTTTCACACGCCGGCCCAGATACGAGTAGGCGGTTCCCCGAATCTCGCCCTTGATCCAGCTCGCCATGCGACGGCTCTTGTCCGGATCGCGCCAGAAGCGCTGGACATCGTGGAGGTCGAGCAGGCCATACAGGGGTGCAACGCAGGTGATGCTCGCATTTCGCGCAAAGAGGCTTCGCGTGAAGGGCTCGGGTCTCGGGTGGGTAGCGCAGTAAGCGAGTGCCGCGGTGAGATTTGCGCCAGCCGACTCTCCGATGATCGCCAGGCGATCGGTATCGGCCCCGTACTTGGCCCCGTTGTCGAGCACCCATTCGAAAGCCGCCATCGCGTCTTTGAGGGGCTTTGGGTAGGCATGCACCGGTCCGAGCCGGTAGTTGATGTTGAACACCTGATAACCCTGCGCGGCTAGGACGTAGGCCATGATTCGATGCGTGTCCTTCGACATCATCGAGAACGCCCCCCCGTGGATGTAGACGATCGTAGGCAAGGGCCCAACAGCGTCCCGCAGCCGGTAGATGTCCAGCAAGTGGGAGCGCTTGCCTGTGTTCCGATACGGGACGTTGTGCTCGACCTCGACGCGACGCCAACTCTGAATCACCCACGGGAGCACGCCGTAGCCCAAGCGCGAAAAACGGTTCGCCGCTTTATCGATGCCGTTGCGAACCAGCGGCATGACCGAATCACGGGCACGGGTCATAACGAACAACTATACGGGATGATTGGGGCTACGAAAAGAAGCCAAGTTTCTTGAGCGCAGACCCATAAATGAACCGAATCATTCCATCGATTTCTTCGATGGATTTTGGCGTGTGGGGGTACCAAACGCGCTCTTTCTTCGCAGCCCAGCGGTCGATGAGGATCGGCTGCTGATGTGTGTATCCGCGAAGGGCCCCGGAGCCGTTGACCTGGCCGACACCGCTGTCCTTTAGGCCGCCAAATGGAGCCTCGGGTGCGCCGTATGCCATCGAGGCGTCGTTGATCACCACCGAGCCGGTCTCCAAGCGCTTTGCGATCTCAATACCCTTTTGGATGTTTCGCGTCCAAACGCTACCGCTCAAGCCGTACCGCGAGTCGTTTGCGAGACGAATCGCCTCCTCCTCATCAGCGACGCGCATGACAGCGGCGATCGGCCCGAACGTTTCTTCTCGCATGAGCTCCATCGTGTGATCGACGTTCCGAACGAACGTAGGCTTGTAAAAAAGGCCATCGGTGGTGTCCGCTTCTCCGCCCACCACGATCTCAGCCCCTTTGGCTTTTGCGTCCTCGATGTGGCGCTCGATGATCGGGAGCTGGCGGTCCCAAAACACCGAGCCCACTTCCACGTCCTCGCCCTTGCCGTATCGGAGCTCGCTGACGATGTTCTTCACGCGTTCCTCGAACTCGTCGGCGACGCTCTCGACGACGTAGATTCGCTCCACGCCCATGCACACGTGACCCGTGTTCAGCATCGAGTTGAAGACTGCGCCGCCGGCCGCGCGCTCGAGGTCGGCGTCGGCGCACACGATCATTGCGTCTTTTCCGCCCAGCTCCAGCGTGTACGGAATCAGCTGTTCCGCGCAGGCCACGGCGATCTTCTTCCCGGTTCGTACGCTTCCCGTGAACGAGATCTTTTGAACGCCGCCGTTGACGAGGGCGGCGCCGGTTTCGCCATCGCCGTGCAGTGTCTGGACTACGCCTTCGGGCACGCCGGCGTCTCTAAGCAGTCGAACCGCCCAATCACCTGAGTAGGGCGCAACCTCCGACGGCTTCAAGATCACCGCATTGCCCGCGAGGATGGCCTGCACAGTGGGGTTGATCGCCAACGAGAACGGACCGTTCCAGGGTGTGATGATGCCCACCACACCGAGCGGGCGGTAGTGCATCATCAGCTTCTTGTACGGGCGCAGGTACCCGTGCAGCTTTCGCTTCTCGTCGGATAGCTCCTTCACGGCTCGGCCAGACCAGAAGTTGATGTAGTCACAGCTCGGGAGGATCTCCATGATCAGCGATTCGAGAGGTGTCTTGCCCGTCTCGTCGATGATCGTCTTGGCCACCTCTGCGCGTTTCTCGACGAGAACATCGATAGCGCCGCGGACGATTCTCGCGCGCTCGGCGACCGGGACGCGCCCCCACTCCTCTTGGGCATCACGCGCTTTTGCGATCGCGCCTTGCACATCAGCCTGGCTGTTGACGACGATCTCACCGACCGATTCGCGGGTCGCCGGGCTGCGGATCCCGAGCCGGCGGCGCCCCTCGGAGGTTGGGGTAAGTGGTTCGACGATGGCCATCGATTCGCTCCTATTCCTGCAAGGCCCAGAGGGGTCCGGGTGAAACACGTTCTACTGGCGCACGCCCCAAACGCAAGGGGCCCAGCCGCGCTGGCAGTACTGTAATATTACACTTATATTCAAACCATGCGCGGATGGCGGTGGGGGGTCCTGGTTGGCATGGTTGTGGCGGGTTGCGGAGACGCTTCTCCGAGCGCCACTCCTCGTCTCGGTACGGGGGGAGCCGGCGGGGTGATCACCACCGATGGCGGCATTGACCTTTCTTGTGACTGCGCGCTTGGGGAGGAGTGCTCTGACGACGGCCGGTGCATCTCGATCTGTGGCGATGTGGCCGCCTGCATTTTTGGTGGAACCGCCCGGTGCTGTGCCGCCGGCACGGTGTGTCAGGACGGAAGCTGCGTGACCGACTGTGGAGGCAACGCCGCGTGCAATGGGGTCTGCTGTGGCAACACCGAAATGTGCCTCGAAGGGTCCTGCGTGGCCCAATGTGCCGACCCAGAGCAACTTTGTGGAGACGACAGCGAGCTATGCTGTCCGAGCGGAGAGGCGTGTGTTGGGGGAGGCTGTGCTCCGCTCGGTGGCGAATGTACGTTCGGAGAGGATTGCGAAATCGACGAGCTCTGCGAGCAGAGTCTCGGGGTGTGCATCCCGCGTGCGGCGGTTGAAGTGTGCGAGTTCCGGCCGCCCGTGGGCGACTTCGATCCGAGCATTGGATGCAGGTGGACACCGCCCGAGGCACTGACGGGCGCGACCGCTGAAGAGATTGAAATCGCCGCGATGAGCGAGGTCGTGATGACACCCTCGGTCGCCAATCTCACCGACGACAACCGGGACGGGGTCACGGATGCGCTCGACACGCCGGACGTCGTGTTCGTCAGCTTCAACTACGCTGCCGACGGATGCTGCACGAGGCGAGGCGTCGTGCGCGTCGTATCGGGTGGTTGCAATGGCGATGGAACGATGACCACGCACGCGACCCTCAAGGGGCTCGCCTCGGGCGATTGGATCGGGAATTCCACAGGAATCGCGCTCGGCAACCTTCACTCTGACGACATGTTGAGCGAGCGTGTCCCCGAGATCGTCGCGACCTTCAAGAACGGGGGCACGATCGCTTGGCGGCGAACCGCCGATGACGGCACGGCCTGGGAGGTCATGTGGCAGAACGATGCGCTCCCCACCAACGCGCACACGCGGGGTGGCGCCCAGCCGTCGATCGCCGACTTGAACGCCGACGGCAGGCCCGAGGTCATCATCGGCAACGTCGTGCTCGATGGTCTCACGGGCAAGGGTCCGGGGGATGTCGATCTACCCGCGGAGGCCCTTGCGTGGGACGGGCGTGATCTCGAAGTCATGAGCCCCGGCGCGAATCTCGGGATCGGCAACAACGCGTTCCTCGGGCCGGTGTCGACCGTGGCGGATCTCGATCGCGACGATCTGCAAGAGGTCATCGCCGGAAACACGGTGTACAACTACGATGGTAGTGAGCGTTGGACGTACGAGTATACGACCACCAACTCCCGTTGCGGCGGCTCGCTAGACTGCGACGGCTACAACGCGGTCGGCAATTTCGACGACGACGACGAGGGCGAAGTGGTGATCATCCGACTCGGCGAGCTCTTCATCCTCAATCACGACGGCTCACCCGTTACAGGGATCCCGCTTCCGATTCGGATTCCTGGCGCTCCCGGGGACGTCGCCGAGCCGACGTACTCTCCGGCCGCATACATTCCATCCGAGCCGTTGTACGATGAAGATGGAGATCTGTTGCCTCCCGAGCGCATCCTCTGCGGAGGCGCGTTGCAACTACCAGCGTACGATAGCGCGGGGAACCCGACTGTGAGCGAGGGCTCTCAAGTCGTAGTCAGCACGGCCGGTGCCAACGAGAGTGGGCCACCCACGGTGGCAGATTTCGACGGGGACGGCTTTGCCGAGATCGGCACTGCAAGCTCGACCGCTTATGTGGTCTTCGACTTTCAGTGCACCGGAGACCCACTCCCTGCGGGGTGCGACCAAGAGCACGAGTGGGTGCGATGGATGGTCGAAAACGACGACTGTTCGAGCCGCGTGACCGGATCGAGCGTGTTCGACTTCGAAGGCGATGGCTCAGCCGAAGTGGTCTATGCAGACGAAACGAGCTTTCGGATCTTCAGGGGCTCCGACGGTGCGATCCTCTACGAAGACCCAACCCACAGCAGCAATACACGCGTAGAGATGCCGATCGTGGTCGATGTCGACAACGACGGGAAGTCCGAGGTCGTGATTCCGGAGCCGAATACCCAAGCGGACCGCGGCGGAATCGAGATCTGGGAAGATTCCGACAACAACTGGGTTCGTACGCGACGCATTTGGAATCAGCATGCCTACAACGTGACCAACGTGACCGAGGATGGTCAGATTCCCCGCGTGCCGGAACCCAACTGGACGCGCTCCCGGCTGAACAACTTCAGGCAGAACGTTCAACCGGGCGGACTGTTCGACGCGCCGGACTTCGTCGTGCGCGAGATCGTCAGGCTCGATTGCGACGGGAGCCAATACACCATGGCTGTGGTCGTCGGTAACGATGGATCGCTCAGCGTCCCGCCGGGCATTCTCACTCACGTGGTCGTCACGACGGCGGACTCCGCAACGTTCGATCTCGGTGCCGTGCCTACGAGCGACTGGCTCCCGCCCGGGCAGTCCGAGCTGCTCGAGGTGGTATTCGAGATTCCCGACGGGTTGGAGGTCGCCGGGCTCGTGCTCTCTGCGACTGTCGATGACAACGGAATGGGGGACCACCAATACAACGAGTGTAACGACGAAAACAACGGGCGGACGTCGAACCCCATCACCTGCCCCTTGGTTCAATAGCTAGCTAATCAGGCCCCCCTTTTCATGGGTCCCGATTGAGGGGATTGCCGAACCTTGCTGCTCCGGGATATACCGGACGGTCCGGTGCTTCATCCGTCTACGATACCGCCGGCAAGCCGGCTCTTGATCCGCCAAGGAGGTATCTCCGACCTCACAGGCGTGCTCCGTATCTGCGAGACCCATTCCGAGTACTGGGACGGCCGGCTCCCGAGTGAGATTCGGCTCAACCGATTCTTCGAGCGAGCGTTGCGGTCGCAAGATGACGTGTTTCAATTTTGGGTCGCAGAGAACGGGCATGGCTCGATGGTGGGGTGGGAAATGCTCTCAGCGGCCAGCGCCGACCCTGCGAATCGACGTCTGACGGCAGAGGCTACGACCTGCCTAGGCCAGCAAAGCTCTAGCCTCGGGCGGATGTTGGCGACGCATGCAATCCGTCACGCAGCTCGGACGCCCCTTCAGTACGTGTACGCGCGGGTGCCCGCTCGCGATACACTCATGGTCAGCGTGCTCGAGGCGGTGGGTTACCAAGAAGTCGGTTTGATTCCCGCGGCGATCAAACCCCCTGCACGGCCCGAGCAATTCGAGTTCGTCTACGTCGTCGATAGCTAGGCTGACCGGACGACCTTGCCCTCGGCAATGTTTCGGATAAGGTGCGCGATCCGGGAGGCGCCATGGCGACCAAGCGAACGCCCACGAAGAAAACTCGACCTGCGAAGAAGGCCACGAAGAAACGCGCGAGCAAGGCTCCCGCGAAGAAGCGAGCGAGTAAGGCTCCTGCAAAGAAGCGCACGAGTAAGCCACCCCGTAAAGAGGGCGCATCGCGCCCTCCACGGGGCCAAGGGCCCGCGAAGAAGCGCACCACGGCGGCACCGGCGAAGCCGAGCAGGCCAACCAAGCCAGCAAAGCGGCGAGCGAAGAAGGCGGGTACAGCGCCAGTGCCAGCGTCAGTGTCAGCGCCAGCGCCAGCGCCAGCGCTACCCCGCATAGAGGCGGCTGTGCCACCTCCGCGGGGCGACGGCCCTCGCCGTGTGGCCTCTTACCTCGAGGGTACCCCTCAGGATCATGCTGAGCTCGTTTCTGGGCTTCTTCAGGTGGTTCGCGGGGCCGCGAAGGACCTCAAGACGCTCGTTACGCAAGCAATTGCGATGAGCAATCAGAAGAACGACCGCTTCGATCGATGAACGACATGAGCCGGATTGCGGTTGTCGGCGCCTCTCTCGCCGGGCTGCGCGCCGTCGAGTTCATTCGGCGCGCGAACTTCGCCGAAGAGCTCGTGTTGATCGGCGACGAAGAACACCTTCCCTACGATAGGCCGCCGCTCTCCAAAGAGGTGCTCCGCGGTGAGTGGGCGCAAGAACGGCTGGCGCTTCGTCGCAGGAGCTACGACGACCTGAACGTCGAGCTCATGCTCGGACAGCGCGCCGTCTCACTCGATACCGATGCGCGCGAGATTCGGCTGGAAGGCGGCAGCACCGTTTCCTTCGATGGGATGGTCATTGCGACCGGCGGTCACGTGCGCGAGCTTCCCAATCAGCCCCGAATGGATGGCATCCACACGCTTCGAACCCTCGACGACTCGCTGGCGATCCGCGCCGCGCTCGAGGCCCAGCCTCGAGTTGCCGTGATCGGTGCGGGCTTCATCGGCGCGGAGGTAGCGGCTTCCGCCCAGCAGTTGGGGCTGGAAGTCACCATGATCGAAGCCTTGGAGACACCGCTTGCACAAAGCCTCGGGCCTCGTCTTGGGCGGATCTTGCAGGAAGCCCACGAGCGCCGCGGCGTGCGCGTTCATTGTGGGAGACGCGTAGAAAGCTTTGCGGGTGTCGATCGCGTGGAGAGCTTGCTGCTCGATGACGGGAGCACGATCGAGTGCGATCTCGTCGTGGTCGGCATCGGCGTGAGCCCGTCGGTCTCCTGGCTAGCTGGCTCCGGCATCGAGCTCGAAGACGGAGTGCGCTGCGACGAAACGCTGGCTACCAGTATTCCCGGTATCGTTGCCGCGGGGGATGTGGCGAGTTGGTTCAACCCTCTCTTCGAAGAGCGCATGCGGGTCGAGCATTGGACCAACGCCGTCGAGCAAGCGCGCCATGCGGTTTGCACCTTGCTTTCGGCCGCCGGTGAGGCGAAGCCCTTCGAGTCGGCTCCGATGTTCTGGTCCGACCAGTTCGACATCAAGATTCAAGGCGTCGGCAGGCCCAAACCGACGGACGATCCAATCATCGCCGGCGGAACGCCCGACAGCGAGAAGTTCATCGCCCTATACGGCCGCGCTGGCCGGCTCGTCGGCGCAGTGGCCTTCAACCAGCCGCCCAAGCTCATTCAGCTTCGAAAGCTAATCGGCGATCGGGGCGGGGTGGACGAGGCGCTGAAGATCGCCGAGTCGTAGCTCAGGAGAAATCCAGCAGCCACAGCGGATCGAGCTCCGCGCGATGCCACTCGACGGCAATGCGAGCCAAGTTCAGCCAGCTGCCGCACTGGTCGAGGATGGCGCTGTCGGCGCTAGCGACCACCGCGGCAGATTCCTTGAGCGTTTCGTCCACACGATCCGCCGTCGTGGCCTGCAGGCGCAATTTTTTCGCCGCAGCGCTCCTTCGTACAATTTCGGCAAGGCGGCCGGAGTTCGAGACGGGGCGGTCGATGTAGACCGTCACCTCGGAGGGGCCCATCAATTCGACCACGTCCAGCAAGATGGCCACGGCCCGCTCGGTCTCCTGCACCAGTCGATAATTCCCGTGGAAGCTAGCCATGTCACGCATGCAGGCGTCCCTACACACCAGCAAAACCCCGCCGCCAAGGGCCACTTCAATCGTGGTGATCACGTTGAGCCCGTCGATCACCAGAGATCGGGCCGTCATGGATTCGGGGTTGCATCGCTTGGACTCGCGCAAGTCTTTCGCTGAATCCGAACACGCGCATCGGCCCATCGCCACCCGCTGGCGTCCGCGCAATTGGTAGCGATCGCCGACCAGCTTGGTCGCCGACGCCTCGGCATACCCCTGGGTTCGCAGCCAACTCAGGTCCGCCACGGCGTTTTGCAGCGCCGGGAGAGCCTCATTGGAGAAGAGCTCCTGGTCTAGGGGGTGCGGTCCACGGTGACCCCGGGAATCGCCCATGGCGCAAAAACTGCGCGATTTGGGATTTGCCCGCAACCATTTCCGCTGAGGCGAGCTTCAATGCGCGGTATTGCAGGCTTTCTGATCTGGCACGTCCTTTGCTCCACTCCGTTCAAGTTTCGATGAACACCATGGCTTCCACAATCCTCGCTGTGACCGATCTCACTTCGGCCAGCTACAAGCTCGTCGGCTTTGCGGCGTTCATCGCCGGTTGCGAGGACGGCGAAGTAATTCTGGTTTCCACCTATGGCGGTGGGGGTGGGAGCCGACCCTCCACCGACCCCCCGCCAGCCCAGCGCGGCAATGGCGATGGGTGGCGGGACCGGATCGAGGCAAGGTTGCGCCAAGAGGGCCAGCTACTCGAGCGCCAACGACAATGGTGCGCCGATCGCGGCGTTCGCTGCCGGGCCGAGCTCTACGAAGAAGGGTATTGGCCGGAGTACGTGTTGCAGAGTGCACAGCGCTCCGATGTGGACCTGATCCTGGTCGGGATTCAGCTGATGGCGGGCGCCGACCAAATCGACGCCGGACACATCCGGAGGCTTGCCGAGGAGGCCCCGTGTCTGGTCAGCATGGTCCGCCTCCCCGCTCTTTCCGCCTTTTAAGGGGGTAGCGGCATGTGGGCCCTTGACACAAAGGGCGCAATTTTTTAGCTCCGCGTATGGCCGACGCCAGTTTGCTCTCCACGCTCAAGGACTACGTGGGCTTCGATACCGAGGCTGCGCGCTGCCTCGAGGCGATGGGCCCGCGTATAGAGTCGTACCACCGTTCGATCGTCGATCGGTTCTACGAGGCCATTCTCGCCGACCCAGGTGCCCGGGCCGTTTTGAAGACCGAAGCTCAGGTCGAGCGCCTCAAAGGCTCCCTCGCCCGGTGGCTCGAGGAGCTGTTCGCTGGCCCGTACGACGAGGCGTACTTCGACAAGCGCGCGAAGATCGGCCGCGCTCACGTCAGGGTTGGTCTCGAGCAGCGCTACATGCTCGCTGGGATGAACGTGGTTCGGGTGGGGCTCCACCACGCTTTGTCGGAGGCCTCCGATGACGGCCTCGGAGCGTTCGAGGATCATCGTGCGATCGATCAGATCTGCGATATCGAGCTCGCGATCATGCTCGAAACCTACCGCGAGGAGTACGTGCTCAAGAAAACCGCCGAAGCGGAGTCGCTCGCGGTGATGGGCAGGTTGACCGCTGGCCTGGCTCACGAGGTGCGCAACCCCCTGAACGCCGCCAAGTTGCAGCTCGACGTCCTTCGGCGCACTGCTGCCCGCGTTCAAGACGCATCGACGCGCCGGAAGATCGAGAGGCGGACGAACGTCGTGCAAGATGAGCTCCGAAGGCTTTCGCTCCTGCTCGACGACTTTCTCAACTTGGCCCGGGCCCAGAGGCTCGAGCCGGTCCGGTGCGATGCCCGTGCGCTATTAGAGGAAGTCCTGGAGCTTCGCCGCCCCGAGATCGAATCGCAAGGGATCGAGTTCATCGAAGAGATCGATACGACGCCATGCGTGCTCGTCGCCGAGCGGGATCGCCTCAAGCAAGTCGTGAACAACCTGATCACCAACGCAGTCGAAGCGGTGTCCGACTGCCGTCAACCAAGTATCCAGATCACCAGTCGGACGCTTGTCGGCGACCGGTGGGAGGTTTCCGTCATCGACAGCGGTCCAGGAATCTCCCCGGACATTGCGGAGCGCGCCTTCGAGTCATTCGTCACGACGAAGGATGCGGGCACCGGGCTTGGTCTTGCCATCGTCAAGCGAATCGTGGACCTCCACGGCGGTGCGGCGAAGCTGACCCCGCTTCCCGAAGGCAGCACGCGGGCGTCTTTTTGGATTCCGACGGCGTCCTAGTCGAAGGTCATGGACTGGTAGCCCCATTCCCTCACACGGTATTGGATCTTGCGCTGGCTGATCCCGAGAATCTCCGCTGCCTTTGCGGTGGAGCCATCGACTGCGTCCAAGGTGCGGAGAATCGCAATCCGCTCCAACTCGGACATCGTGACTCCAGGAATCAGAGCCATCACCGAACCGTTCTGGAGGTCACCATGAGCCGAAGTCGGTAGGTCGTCGCGGTCGATCAAATCGCCGTCGCACATGACCACGGCTCGCTCGATCGCGTTTTCCAGCTCGCGGACGTTGCCCGGCCAGGGATAGATCATCAGATATTGCAGGGCCTCTTCGGTCAGCCCCTGGACGGGTCGATCGTTCTCCGCTGCGTACTCACGAAGAAATGTCTGCGCCAACAGTGGGATGTCGCTCCGGCGGACGCGTAGCGGAGGCACGTCGAGCTGCACGACCTTGAGCCTGTAGTAGAGGTCTTCGCGGAAGCGGCCCTCGTCCACGCGCTGATTCAGGTTGCGGTTGGTGGCCGCCACGACGCGGACGTCCACTTTCAACGTCTCGTTGCCGCCGACTCGCTCGAACTCACGCTCCTGCAAAAAGCGCAAGAGCTTGATCTGGACGCTCGCTGGGATCTCGCTCACCTCGTCGAGAAAGAGCGTGCCACCGTCGGCCTGCTTGAATCGCCCCTCGCGCCGCGACGCCGCGCCTGTGAACGACCCGCGCTCGTGTCCAAATAGCTCGGACTCGAGCAGGGTTTCGCTCAAGGACGCGCAGTTCAGCCGGATGAACGGTTTGTCCTTTCGCTTCGAATTTTGGTGAATCGCTGCGGCGATGAGCTCCTTGCCCGTGCCGGTTTCGCCATGGATCAGCACCGTGGCCCGGCTCCGAGCGACCTGTGCGACGTTCTTCATCAGCCGCTGCATGGAAGGGTGCTCGCCCAGGATGTTGCCGAACTGGAACCGATCATCGACGCGCTGACGGAGCTGCGCAGCTTCTCGCGAGAGTTGCGTTCGCTCCAGCGCGCGGCCCACGATTGCGAGGACCGTATCGAGCTCCAGAGGTTTGGTGAGATAGCTCTCCGCGCCGAGCTTGATCGCTTGGACGGCCGTGTCGATCGTCCCGAACGCCGTCATCACGATGAACGTCGTGTGGGGCGACATCGGTCGTCCACGCTCGATCAACGACAAGCCGTCCATTCCCGGCATCTTCAGGTCGGTCAGCACCACGTCGGGGTCGACCTGCTCCATCTGCAAGAGGGCCGTGCGTCCGTCAGCGGCGGTGCTCACGGAGTACCCCGTATCGTCCAGGAGCTCCGCGAGCGCGTTCCTCGCGTTTGCTTCGTCGTCGACGATCAGGATGCGGCCCTTGGTGCTGTCTACGCTCGGTTGATCAATCGTCTCGGGCAAGTCAGATGCGACAGTTGCACTAGTCATACACGTCTCTCTTTTCAGGTCGGTCCCAACATTGGGCAAGCTAGGTGTGGGCGGGGGCGTCCTCGCCTCCGGATACCTCGGGTGCACGCGCCGCGGCGAGCGCCTTGTACTCCGCGAATGAAGCGTCGAGATCCTCGACGAACTGGTGCACGTCGGGGAAAGACTCCCAGTCCGCATTGAAGCCCCAGTGCAAGTCCCCGGCGTAGCTAAACAAAGCGATGCCGAGGTTCTGGTTCTGCATCAGCGGAACCATCGGATAAATCGCTTTCATCTGCGCGCCGAGCATATAGAGCGGTATCGGAGGGCCGGGCACGTTGGTGATGATCAGATTGTACGTGCGCAACCGCATCGCCAACTTGTAGAGCTCCGACACGAGCCTCTTGGTCGTGAGGTCTGCCACCTCTTCGATGAGCTCCGCGCCCCCGGTTTGGTTCGATTCCTTCTTCAGCTCGTTCGTCACGACGGTGACCTTTTTCAGTCGTGCGAGGGGGTCAGGTTCGGACACGGGAAGGTCCGCGAACAGTAGGGCGACCTGATTGCCGACCGACCCGCCGCTTGTCTTTCGAATGTTCACAGGCAGGGCCGAGCGGAACCCTTCGACCGAGTCGACGTCCTCGCCTCGGCGCATGAGGAAGCGTCGCACCGCGCCTGTCGTCGCAGCCACCACCGCATCATTGATCGTTCCCCCCAGCGAATTCTTGATCGCCTTCACATCGTCGAGGTCGAACGAGGTCCAGTCGAACCGTCGGTAAGGGCTGATATCGTGCTCTGTGAAAAGGGTCCGCGGAGTTGGCTTCATCCCTGAGCGAAGCACGTTCGACAGGCCCTGGAAGTTCTTCCGAACGCGCGGCATGAAGTGGCTGAGCTTGCGAAGGCCATCGACTCGGTGGTTCGTTTCGTTCAACACGAGCTGTGCGCGGCCCGGAGCCGGGCGTGCTCGCCAATCCTCGGGCTCCTGCTCGACCGCGTCCGGGCTGATATTGAGCAGCGCCTGGAGGAGAGCAACGCCGGCAATGCCATCGACCATGCAGTGATGCACCTTCACGACGAGGGCAAAGGAGTCGTTTTCGACACCTTCAACGACCCAGAACTCCCACAGCGGTCGGCTCCGATCGAGGTGCTGGGAGAACAGCCTCCCCACCAAACGCTTGAGGGAGCGCTCGTCGCCAGGCAGCGGTAGCCGCGTGTGTCGCAGGTGGAAGTGCATGTTGAAGCGGTCGTCGTCCACCCAGACCGGGTGCCCAAACCCAGGCACCCATTCGACCCGTTGCCGATAGCGGGGAATCGAATCCAACGCCGCCATCGTGTACTTGGTGAGGCGCTCTATATCGAGGCCTCCGTGCTCGAGGGTGAGGGGCTTCGCATCGAAGATGAGCGCCGCGCCTACATGCATTGGGGCGGCCTTGTTCTCGACATCGAGGAAGGTCGCGTCGAGGGCGCTTAGACGTTCGTAGAATGTGTCCGGCATGGCGAGACGATGACTAGCAAAATCCGAGCCCGAAGACGTTTTGAGCAATAGTCGGAACATCCGGTCCCAATAGCCCTCCGCGAGCGCAAATTTTGCGGCCATGGTTTCTGGACGCGCATAATATGCGCCGTTGAGCTCGCCGGCCAGCCCTGGCGCGGAACGTGCGATACTGACGGCTCATGTCGCAGCTTCTGGTCCGAGACCTCATGACCGACCCGCCGATCACGGTCGGCCCAACCGACCCGCTTCGAGACGTCATCCAATTGATGGAAACGAAAACAATTCGTCACGTGGCTGTAGTGGAGGGTTCTGGGCGCCTGCTCGGGCTAATTTCCCACCGTGATGTGTTGCGGAGCCAGGAGGGGAGCCTGTCGGGCTCGCCTTCCAACGAACAAGCCCACATGAACCGCTGGATCGAGGCCCGATGGGTGATGACGAAAGAAGTGCGCACGGTTTACCCGGAAACGCCTGCATTGGAGGCGGCGCTCACCCTGAGGTCGCACGGCTACGGGTGCGTGCCCGTAGTCGAGGAAGGACGGCTCGTAGGCATGCTGACCGACTCGGATTTCGTCGAATATGCGATTCAGACGCTCTCCGATCCGGGCGCGTGAAGGGTGTGCTCGCGAACAGGCGAGATTTTCCTCTCGAAATCTGGCACGGTGCTTGCTCCGGTCTAAGCTATGCTGATCAAGACCATCGTTGTGGGAACAGACCTCGGGGAGTCCGGGCACCGCGCGATGCAGCTCGCCATACCGACCGCTCAGGCTACCGGAGCGACCCTGTGGCTGGTACACGCGAGCGAGGTGGGCTTGGAGAATGCTTGGCGGGATCTACCCATCGCCGCTCGGTCTGCTGCGCAGGCGCTTCGTGAGCGTATCAAAGGGCGGTTCGAGAACTCGCTGCAGGAGCTCGAAAGCGAGCGCAAGCGATGTGAAGACCTCGGCTTGAGTTGCCAGACTTCGTGCGAAGAAGGCGCTCCGTGGGAGACCATTCTACGAACTGCGGTTTCGGTGAATGCGGACTTGATCGCCGTGGGCGATCCCGCTGGCTCGATCGGCCTTCCGGAACGCTTGCTCGGGTCGACCGCAGAACGCGTCGTCAGGCAGGCGCCCTGCTCGGTGCTGGTGTCCTGCGGGCGGCTTCGCCAAGAGTACACCGGTGCGTGCATCGCCGTTGGCGTCGACTTCTCGGCACACGGGGTCGAGGCGGTTCGATGGGCGCGTGACATCGCCCGTGCGATCGAAGGCGATGTGGCCCTGCTCCACGTGGTGCCGCACCCGATCACCGAGAGCATCATGCCGAGGGAGTGGCCGAGCGTGCTCGAAGGCCTTGCGTCGACGGCGCGGTCGCGCCTCGAGCAGCTCATCGTGACCGAGGGTTTGAAGCCAAGCACGACGATTCACGTTCTCGATGGGACGATCGGCAAGATGCTCTGCAATGCCACGGCGGACATCAATGCGGTTGTCCTGGTCGTGGGTTGCCGGGGGCAAGGCCGGCTACGCGGGATGATGCTGGGAAGCGCCTCACAGTACTGTCTTCGGTACTCGCCGGTTCCCGTTCTCGCGGTTCGCCCGTGAGCTAGAAGCTATCCTGCGAAGGTCGCTTCGAGCAGGCGCCGCGTCTCGTCGCGAGATTGAGAAGTATCTACCTGAAGATGTTCTGACGGCGAGAGCTCGTTGATCGGTTCGAAGCGCTTTTCGAACTCGTCCAGCAAATCGGCTCGCGCATCGCTCTCGTGCGCGCCTGGGCTCTCGCGCGCCGTGAGGCGTTTGGCGATGAGCTCGCGGGGGGCCCTGCACTCGACCAACATGAACGGTACGCCGTGTCGATCCGCCATTCGGCGGCCCCCCTCACGCATCGCCGCCGTACGAAAGGAGGCGTCGATCACGATGGGACGTCCCGATGAAAGCACGATGTCGGCAAGCCGCCAAAGCTCGTCGTAGACGGCCTTGGTAGCGTTTGGCGAGTACGCCCCCGACCACGCCTCGCTTCGTACCGATTCGGTCGGCTCCCGGCCCATGAGGTGCTTCCGCGTCCGGTCCGAGCTGAGCACCGGAGCGCCGAGGAGCTCCCCGACCGTCGTTGCAGCGGCGCTCTTGCCGCTCGCGATCATTCCGCCCACTGCGATGACCCTCGGGGGGGCCAGAGGCGGGCGCTCGAAAGCCAAGGCCAGGATGAAGTAGCGCCTGGCCTCGCGCCGCGCGCGCTCCCTTGCATCCATCGAAGCCTCCGTGTCTGCGGCCAGGAGCGCTGCAACCTTGCCCCGGACGAACGCTCGGTAACTCTCGTAGAAGTTGACGACGGAGTAGAGGTCATAGTCGCTCGATTCGCGCGCGTAGCGGGCGAGGAAGCGCTCCGCGAGGTCCACGCGTCCGTGCCAAGCAAGGTCCATCGATAGGAACGCAATATCTGCGCAGACGTCGCCGTAGCGAAAACGGTCGTTGAACTCTATGCAGTCGATGATCGTGATCGAGTCGTCCGCCCCGAAGTAAACGTGCTCGAGCCTCAAGTCGCCGTGACCGTCGCGAATGCGGCCCTCGAGGCTTCTCGCCGTGAAACGAGGTTCGTCCGCCAGCATGTCGAGTTGCCACGTTTCGATCTCGCGAGCTTGGTCGGGGCTCAGGTAGTCGTCGATCGAGCCCCGCGTCTGCTCGAAGTTTTCCTGAACGTTGCGCCGAATCGTGGTGACGTCTCCGTGCCGAGACGTCTCGGCATCGCACCGGGCTCCTTCGTGAAAACGCGCAACGTGCGAGGCAAGCTCATCGATGTGCCTAGGCTCGAGGAGGCCGGCTTGCAGCAACTCGTCCGCCCGTCTTTCAATCGCAAGGCGGCGCATACGGACCGCCCATTCGACGACCGTGCCTTTGCCTTCGATGGTGTGGACGCCCGAAGCGTCGATGGTGATCGGAACGACGTCGATATAGACCTCGGGCGCGAGCCGGCGGTTGAGGCGCACCTCCGCCTCACAGGCCTCGCGCCGCTTGTCGAGGGTTGTGAAATCGAGGAAACCGAGGTCGACCGGACGCTTGACCTTGAATACGTCCGCTGTGCCCATGAAGACCCAGGAGATGTGTGTCTCGATCAGCTCGAAGCCGGCCGCTTCGAGATCCGCTTTCAGCTTTCTCATCACATTCCGGCGTAGCGACGCGGTTAGTATACCAGGGGAGGGCGTACCGCCCACAAGCCCGACCCCTGCCGGTCGCGCAATTCTGTCGCGTCGCGCTCGATCCGCGCATCGTTTGCGCCATTTCTCCCAACTTCCTTGGAAACCAGGGGCCTGAATTGGGCACGGGGTTTGCTTCAACCAAAGGCCTATCCATTGGAGGAGACGATGACGACACGGAAATTAGATCGTTCGGAATGGCAGCGGTACTTCGATGAGGTCGCGAAGAGCCTGCCCTCGATGCGCGTGGGTGTATCCATCTTGGGAGACGACATCGGCGCTCAGGTCGAAACACAGGACAGCTCGCTGCTCGGGATCAGCTACGACTCGAACGAAGAGATCTTCGAGATAGCCACCCCCAGCATCTCTCACCGGGTGCCCAACCCAAAGGAAATCTACGTCCGTGAGGAAGCGGGAAGGCTTTCGAGCGTCGAGGTCATTGCTCAAGACGACACGAAGCAGATCGTCGAGCTCCGGCCGCTTCCCTCGTTGCCAGCCTCCTGACTTGCGGGTAGGGAGCCGTACGATGGCGAAAACATGGATTCTGGTGGCCCACGACGCAGGCGCGCGTGTGTTCGAGAACTGCGGGCCAGGCAAGGGGTTGGAGCTCTTGGAGACGATCGAGCACCCCGAGGGCCGAGAGCGTGACCGAGACCTCAAGTCCGACCGCCCCGGCCGTTCGTTTCGCAAGGACAGCGGAGATCCTCGCCGCGCTTCGATGAGCGGAAGCGAGGGCCCGCGTGATCGGGCCGTCTCCGATTTCGCGAGGGCGCTCGCTGTCAAGCTCCAGCACGCCCGCACGGAGAATCGATACCAGCGACTGGTTCTCGTTGCGCCGCCCCGGTTCTTGGGCTTGCTGCGTTCCTCGCTAGATGGTCCCACGACTCAGCTCGTAGTCGGCTCGGTTCGCAAGGACCTGGCGTTCAGTAAGGAGGCCGAGCTCATCGGGCACCTTGGCGAGGTGATCGCCGTTTGACGAGGCGCCCCTTCCGCGGGCGCATGAAGTGAAGAGGAAGATGAGATGGCCAACTTCGAAATGCCCGTGACCGAGTACATGACCAGTCCCGTCGAGACGATTCGCATCGGGGAAAGCCTCGTGTCGGCGAACGCGTTGTTCTCCGAGCAAGGGGTGTCTGCGCTCGCCGTGGTCAACGACGCCACTGAGATCAAGGGAGTGGTCTCCCGTACCGACATTTTGCACGGCGCGATGTACGCCGCCGGTGAGACGTTTCGCGTTCCGGACCGGCCCGTCGAAGAGATCATGCAAACACCCGCGTTTCAGGTTTCACCGGAGGCGCCTTTGTCGGAAGCCGCCCAACGGATGCTGAAGAACCACGTGCACCGCATCTTCGTGACGATCAATGGTAAGCCCGTCGGCGTAGTGTCGACCCGCGATCTGATGCGTGCTGTGCGCGAAAAGCGGCTCAAGATGCCCATCTCGGAGATCGCGTCCGGTTCAGTGGTCAAGGTAAAGGCCGACGACCCCATCGCACTGGCTGTCGATCGCCTCGAGGTTTCCAATAAGCACGGCCTCGTCGTAGTCGAAGGAGACTTCCCAGTCGGCATCTTCGACCAGGCATGCGCCCTCGAGGCGCGGCGATTGGCCCCGAGCACCGCGGTAGAAAACGCGATGAACGTCCGCATCTTGATCCTACCTCAAGGCATCGGCATCGGCCGCGCCGCAGAGCAGGCCATCGGAATGAACGTCCGCCGCATTCTGATCGAGGACGACCGAGGGGTGATGGGCATCGTTGGGGGGTTGGATTTTGCGCGGGTGATCACCTAACGGCCGAAGGCCGTAACGCCGGTGAACGTGCCAGTTTAGTTACACCGCCCGCCCACCCCCACCCGTAGTCCTAGTATCACTCTCACGCGAGTGAGCAGCGTGCTGCCGCGCCCTGCGCTTCGCTTGGGCTTGGCGGCGCATTCGCGCCGGGCTTCGCCCTTCGGGCTCGCGCTGCCGCCTGCCGAGAGTGCACCGCGTTAGTGTCAGCGAAGCCCCGTGGGAAACGTGGAGCGTTTCCTCTACGGGGTGCCAGTGCCAGCGTCAGGTCACAACCACTTCTGGATATGCATTCCCAACGCTGCGGGTCTGAACGGGCTTCGGTCCTTTGGTCTTACTCGGAATCTCAGCTCGTGGCCGCCGCTGGCTTGGACGGTGAAGGCGCCTTGCCACGTGCTTCTGTCTTCGGCGTCATCTGTTTCGAAGGGGACGACGATTCTCGAGGAGAGGGCGTGCAGGCGGCTCCCAAACGTCACGACGGCCTCGACGTCGAGCTCCCTCGCGTCGAGGCCGGGGTGATGCAGCGAGAGCTCGGCGGTGACGGTCGTGCCGATGATCAGCTCGTCGGTGCTCAAGCCTCCAAAGCGGACGCTCTCCATGGCGATTTCGTTCCAGTGAGCGCGAAGGGCCTCAGCCAAATCTGCCAGGGCGAACAATGGGCGGTAGTTCGAGTCGCGCAGCGCGACCGCGTCTTTCATCGCTGGCTCGTAGAAGTTGTCGGCGTAGTCGGCGACCATTCGACGCGCAGAGAACTTCGGAATGATTGTCGCCATGCTGGCCTTCATCCGGTCGACCCACGCCACAGGCACGTTTTCCTCGTTGCGATCCATGTAGGTTGGCAGAATTTCGCCTTCGAGCAGAGCCATCGTCACCGCGCGGTCGTAAGCGCTCGGGTCGTGGATCGATGTCGCCGGCAGGTCGATGACCCAGCCGTTGTCGCCCTCGTACCCTTCGAGCCACCAGCCATCGTCGACGCTGAGGTTCAAACATCCATTCATCGCGGCCTTCATACCCGAGGTGCCGCTTGCCTCGAGGGGACGGGTCGGTGTGTTGAGCCAGACATCGCATCCGGCGACCATCCGGCGCGCTTCGTCGATCGAGTAGTCCTCCATGAATATCACGCGGCCTGCGAGGTCAGGGTGCTTGGTGGCCTGATACACCCGCTGCAGCAGCGCCTGGCCGTGACCGTCGGCGGGGTGCGCCTTACCGGCATAGATCAGGGTTGCGCCTGGGTTGCTGCTGAGGAGCTTGGCGAGCCGTTCGGGCTCACTCAAGAGCAAGTCGGCTCGCTTGTACGGGGCGAACCTTCGAGCAAACCCGATGAAGAGGCGATCCTCGTTGAGCCGAGCGAGGATGTCTCGGAGCAATGAGAGATCTTCGCGCCGCCGCGTCCATGTCTCGGTCAAATGGTCCTTGAACCAATCGACGAAATCCGCCCGCAGCTCGCGATGGATCGCCCAGATCTCGGCCGGGTCGTGCTCGCGCAACCATTCCCAGCGGTCGGGATCTTCGATCTCGTCTCGCCAGCCGTGCCCCATCTGCTGTTCCATCAGCCGTTGCCAGCGCGGCGCGAGCCACGTCGACACGTGCACACCATTGGTGATGTTCGTGCACGGCACGTCGTCCGGATCGTCGTACTCTGGAAAGAACTGTAGAAACATGTCCCGTGCGACCTCGCCATGCTTGGCGCTGACGCCGTTGATTCGGCCCGCGTTTCTCACGGCGAGAGCGGTCGTACCGAACTTGTTTTGCGCACCGTCTGGTGTGTGACCGATCGCCATCAAACGCGGCCAGTCCATTCGAAGCACGTGCTCGAAGCGCGTCAGATATGGGCGAACCATCTCCTCGGGGAAGTGGTCATGACCTGCCGGGACCGGGGTATGTGTCGTGAAGATGGTCGTGTTGCGGATATACTCGAAAGCCTCCTGCGACCTGAGGCCGTGCCTCTGAATCAGATGGGCCGCCCGCGCGATGAGAAGGAAGGCGCTGTGCCCCTCGTTCATGTGGAAAACATCCGGGTCGATGTCGAGCTCGGTTAGCAGCTGATAGCCTCCGAGGCCCAGGATCATCTCCTGCCGCAAACGATGGGCGGAGTCCCCACCGTACAAACGATTCGTAATCGCACGGTCCTCGGGGCGATTCTCCGGTACGTCGGTGTCGAGCAGGTACAAGGGGACCCGGCCGATTTGGAGTTGCCACGCCTGCGCTTGGACGGGACCGGTCGGCAGCGGCACCGTGACTCGCAAGGGCGCATACCGCCCGACCATGACCGGTTCGAATGGGGGGCTTCCGAAGTCATTCGTGTCGCCGAGGTCCTCTTGGCGGCCATCCCGATCGATGATCTGATGGAAGTAACCATCGTGGTAGGCAAGCCCGACCGCGCACAAGGGCAGGTTCAGATCGCTCGCAGCTTTGAGATGATCGCCGGCGAGAATTCCCAACCCGCCCGAGTAGAGCTTCAAGAATCCGGCAACGCCGAACTCCATACAGAAGTACGCGATGCGCGGGTCTTGCGCCTCGGTCGAGCGAATCATCTCCTGATGGAGGCGCGCGACATCCTCGACGTACTTCTTGTCCATTGCCAAGCTCATGAGCTGCTCCGGCTTGACCTGGTCGAGGAGCGCGTGCGGGTTCTCTCCGAGCTTGAGCCAGAGGCTCGGGTCGACCCGTTTGAACAGCGAGGCCCCGTCGGGGTGCCATCGCCACCACAGGTTGGACGCGATTTCTTGGAGAGGCTGTAGCTCTTCGGGAAGAGCATTCGTCACCATGAAGGTCCGCGTGTACGGAGCCGCCTCCTCCCCTTCCTTCGCGGGAGGTTTGACGAATAGACCGAAGACCCCCGAGTCCGACGAAACCGCGGGCATCGAGGGCACGCTCAAGCGCTCCATGGGGAGGCCTTTGCGCCGCGCGGCCCCCGCCGCGAGCGCACGGCCATGGGCGTCTTCGTAATGCTCCATGAAGTTCGACCAATCGGTCAGCGCCGCGGTTCGCAGAGATGCTGCCCCGAGCGATTCTCGTTTCGCCGGGGACAGGTCGATGAACTCGAGCAAGGCCGTCTTGAGCGAATCGCTGACCTCGTCGAAAGGCACCCCCTCCCGCTTGAGCACCCGAACGCCGGTCTGCGCTCCATCGCCCTGGGTCGCGACCCAACGCCCGAACCCGGCGCGATCGGTGGTGATTGCCGGAACCCCAAACGCGACTGCTTCGAGCGGGGTGTATCCCCATGGCTCGTAAAACGATGGAAAGACGCCGAGGTCGGCTCCCGGAAGCAGGTCCCAGTACTTGTGACGGATCAACGGGTCGGTCCCGTCCAGATAGATCGGGACGTGCACTACGTGCACCTGCGCACCGGGATGGTTGTCGATACCAAGGGCGTTCAGCTGATTCGTGATCGGGTCATTCGCCTCGTCGACGAGGTCGTGCGTGCACCGCAATGGGGGTCCAGCCGAGGCGCCATGGGCACGATCCCAGAGCTGACGCTTGGGCTCGGCGTGGCCGGCCGGTAGCATCGCATAGACGAGCACGCGTTTGCCGTCGCGTGACTCGAGCTCGGCGGCTAGCTCATTCGCCGCATCGAGGTAGACGTCCACGCCCTTGTTGACGTACTCGTAGCGTCCCGCGAGCGCGAAGATGAGCGTGTTTTCTTGGTCGTATTGGTCGCCCGTCGTCAGCTCCGCCAGCTTGAAGAGCTCCTCTCGGGCCCGTTGCCGCTGCTCGGGCTCCACAGGCCGGGCCCCGAAGCCGTTCGGGAGGATCACATCCGGTTTTCTCCCGAGAAGATGCTCGCATTCGAGCGCAGTAATCTCACTGACCGTGGTGAATACGTCCGCTTCGTGGGCCGCAACCGACTCCATCGAGTGCTTCGACGAGACATTCAGCTCTTTGGCCGCAGTCTCCGGGTCGACGCTCGAGAGCGACTGATAGAAGTCGGGGTCGGCGCGCCTACCCGCAAGTGATCGGCCGAGCATGGTGGCGTGCGTCGTGAACACCGTCCCGATCTCGGGAGCGGCGGTTTGCAGGTGCAGGATCGCACCTGCGGACATCCACTCGTGGGCCTGGACGATGGCGGTTTGCCGAGCCGGTAGAAGAAACCGGTCGCGGATGTGCTCGATGATCATGCCGGCGCCGTGCGCGAACAGAACCGGGTCGTAGTAGTCCCACGCTCCAAACAACGAGTCGAGCCCGTAATCCTCCCAGTAGCGACCGAGGATCTCGTCCTTGCGTTCATACAGGCGGGACTGATTCACGAGGAGGCACCTAGGCTCCCCAGGAACCAACCAGCGCCCCATGACCACGCTCACCTCGTGGTCTTTGAGCGATTCCGCGAGCTCGGAATCCCAGATGTCGGGTCGGAACTCCGGCGCGACACCTTCGGTTCGTGGAACGTCTGGTCCGATCGTGATGTATCCATCTTCACCGTGGCGTTGCTGCACGTCCGGGACGCGGCTCGCCAAGACGGTGTGGATACCGCCGACCATGTTGCAGACCTCCCAGGAGATCTCGAAAAACACCGACTTGCTCATAGCCGAATCCGCTTCTCGGCAGGGGCTAGCACCGAGAGGTTCAAGTCCTTCATTACATTCATATAATGGATGAATGCGTCGTAGGGCCCCTCGTAAGGACTGAAATAGTCGTGCACCTCAGCGTCGGAAGCGGATTTCGTGGCCATGTAGTAGAAATGGTCGGAGGTCTGCAGGCGCCGCCAAAGCGCCAATAAGTGAGAATTATTACGTCGCTTGATAGCGGAGCCCAGCGCGTAGATCTCGGTCAGGGCACGCTGTTGCATGGCATTGCCCCGCCACGCGCTGATGTCTCGCGCCTCGTCGGCCCACGATACCGTACGGTGAAACGAGAGCTCTCCAAGAGCTGGATACCGGTCGATGACCTGGCTCGGCGTGAGGATGTCCCAGTGTGGGTGCGTGAAGAGGAGGTCCGGTAGGTGCTCGAGGAACTCGAAGATCCCGGTCTCCCTCCACTGATGCTCGCCGAACGTCTCATAGTCCATGAAGAGGTTGATCACGTCACCTGCGCCGCTGTGCCCGTGGACCCAGCCCGCGAACTTGTCCGCGGTGAGGGGATACTCGCCCCAGGCTTGGTTCGAGAATCGGAACGCGATGTCGTCCGACAGCTTGTAATTCTTGGCGAGCAGCCTCGTTTCGCGGTCGGCCACGCGATAGACGAAGTTCGGGCTTCGCCAATCGAGGATGTCGTCTGCGCCCTCGATGAGCATTGCCTCGAACCCGAGGTCCGAGATGAACTGCCCGATCTCGTCGTTGTAGATGAGCTCGGTATTTCGGAAGACGCGGGGAGTCTGGCCGAACTCGGATTTGATGAGCTTCATCTCCAAGTCGATCTGCTCGCGGTACTCCTCCTTGTCGTAGAGGGCAGCCAGACTGTGATAGTAGGTTTCCGCGACGAACTCGACGGCGCCGGTCTTGGCGAGCCGCACGAAGCTGTCGAGCACCTCGGGTGCATACCGCTTCATCTGCTCGATTGCGACGCCGGTCACCGCGTAGGAGATGCGAAAACGTCCTTCGGTGCGCTCGATGAGGCGCAGCATCGACTCGTTAGCCGGTAGATAGCACTTGTTGGCCACCTTCCGCAGAACCTCCGCGTTGAGCTTTTCGTCGAAATAGGCGTGGTCACGGCCGACCTGAAGCGCGCCATACGGCTTCAGTCGATACGGCTGGTGCACCTCAAAATAGAAACAGACCGACGGCATGATTCACCTCAACTGCCTAGGACCGACTCGTAGATAGGAATGAGCTTTTCTGCAGCAGCATCCCAGTGGATGTTCCTGACTTCCTCGCGGGCGCGCTCGACGATGACCCGCCTGAGCTCGGGGAGCTCCAAGAGCGCCACGATCTGGCTCGCGATCTTGTCGACATCCCAGAAGTCGACCTTGAGCGCGTTGCGAAGGATCTCCGATACTCCGGATTGCTTCGACACGATGACCGGCCGGTCGTGGCTCATCGCTTCTAGAGGCGCGATGCCAAAGGGCTCGGAGACGGACGGCATGACGTACACATCGGCTGTCGAGAAAGCGCGCTCGACCTCCGCGCCACGAAGGAAACCGGGGAAGCGGAACGACTCGGTGATGCCGAGGTCTTCCGCCAGCGCCTTCATGCGTGGAAGCATGTCGCCTGAGCCCGCCATGATGAAGACCGCATCGGGCACGTGCTCGAGCACCCGCGCCGCCGCCTGGACGAAGTACTCGGGCCCCTTTTGAAAGGTGACCCGGCCCAGGAAGAGGACAACGGGCCCGGTGGACTGGCGCTGCTCGGTGTACGCCTCGACTGTCTCGCGCGCGTACACGCCGTTGTGCACGACCGAGATCTTGTCGAGGGGCGCATTGTGGACACGGTTGATCAGACCGCGGGTGTAGTAGCTGACCGCAATGACGCGCGCGGCGTTTTCGAGCCCCTGATGCTCGACCGCGACGATGTCTCGGTCTGCTCCGTGGCCGGCCCGGTCGTACTCGAGGCTATGAACATGGACCAGTAGCGGGGCTCCTGCGCGGCGGGCGATCTCTATCCCCGCAGGGAAGGTCATCCAATCGTGCGCGTGCACCAAATCGTACTTCTGCCCATGAACCCGGCGAGTCGCGGACATCGCGTACCGGGCAACCTCGGAAAACAAGTCGTGCCCGTAGTGGGCCTCGCCCGATGCCTCTTCGGCAAACGGGAGGTCGTCCCCAGGGATGTGGACGTGCTCTAGCCTGGTGACCCCCTGAGGCGGTTCGGGCAGCGGGTGCAAAATTTGCGCCGCCGCGATTTCGGCCACCGCACTCTCCTGGAGGGCGCCGGAGGTGACGAGCTCCCGATAGGTGGCCTGGTCCAGATACGGCTTCAGCATAGCCGGCACGCGGAGCACTTGGACACCGGGTTCGGCAGGTTGCGCAGCCTGCGATTGTGCAGCCTCGGCGGCAGCGGTGAAGATCGGATCTGTGGCAAGCGCCGGCTCCGCCGCGATCAGCTCGGCAAGCGGATCCCGTTCCTCGATGGGAGCCCGGTCCATCGGGCGCCCGGAGGCCGCTCCGAGCAATTGCATGTGCGGGGCGTTCTCCTCCCCGTACAACTTGGGCACGAGGAAGTCGATCTCGATGCCCCGGCTCGCAAGCGAGGTCGTCAGGCCTTCGCAGGCCGTCCCGAGGCCGCCGCTGATATGAGGAGGATACTCCCAGCCCAACATCAAGATCTTCATGGGCCTGCCATCTTCGCTACCCTGAGCACCTCGGACACGCTCCAAGCTTGTGCGGGCGTGCCTCCGGGGCGGTGGGGCGCGTCCCCGTCGAAAACTTCGCCGATCTGGCCGATGCAGCCCTCGGTTCGGAGGTGCGCGCAAAGGGCTGCTAGCACGGGCATCATCTCTTCCGCCGCGGCTTCAGGCCCGTCGGTCGCCGCCACCGCATCGGCGTAGAGACCGAGAAGCCACGGCCACACCGTTCCCTGATGATAAGCCCTGTCCCGATCGAGTTGTCCGCCGCGGTAAAACGGTTGGTACGCGGGGTCGTCCGGCGAGAGCGTCCGCAAGCCGACCGGGGTGAGAAGCTTGTCGCGAACCGCTGCGAGCGCCCGCTTCTTGTGGGCCTTGTCGATCGGTACGCCGGGCAGCGCCAGCGCCCAAAGCTGATTGGGTCGCAGCTGTCCATCGGCGTTGTGTCCATCGTGTGTGTCGGTCAAGAAGCCCTGATCTTGAAGCCAGAATTTTTCCTCGAAGTGTTCGGATAGTTTCTTTGCGGTCTCGCTCCACTCTTCGACGAAATCCGGTCGAAGCTTCTTTGCCCACCGAAGGGTGGTCCCGAGCCCTGACAACCACAGGGCGTTGAGGTCGACGGCATAGCCCTGCCGGGGCGTCACCGGATCATCGTCCACGAGCGCGTCCATCCACGTGAGCGCCCAAGGCCCATGGTCGACGAGCAGGAAACCCTGGGCATCGACGCGCACGCGGGGGTCCGCGCCAGCCCCGATTTGCTCGATCAAATCGAGGCACGTCTCTTGGAGGGCCTTGATTCGGCGGCTTCGCGTCCGCTTCGCCGTGAGGGCGGTCGCTCTAATGAATAGAAGTGACGCGTCGATCGACTCTGCGTTCGACGGCACGTCGCCGCTCTGGGGAATATTGGGGACCAAGCCGTTTTCGAGGCGATCCGCCAGCGATTCGAGGATCCCGAGCGCTTTGTCGACCTCGTTTCGAGCCAAGCAGAGACCGGGTAGGGCGATCAAGGCATCGCGCGACCATTCGCCGAACCAGGGATACCCCGCAATGATGCCCGTACGGTTGCCATCGAGCTCGACCAAGTAGGCGTCGGCCGCATCGTCGAGCTCCTGGACAAAGGATCGGCGCGGGCTGAGCAACGAGCTGAGCACTTGGGGATCGTGGCTCGCCGGTGGTGCGGTCCCGAGTCGGATACAGAAGGCGCCATCGTGCTCGAGGGTGAGGTGAAACTCCCCGGGCGTGAAGAGGTCTTCCGCGTCGTCGTAGCCGCGCTCGCGCTCCCATTCGTAGTGCACTCCCTCGTACCAGTGCCCGTCCGCCCGAAATGTGCCCGCGACGCCGTGCAGGCTCGTGATCAAAGCCGGAACGTTCTTGTAGGGATGCATGACTGTGCGAAGCGACTTGCCGTCTTCGATGTCGATTTCCCCATTGAGGAAGGGGTTGGCGAACGTCAGCTCGTGAATCGGACGGCAGCGGATCAGCGGACGAAGCCTCAAGTCGACAGGCTGGGTCAGTCCTTCGATCGAGTAGCGGATCCACACCGCGTCGGTATGATCCTCGAGCCAAACCTCGCGGGTCACGGTGAGCCCCGAGAACTGGTAAGTCCAACGGGGCAGGGGCTCGAAGCAAGTCAGGTAGTCGACGCCGTGCGGCTCCACTGCATTGCCCCAGTTGTAGCTGTGCAGGGCGACGTGCTCATCGCCGACCTGAAACCACTCCTCTACTTCCGCAACCATGTTGAGCGGTTCACCGATGCCCGGCTCGCGGATGGTGAGAAGGCCGTGGTACTTGCGTCGAGGGCACCGATCGATGGTTCCCATGGCAAACGACCCGCCCGCGTTGGTCGTCAGCCACTCCGCGTCTGGCGCGGCCTCGGCGGCCGCAGGCGTGTCCACATCACTTCCCGGTGCTTCGGGAGAAACGCGTACCCCCGACGAACTGTCGGAGCGAGACGGAAACCAATTTGGCAGAATCACGACAGACTCCCATTAGACCCAATTCGGCGTTTGGTCGAAAGGATTCCCTAAAGCAGGAGGCGTGCCAAAGCTTGACCCGAAGAGTTGCCTGATTCCGTCACAACTCGTCAACAATATCATCGTGCCGGCGCAACATATGCGGGTGTGGGTGGTTATCGCGCAACGATTGCGCGTGGGCCCTAGGCCCGAGCCTCGTGCCATGCCCGCTCCAGAGCCTCTTGATCGTCGGGGTGCGCGATGGAGATGAGGAGCTGTGCGCGCTCGTTGAGCGTTTTCCCATAGAGGTCGACTGCCCCGTTCTCGGTAATGATGAAGCGAACGTGCGCCCGGGTCGTGACCACGCCCGCGCCCGGCCGCAGGGTCGGTACGATTCTCGGGACCCCCTTCTTGGTACGGCTCGTGAGGGCGATGATCGGCTTGCCTCCTTGTGACGTCATCGCGCCACGAATGAAGTCCATTTGCCCGCCTACCCCGGAAATCACGCGATGGCCGATGGAGTCGGCGCATACCTGTCCAGTGAGGTCGATTTCCACCGCTGAGTTGATGGCGGTCACCTTGGGGTTTCGGTTGATGACCGAGACTCGGTTCACATATCCGATGTCGTGCTGGGTGACGGTTGGGTTGTCGTCGATGTAATCGTACACGCGGCGGGTCCCGACGACGAAACCCGACACGGTTCGCCCCGGATGGACCAGTTTCTGGCTGTTGTCTACCGCGCCGCACTCGAGCAGAGGCAGCAGCCCATCGGACCACATCTCGGTGTGAACCCCCAAATGGCGATGGCCTTTGAGAGCGGACAACACGGCGTCTGGAACGGCTCCAATCCCCATCTGGAGGGTGGCTCCGTCCTCGATCAGTGCGGCAGCATGGTGCCCAATCGCCTGCTCCTCCTCGCTCGGCGGCAGCGCGGGAACCTCTGGGAGGGGCTCGTCGTGCTCCACCAACCAGTCGAGCTCGTCGATGTGGACGAAGCCGTCGCCGTGTACCCGCGGCATGTGACGGTTGACCTGAGCGATCACGACCTTGGCAGAATCCACCGCCGCTCTAGCCACGTCCACGGACACGCCCAGGCTGCAATAGCCACGCCTGTCTGGCGGGGATACCTGAACGAGGGCGATATCGAGCGCCCGGCGCCCCGAACGGAACAACTGCGGGATCTCGGAGAGAAAGCACGGCAGGTAGTCGATGCGATCCCCATCGAGCTGGTGGCGTATGTTGTGGCCGACGAACAGGTTGGCCACGCGGAACGACCTCGCGTACTCCGGCTTGGCGTAGCTCGCTCGACCCGAAGTGTGGAGGTGAATCAGCTCGACATTGTGCAGACGGCCGGCCTCTCCGACCAGAGCGTCCACCAGGGCATTGGGGGTTGCGGCCCCCCCGTGAACGAACACGCGCTGATTGGAGTTGATGTGGTTGACCGCTTCATCGGCCGAGCAGAGCTTGGACATCGTACCTCGATTATTCTGGGTCGTTTGCCGATTCGGGTTCGGGCTTGGCCTGGGGTTCCGGCTCGGGTTCCGGCCCCGGTCCCGCCGGTGGCTGGCGCCGCTCGAGGTCGATTTCGAGCACCGGGGGCGGCTCGGGTGAATCGATCGGTCCAGATACCCGGTCGATGTTGCCTTGGGGGGGATCCACCTTTCTACTGGGCTGGTATTCCTCCGCTTGTCTCATCTCGGTGCCTTGCCCGCCGCGAACCCGGCCGCTCGCGCACGCCGTGAGGAGGGCGGAAACGCCGATGACGATGGCCAGAGCACGTGGAAGTGAGCTCACGGAGCCGCCTCTCTGCGCTCCCGGGGGGTCAGTCCCGGCTTCACGTCAAGCAAGGTGTGGCACTGGTTGCAGGCAAACAGAAGCCGCCCGAAAATCTCGGCTTGTCCCCGCGTGGTCGGCTCGGGTTCGAGCGGCTCGCCGGGCTTCGGGACGTATTCGTCTTCGCGCACCTTGCCTTCGACCGCGGCGGCAAACGCTAGGTCGTGGACCTCGTACGCGAGTCGGGTCGTGCCCGGAGGGCTCTCACTGTCGGGATCCTGCGGGCCGTGCAGCGGGGACTCGGCCAGCACTCCCGCGGCTACCTGGAAAGCCGTCGGGGAGTCGCTCAGCAGCGCCTCCCACATCCGCTCCACAGCCCAGTAGTGCCGTTGCATGTGAAGCTTGAGGTCCTCGCCGCCCGGCGGAGGCTCGAGCTTGATCGGAGGCCCACGGTCCAACGCATGGTGGCATTGCCCGCATGCGTTGGATAGCCGAGCGAACGCCATGCAGGCCTCTTCGAGATCACCAGCGTCCCGCACCTGGCCGGCGAGCTCCTGAGTGATTCGCGCATACTCCTTGCCCTGCTCGGGGAAGGGCACGTGCTCCATGAAAAAGGCGAGCTTGCGCATCGACTGTTGTGCAATCGCGAGATCTCCGCGAATCAAGGCGTTTCGCGCCACAGTCGAGAGCGCGGCATGCTCCTTCATGACGTCGTCGAAGCCCGCAGGTGTTCCGGCGTCCTGAGAGGCGCGCTTTGGTTCGCAGTCGCACCCGGTCCACAACGCGACCGCCAACCCCAGTACAATGACCCGCCCAATCATGACGCCCGTATCATTACCGGCTGTCGTCATGCGCAAGAAGCAGGGGGATCTTGCTGTCGTGAAGAAGCCGCCTGGCGACGCTCCCGATGAGAAGGCGCTCGATTCCGCTCTTACCCGTGGTGCCCGCACAGATCAGCGTCGCACCCACGTCGTCGGCGACCCTCAGGAGGCCCTCGGCTGGGTCTCCCGTGACCAGGTGGGTTTGGATCGTTTGTGCGTCGATCGAAAAGAGCTCCTTAGCCTCGGTCTCGAGCATCTCCTCGAGGCCGAGGTGCAGCGCCTCCCGACGCTTTTCCGCGGCCTCTCCGACCACCGCGCCCCGATCGGTGTACTCGCCCCAGACGTCGAGGTAGCAATGAACCATGTGCAGCGGCCCGTGGCAGAAGCCATGGATCGCCCGAGCGATCTCCGCGGCGCGCTTGGCCGGAGCCGAGAAGTCGTAGGCCATGACGATCGAGCTCGGCAACTCCCCCCCCTCGGGCGGAACGACGATAATCGGGGTGTGAACTGTCTTGAGGACGCGTTCGGTCACGCTGCCATACATGAGCTTTGAAACACCCGTCCGGCCATGGGTGCCGACGATGACCAAGTCGACATCGTGCTCCTTGGCATAGTCTCGGATCACCTCATGGACCGTTCCTTCACGAATCGCCGTGAAGTGCTCCACACCGGCATCCGCGACGCCTTTGGCCTGCGCGTCGAGGGCGTCCTGCGCGTCGTTGAGGATGCGAGTCACCGCCTCGGGGCCCGGGCTGTACGACAGGTCCATCAGCAGGTAGGTCGGCACCACGGGCGTGTGCAGGAGGTGGAGCTTCGCGGAGCACTGCTTGGCCAGCTCCACGGCGTAGCTCACGGCGTGTTGCGCGTTCTCTGAGAAATCCGTGGGTACTAGGATCTGTTTGATCTGCATGTGGAGCCTTCCGTCCTTTCGATCGTGGGCATGCTAACCACCAAATGTGTCGGTGGGAATGATGTCGTCGCGAAGAAGCTTGTCGGTCACGTACTCCCGTTCCTCTTCCTCGATGTCGATGCGCAGCATCTCGGCGAGCTTCGCGACGCCCGCGGCTAGGTCATCGGGGGAGCTTGCTTCTCGAATTGCATCCACGAGCCGATCCAGCTCCTTGCGTTGCTCGGCATGCTCGGTGTGCAGGTGGCGCACCCGTTCAGGGCCGAAGCCGTCGGCATCGTTGATTGCGGGCACCATGTAGGTCTCTTCAAAGTTCATGTGGAGCTCCAGTATGCCGCGCAGGGCATACGCTGCGCGCTTCACCTGTTGGGCATCCACGCTTCCTTCGCCCAGCTGGGTGACGCCTGTTTCGAGCTCCGAGAGCATCTGCTCGATTTCTCTGTGCTGGCTCAGCACCTTCCGTCGAACCTCGGAGGGCATCAAGGGTTGGTCACTCATGTCGTCCTCCCGTAGCGGATAGGTGACTGGTTGTTCTGCAAGGACCGCGCCAACGGTTTAGCAGCATTTCGCTTTCACAGACACGCAAGTTCTGCGCCTAATCGGAATCTCTCGCAGAACCTGCGCCTGCTCGGCTATGCTTTTGGCCCAAAACCGCGATATTCGCCCTGGCACGAAGCTTGATACGCAGAGGTATAACCATGGACCAGCCACAGACCATTCTCGTCGGCACGGACTTCTCGGACATCTCGGACGAAGCCCTTCGAGCCGCAGCGCTCTACGCCAGGACCTTCAATTCGCGCGTCCTGGTCACGCATGTGTTCGATCCGACGCCAAACGTGCCGCCGGTCGTGTGGTCCCGCCCCGATCTTCTCGAGCGGAGCATTCGTGTCGAGATCGAGGACGCGATTCGCGAAACCCTCACCGGCAAGACCGCCGAGCTTCTCAAGGGGGTCTCCGAGGTGGAGCTGAGCGTCATTCAGCATCCTTCTCCCGGCCGGGCCTTGGTTGAAATGGCCGAAGATGAGGGCGCCGATCTCGTCATCCTCGGCTCCCATGGCCGAAGCGGGCTGTCCCGAGCGTTCCTTGGCAGCGTCGCGGAGCGAGTAGTGCGTCACGCACCCTGTCCGGTGTTGGTGGTGCGTGGCCGGTGTGACAACAAGCCGAAAGATGGAGAATAGCCCGTGTCATTGATTCCCCGTTTGGTTGTGGCCTACGATTTCTCCGACCCTGCGCGGCGAGCTTTTGAGCTCGCGGTGTTCATGGGCCGGCAGCTGAAGGCCGACGTCCATGTCGTCACGGTGCTCGACTCTCGTGAGTCCGATGCATCGACGGTCGGCAAGGAAATCGAGGACCTGCGCCAGCTCCTCGAGATGCGGACCTGCGGCACGGTCAGGACCGATGACCTCCAGATCCAGTGCCATGCGCTGAGCGGCCATCCGGCGGATGCGGTCGTTGCGATGGCACGCGAAATCGATGCGCCCCTCATTCTGTGCGGCACGACCGGCAAGGGAGCGGTCGCTCGCACCCTGCTTGGCAGCGTCTCCCACAAGCTGGTGCACAAGAGCGGCGCGATCGTGATGTCGGTGCCGTAGGGCCGGCCTGCTACGAGCTGGCTACCGACCGGGGCCGACGAATGGCGCTTCGACGAGGCGGGTGCCCTTGCGCCCTTCGTTGCCTTCCATCGAGATCGAGAGCTTGATCTTGATGCCCGGCTTCATCTGTTCGGCCGGCAGGACAGCAAGAATCGGTAGATAGGTGCTGCCGAGCGAGTCGAGCTCGATGCGCGTCTGCGGAATGATGTACTCGATCCCGCTTTCGGTTTCGGGTTCGACGATGAACGTTTGCTTGGCGGACGTCTTGTTGACCAAGTGTATGCGGACCGCGTTACGCACCTGTCCATCGACGACCGAGAACGGGGCGCCTTGAAGGCGTAGGACGTTGGTTTCGAACTGGGAGCTCTGCGCAAAGGCAAGTACGGCGCCGAGGAGCCATAGCGTCACGATGCCTCCGTAGAAGAACAGGCGTGGGCGTCCGAAGTGCTTCTCTTTCCCTTCGAGGCCGTTGAGCGAGTCGTAGCGGATCAAGCCCTGTTCGCGGCCGACTTTGTCCATGATCTCGTCGCACGCGTCGACGCAGGCGGCGCAGCCGACACACTCCATTTGAAGCCCGTTGCGGATGTCGATGCCAGTCGGGCAAACGACCATGCAGCGCTTGCAGTCGACGCAGTCGCCGTTGCTCGGGTCGCTCGCTTTGCCGCGCGGCTCGCCGCGGTTGTAGTCGTAGCCGATGACCATCGTGTCGCCGTCGGTCATCGCGGACTGCAGGCGACCGTAGGGGCAGATGATCACGCAGAGTTGCTCGCGGAACCACGCAAAGTTGAACCAGAGAATGCCCGACATCACGACGACCCAGGTGAAGGCGGTTGGATGCTCGGCGGGGCTTCGCTGCATCATATCGACGACTGACGGCAGAGACACGAAATAGCTGATGAACACGTGCGACAGCAGAAGCGCGAGCGCGAGGTAGATCGCGTGCTTGAGCGTCTTCCGCCAGATCTTGTCGAACGTGACGCCGGCGGCGTTTCGTCGAAGGCGCTGTGCGCGCGGCCCTTCGATGAAACGCTCGATGCGACGAAACACCCCTTCGAGGAACACCGTCTGCGGGCATGCATAGCCGCACCACAACCGGCCCTTGATTGCGGTGACGATGAGCAGCGTGAGGCCGACGCCGCTCAGCAGGAAGAACATCAGCCAGAAGTCCTGCGCGTTGAAGACGCTGCCGAACAGGTAGAAGCGGCGGTTCACGATGTCCATGAAGACCGCGGGATGCCCTCCGATCTTCACGAAGGGCAACACGACGTAGATCGCGATCAGCGCCGCGAAGATGATGTAGCGGAGCCTCGTGAAGCGGCCCTTTACATCCGCGGGGTGGACGTAGTTGCGGCTGCCATCCGATCGAAGAGAGCTAGCGGGCTCCTCGACGACCGGTAGTTTCGTGGTCATGGTGCCGCATTCCTAGGGCCGTTTAGCTATTCGGCAACCGCGTCCTCGGGTGGCCAGACCTTCGCCTCTTCCTCGACGGGTTTGCCGCCTTCGAGGTTGGTGTTGCGCATCGTCAACACGTACGCGGTGACTTGGCTCACGCCTTCTTCACCGAGGATGGCTCCCCAAGGGGTCATGCCCTTATCGGGAATGCCGTCGGTGACGACGGCGTGAATGTCGGTCGGTGCTCCGCCCCGCACCCAGTACTTGTCGGTCAAGTTCGATCCGAGACCCACGCGGCCCTGTCCCTGATCGTGGCACGCGAAGCACTGCGTCGTGAAGATCTTCTCCCCTGCCTCGACGGCAGCGGCGTCTTCCGTCAACGCTTCGAGCGACTCATCGGTGACGATGGTGCGTTCGGCCGCTACGGCTGCCATCTGCTCCGCGTACACCTCGGGCTGCAACTTCCCGATGCCGTACTCGTGGTAGTAGAACCAGTAGATCAGCCCGAAGACGACCGCTCCATAGAACGTGAGTAGCCACCACGTCGGGAGATTGTTGTCGGCTTCCTCGATGTCGTCATAGACGTGGAGGATTTCGCCTTGGATTTCGTCGGTTCGCTTGGCCTCACTCATGGGGTACCTCCAACTCCTCTTCGAGCGGAATGCGTGCGTAGTGATCCGCCTCGGATGCCTTCATCCGCGTCACCCGAATGACCACGACTAGGAACACGGTGAAGAACAGAACCAGTGCGATGACCGGAAAGAGCAGCACGGGGCTCTGTTCGAAGAACTCGGAAGCAAAACGGCTCATCGTACCACCTCCTTCGCGTCGGCTGCGGCTAGAGACTCACCTTCGGGCACACGGCCCAAGCGTTGCAGGTAGGCGATCAGGGCAACCAAGCGGCTGTTCACTACGAGCTGACAGCCTTCGGCCGGCTCCTCGCACACTGCGACACCCGCGCCATTGGCCAGGCCGGTCGCGATGGCAGTGGCCGCAGCTTGCGCGTTCTGTTCGGCCGTTTGGATATCTTCAGCGTCGTACGGAACCCCGATGTTTCGCATTGCCCTGAGCTTCACCTGCGTTCCCGCGAAGTCGATCGTTTCCTTCGAGAGATGTGGGTACGGCGGCATGTTCGAGCCGGGCGAAATCTCGCGAGGGTCGATCATGTGCTTGTAGTGCCACACGTCCGCGTATTTGCCGCCGACGCGCGCCAGATCCGGACCAATGCGGCGAGAGCCCCATTGGAACGGATGATCGAAGATCGAATCATCCATCACGGACACCTCGCCGTAGCGCGCGGTCTCCCATGTGAACGGTCGAATCATCTGCGAGTGGCAGGTGTAGCAACCCTCTCGAAGGAAGACGTCGCGGCCTTCGAGCTCGAGCGGGGTGTAGGGGACGTTCTTGGTGGTGCGAATCGACTCGGGCACCGAGATGACCATCGGGATGATCTCGGCGACGCCACCGACCAAGATCCCGATGACGACCAATACCGTGAACACGCCCGCGCGGCCTTCGAGTGCGTGGTGCCACGAGACCTTCTCGTCCCCACGACTGCGCATCGCGACGGCGACTGCTGCCACAGCCCACATGATCGCTGCGATAGCGAGCAGGGTGCTCATGAGGCCGTCGAACAGCGCCATGCCGAAGAGAAGCGACATCACGACGATCGACGCCATGACGGGCTGACCGAAGAGAAGCTTCGGCCAGGGGATGTCACGTTCCCGCGGCTCGGTCACCACCGCGACCTCGAGCTCACCGTCCACCGCGGCGCCGCTCTTGGCGGTCGCGATGAGGTTCCAGGCCATCAGGACGATGCCCGTGAAGTAGAGGAGGCCAGACACGAGACGCGCCCAGTACATCGGCCGAATCGCGAGGTAGGTCTCGACGAAGTTCGGGTAGAGAAGCCCGCCGGTCTCGCTCATCGCGCGCCACATCAGACCCTGCGTGATGCCGGCAACCCACATCGAGATGGCGTAGATGAGAATGCCGACGGTCGCGATCCAGAAGTGGAAGTTCGCGGCCGCACGGGAATGGAGCTTGGTGCCGTAGAGCCTGGGGATCAGCCAGTAGAACATGCCGGCTGCCATGAGGCCGTTCCACCCGAGGGCGCCGCTGTGCACGTGACCGATAATCCAGTCCGTGTAGTGCGCGAGGCCGCTGACGCTCTTGATGCTGAGGAGCGGGCCCTCGAAGGTGCTCATGCCGTAGAAGGTCACACCGGCCGCGAAGAACTTCAGGACCGGGTCGGCGCGGAGCTTGTCCCAGGCGCCTCTCAGCGTGAGGAGGCCGTTCAACATGCCGCCCCAGCTCGGCGCCCAAAGCATCAAGCTGAAAACCATGCCGAGGCTCTGCGCCCAGTCGGGCAGGGCGGTGTACAGCAAATGGTGAGGGCCGGCCCAGATGTAGAGAAAGACCAGGCCCCAGAAGTGAACGATCGACAAACGGTACGAGAAGACCGGCCGCTCCGCCGCCTTAGGCAGGAAGTAGTACATGATGCCGAGGATCGGCGTCGTGAGGAAGAAGGCGACCGCGTTGTGGCCGTACCACCACTGCACCAGGGCATCCTGAACGCCGGCGAAGACCGAGTAGCTCTTTAGCGGGCCGACCGGAATCTCGAAGCTGTTGACGATGTGCAGGACCGCGACGGTGATGATCGTCGCGATGTAGAACCAGATGGCGACGTACAGATGCTTTTCGCGGCGCTTTCCCAAGGTCCAGAAGAAGTTGACCGCGAAGACGACCCAGATGACTGCGATCGAAATATCGATCGGCCACTCGAGCTCCGCGTATTCCTTGCCGGTCGTGAACCCGAGCGGGAGGCTCAGCGCAGCCGCGACGATGATCAGCTGCCAGCCCCAGAAATGGATAGCGGATAAGATGTTCGAGGCTAAGCGCGCCTTCACCAGCCGCTGCGTCGAGTAGTAGACACCCGCGAACAGCATGTTGCCGACGAACGCGAAGATGACCGCGTTGGTGTGCAACGGCCTCAGGCGGCCAAACGACAAGAACGGTGGCAGGTTGGCGGGCCAGAACGCCAACTGCAGGGCGATGATGATGCCGACCAGCATGCCGACGATGCCAAACAGCACCGACGCCCATATGAACTGTCGGACGACCTTGTCGTTATAGACGATCCGCTGAGTTTCCATGCTCGTCCTCTTCCCTCTCCGTCGTTGGGGTCATCGGCTTTTCTTCGTCAAGCGGTAGCAGGGCAAGGCGATCGGCATGATCGAAGGTGCCTTGCCGCACGGTCCACGCGAAGAACGCCACGGCGACGCCAACCAGTAGTACACAAATGAAAATCAGTAAGATCAAGATCTCCATGGGAGCCCTTTTCGCGACAGCATCATCACGGTGTATGCGAGCGTGATGATCGAGCTGAGCGGCATTAGCACAGCTGCGACCCAGGGCTTCATGAATCCCGCCATCGCGATTGATACGGCGACCACGTTGTAAGCGATTGCGAACGCCAGGATGCGGCGCACAACCTGCGCGAGCGCATCGGACGCGCGCAGAACTTGCGCCACCGGGTGCAGCCCGGGCGATACGAAGTAAAAATCACACCGTGAGGCCATGAATGGCCGATTCACTGCGGGGGTGCCCGAGCAGGCCGCCTCTCTCATGGCAACTTGGTCATTCAGCCCGTCGCCGACGAGCAGGGTCCGTGCCGGGTCGTGCTCTCGAACGTACTTTGCCTTCTGTTCGGGGGTCTGACCGCCGATGCAGACGTCCTCGGGCATGCCCAAGCTAGCGCCGAGGGCGACAACGCGTGACGGCGCATCGCCGCTCAGGATGGCGAGCTCGTATCCGTCACTCTCGAGCCTTTCGATCTCCGCGCGCGCACCTGGGCGCAATTGCTCGTCTGTTCGCAGACCGCAGAGTACCTCCCGGTCGACCGAGAATACGACGTCACCCTCGCGAGTCGATTCGGGCGCGGCCCAGCTGGGCGCGCCAAGTCGGTACTGTCTTCCGCCCTCTTCGGCACTGATGCCATAGCCGGTTTGCTCCTCGACCTCGATCTCGGCGAAGCGCGCCGCTCGGTGTCCTTCGAGGGCGCGTCGGACCGCCACGCTCTTTGGGTGCGCGCTCCGGGCGGCCATGTTGTAGAGCAGAGTGATCTGGCGAGCGGAGAGCGCTTGGAGCCCAGCGGGTTTGATGACCTCGAGCATGCCGGTAGTGAGCGTCCCGGTCTTGTCGAAGACGATGCGCGTCATCGCGCGCACCCGGTCTAGGAAGTCGCCCACGCGCACGAAGACGCCCGCACGGCGCAGTTGCGTGAGCACGAGCTCGTAGGCGAGCGGCGCCGCGATCCCGAACGCGCACGGACAGGTGACGACCAAGACGGCGGTTCCCACTTCGATGGCGAAGAGCGGGTCTGCGGACCGCCACCACCAGTAACCGATCGCGGTTGTGGCGAGCGTCACGACGCCGACGACGTAGTATCGCGAAAGCTGAGACCACCACCGCGTGGACAACGGTCCGTCTCCCTCCGAAGCTGGATCGCGGCCGAGTAGCCCCACCAGGGACGAAGCAGCGAAATTGGTCGTCGCGATGCCGGAAAAAGCTCGCTCACCGATGTTGAAGGCTCCGGCGGGCACCGTCTCTCCGCTTTCGAAGCGTCGTGGCCGGCTTTCGCCGTCGATCCAGTCGAGAGAGCAACTCGCCGCGTGGCCGAGCACGCGAAGCTCTACGGGAACCAGGTCGCCGGGGGCGATCAACAGGCGATCTCCTTTCTCGACACCGATGCAATGCACGATGCGCACGACGCCTTCTTTGACCTCGCGTGTCAGCAGGCTCTCCGTGCCGTCGTCTGCGAGAAGTTGCGCGCGATTGCGTTCAAGCATGCGTTGCTGAAGCCAACGGCCTGCCAACATCAGTGCGACGAACACCGTGAGCGTGTCGATATAGGCAGCGTGCCCCGACGCGAAGAAGAACGAGTAGGTCGAGCCGGCGAAGGCCAGCACGATGCCGAGGGCGATCGGAACATCGAGGTGGAGAACCCGTCGGCGGACCGCGCGTAGGGCGGACCCGATGAAAACCGAGCCTCCGATCAACACCGCGAGGACGCCGGCGGCATAGCTCAACTGGTTGAGGAGCTCGTAGATCGGGCCCTCGCGAAGACCGAGGTAAATCGCGGCGGCGAACAGCATCACGTTTCCCGCGAGCGCCCCGCAGATCCCGACACGCAACAGCAAGTCGTCCGAAGGCCTGACGCCCGCCGATCGCGCAGGGCCCAGCAGGTATCCGAGAGCCTCGACCGAGTCTACCCAATCTGAAAGGGGGAAGGCCTGCGAGATTCGAAGCTCGACACGGCCTAGCGCTGGATTGATCAACATGACGCCGGTTTGCGCGCCGCCATGGCGCCTGAAGAGCTCCTCGATTAGCCAGACACACGCGGCACAGTGGATGCCCTGGATGTCGAGCTCGATGCGCGTGACCCCGCCACCTCCCACGCGATCCTCCTCGATGAGCTCCAGCCATTTGTGGTCGATCCGGCGGGATTCCAGGTCGGCTGGTGGAAGCCCTGGGCCGCGGCGCAGGTCGTAATAGCGGCTGAGCCCGGCCTTGGTCAGGATTCCATGGACGGCACGACAACCCCGGCAGCAGTACGGCGCGAACGCATCATCGAGTAACGGTTGCGCACAGTGAACACAGTGAGATGCCGAAGGCAGAGATTGCTCCGCAGGAGCGTCGCAGACGGCTGGCTCGGGGACGGTCACGGGGAATGCGAATGTTGCTGGTGCGCCGCGTGGTCCACTTCGCCTTGTGCGGGCGCGTGACAAGAGGAGGTGTCGCCGTGGCGTAGGGCATGAACCGGGCGGATCACGAACAGGATCGAGCCGAGCGCGAGCACGACCGCGAGGACCCGCGAAGTGGTTGGCCCGGGACGCCGAGCAAATCGCTCGAAGACCCACGTCGCACCGACCAAGCCGACACTACTCACCACGGCGAACGCCAGCATGCTCACCGAGCCGAGCACGGTAGACCCCGTCGAGGCTGCGATCAGCACCGCCGCAGCCAATGCGCCGCAGGGGAGGAGCGCGGTGCCAAGACCGACGAAGAACGGGTGGCGGCCCAGCCCTCCGAGGACGCGGGAAGCGATGGAGGGCGTTTGGTCCTCTTGCTTGGTGCGGAGGGTGACTAAGGGTTGGCTGGGACGGCGCCACAGGCGAAGCGCAACTAGGCCAAGGCCGATGGCAAGCGACCAGCTCAGCAAAGCGCTACCCCAAGCGTTGGGGAGGCTGACTGCGGTCGCGCCCCCTATGGTGCCGGCGAGTGCGCCGAGCACCGAGTAACTGATGAAGCGGCCGAGTTGGTAGCGGGTTTGCCCGGAGGCACCCGGTTGCCCACTGCACGCGTATGCAGCCAGCGGACCGCACATGGCCGTGCAATGCGGCACCGACGCGAGGCCTGCGGCAGCCCCGGCAATTACGGCCGTCCACATAGGGCCTCATTAGGGTCGGTCATCGGATCCGTCAGGTTGCAACCGGCATGCCACGGCATCGCGAGCCTACTTATACCCGAATACGCACATAAAGCGCGACGGCGCTCCCGACGCGCACAAAATGCGATGGATCGTGCGGCAGTGGGTGCTATTCCCAAGAACCGATGGGCACCGCACAACGCAAGATGGTCCCGCGCGAGCACGGCGCCTACGCCGAGCTTCTTTTTCCGATAGTCACCGTTTTTCTTGGGGGGGTGCCAACGACCTCGACCTGGCTGTTGGCCATTGGCGCCATTGCTTGCTTCCTTGCGAACGAGCCGCTTCTCGTCTTGTTCGGACAGCGGGGCACCCGCATGAAGCGCGAGGAGAGCGACCACGCCAAGCGCGCACTTCTGATCTTCTTCTTGGTTGCGCTCGGCGCCGGCGTTGCGGGGCTTTTGCTTGCCCCCACGGTGGTTCAGTACGCGGTCGCCGTGCCGCTCGCCCTTGGCGTTGGCCTCGTGATGTTGGCTGTCCAGGGGCTCGAACGGAGCATGATGGGCGAGGGGTTGGCAGCCACGACGCTCTCCTCGATCGCGATTCCACTAGGGCTTTCCGCGAACCTGGGCCTCACCGAGGCGCTCGCGGTCGCCCTGATTTGGTTGGTGACCTCCCTTTTGGGGACCGCGGTGGTGCGGCTGACCGTGGCCCGCACCAAGGCCAAGACCGGCGAAGACCTCGCGCGCATACGTTTCAAGCGCGTGTCGTTGGTTTTGATGTGTCTCGTGGTCATCGCCGTCGGGGTGGCGGCGCCCTACGGGTCGCGCGTTGGTCTTTGGGTCCTGGCGGCCGCCGTGCCGGTGGCGGTGGTCGTGCTCGCGATGGCCGTCCTGCGGCCGACCGCCCGCCGGCTGCGTCTCATGGGGTGGAGCCTGGTCGCCGCCAATCTTTGTTCGTTGATAGCGGTGGTCACCACCCTAAAGATCATTCAGGATTTCAATGCGGTGGAACCGACCCTACCGTTCCCAATGTTCTAGCTTCGCAGTGGACGACTTGGAGAGGAGGAGCTTGTGCTCACAAAAGACATCATGACCGAAAATCCCGTGACCTCGACCGAGCTGATGTCGGTCGCCGAGGCGCTCGGGCTGCTATATGAGCTCGATGTCCGGCACCTTCCGGTGGTTCGTGGCCGCGAGCTGGTGGGCATCATCAGCGACCGTGACTTTCGCGCCTTCACCGGAGTCGACGAGGACGAAGCGATCGACGCCGTCGAAAGCGCGCGCGCGGCGACCGTTGGCAATTTCATGAACACCAGCCCGGTGAAGGTCGACCCCGAGACCAACATCCGGGAGGTCCTCGAGCTGATGCTCTTGCATCGCGTAGGGGCCATTCCGGTTGCCGACCTCGACACCGGGGACTTGCTCGGCATCGTGAGCTACGTCGACTTGCTACGCGTGCTTCAGGAGACGTTGGAACCAGCGACGTGAAGCTGATCACCTCGCACGAGACCACCGACTTCGACGCGTTGGCATCGTGTGTGGCTCTGCAGAAACTGTTTCCAGGTTCGGTGATCGGATTGAGCGGAGGCTCGGCGCCGAACGTCCATCAGTACCTCACCCTGCATAGCGATCGGTTTCGGACACAGCGCTGCCAGGATCTCGACTTGTCACAAGTCGACCTGTTGATCGTGACCGATGTCCGGAGGCGCGGCCGCCTAGCCCATGTCGAACCCGTGCTGGAACGCGCCGCAAAGAATCCCCGAAGCGTGCGCGTCCTGGTGTGGGACCATCACCCTTCGTCGGTCGATGACGTACATGCCGATGAAGAGCACGTACAGCCCGTGGGCTCCGTCACGACGCTCGTCATCGAAGAGCTCCGCACCCGCGGTTTGGACGTCGACCGTGAGGAGGCCACTCTGTTTTCGCTGGGCATCCACGAGGATACGGGCTCACTGGCATACGCGCGGACGAGCTCCCGCGACGCGATGGGACTCGCCTGGCTTCTGGGGCAGGGCGCCCAGCCCGGCATTCTCCAGCGATTCTTGAGCCCTCGGCTCGACGCCGCGGAGCGCGAGCTGCTCGTTCGGCTGCTGGGGGAGGTGCAAGACGTGCCACAGTTTGGCGCGTCGATCGGAATCGCCGCGCTGGAGGCGGCGGAACTGCCTTCGGGCCTCGCGAACGTATCTACGGAAGCGTTTCGCATCTTGCCCCACGATGCGCTGTTCTGCGCGTATCGACTTCCAAACGGTAAGACGCACATCATTGGAAGGGCGCAGGCGAATGCGGTTCCGGTAGGCGCGATTCTTCAAGAGCTGGGTGGTGGGGGGCACGCCGGCGCAGGCTCGGCTGTCGTTCGCGACGCGCCCATCGACGAGGTGGTGAGCCGCCTGCAGGCGAGCATGGAGCGTTGCTGTCATCGACCGCAGTTCGTTCGCGACCTGATGTCGAGCCCGGTCCGAACCGTCCCTCCCGACATGCCCCTCTCCGAGCTCGCGCACTCACTTCAGGAGTGGGGACACACCGGCGCACCCGTCGTCCAAGGTGGCACGTTGGTCGGCGTGATTTCACGCCGCGACATCGAACGCGCGCAACGCGAGGGGCGAGGCAAGCTCGCCGTCAAGAGCTGTATGGCGCACCACGTTCGCAGCGTTGGCCCCGGTGCACCACTGACCGAAGCGCTCGATCAGATGACGACCTACAACATCGGCCGCCTGCCCGTGCTCGATGGCCCGAGAGTCGTCGGGATTCTCTCTCGCGAAGACGTCCTCGGCTATCTCTACGAAGAATCACCCTGCTAGCTCATTTTTTGGGCTAGACTTCGCGACCTCCAATGCGGATCTCGATTCGAAGAGGGTTGAACATTCCCATCGCCGGTGCGCCGGCGCAGAGCATCCACGAAGCCAACGAGGTAGGTTGGGTTGCTCTGGTCGCGAAGGACTACCAAGGATTGCAGCCACGACTGATGGTCGAGGTTGGCGATCGCGTTCGTCTTGGGCAGGCGTTGCTCACCGACAAAGGCAATCCCGAAGTCCTGTTCACGGCACCGGGTTGCGGCGAAGTTGTCGCGATTCACCGGGGAGAGCGGAGGTCGTTGCAGTCCGTGGTGATCCGGTTGGAAGGAGATGAAGAGGAGACTTTTGCGTCGCACGATCGCTCCGCCCTCACCAAGCTCGATCGACAGGACGTGCGTGACGTCCTCCTCGCTTCCGGCCTATGGACTTCGTTCCGAACGCGTCCTTTTTCGAGAATTCCTAGCGCCGAGGCGTCGCCGCATTCGATCTTCGTCACAGCGATCGACACCAATCCGCTCGCTGGCGATCCGGGCGTCGTCATTGGCGAGCGCCCACAGGAATTCTCTGACGGGGTCGCTGTCATCAGTCGGCTCACGGACGGGAACGTCTACGTTTGCCAGGCCTCCGGTCCTGATATCGAGCTCCCCAAGGTGGAATCGGTGACTCCCGCCGTCTTTGACGGTCCACACCCCGCAGGCCTCCCTGGAACACACATTCATTTTCTCGATCCCGTGAGCGACAACAGGTCGGTCTGGCACGTGAGCTACCAGGACGTCATCGCCATCGGCGCCCTCTTCACGACAGGCCGGCTCTCGACTGAACGCGTCGTCGCCCTTGGAGGTCCGTTGGTCCGGCGGCCCCGGCTTCTGCGGGCGCGGATGGGAGCGAGCACCGAGGACCTCCTGCAAGGGGAGATCGATCCGACCGAGTGCCGCGTGATATCGGGCTCGATTCTAGGAGGCCGCCGAGCGGCGGGACGTGCCCGCTATCTGGGTCCGTACGACGTGCAGATCAGCGTGCTGCGCGAGGACCGCAGCCGGCGCTTTCTCAACTGGCTCGCGCCAGGCTTCGACAACTTCTCGGCGATCCGCGCGTTCGCTTCCGTCCTGCGCCCCCGAAGTCATCGGTTTCCGCTCACCACCTCGCAACACGGTAGTCCACGGGCGATGATTCCCATCGGCAATTTCGAGAAGGTCATGCCACTCGACATCTTGCCCGCGCCTCTGCTGAAGGCGCTCATCGTTCAAGACACCGAAACGGCGCGGGCGCTCGGATGTCTCGAGCTCGATGAAGAAGATCTCGCGCTCTGCTCATTCGTGTGTTGCAGCAAGTACGAATACGGCGCGTTTCTGAGAGACGCCCTCAATCACATCGAGAAGAACGGCTGATGCGTCCACTAAGGAAACTCCTGGACAAGATCGAGCCACACTTCGTAAAAGGAGGCCGGTTCGAGGGTTATCAGGCGATCTACGAGATGCTCGATACCCTCTTCTATTCGCCGCCCGACGTGTCCCGCCACGCACCGCACGTGCGTGATGCGATCGACCTCAAGCGTGTGATGGGCCTGGTCGTCGTTGGGGTGTTGCCATGCGCGTTGGTTGCCATGTGGAACACGGGTTACCACGCGAACCTCGCCATCGAGCAACTCGGCCTATCCGCGCCAGCCGATTGGCGCGGGGCGCTGATAGCCGCCCTCGGAATCGGGCACGACTCGAGCAACGTCGGCGCTGCCACGTTCTACGGGCTGCTCTACTTCCTGCCGATTTACGCGATGACGTTGTTGGCCGGAGGTTTCTGGGAGATCTTGTTTGCGGGGATTCGCAACCACGAGATCAACGAAGGTTTTTTCGTCACCTCGATCCTCTATGCGCTGACGCTTCCAGCGACGACCCCCCTTTGGCAGGTCGCGCTCGGTATTTCGTTTGGGGTCGTGATGGCGAAAGAGGTTTTCGGGGGCACGGGTAAGAACTTCATGAACCCAGCGTTGGCCGGCCGCGCGTTTTTGTATTTCGCGTACCCGATCGAGATGTCGGGTGAGTCCGTGTGGACGCCTCCCATCGACGTGGTCACCGGAGCCACTCCGCTGGCCGTGGGCGCCGAGAGCGGCGTGGCTGGAATCCTCGAACGAGGCGTGACTTGGATGGACGCCTTCCTAGGCACGATTCAAGGCTCGATCGGCGAAACCTCGACCCTGGCTTGCCTCATCGGTGGCGCGCTCATCGTCTATACCGGGGTGGCCTCGTGGCGAATCATCGCGGGAGTCATGCTGGGCATGGTGGCCACCGCGATGCTCTTCAATGCAGTTGGCTCAGACGCCAATCCGATGTTCGCGATGCCGTGGCAGTGGCATTTGGTGCTCGGCGGCTTTGCATTTGGGATGATATTCATGGCCACCGACCCGGTTACGGCGTGTGTGACGAACCCGGGCCGGTGGATCTTCGGCGTCCTCGTCGGTTCGATCACGGTCGTGATCCGCGTAGTCAACATCGCGTTCCCCGAGGGGATCATGCTCGCCATCCTCTTTGCCAACATCTTTGCGCCCACCATCGACCACTTCGTCATGCGGGCCAACATCACGAGGAGGTTGCGCCGAAGTGCCTGACGTCGACAAAGATCGAGGCAGCAAGACCGAGACGGTCGCCCGAACCTTGCTCGTGGCCTTCTTCGTGAGCCTCGCCTGCTCTTCCCTCGTCGCCTCGGCAGCGGTGTTGCTTCAGCCGCGACAAATCGCCAATGCCATTCTGGATGTTCGCCGCAACATCTTGGAAGTCGCAGGGCTCCTCCAGCCTGAGCGCGACGTCAACGAGCTGTACGAAAGCATCGAGCCTCGCGTAGTCGATCTCGAGACCGGCACATACGTGCAAGACGTCGACCCGGAGACCTTCGATCCTCTCGAGGCCGCCAAAGATCCCGAGCTCGGCGTAGAGGTACCCGCAGACATCGATGTAGCGCGCGTCAGGCGCCGCGCCAAGCTCGGTCTGGTTTATCTCGTGCGGCGAGACGGAGAGGTCGCGACGATCATCTTACCGGTCTCCGGCTACGGCCTTTGGTCGACGATGTACGGCTTCATCGCGCTCGAGCCCGACGGCAACAGCGTTGTGGACGTCACGTTCTACGAGCACGGTGAGACGCCGGGGCTAGGCGACTTCATCGCCAAGCCTGGGTGGCGGGCGTTCTGGCGAGGCAAGCGCCTGTTCGACGAATCGGGTGTTCTGCGGATCGAGGTCGTCAAGGGTCGCGTTTCCGTCGACGATCCCCTAGCTGACTATCACGTCGATGGGGTTTCTGGAGCGACACTGACCGGAAACGGAGTCACGAAAACCATGCAGTACTGGCTGGGCGACCATGGGTACGGCCCATACCTGCGCAACATTCACGGAGAGGGAACTTGAGCTCTACTGCCAAGCGGGCCCTTCTGGACCCCGTCGTCGACAACAACCCGGTCACGCTGCACGTGCTCGGTATCTGCTCCGCACTCGCGGTCACCACTTCGCTGCTGCCGTCGCTCTATATGTGCGTAGCGCTCACCGTGGTCGCCGCTTGCGCCAATGCGGCGGTGAGCCTGATCCGACACGTCCTTCCAAGCAGCATCCGGATCATCGTGCAGATGACGATCATCGCTTCCCTGGTGATCGTCGTCGACGAGTCTCTCAAGGCGTTTGCATTCGAGACAAGCCGCGAGCTCTCGGTGTTCGTAGGCTTGATCATCACCAACTGCATCGTGCTGGGTCGCACGGAAAGCTTTGCCTCGAAGAACCCGGTCGGCCTCAGCTTCCTCGACGGCGTGGGCAACGGCCTTGGTTACAGCGTGATTCTCATCCTCGTTGCCAGCGCCCGCGAGCTTTTCGGCGCGGGCACGCTGCTCGGCTACACCATCCTGCCCAACGTTGCCGAAGGCGGCTGGTACAACCCGAACGGCATGATGCTTCTTCCGCCGAGCGCGTTCTTCGTCATCGGTCTCATCATTTGGGCTGTGCGGACTTGGAAGGCCGAGCAAGTCGAAAGGCCGGAGTTCCGCATTCACGAAGTGCACCGAACGGAGGTCCTCTGATGGGTAGCTACGTCGAGCTCTTCATCAAAGCGGTCTTCGTCGAGAACCTCGCTCTCTCGTTCTTCCTGGGGATGTGCACGTTCCTTGCGGTCTCCAAGCGTATCCAGACGGCATTTGGTCTCGGTGCCGCGGTGGTCGTGGTTCAGCTGATCACCGTCCCAACGAACACGTTTCTCTATCACTACGTCCTCGAAGACGGGGCGCTTGCCTGGGCGGGGCTCCCCGACGTCGACCTGAGTTTTCTCGGTCTGGTCACCTACATCGGAGTGATCGCGGCGATGGTGCAGATCCTCGAAATGGTCCTCGATCGGTACTTCCCGCCGCTCTTTCACGCGCTGGGCATCTATTTGCCGCTAATCACCGTCAACTGCGCCATCCTCGGAGGCACCCTTTTTTCGGTCCAACGTGACTACACGATGTCCGAAAGCGTCGTGTACGGGATCGGTAGTGGGTTCGGCTGGGCCCTTGCGTTGGTTGGGCTGGCCGGCATTCGGGAGAAGCTCAAGTACAGCGATGTGCCCGATGGGCTTCAGGGGCTCGGCATCACCTTCATCATCGTTGGTTTGATGTCGTTGGGTTTCATGGCCTTTGCGGGGATTCAGCTCTAGGGGGATGCTGATGGGCCTGCAGATCATCCTCGCGGTTGCGGTCTTTACGGGCATCGTGGTCTTGCTGTCCGGATTGATCTTGCTCGCGCGTTCGAGGCTCGTCGAAACCGGGTCGGTCCACCTGCTGGTGAACGGCGACAAGGACTTCCAGGTACCTGCGGGCGCAAAGCTGTTGACTGCGCTGGCCAACGTCGGTTTGTACCTGCCGGCCGGGTGTGGTGGCAAAGGTACCTGTGGTCAGTGCCGCGTGAAGGTGCTCGAAGGCGGAGGCCCGCTCCTCCCAACCGAAGAGTCGTTGATCGGAAGGCACGAGGCCAACCAGCACGTGCGCTTGGGTTGTCAGGTTGCGGTTAGAGAGAACCTACGCCTGCGCATTCCTGACGAGGTCTTCGGCGTGCGCAAGTGGGAGTGTACCGTGGGCTCAACCAGCGGCCTCAGCACCTTCATCAAGGAGATCGTCCTCGAGCTGCCAGCGGGCGAAGAGGTTCCCTTTCGGGCAGGCGGCTACGTGCAGATCGAATGCCCCCCCTACGGTGCGAAATTCTCCGATTTCGACATCGAATCCGAATTCCGCGACGAATGGGACCGCAACAACCTGTGGCGGTTCCAGGCCGGAACCAGAACGCCCACGACCCGCGCGTATTCGATGGCCAACTACCCTGAAGAGAAGGGCATCATCCTTCTCAACATCGGCATTGCGATCCCGCCGCCAGGCTCGAAAGAAAACGTGCCACCAGGTGTCGTCTCGTCGTATCTCTTCAGCCTGAGGCCGGGGGACAAGGTGACGATTGCCGGCCCCTACGGCGAATTCTATGCGAAGGACACCGACAACGAGATGGTGTTCATCGGAGGCGGAACGGGCATGGCGCCGCTCCGTTCCCACATCTTCGACCAACTGAAGCGCGTCAAGACCGACCGCAAGATTTCGTTCTGGTTTGGCGTTCGCAGCAAGCGCGACATGTTTTACCACGAGGAGTTCGAGCGCCTCGCCGCCGAGCATCCCAACTTCACGTACATCGTGGCGCTTTCGGAACCAAAGAAAGACGACAACTGGGACGGCCCCGTAGGCTTCATCCATCAAGTGGCATACGACCAGTACTTGGGGAGCCACGAGTCGCCGGAGGATTGCGAGTACTACATGTGCGGTCCTCCGCTGATGATTTCGGCCGTTCAGAAGATGCTCACGGACCTCGGTGTCCCGGAAGAGAACGTCATGTTCGACGACTTTGGGAGTTGATCATCATGCTCGTGTACGTATTGAGTTTTGCGGTTTTCGCTCTTGCCTTGAGCGGCTTGGGGATTGGTTTGTTCACGGGACGTGGTGGCATCCGTGGTACCTGCGGCGGACTCAACAATCCAGATGGGCAGGGCTGTGGGGCATGCGGCCGCTCCGTGAGCGGGCCGTCGGAATGTCCAAGGAAGCGTGCAGCATGAACCCAATCAAAGAAGTGCGAGTTCGAGACTTCATGATGACCAAGCCGATCATCTTCTCGAGCGACATGGATCTGCTCGATGCAATCCGCGTCTTGGTCGACCGGCGAATCTCAGGAGCACCCGTGGTTGACGCACGGGGCAACCTGGTTGGGGTGCTCACCGAACGCGACTTCTTGAAGGCCGCGCTCGTTGCTGGCTATCACGGCGAGCGCGGAGGGCCCGTCCGCGACTACATGAGCACCAATGTCGAGGCGGTAAACGCGGATGACAGCCTGGTAGACGTCGCCAACCGTTTCGGAGAAAGCAAGTACAGGCGCTATCCGGTGGTGCAGGACAATCGCGTCGTCGGCGTGGTTGCGAGAAGTGACGTCTTGCGCGCCATCATTGAGGCCTTTGGCCGCCGGCACTCTGGTGTCCGCGGTTCAACGTGAACCCTAGTCGTCCAGCGCTTCTAACCCGCGTCGCTCCGCGTCATCCATCCCGCGAGAAAGCAGTCCGGGGAACAGCCCGATGAAACGAATCAGCTTTCCGCGGGCGTTGGGTACCAGGAGTTCACGCCTCGGCGATCGAATCGCATCGACGATAGCGCCCGCGATCTTTTCGGGCGCCATCGGCTTCTCGGTGAATACGACAACCCCGGCGCGCCGCTGACGCATGCCCTGTAGCATCGGGGTTTCGACCGCGCTCGGGTACGCGACCGTCCAATCGATCGGAGCGTGGCGGTGGTCGAGCGCGCAGCTGTGGGTGTAGGCGCGCACCGCATGTTTGGTTGCGGCATATGTCGCGAGGCCGGGTGCTGGCGCGAAGGCAGCCAGGCTCGCGACGTTGATCACGTGGCCACGCCTGCGAGCGAGAAATCGCGGCAGCAGCGTGCGCACACCATTCATGACGCCGATGAGGTTCACTTCGACCGTCAGACGATCATCTTCGGCGGACACTTGATCGCAAGCGCCCGGCAAGCACACGCCGGCATTGTTGATCAGGACGTCGATCGGGGGTCCTTGCGTTTCGGCGCTTCCGACCACCTGCTCCCAGGCCGCAAGGTCACGCACGTCGAGGACCGCGATCTCGATGCCTGGAAGCTCTTCGCGGAGCTGCGACAGGCCTCCGCGATCGATGTCGACTGCAACGACCCGGTGTCCAGCGTCGACGCAAAGGCGCACGATGGCGGCGCCAATGCCTTTGGCTGCTCCGGTCACCAGCACGTGCTTCGCCCCACTGTCCGTCGGTGAGGCGCTCATGACCACGGGCCCCATTTGTACATCTTGAGCAGCAGCCTGTCTGCGAAGTGGTCCGGCAGCGCCCCGAACATGCGGGCGGCGGTTCGCGCCGACCAGGGGACGAAGTACCGCGTCTTCGGGGAGTCTACGGTGGCTGCTTTGACCACAGCCTTGCCCACCTCCTCCGGCGCAACTGCGCTCTTCAGCTGGTCGTTGGCGAAGTCGTCGAGATCGAGCATCAATTGCCTGTAGGGGTTGCTAGGGTCGTCTCGAAGGTGCTGGCCGGCGGCTCGGGCCTTGTCGAACGTCGGCGTATCGACGAAGCCGGGCACGATCACGCTCAGCTTGATGTTCCACGGGTAGAGCTCGAGGCGCATGCAGGCTGTCATGGCTTCCATTCCGCCTTTTGTTGCCGCGTATGCGGCAGCGAGAGGCGCGCCTACGTACCGGGAGAGCGAGCTGATGTTGATGATGCGCCCGCCGCCCTGTTCGCGCATCGTTGGAGTCAGCTCGGCGATCAGTTGCATCCCCGAGAGCAGATTCACGTCGAACACGTGGCGCATCGCCGAACGGTCGAGTTGCTCTAGCGCGTTTGGAGGGCCGTACCCGGCGTTGTTGACCAACACGTCGACCCGCCCGAAGGCCTCGAGTGTCGTCTTCACTAGGCCGGAGGTCTGCTCGGCGTCGCTGAGGTCGGTGGGCACGCTCAGTGCTTTGCCGCCTTGCGCGGTGATGTCGGCGACGATGCCGTCGAGCAGATCCGCCCGCCGCGCGGCCAACACCACTGAGAAGCCAGCTCTGGCGAGGCAATGCGCGGTGGCCTCTCCGATACCGGACGATGCGCCGGTGACGATGGCCACCCGTTCCGGTTTGTCATTTTCACTCATGCGGTCTCCACGTTTTGCCGGCTATGGAGGCGCGTGCTACTCGACGCAACGCGACGCCATGGCTGCAGCGCCCCCACACCGAACCCGTACCATGCGCGTGCTCAACCGCGTGGGGCCCGTCTTGGCTCCCCGATGGCCGTCTCTCGACCCGGATGACATCGTTCGCGCGGCCGCGCGCGCGGCCAAGTCCGATCAATTCGGCGATGAGAGCTTCCTCGAGGCGCTTCCCGTGCTCGTCGACGCGATCGAGCGCGAGGCGAACCTGAGCTGGCTCGGTCGCGTGATGTGCCGCCAGTCGCTCCTCGGCTTTCTTCAGAATCGTTTCAGCGTGTACGGGCACCGCGCAGCGCATCCCGAGATTGCAGGCGTTCCGATCGAGCGCCCCCTGTTCATCATGGGATTTCCGCGGACCGGGACGACGATTCTCCACAACCTATTGGCCCAAGACCCCGCGAATCGCGTGCCACTCGGTTGGGAGGTCCAGTTTCCCCACCCCCCACCGCGAAGCGAGACCTTTGGCACGGACCCGCGCATCAAGAAGGCCCGCACCTTCTTCGGCCACATGGATACCATGGCACCGTCTCTCGCTTCGATTCACGAAGTCGGCGCGGAGCTCCCGCAGGAGTGCATGCCCATTTTGGGGCAGACGATGCTCGGCCCCCAGCTCAACTTCGTTTTCAACGTGCCGAGCTTTCAGAGGTGGGTGGACGCGCAAAGTCATGCGCCGGCGTACACCTATCACAGGCACTTCCTCGAGCACCTGCAAAGCGAGCACGCAAAGGACCGCTGGGTGCTCAAAAGCCCCGTGCATCTACGCACCCTCGACGCATTGCTCACCGAGTATCCCGATGCGCGGATCATCTTCACCCACCGCGACCCGGCCAAGACCGTCCCCTCGCTCGCGAGCCTGATGTACGTCATTCGCGGATTGGCGAGCGATTCGGTCGACCCGCACGCACTCGGAGAACAGCAGTTGCACTGGTGGGCGGATTCGCTCGACGAGGCGATGGCCGCGCGCGACGTTCACCGCGACAAGGCCGATCAGTTCATGGACATCCAGTTCGAAGAGGTGGTTGCCGATCCTGTTGCTGCCCTTGGCCGCGCCTACGAGCGTTTCGATATTCCCTGGTCGAACGACATCGATGGCTGTATGCGCGCCTTCTTGGCGGACAATCCGCGGGGCAAACATGGGACTCATCACTACGAGATCGAGGACTTCGGAATGACGCTCGACCAGATCCGCGAGCGCTTCGAGGGCTACTGCACCGCGTATGAGATCCCGCTTGTCCTCTAGCTGATCGCCCGCAAGCCTACTCGAACGTCGAGGCCCAGATGTTCGTACCCCCACGCTTTGATACCAGATGAAGAGCGCGTTTCGGGGACTCCAGAAAACAAATGGAAAGCACGGTCGGTGCTACTGAACCGTCTGGAACCCACGCATCTTCTTCATCAGTTGTGCGCGGGTTTGGACCCCAAGCTTTCGCATGGCGCTGCGCAGGAGCAGCGACACACGGGAGGTCGAGAGGCCCAAGCGATAGGCTATCATCTTGTTGGTGTCGCCCAACATGGCGTACGCCACGACTTGGCTTTCTCGCTCGTTGAGCCCGCGTGGGTCGGTGACATGGGGCGAGTTCGGAATCGCCAACACAAAGCGTCTGCCGTCGGAGTCGAACCAGTCGACCATCGACCACCGACCTCGAACCAACGCCTTCCAAATTTCGAGTGCCCTTTGAGGATCGGTTTCGCGCATCTTGCCGCGCGCGCGATCCACAGCGAGCGCCGCATCACGAAGCTTCTTCGTGGCTGTGCGCTCCTGAGCTTTCCCGACCGCGTCTGACATGCGGAAGCTATGCGCGTCAAAGATCGCTTCGGCGTCGTGCGGAAGGTCGGTGCACGGTTCTTCCCCGGCCTCTTTATCCGCGAGCCCTTGCCGCAGGCGGTGCCCCGCGTCTACGTGCGCGGCCAACATACGCCACCGCTCCTCGTCGTGACCGGTCAGCGTGGTGACTTCCTTCAGCGGCGCAACGATGGCCACCCCCGCGCCCTTGCAGTCGACCGCGGTGATGTAGAGTAGATCTTTGCAATAATCCACGTAGGAGGTGTAGTGGGCGAGTTGCTGAGGGTTGTCCCAGCAGCTCGTGGACGCCGTACCCGCACCTCCCGAGCGTACTTGCCGTCGGAGCACCTCAGGGGGGGTCGTGGCTAGGGCGCGCGCGTGTCGCTCCGCGAAGTCCTCGGGACCCGAAGCGACGTGGACGCCGAGCATCTGGAACGGCCCCTCATCGGGCGGCTGGCCATACAGCATGCCGGCGACGCCTAGCCCGTGGTCGAGCACCGGCAGGCCGCGCTCCATCAATGATGGGAGCCACGCCTCGTCACTGGCTTCGAGGTCATACGCCGCCTCGGTGAAATCGATAATTGCCGAGCCTGTGCGATCCACGTCGTCACCTCCCCAGCGGCTGCCGGGGCCACCACCCCAATTGCCCCACCGTGGATTCAGCATTTCAGAATTGACGCACCGCGTCCATACGTAATTCTTTACGGCAAGTATAGCGGCGAAAACAGCAGATTTAGCGATGGATCTTCTCTTCGCCCCCCGCGCTGGCACTGGCACTAGCGCTGGCACTGGCACTGGCGCTGGCACTGGCACTGGCGCTGGCACTGGCACTGGCGCTGGCGCTGGCACTGACACCGTCACTGACATACCGTCCCCCGATGCCTTTCCTCGTGGGTTGTTTGGCTCTGGCGACGCCGCGGTTCGCCATCGTCCTCGTCGTTCTCTTCAGCGACTACATCGGTCGCGCCTACGAAACCACGATGTGGCCGCTGCTGGGATTCTTCTTCATGCCTCTCACCACGCTGTCGTACGCCTTTGCGATCAACAGCAATGGCTCGGTCGACGGGATGTATCTCGTGGTCGTCGTGGTGACCGTGTTATTGGATCTCGGGTTGGTGGGAGCGGGGTCGAGGACCCGGTGGCGCGATAGGCGATAGTGTGGGTCCGCTGGACGGACCGCGATCCCGAGCTAGGCTCCGCCGATTCAAATGGAGGGAGACGGACACATGAGCTCAATTCTCAAGTATTTGGTGATCGGAACGGCAATGCTTGCCCTCAGCCTCTCGGCTGCGTGCAAGGAAGACGCGAGCCCGGCAGCGCAAGAGGCCTCGGCTGGCGCCGAAGCTGGGGGGACGGCCGCAGTTGAAGAAGGCGTCGCGACGGGCACCGAGGAAGGTGCCAAAGAGGGCGCCAAAGAAGGTGCCCAAGAAGGCGGCGAGGCTGCCGCGACCGAGGTCATCAACTAACGCTGGCCGGCGTAGAACTACCCCGCCCTGGTTGACGAGCTCAACTGCGGCGGGGCAGTCTGCTGCTCGATGAACAGCCCCTCGCCCCGCATCTGCATCATCGGAGCCGGTATCTCCGGCATCGCAATGGGTAAGTTCCTGAAGGAACAGGAAATTCCCTACGACTGCCTCGAGGCGTCGCCCACCCTTGGGGGAAATTGGGCGTTCAAGAATCCGAACGGGATGTCGTCCGCGTATCGGTCGCTCCACATCGACACATCGAAGAAGAAGCTCGAGTTCCCGGATTTCCCAATGCCGGCGGAGTACCCGACCTTCTGTCATCACACCCACATTCACCAGTACTTCGAGGATCTGGTCGATCACTTTGGCCTGCGAGATGCGATTCAATTCAACACCCCGGTTCGCAAAGCGGAACGCCTCGAAGACGGAACGTGGCGCATCACGCTCGACGGCGGAGCCCGGCATTATGATCATTTGATCGTCGGGACGGGGCATCACTGGGACCCGAAGTGGCCTGAGTTTCCCGGGCGGTTCGACGGCCTCGCTATCCACTCGCACGAGTACATCGATCCGTTCGATCCGATCGATCTGAAAGGCAAGCGCGTACTGGTCGTGGGCATTGGCAACAGTGCCGTCGATATTGCGTCGGAGCTCAGCAACCGGGGGCTCGCCGAGCGGCTGGTCCTGTCGACGCGACGCGGCGCGCACGTGGTGCCAAAGTACCTGTTCGGCAGGCCCGTCGATCAGATCGTCGAGACGAATCCCTACATTCCGCTGGCACTTCAGCGCAAAGCGGCGGCGTTGCTCGTTCGGTTGGTCGTCGGTCGGGTCGAGAACTTTGGGATGCCGACGCCGGACCACGAGATCCTCACCGCGCACCCCACGGTGTCGAGCGATCTCCTCCAACGGGTCGGCAACGGCGACATCATCGTCAAGCCCAACGTCGCCGAGCTTCAGGGTGATCGCGTGGAGTTCACTGACGCGACCGTCGAACCGATCGACGCGATCATCTATGCCACGGGCTACAACATCAGCTTCCCGTTCTTCGACCCGGAGTTCCTTTCGGCACCCGACAACGTCTTGCCACTGTTCAAGCGCATCTTCGTGCCCGGCATCGACAATCTGATGTTCATCGGTTTCGCCCAGGCGATCCCGAGCATCATCGGCTTCGTGCAGGACCAGGCCAAGTGGGTCGCGTCGTACCTGGCCGGCGAGTATGCGTTGCCGTCAGCTGACGAGATGCGAGCGGCGATCGAACGTGACGAGGCCCGCATGATGTCTCACTACGTCGCTTCGAGCCGTCACACGATGCAGGTCGACCACGTGCTCTACGCGCGAGACCTGCGCAAGGAGTGGAACCGAGGACGCAAGCGCGTCGAGGCAGGCGCTCGCGTGGGGGCGGCGGGGTGGGGATGAAGGGCCCGTACTCCGTGATAACACTTCGTTAAGGCACCGTGCGAACAGTGCCAGTGCCGGTTTAGTTACACCGCCCTTCGGGCTCGCGCTGCCGCGTGTGTTTGGAGGGTGAGGGGAGGGCTGGTTGCCTGGTTCGGTTTAATTACACCGCCCGCCCACCCCCACCCGTAATCCTCCCTGCCGCGCGCTTCGCGCTTGGCG
>Ga0209567_10000027_pt1 | contig 63554 bp, 64 predicted proteins | sample COG_12_FD_184756 | JGI IMG/M metagenome (GOLD analysis project Ga0209567, IMG submission 184756) | Pelagic marine sediment microbial communities from the LTER site Helgoland, North Sea, for post-phytoplankton bloom and carbon turnover... | ecosystem: Environmental > Aquatic > Marine > Neritic... | reverse complement strand
CAATACGGCGATGATCACGGGATATGGTTTCGACATGCTGTACGCCGGCCCACGAGAGGCGGTCCTGCACGCGGTGTTCCGGCAAAACATGGGCGCCAACACCTTCATTATCGGCCGCGACCATGCCGGTGTCGGAGACTACTACGGCGCGTTCGACGCCCAGACGATCTTCGACGACGAAGTTCCCGCGGGCGCGCTGGAGATCGAAATTTTTCGCGCCGACCACACCGCGTACTCGAAAAAGCTGCACAAGGTGGTCATGATGCGGGATGCTCCAGACCATACCAAAGACGACTTCGTTTTATTGTCCGGCACCAAAGTCCGGGAGATGCTGGGCGACGGCATTGCTCCCCCGCCCGAGTTCTCGCGTCCCGAGGTGGCCAAAATCCTGGTGGATTATTACAGTGGATTGGGTTAGACCGCATATTGCACCAGTATCCCGAGCGATGACGCAGGACAGGTTTGGCTGAGCAGGTTTGATCTATCCTTCCAGATCCGGTGGAACGTAGTGGGGGTCGTTGGGATTCATGAAAATGAACTCGTGCTTTCCGGCTTCCAGTTCGACATAGTCGAGGGTCGCACCCGACAGCAGTTCGGTGCTGGTGGGCCCCACGATCACACTCACCCCGTGCCATTCGACCTGCACGTCTTCCGTTTGTTTGTCGTCGAACCCCATTGCGTATTCAACGCTACCGTCCGCCCGTCTTTTTGCGGCAATTCGCAGATCGGAACCCGACTGCCCGCTTTGCTGCGCGGATTGCAGAATCTGCCGCGCCGCGCCCTCCGTTATCACCAGTGCCATGATCGCTCCTGTCCGCAGTCCTGGGTTTAAAGTGCAGCCGTCCGGACTCCGGAATTTTCGCCCTTGCACTTGTCGATGTGACGGATGAACCGCTCAACCCAGTGGTTGTCCCCGACGTTTCGATGGTGACTGTAAGTAGCCAACGTGTTCTTGTACACCAGCCCGTCCTTGCCATCCCTGATGCCGGTGCCCCGGACGACGTCGTAGGCGAAATCCACGTCCGCACCCAGATTATCGAGTCTGGAATAATGGAATTCGTGCGCCGGCAGTGCGCGATCGTTGCCGCCGCCCACTGGCGGCCAGGGATGATGCGCCGCCTCTTTGAGTCGCACGTATCCCCGCCCGACGGGCCGGGTCTGCATGACGGCGTTGGCGGCTAGCGCGCCGACCATCGGACGCGTCACACCCTTGAAAGTAATGTCCCGGCAAAGGTACATCAGTCCGCCGCATTCGGCATACACGGGTCTGCCGTCATCGACGAAGCGTTTGATATCCGATTTTAGGCCCGCGTTCCGGGACAGTTCGTCGAGGTGCAGTTCTGGGAAGCCCCCGCCTATGAATAGCGCGTCCACCTCGGGCAACTTCCTGTCGCGCAGCGTATCGATGGTGACGATCTCGGCACCGTGCCGGTTCATAACCTCGAGGTCATCCGGATAGTAGAAACAAAACGCCCTGTCGCGCGCGACCCCGATTCGTAGCCGCTCGAGACCCCCCGAATCGGTCCTGGCCACGGATGTGAGATTGGGATACGGGGGTGATTCAGACTTTTCCACAATGGCGTCCACATCAACCGAATCGGCAACGATCCGAGCGATTGCAGAGATTCTGGTCATGGCACTCAGATTCTCACTGCTCGGTACCAGCCCGATATGCCGCTCCTCGATTTCCATGCCCGCGTGTCGACCGATCGCACCGAGCACCGGGATATCGCTGTAGCGATCCATCGCGTCCCGCAGCTTTCGCTCGTGCCTCACCCCTGCCACCTTGTTCAGCACGATGCCTGCGATCTGGGCCATGGGTTCGAAGCCCTGGTACCCCCGCACCAACGGCGCGACGCCACGCGTTATCCCGCTCGTATCTACCAGCAGGATCACGGGGACGTCGAGCAGTACGGCCAATGCCGCCGTCGAGTCGCTGCCGTCTGCGGCCATTCCGTCGTGCAGCCCCTTGTTGCCTTCCACAATCACCCTATCCGCGCCGTGGCTGTGCGCGCGATAAAGCTCCCTGATCCCGGAATGCGGCATGGTATAGAAATCGAGGTTGAAGCACGGCCGATGACTGGCCCGGGATAGCCACATTGGATCGATATAGTCGGGGCCCTTCTTGAACGTCTGCACCCGGTGGCCGCGATCATGCAGTGCGGCGGCAAGCCCCAGGCTGAACGAGGTCTTTCCGGAGGACTTACGGGTTGCCGTAATCAGAACAGCGGACATCGATACCTCCTCTCACCGGGGAGACTTCCGCGGGACCGGTGCAGCCGGCAGAAACGGCAGGACCCGCAGCGCGACGACAATCAGGAACAGGGAAACGGCGATTCCGCCGAGGCCCAGCAGCAGTTCCGGCACGCTGGGACTGTAACCGGCGACGACGCCGTCGTAGAAGCTGCTTAATTCGGTCTTGCCGGGGAACAGTTCCATCGGGACGGCCTGGCCGCCTATGATGATCACGTACAGGTGTGCAACCCCTCCGATGACAACGAGCATCGCGGCGGTCATGATCCAACGCATTTCGGCCAGGCGAGGATGGAAAAAGAGGATCATCGGCAGCACGCTTCCGATCAGAATCTGCCCGATCCAGAAAATGCCCGTGATCGAACCGCCGTCTGACAGGATGAACCGCACGATTTCACCGTGTTCCGCAACGTACATACCGGCAACGATCTGAACGACGGTGAAATATAGGACCACGGCCACGAAGATGCCGTTCAACCTGCGGAGGCGGAGGAGCCATTCTGCCGCAATATCCTCATTATTCACTCGCAGCACGGCGCACGTTATCAGCATGAACAGGGCGGTGCCCACAGACAGCGACATCGCCACGAACAGGGGCGCCATGATCGCCGCGTCGTAGGCGTTGCGGGCCACCAGAAATCCGAATATGGAACCCGTACCGGTGGTCAGCACTATCCTCCAGACGAACGCCAGGATCCCGACCCGGCTGGAGAAGCGCCCCATGCGCGGTTCGAAAAACATCCAAAGATAAACGACCGCGATAACAACGAAACCGGTGTACAGAAAGATGTTCCATGCGAAGATCGATTTGAAATTGTATGTCGTCATAGCCACGATCAGCCGGTCGGGCCGGCCCAGATCCAGTACCAGGATGAGCAGCCCGCCCACGAGCAGTGCCACCGCGATCAGGCCCGAGATCCTGGACAGGGGCTTGTAGCGCGCTTCGCCGAACACCGAACCCATCGAGGCCACGTTGAGCGCACCGGACGCGGCGACGATCAGCAAGATGGCGAAGACGTGCGGCATGCCCCACACGATCTGATTGGACATCCCGGTCACCCAGTGGCCGTGATGCTCCATGTAGTACGCCGCCAGCAGTCCGACGCCAATCGCGGCGCCGAGCACGGCAAGCGTTAACCAGTATTTGCCCGCATCGATCTCCAGGGTCCGGTAACGCTGGCGCGCCGCTTCCATCATCAGACCCCGTGATAACGGACCGCGGTGTTGAGGCCCAGGTCGTCGCGCACCTGGGAGGTTTGCATCGTGGAAAGCCGTTTCGACACCGTGCTTTCAGCGTCGTTCAGGTCGCCGAAAACCAGCGCGTTGTGGCCCGCATCGGAGCATGCCTCGACGCAGGCGGGCAGACGATTCCCATCCACCCGGTGCACACAAAAATTACAGCTCTCCACGGTACCCTTCCCGCGTGGCGAATGGGGCCTTTGGTCGGTCAGGTCTTCATGGATGAAAGATCTCGCCTTGTAGGGGCACGCCATCATGCAATAGCGACAGCCAATACACGTGTGCTTGTCTACCAGTACGATGCCGTCGTCGCGGACGAACGATGCACCGGTGGGACAAACGTCGACGCAGGGCGGGCTTTCGCAGTGCTGGCACATCATCGGCAGCGACCAGGTCTGTCCGGTCTGATCGTCTTCGAGGTCGAGCTTTCTGATCCACTGTGCATCGGTCTGCGGTCGATCGAATCCTTGCAGTCCGTGCTCCGTGTTGCATGCGTCCACGCAATCCGTACAACCCTCGGCGCAACGGGTCGTGTCGACGAACATCCCCCAGCGTACGTCCGGTCTAGCCGGTTCGTCGTCGTTCTTGCCCACCGCCAGATCGATCAGCCGGAATCCAGGGGCCAGCGCGAGCAGGGCGGCACCCGCCGACACCTGCGCGAAAAAAGTCCTTCGCTCGCCCCTTCCCTTGTGTTGGTTTTCCGACACGTTTCAATCCGCGTTGAGGCAATACATATTTTCCACCCGCGAGGGGCTGCCCGCAAAGAACGGATGCTCCGCACCACGTGCTTCGACATCCGGCCGAGTGGCATGGCACTGGAAGCAATCGATATTAACCGCCACTTTTTCATGGCAACCGGCGCAGAACTGATCTTTCGCGTTGACCGGGACGAAATTTCCGTTGTCATCCCGGCCGGCGTGGCACGAAACGCACTCGACCAGACTGTGATCCGGAGTGCGGATCCCCTCGCGCATGGTTTTGTCCCGCTGGTGCAGCAGCACTTCCATATGGTTCTTGCGCATGAAGCCGGTCTCCTCGACACACTGCTCCAGGCCTGCCGCTTTGCTGCTCGCGGCAAGCTGTGCATGCCCGCTGCCAACACCGGCCGCCGCCAGTGAAACGGACACGAGCAGAATGAATCGCGGGGTGATCAGTCCTACTCCCCCATACCCATGTCGATATAGCCCGTGGGGCACACGTCCGCGCAGATGTGGCAACCGATGCACTTCGCATAGTCGGTATCCACGTAGCGGCCGGTTGTGGAACTGTCCTTGTTGACGCGAAACACGGCGTCCTGCGGGCAGTAAATGACGCAGTTGTCGCACTCGAAGCACATGCCGCAGCTCATGCAGCGGGTGGCCTCGGCGACGGCCTGTTCGTCGCTCAGGCCCTGGTGGCGTTCCTCGAAGTGCCCCAACACGTGGGAAGCGTCCGGACCGACGACCTCCCGCTTGTTGCGGGGCGTGTACTCGAAATGACCCAGGAACAGTTCATCGGCAGGGATGATCTCGTGGGCCGACCGATCCTCGTAGTTGTGTACCGCGAAATTCGCCGACGCAGTGCCCCACTTCTGCGTGTGATCGTACTGCTCCGGCGACAGGTTCGACTCGTCGAGCTTCTCCAGCAGGTTGAAATGGTCCACGTCGACTTTAGGATTGGTCTTCGGCTCGACGCCGTTGAGATAGCTGTCGATGCTTCTGGCCGCGATTGACGCCTGACCAATCGCGGTCGTCAGCAAATGAGGGCGGATGATGTCCCCGGCGGCGAAGTGGCCGGGCCGATCGGTAATCCGGTAGAACTTGTCGGTGTCGATGAATCCGCGTCCGTTGTCCAGTTCCTCGATCCCGGACAGGTCGCCACCCTGGCCTATGGCGGATACGATCAGGTCGCATTCCAGCACGAACTCGGTGCCCTCTATGCCGGACGGCACGCCCTTGTCGTCCAGACTGCACTTGGCCATTTTCAGCGCACAGGCCCGGCCTTCCGCGTCCTTGATCACTTCCATCGGCATCACCCCGTCGTAGATCGTGACGCCCTCACGCAGGGCATCTTCCACTTCGTGCTCCGTAGCCGTCATCGCTTTTTTCGGGAACAAGGAAGTCAGCGTCACCTCTGCACCTTTCCTGGACGCCGCGAAGGCGGCGTCGTGGGCGACATATCCACCAATTACCTCTTCCGGTCTGTCCTTGGGATTGACGCGATCGATCTTGCCCAGTCGGCGCGCGACCGACACCACATCGATGGAGGTGTCACCACCGCCGACGCATACCACCTTGTCGGTTGTGACCTGGAGCGTTCCGTCATTGAATGCTTGCAGAAACTTGACACCGCTGACGCAGTTGGGCGCATCGGCACCGGGTACCGGCAGACTCCGCCCCGCCTGGCACCCGATGGTCCATAGAATCGCGTCAAATTCGCGCTCGAGCTCTTCGATACCTACGTCGGTGCCCACGGCGGTTTTGGTGCGGATCTCGACGTCTCCCAGATCCAGGATGCGCTGGATCTCGTGCTCCAGCACCTGGCGTGGTGTACGATAACCGGGGATGCCGTAGTACATCATTCCGCCAAGCTTCTCCTGTGCATCGAAGATGGTAGACGCGTGCCCATCTCGCCGCAGCTGGTAGGCCGCCGCCAGACCCGCAGGGCCGCCTCCGATGATGGCCACGCGCTTGCCGCTCAATGCCGGCGGTTGCTCGAAGCTGAACTTTTCCAGGTAAGCGGAATCACCGATGTATTGCTCGACGGAATTGATACCGACGAAGTCTTCCACGTTGTTGCGATTACACCCGTCCTCACAGGGCGCGGGGCACACCCGCCCCATGATCGCCGGGAACGGATTGGCGTCGGTTGAGCGCCGGAACGCGTATTCCTGCATACTGATCCCTTCGGGGGGCTTTTCCATGCCGCGCACGATCTGCAGCCAGCCGCGGATGTCCTCGCCGGAGGGGCAACTGCCCTGACACGGCGGCGTGCGGTGCACATAGGTCGGACACTTGTGGGTATGATCGGCTTCGAAAATCGCCTCTTGCCAGTTTTTTTGGACGTAATCGCCGTCTTCGAATACTCGAAACGTCAGCTTGGTTTCACTTTTTGTTTCTTCGGCTGTGCTTGCCATCGTAATACCCCTTTCAGTTTTCTGTATCGGCGCCGCTATGCGATCGATAGCCCCAGATGTCCACGTTGATACCCTGCTCGATCAACCGGTCGGCCCGCTCGGAAATATAGCGTTGAAAATTCGGCTGTGACTTGTAGCCCCCGTTCAAAACGTAATCAAATACCGACTGCGTGTGAAATGTCCTGAACATGGCCTCGGTGCGCATTATTTCCCGACCGGACAGATCGAAAAACACGATGGTCGGGGCAAATTTGACATTCAGACCCTGCGCCCATTCGTGCGCGGTGGTTCGTTCACCCGAAGGTGTGGTAACCGGCGTATCCGAAGTCAGGTCGAGTTGGACGCTGTCGAATTTCTCTGCAAGCCGCCGGGTGGGCGGGTCGGTCAATATTTTCTGATGCAAATCGTCGCAGGAGGAGCAGCCCGCTTTTTCGAAGTACACGGCAAGCGGCCGGGCGGAACTCGTGACACGGTCCAGGTCATGCGGCCGCGGTCTGAAGAAATCCTCGCTATTGAGACCTCCGCCATCGGCGGCCATGGCAAGGGCCGCAATGAATTTCGCGTACGTCATTTCGCCATCCTTCCTTTCGACGACATAGCGCAGCGCTTTACGGAATTCATCGGGCGGATAGTATCCATCGAGCCGGAGCGCGACTTTCCTGGCTTCGTTGAAAAATAGAAGCGTCGGCGTATAGTTTACATCGAGCGCCTCCGCCAGCGTCTTCTCCGTGAACGTTTGACCCCCGACCTGCACGACCTCGCGATCACCCCACATGTTGATCTCGACCACGTCCAGTTCGCTGCGGACGGTTTCGTAAATATCGGGCTGGCTAAAATTATGTTCAATCAGCGCGTTGCAGTAGGGGCACCCCTCCTGGTGGAAATACAGCATCAGCCGCTTGCCGTTGGCCGTCGACTCGTCGATGTCCTGTTCGAAATCCAGGAAGCTTTCCTTGAACCACTCGGGCGTTTCGGTATATTTTGCCCCGCTAAAAGTGCCGCGCTCAGCTGCTTCGTTGGCGCCCGTCGTCTGCGCGGCCAGGAGACACATGCACAGCGTTGTCAGCAGATAGCGCCAGGTACTGAGCATGATATTTACTCTTCCGTCCCCAGCTCCAGCGCATCACCGAGCAGCTGGTGCACGCTCACTATCATGTCCATGCCGAGACCGTAGTAAGGCAGCACTTTGGTGAACTGGCTCTTGCAGATGGCGCAGATTGCCGCCATGTGCGTCACACCAGATTCATCGACCACCTGCTTGAGCGCCTCCATCCGGGGAAGCGCACCCTTGACCCGCAGTTCCACCAGGTCGTCGGTCAGCAGCCCGCCGCCGCCGCCGCAACAGAAGGTGTGCTCTAGGGTCGTTTCGGGAGCCATGTCCACGAAGTTGTTGCACGCGGCCTTGATGATCTCCCGGGGAATGGTGAACTGCCCGCCCGGTTTGTCGCCCATGCGCGAGCCACGGGACACGTTGCAAGAATCGTGGAAGGTGACTACCTTGTCATCGTTTTCCTCCTTGTTGATGCGCAGCGCACCGCGCTGCAGAAGGCCGTAGGTAAACTCGCAAATGTGCTGCGGTATGGGAAATGATTCGTCAAGAAAATCGAATGGTCCGATCAACGAGTTCCAGAAACTGTACGCAACCCGCCAGGCGTGGCCGCACTCGCCGACCACGATGCGCTTCACGCCAAGCGACTGCGCCGCCTCCCGCACCCGCATCGCGACCTGCTTCATGTTTTCGTAATTGCCGATGAAGATACCGAAGTTGGCCGCCTCTGAGGCGTGTGAACTCAAAGTCCAGCTTGTCCCGGCCTGGTGGAATACCTTGCCGTAACCAATCAGGCCGTCGACGTGCGGTTCGGCGAAAAAGTCCGCCGACGGCGCAACCAGAAGGATATCCGCACCCTCCTGATCGAGCGGATACTTGACCGCTACCCCGGTGTCTTCCTCCACCTCCTCCTCCAGGCTTTCCAGCGTGTCGGCGAGCGCGGGACCGGGCAGGCCAAGGTTGTTGCCGATCTTGTATACCTTGGCAATTATTTCGTTGGCGTATTTCTGCCCGACCCCGATGGAGGCCAGGATTTCCCGGCCCGCCATGGTGATTTCCGCCGTATCGATCCCGTAGGGGCAGTAGACCGAGCAGCGACGGCATTCCGAGCACTGGTGATAGTAGCGGTACCAGTCCTCCACCACCTCCTCGGTGAGGTCGGTGGCGCCCACCAGTCCGGGGAAATGTTTGCCGGCAAAGGTGAAATAGCGCCGATAAACACTGCGCATGAGGTCCTGCCGGGCAACCGGCATATTCTTGGGATCCGCGGTTCCAAGGTAGTAATGGCACTTGTCGGTACAGGCGCCGCACTTGACGCAGGCGTCCATGAACACCTGCAGCGACCGGTACTTGCCCAGCAGTTCGTCCATCTTCGAGATGGCTCTGTCCTGCCAGTCATCGACGAGCTCACCTGGGAATCCCAGGGGTTTCTGGTGCTCGGCCTTGGCGACGAAGGGTTTGCTGTGGGCCATGGCGTCTATGGCGATCGGGGGTATGACCGGGATTTCCCGCAGCTCGGGAACGTCGAATTCCGGTTTCTTCATGCCCGCCATGGTCAGCTTCGCGTAGCCTCGGCGGTCTTTACGTCTTGTGCGGGCCAGGCCGTCACGTGACGCGCCTCCCGCGGGTTGTCCGTCATGTTGCGGGTAGGACTGAAGAATATCCCGGGCGCATGCAGCAGCTTGCTGATCGGAAACACGAACATCAGGACGATGACCAGCAGCAAATGCAGCAGCAGGAGGGGATCTGCCGGCAGCGGCTGCCACTGAAAATACATCATGCCCATGACGAACGCTTTCAATGCCATGACGTCGGTATGCCACACGTATTTCATCAACAGCCCCGTACCGGCAATGGCGATCAGCAGGATCAGCATCAGGTAATCCGAAGGGGCGGAGATGTAGCGCAAGCGATCCACTGCCGTTCGCCTGACCAGAAGCCCCAGCAAACCCAGCAGCATGGCCATTCCGGCATAGATGCCAAGCCACTGCATCAGGGCTACCCACCCCCACACGGGTTCGGTGAAATAGCGCAGGTGACGGATGAGCACGACCAGCATGCCGAAATGGAACAGCCAGCCGAACAACCAGCTCCATTTGCTGCCCTTGAAAAGGCTCTCGAAAAAAACGACCTCCCTGAACATCCGTCCAGCCACCCCGGCACGGGTCGTCGGTGCCGGGGTTGTCGGGATGACCAGCGGTGAGGGCGTCTTCTTGTAAATCAGGGTGCGCCGAACTACGCCCACCACCAGCACGACGAACGCCGCGCAGAAAAGGACAGAGAAGAGCGCTGACAGGATCATCGGCGATTATGCGCGCCAGATCTGCGGCGGTTGGTTCGTGCCGAACCCAGCCGCATATCGACCCGGGGCGCCGGATGATGAAGCAATATACACAACAGCAGGCCGTCGCAGCCGCGCTGGCGCGTTACAAGGGTTATACGCAGCCCGTCGGTTTCGGCAAGCCCGCGTATTTGCATGCCTGTTTGGCGGGCCCGTAGGGAAACAACTCGTAGAGATATTTGCTGTTGCCCTTGTCCTTGCCCAGTTTCTTGCCGATCGCTTTGGTCAACACCCGGACCGCGGGAGCGATCTGGTATTGGTCATAGTACTCGCGTAAAAAGTTGATCACTTCCCAGTGGTTCTCGGAAAGATCACAATCATCTTCCATGGCCATGTGTCCTGCGATTTCTGGGTTCCAGTCGGCAAGGTTTGCCAGGTAGCCCTCTTCATCGGTTTCGTATGTTTTTCCGTTGATTTCGAATGACATGTTTTAACTCCTGGTTTTCATACTTGAAACGTTTTCATTTACAGCCAAGACTGAACTTTGTCGTTCTTTACTGCCAGGTCTACAAATCCCTCGTAATTCACAATCCCGATCCCTTTCAATAGCCTGGCTTCATCGATTCCCCGGCTGGCCAGATCGGGCCCGAGGGCATAAACGTTTTTATCTTTCACGGCCGCTTCGACCAGTTCGGAGACGATGGTGCCGGAGGTCGCCGCGTACACCGCGTCCTCGATCAACAGGATATCGTGGCCCGGTTTTGCCAGGCGCAGGCAGCTCTCCAGGCTGTTCTTTTCGAAGGGTGACTTGTTTATCGTGTGCAGCATGGTCGACTAGAAATGCAGAATGACGTCCTGTTGGTCGACAAGCCCGGAAAGCTCTTCCCGACTCACCAACCTGATCGACGGCTTTTCCGCCCAATCGTCGTCTTCGTCCTCGTAGGTCAAGGCCATGAGATCATCTTCGGTCAGGCCGCGGGCTTGCAGGGATTCACGCTCGACATACAGCCGGGTCACATCGTAGTCGCCCAGCGCTCGGTATGCCGGTGAGAAATTCTTGATGCCCGTGGCCGAAGTGTCCTGGTCTTTCTTGAGCTGATACACCCCGTCATCGATGAAGGCCATGCAAACATCCTGCTCGAAGGCCGCGCCTATGAGGGCGACCTCCAGGCCTTCCACCGAATACACCGTCCCATAGGGCGCGCGGCGATTGATGTACATAAATCGTTTGACCGTGGGCTCACTCACCGTCACCACCTCTCAATCGCCAAATTGCAGCAGCCGGTCGGCTTCTATCCCGGCTTCGATCAGCTGTCCGAGCCCGGAGATCCTGAAGCCGGGGGCGATATTGTCGCCATCCTTGCCGTGCCGCTTGGCCTCATCCGCATCGATGATGCCGCGCCGCTGGGCGGCCGCTACGCAGACCACGAGATCCAGTCCGTACTCCTCGGCGAGCTCACTCCAGCGGTTCACGATGTGGCGGTCATCCTGGGGCGGAGCGGTGAACCGTGTGCCATTGTTGACGCCGTCGTGATAGAAAAAAACGCGGAATATCTCATGGCCGCTCTCCAGGGCGGCCTTGGCAAATTGCCAGGCCGTGTCGGAGCTCTGGTGCGTGTAAGGTCCCTCACTGACCATCAGGGCAAACTTCATTGGCGCATGCTCTAGAAACGGATATGGGTCGACGCGTTGAGGCTTTTACGAGAGCCGCGCCAGTTGTCTATGTGGAACTTAGTGAAAGGCAATCCGGTCAGCTCGAAAAACCTGGGCCACCCTATGCGGTCTATCCAATCGTTGATGCGCTCCCAGTCCTTGGCATCGTCCTTGTATACCTTGAGGATGCGCTTTACGATCAATGTCGCCTCAGGCCAGCGAGGCGGATTATTCGGCACACCGCCCGCAACGAGTTTCTGGAAGCTAGGTTTGGATCTGGCATTGGAATGATTGCCGCCAACCCAGATGGCCAGCTTCGAGTGCTCCGGATCATTGATCTGCATCGGAGGACAGGGCGGGTAACAAGCGCCGCAGCAGATACACTTTACCTCATCGACCTCGAGAGACGGCTTGCCGTTGACCATCGCCGGCCGTATCGCCGCCACCGGGCAGCGCGCCACGACGGACGGCCGCTCACAAACATTGGCGACCAGGTCGTGGTTGATCTTCGGGGGCTTGGTGTGCTGAACGTTGATTGCGATGTCACCCTGCCCACCGCAGTTGATCTGGCAGCAGGATGTGGTGATATGGACCCGATTCGGCATGTTGCAGTTTTTGAACTCTTCGATGAGTTCATCCATCATCGCTTTCACCACGCCGGACGCGTCGGTGCCTGGAATGTCGCAGTGCAGCCAACCCTGGGTGTGCGAGATCATCGCCACCGAATTAGCGGTGCCGCCTACCACGAACCCGGCGTCCTCGAGCGCGGCGATGAGGGGCTCGACTTTAACCTCGTCGCTCACCATGTACTCGATATTCGAGCGAATGGTGAACCTAACGTGGCCGTCCGCATATTTATCCCCAATGTCGCACAGTTTACGCAGGGTGAATACATCGAGGATGCGCTGTGTGCCCGCTTTGACCGTCCAGACCGTATCTCCGCTGTGGGCAACGTGCCGCAGTACCCCGGGCCGGGGGTGGTCATGGTACTTCCAATGGCCGAAGTTCTTGAGCATGACGGGGTGCATGTACTGGAGCCCGTCCGGGCAGCCCGACTCGATGGGCCGTCGCATCTCTTTCTTAGCCATTGAGAATCTCCACAATTATAGAAACCGGTCGCAGGTCATTCATTTTGAAGTCCACGCTACTCCGTCGCCGCCTGGTGCTCATCGATCTTACGCTGAAACCATTTTTGAGCTTCCTGGTCCCAGCCATCCATTCGAACGTATGAGCTTTCACGGGGATGACTGATCATGTTGGGATCGACATCGATGCCTACGCCCTCCAGGAAATTGACCAGCCCGATACGTTCGATCATCTCGCCGCAGCGTTCGTGTTCGAGCCCATTTTCTGCCCAAAAATCTATTGTTTCCTCGGCAATCTCGACCAGGCGTTCATAGTCTTCGTCCGTCTCCAACTTCATGAACGGAACGATCACGGTACCCATCAGATCACCTATTTTCAGCGTACGTTTTCCACCAAGCAGCAGCGTGATGCCCTTGTCATCGCCGGGGGAGAGCGCCGCCGGTACGACATTCAGGCAATGCATGCACTTGACGCAGTTCCGGTTGTCTATCTCCAGGGTGTCATCATCCTTCAATGTCATGCACTTGGTGGGACAGCGTGTAATTATGTTGTCTATGACGTGCTGCCGGCCCTTGGTGCCAACGTATTCCCCGAATACCTGCTGGTCAATCTTGATGTCATCGCGCCAAGTCCCGATCACCGCAAAATCCGCGCGTTCGATCGAGTTCGTACAATCGTTGGGACAGCCCGATACTTTGAATTTGAATTTATACGGAAGCGCCGGCCGGTGGACATCGTCGGTAAAATTATTCACCAGCGTGCGGTGGATCTTGTGCTCATTCGCGCAGGACTGTTCGCACCGGGCGGCGCCTACACAGGACATGGAGGTGCGAACACACGGTCCGGCGCCGCCCAGATCGAAGCCGTATTCGTTGATCTCGTCGAAGAAGTGTTGCGTATTTTCGGTACTCGAACCTATGAACATGATGTTGCCGGTCTGGCCGTGGAAAGTGACAAGCCCCGAGCCCCACTTCTCCCAACTGTCGGCAAGCTGCCGAAGGATGTCCGTACTGTAGTGGTTGCCCGCGGGCGGCTGCACTCGAAGCGTGTGAAATTCCCTGGACTCCGGAAACTGCTTGCCTACCTCCGAGAACCTGGGGATGATGCCGCCCCCGTAGCCGTATACGCTGACCGTTCCTCCCTTCCAGTAACCCTTCCTGGTTTCGTACGAATGCTCGAGCTGACCCAGCAGATCGTTCGCCATGCCGTTGATCCGCTCGTCGTCGTGCTGGTCTCGAAGGCGCTTGATTCCCGAAACGAAACTCGGCCAGGGACCGTTTTCCAGCTCGTCGAGCATTGGCGTGGGGTGCTTGTCCGACATCTACCTGCCTCCTGTGGTTGGTAGGGTTTTGACCGAGGTCTGGCACGCACAGCGGCGTGCCCACCAGCAGGTTAGGAATTCTATTCGCAGCAGGTTCCGGATGCACCCTCCTGACCGAGGGGGACACCCCGAAAAACTCTATTACTTAAGAGATAGCGGCCGCTGGCGGCCCGGGTAGTATCCCTTTGTTCCGGTTCGCGCCTACCTCAAGAGGTACTGCCCAAATGTTGAAGTTGTAATACCATTGGCTTGTCGAGCAGACCGATAAATCAACCGTAGACGCAGAGCGATGAACCAGGGGTACCAGAATCACTCAGTCAGCGCCGGCGTCGATCCGTCCGCGCAACCGGAGGGACCTGGAGGGTTTTTAACCGGTCCGAAGGGAATCCTATCGATGGTCAATGGTGTGGAATGCAAACTGGGTCACTATGAAAGGTCACCGGTAGGATCGATCGTCGAAATCCGCGATCCTCGGTGCCTGAGTTCCACCGAGCGATCTGAATTGCTACGCAGGCTGACGGAATTCAATTTCGTCATCTATCAGACCCGTTCGAATTCATTTCAAAAGACCGATCTCGGTATCCTTGGCCTGCAGCTCGGTATCGGTCGGACCGATCACAATTTTTGCGCCGATGACGACAACATATCTTCCGTTCAGGTCTGCCAACAGGGGGACCGCCCGAGATACATACCGTACACGGACCGGCCGCTTGGTTGGCATACCGACGGATATTACTATGGAAACTGTTCGGGCAGGGTGATACGCAGTTTTATCCTGCACTGCGTTACACCGGCTCCGCAGGGCGGAGAAAATGCATTTATCGACCCGGATGTCGTATTTCTTTTGCTGCACGAGATCGACGAGTCGTTGCCGGTGACTCTATCCAATCCCTCGGCGTTCACCATCCCGCCGGATTCCGCCCAGGCCGTTGATCGACAATTCAGCAGAACCGGCCCGGTATTCTCCATTGACCCGGAGTCAGGCGCGCTGCACATGCGCTACACCGCGAGACGGCACAACATCGTGTGGAACCCCGATCCGCATATCACGGAAGCCGCCAGATGCCTGAAGGACGTTATCGAGCAGGCTTCCCGCTACACCGTGACCCATAAGCTCGAATCCGGGCAGGGAGTCATCTGCAACAATGTGCTGCACCGTAGATCCGGTTTCGTGAACGGGGATTCCGATGCCGCGCAGAGGCTGATATACCGCGCGCGCTTTTATAAACGCATACCCGGGACCCGGCCGTCCGGGTGAAATATGCAGGCAAGGCCCTGAAATGGTTAAGCATCTGGACGTTCGCATAGACCTGGGCGCGGAGAGCGGACAGGATGCTCGCACCTCGGTACAGGCTGCGGAGGGCAGGCTTCATGCGATACGGGACCGCATCAGGGAAACATCCGCGGCCGGCGACGGCGAACATCGCATGGATCTGCTCCTCCAAGAGGGTAGCCTTCTTGTCGACCTGGAACGGATGAACGATGCGTGGGACTGTGCCAAGAACGTATTTGAAGCCAGTGTCCGTGAACAACAATGGCAAAACGCGGCGCATGCCTGCGATCTGATGTTCAGATCAGAACAACCACTCTCCCTGGCGGCTCTTGGGCAGGGCATCTGGCTTGCCGTCACGTTTCCCATCGATCCGGAAATCACCGTAGCTCTGCTCGAACACGTCATCGATGAGACGCCGGACCACTCCGACGGCGCCGCAATCGCGGCGGCCACCGCGATCTACATCGTCGATCTGCGCGCGGAAGATGCACAACACGACGCACTCAGCGTCGGCACCCGACAAATGCTCACGGCGGTCGCTCGACGACATAGCGGCATAGAGAACCAGGCCGATCTCGATGCCTGGGTGGACAGGCTGGAACTAAACGACGTCAACGGATTCCTGAGCCGGCTGCGCCGCATCATTGAAGCGCTGGTTCAGGACAACTGGTGGATAGACCGGGACACCATACAATCCGAGCTGCCGGATCAATAATCATGGCAGAGGGGGAAAACCTGTACTGGCAAGAGGTGGACGAAGCCGAACCACAATACCGCTCGAAAAGTATTGTGGACATGGCGTTCCGCATCGATTGCTCGCATCTGCCGGTCGATCACGCGTATGCTCTTTTGACGTCCTTGGAATCATTTCTGCCGTGGTTCTCGACCGCAGCAAACACCGGCATTCATGCCATCCACGGGGCCGAATCCGGCAATGGGTGGCAACGCCCGGAGGGTCATGGAGGCGGCGTCATTCACCCATCGCGAAGGGTCAGACTGATCCTTAGAATCCCCCGAGACAGGATCAGCCAGTGCGCCGGTTTGAGTGGCCAAACGCTGATTGTCGCCGACGCCGAAGTCAGCCTGGGGAGTATCAAGGTCAGGGAACTCGGCCCGGCCTCCACACTCTTTGCAAGGCGCATCGTCACCAGTGAAGATGAAAAAGAGCAAAGGTTTCTCGACCGGATCGACGAAGAGCTTACCGAGTTGAATGTCTCGGTTCCGAAGCGGCTGCCCGGCCGGTTGAGTAAAATCAATACACCGCGAGGAGAACTGCTCGCGCGAAGCCTGATGCTGGCCGACATACCGGCAGCGGATTCGGTCCGAATCCAGGAAACGGGACTGGGCAAGGCCAGAACACTGGGCTGCGGCCTGTTCGTTCCGCACAAATCCATATCCGCGGTGAATCGGTTTACAGAAGAGTGATTCAAGAGTAAATACGAGATCGTAATCAGGATATTCGTTACCCAATCAAAATGCCGGGGAACAACCGATGACAAGCGAGAAACAAAAGCTGATCCAGTCGATGATCGAGATGCAGAAGACGTTCATCGCCTACGAACACGAGAAAAGTATCGACGTGGAAGACTATTTCAACCCAGAAAGCGACCACCCGCTGGCGGGATATGCCGGTGAGTACGCGGAAAAAGCCAACCAGTTGCTGGAAATGGCGCACCAGGAGAAGGAATCGAGGCGCTAGGAGCCTGCCCGGATATCGTTGAAAATCGACGAGTTTGAGCCGCTACCTCTATTTGGATATATTTCGCAGTATCCGGATCGTTCTACGATGACGTTTATAGAAAGGCGTTGGACGAATCCGGTAAAAGATCGGATGCATTACGCATGCGCCAGGGCCAAACTACAATCAGGAGGAGATATGACTTTGAGAAAACTTGGTTATGCTTTAGTGGTGAGCGTATGCTTGGGCTTGGCCGCCAGTCACACCGCCGTTGCAGGCGACAAGGCCGCAGAGGCACAGCAGGCCATAGAACAGGCGGAACAAGCACTTGCCGCCGCTTCGTCCGCCGGGAGCGTCTGGCAGCTCATCGACAAAGCCACGGGTTCCAGTTCGGTATCGCTCGACAAACTCCTCGGCGCAGCAAAAAAGAAAAAGGAAGCGGGTGAGTTCGACGAAGCAATCCGGATCGCCGATCGCGTATCGGACGCCGCCATGCTGGGAGTGGAACAGGCCGAGTCCCAGAAAGGAAAAGCCGAACCTTTCTACAACTGACTATATATCGAGTGAGGTAGCATATCGATTGATATGGACTTTTAGGGAGTGAGGTCCGCTCACTCCCAAAAGCCATCCTTTTGATCCGCGAATTGCCCCAAGCCGGCCCCGTGCCTAACCTTTCTTGAGTCTGAACGTAAACTCGCCGCTACCCTCACTCGACTCCAGTAGCTCGTTGCCTGTTTGTTTGGCGAAAGCCTCGAAATCCTTCACCGAACCGGGGTCTGTCGCAACCACGCGCAGAATTTGCCCCGCATCCAGCGTGTTGATGGCCTTCCGGGCTTTGATGATGGGCAAAGGGCAATTGAGGCCCCGCACATCGAGATCTTGATCAAATTCCGACATCTAATATCCTCCAATACAAAAAAAACGCCATGCCTCTGCGGCATCCTGTAAAATCCAGGATTGTAGCATCTTACGGGATCGAGGCCCGTTTAGGTTCAGCACAATCGAGAATGACTGGAACCCCGTAAAATCGGTACGCGATCTGCTGACTATCTCACAAGAGATAGCCAAATTATCCCTCCTGTCTTCGGCGAGGTCCAACGGGTGTGTTGAAACCTGACTGCAACAGACAGTACACTGAGGGCAATAAATATTACCAAACCAAAGAGGATGCGGATGATGAATTTATTCCTTCGCGCCGGCATCGCGATAAGCGTGCTCACGCTTCTGATCGTTGGCCATACGACTACCGGCGTCGCTGAGGCCGGAGACTTCCTGCCCACCGAAAAGCAGTGTTCCAGCCTGGAGAATCCTGATGCCAAAACCAAAGGCTGGTGTGTCGCAATAAACAGGCGCCAGGGCAACTGCCTGGCTTGTCATATCATCGTAACCGACAAGTGGCCGACGGCGTTCCCACCGGGAGGCAGCGTCGCCCCTCCATTGGTAGCCATGCAACAACGCTATCCGGACAAGGCAAAACTGCGCGCCCAGATTTATGACGCGCAGTCGGTGAATCCGCAAGCCGTCATGCCGCCGTTCGGAAAACACAAGATCATTTCGGAGAAAGACATCGACAACATTGTCGAATTCCTGCTGTCGATTTAGCGGGTCTGGTTTTCGGATTAATCGTGATACCCGCAGTTTACTCGTAATTCCCAGAGGTATATCAAAATGAATCGTAGATTGTTCTTGACAGGGATGGCCCTATGCGCAGGCGGATTCGGCTTGCTGAAATCCGTCGTGTCCATGGCGATGGAATGGCCAAAAGCGCTTTTCGAGCTCGAAAGTGAGCCTGACGTCGTGAAGGCCTTATTTGGTGATGCACCGCTTGCTGAAAGCGGGGGTGTTTCGATCAAGGCCCCTCTGCAGGCGGAAAACGGCGCCGTGGTGCCGATCAAGGTGACGACCACGCTGGCTGATGCGGAATCCATCTCTATCGTCGTGGAAAAAAACCCATCGCCGTTCATCACTTCGGTAAACCTGCAGCCCGGCGCCAGCGGCGGCCTGTACAGCGCGCGCATCAAGATGGGACAGACATCGAAAGTTACCGCCTACGTGAAGGCCGGGGGCAAGGTCCATATGGCAGCCCAGGAGATCAAGGTAACCGTAGGCGGATGCGGCGGCTGATCCGTCGGTTTTTAAGACGAAATTGGAGAAAGAATTATGGCATTTACTACGAAGATGAAAGTCAAAACGGGAGAGGGCGGGCATGAAGTACTCTGCCTCGTGAAGCATCCCATGGAGACCGGTCTCCGCAAAGACAAGAAAACCGGGGAAGCCATCCCCGCCCATTTCATTGAAATCATGACCTTTAAATTGAATGGTTCGACCGTCGCCGAAGCGGTGCTGGGGCAGGGTGTATCGAAAGACCCCCTGATCGGCATCAACGTGAAGGGCGCAAAAGCCGGTGACAAGATCAACGTTGAATGGAAAGATAACATGGGCGAGACCGGCGGCGCCGAAGCCACGGTTAAGTAGAATCAGGGGTGCTACTCATGAAAAAAACGGTACTCAGTACGGCTTCGATGCTTTTGCTCACCGGGCTGTTCGCCGGGGCCATCAAAGCGGGAAGCGGTACGGTGGAGGACGACATCGCCGCATTTCAGGGCTATTTCAACAAGCAGTTCCCCGAAGTGGCGCTGGAACAATACAAGGACGGCGTCAACGTCCTGCCTCAATATGCGCACCGCCGCGCCAACTGGGAAATCCTCATGGAGTTCCCCCCGTACGAGCTGGAGATGGAGACGGCGCGGGAGGAATGGTCGACGCCCTTTGCCAATGGCAAAACCTTTGACGACTGTTTCAGCGACAAGCCGCCGGCCAACAAATACCCCTACTATGATGCGGCCGCCGACGACATCCGCACCATCGAGGCCGATATCAATGCGTGCCTGGAAGCCAACGGCGAGAAACCGATCGCGAACCTCAAAAATGGCAAGATCGCGCGCCTGGTGGCGGCCTTCAAGGAACAGTTAAACGGTGAACAAATGGCGGTTGAGGTCGCTTCGGACGGCGCCAGGAAGTGGTACGAAAAGGGCAAGGAGTTCTACTGGACCAAGCGCGGGCAGTTGAACTTTGCCTGTGCCGACTGCCATGTACACAGCGCCGGCAAGAGCATACGGGGCGACGTATTGAGCGCCGGACTGGGACACACGACCGGCTTCCCGGTATACCGCACCAAATGGGCGGTTGCGGGCAAGCCCTGGGGCACCGTGCACAGGCGCTACATTGGCTGCAACAAACAGGTGCGCGCCAAGCCCTTCAAGCCGCAGAGCGCGGAATACAAGGCGCTTGAATTTTATGAGGCCGTGATGAACACCGGGGTGCCAATGCAGGTGCCAAGCCAGCGCCAGTAGTCCACGACGGGTCTGACAGCCGCATCAACCAATGGGCCAAACCAACTAAAAGCCTGATCTTTCGATCAGGCTTTTTTCTTGAATCAGTCAAATATGAGCATTTCGAGACGGGAATTCATCCGGATAATGGCGGCGGCGGGTGCGGCTGGACTCGTGCCGGGCAGGGTTTCGGCAAGCGACGACATGTACGATCTGCCGGCATTCGGTAATGTTTCACTACTGCACTTCACCGATTGCCACGCGCAGCTGATGCCGGTCTATTTTCGCGAGCCCAACATCAATCTGGGGATAGGCAGCGCGCTGGGCTTGGCCCCCCATATCGTAGGGAAACGCTTTCTGGAGCACTTTGGAATTCCAGAGAACTCCCCCGAGGCCCACGCCTTCACCTATCTCAATTTCGAAGAAGCAGCTCACCAGTTCGGGAAAGTCGGGGGATTCGCACATCTCGCCACACTGATTAAAAATATCCGGGAGCAGCGCCCGGGCAGTCTGCTGTTGGACAGCGGGGATACCTGGCAGGGGTCGGCGACGGCCCTGTGGACGCGGGGTGCGGATATGGTCGGTGCGAGCAAGCTGCTCGGAGTCGACATCATGACCGGACACTGGGAGTTCACCTACGGTATCGACCGCGTCAGGGAAATCATCGAGACCGAGCTGGAAGGCAGCACCGAATTCCTGGCACAGAACGTACTGCTCACCGAGGATGCCCAGTTCGATGAGAAACCGGCCTACGACCCCGAAACATCCATCGTGTTCAAACCCTACAGCATGCGCGAAATCAACGGCGTACCGGTTGGGATAATCGGCCAGGCGTTTCCTTACACGACTCTGGCCAATCCGCGCTATCTGATTGAAGACTGGAGTTTCGGTATTCGCGACGAGCAGATGCAGGACATGGTAGACCGGGTTCGGGCGGAGGGCGCTCAGGTCGTCGTCATCCTGTCCCACAACGGAATGGATACCGATCTGAAAATGGCCAGCCGGGTAACCGGTGTCGACGCAATCCTTGGCGGGCACACCCACGACGGCATACCCAAACCATCGATCGTATCGAATGCGAGCGGTGAAACGCTGGTGATCAACTCGGGGTCCAACGGGAAGTTCCTCTCGGTGCTGGACCTTGACGTGCGGGACGGCCGGGTCCGGGATTATCAATTCAAGATGCTGCCGGTATTCGCCAATCTGCTGCCCGCGAATCCCGAGATGGCTGCCTATATCGACCGTGTCCGGACGCCCTACATCGACAAGCTTAACGAAGCGCTGGCGGTCACCGAAACAACACTGTATCGGCGGGGAAATTTCAGCGGTACTTTCGACCAGCTCATCGTCGACGCCATGATGGAGGTGCGCGACGCCGAGATTGCGTTTTCTCCGGGTTTCCGCTGGGGTACCAGCGTCCTGCCCGGAGACCCCATCACCATGGAGAGGCTGATGGACCAGACGGCAATCACGTATGGCAAGTCCACGCTGAACGAGATGACCGGCGAAAATATCAAACTTATCCTGGAAGACATTACGGACAACCTGTTCAATCCGGACCCCTACTACCAGATGGGCGGCGACATGGTGCGCGTCGGCGGCCTGCGCTTCACTCTCGATCCCGGGAAAAAGATCGGAGAGCGCCTGTCCGACCTCGAGCTGAACGAAAAACCGCTCGATCCCTCCAAGACCTACAGGGTCGCCGGATGGGCCAGTGTCAATCCCCAGCCGCAAGAGTTGCCGGACATATGGGAGGTCGTGGCACAATACCTGAGGGATAAAAAGACCATTGACGACGTCACCCCCAATCACCCGAGCTTGAAGGGCGTCGAAAACAATCCGGGCATTAGTGTCTAGCCGCCTGGGGTGACGAAGGCGGACTAGCACGTAATTACGAGAGATTCGAATGGAGTTGGAAGTTTCACAGCAAATCGCCCTGTATGGTTTTCTGGTCTCGCTCGTGTTTGGCGCCATTGCCCAGAGAACGCATTTCTGCACCATGGGCTCGATCAGCGATTGGATCAATATGGGGACCAAAATCCGGTTCAGAACGTGGATACTTGCAATTGCTATCGCTATAGCCGGGACCCAGCTTTTGCGGGCGACGGGCATGGTCGATATGACCAATGCGATATACCTCAACACCGGCTTCGGCTGGGTCGGATACGTCGTGGGTGGACTGATGTTCGGCGTAGGTATGACGCTGGGATCCGGCTGCGTTCAGCGTTCGATAGTGCGGGTCGGAGGCGGCAACCTGAAATCGCTTGTTGTGTTGGTAGTAATGGGCATGACGGCATATGCCACGCTCAGGGGATTATTGGCGCCAATACGTCTGGAACTGGAGGCATTAACCAGCATCGATTTGTCCGAACGGGGGGTTGCCGACCAGGGTATGGCGACGATACTTGCGAACTTCGTCGGTGGTGATGTGCAGACGATTCAGCTGCTCTTAGCCGGACTGCTCGTGGTCGGCACTTTCTGGTACGTATTCAGCGACAAAGGCTATCGCGGAGATTTCAACAATATCATGGCGGCGATAGCCGTCGGCGGGATGGTGATCGCCGGTTGGTATATCACCGGCGTGCTGGGCAACGATGAATTCGAACCCGTCCCCGTGGAGTCGGTCACTTTCGTTGCACCGGCCGGAAATACCATCAACTACGTCATGACCTACACCGGCGCCAGCATGAATTTCGGCATCGCCGTGGTCCTCGGCGTCATCGTTGGGTCATTTTTGTACGCCATTTTGTCCGGGACGTTTCGAATCGAGGTATTTGCCTCCCGAACGGACCTGACCAACCACCTGCTGGCCGGCGTATTGATGGGCTTCGGAGGTGTGCTCGCGCTCGGCTGCACCATAGGCCAGGGTGTCACCGGAATGTCGACGCTTGCACTGGGATCGGTACTCGCTTTATTGTCCATCATTGCCGGCTGCGCGATTACCATCAAGATTCAATACTACATGCTGGACGACAGTTTCGGCACCGCGCTTTACGAAACCCTCGCAGACCTCAAATTGCTGCCCCGAAAAACCTAGTGTACCCCGTACACTAGCCTCCGATGTAGGACATTTCGATCTTGGGAATTTCAACCACCTGAGTCGCACGCAATTCCGAATAGCGATCGGACCGCGCCGACCATATCGATTCAACCCTCTCGAACAGGCCCTCTTCCGATATGCCTTGCCGCAACAGCGAACGCAGATCGTGCCCTTTGGTGGCGAATAAGCAGGTATAGAGCGATCCATCCGCTGAAAGTCGGACCCTCGTGCATGACCCGCAGAATGGTTGCGATACGGATGCAATGATCCCCAGCTCACCCTCGCCGTCCGTGTAACGCCACCTCTGAGCGACTTCACCGTGATAGTCGGGTGTGACCGGTTCAATGGGAAATTCCCGGCCGATAATATCCCTGATTTCCGCTGCGGATATTACCTCGTTCTCGCGCCAGGCATTGCTGTTGCCGACATCCATGTATTCGATGAACCTGAGTATGTGCCCGGTGCCCCTGAAACGCCGTGCCGCCGAGAGCACCGCGTTGTCGTTGACTCCCCGCTTTACGACCATGTTGATTTTCAACGGGGTAAGCCCAACGTCGGCGGCGGTATCGATTGCCTCGAGAACGGGCTCCGGCGCGAAATCGACACCATTCATCGATTTGAACGTCTCTCCGTCTATGGAATCTAGACTGACGGTGATCCGCCGAAGGCCGGCACTATACAATTTCTCGGCCTTTTTCCGCGTTAGCAGGGAACCGTTTGTCGTCAGACTGACGTCCTGGACACCGTCTATCGATGCCAGTTTCTCGATCAGTGACTCGATATCGTTTCTGACCAGAGGCTCCCCCCCGGTCAGCCGAAGCTTGCGGACACCGAGTCGCACGAATACACGCGCCACCTGCTCGATCTCCTCGTACGTCAGCAATTGTGATCGTTTGAGGAAGGGATAATTGGGCCCGAAAACATGTTTAGGCATACAGTAAACACAGCGGAAATTGCACCGGTCCGTGACCGAAATGCGCAGATCGTGGATCGGCCTTTGAAAGGCATCCAGCATCGGATTTGATGGCAGGTTTCTCATCATACAGGGTCAGACAACGCCTGCGTGAATTCTACTCACGCGACCGCAAAACCACCAGCCCCCATTTCTCCCCGCCGCCCTCATCCACCGCCGCGCTGGTAGCTTCTGTCAAAACCTATCAGAAAGCCCTGCCTTTCCTGTGGTGGAAAATTATGGAAGGCGAATTCCACCTCGATACGCGGTATGCGCATCATGCCGATCCGGCGCTCCGGTAACTCGCTGATTCTCAGCACGAGTTCACGGTCTTCGTCCGGGTGTCTGATAACGACCCGGCCGTCATCCACCGTATGTTCGTAACCGCCGACAGCGGAGGGCAAAATCCGGAAAAATTCCGCTGCGCTGTAGCCCATGTCTCGTTTGAATTTGTCGCCGTGGTCGGCGCCTGCTACCACAAATCTGTCCTGCCAGAAGATCCCGGCAGGCTATCCGCCCGCAACCGGCGGCCAGATCGCGACGGCATCGCCGGGTTTCAGCACATGGCTCGAGCGCTGATTTTTGTCGAGATAAACCCCGTTCAATAGGACCAGATGAACCAGGTCCCCCGGGACGTCGAAGCGATCGATTACGTCGTCAGGCTTGGTTCCCTCGGGCACGTCAAGTTCGACCAGGTTGCCCGTGGCATGGGGGGGTAAATATACCCCCAACGTCGCGAAAAGCTTGAGCGTGATCTTCAATTTCCGGCTTGTTAGCCCAGCACCTGGGTACTCGCCAGATAGGCCTCCATTACCCGTGTGGGATCGTCCTGCAGCTTTTTCTTCCAATCGCCCAGCCGAGTCTTGCTCTGAATCATACCGCGCAGGACGCCGACGTGATCGGTTATACCCAGCGCTGACGCGCCGACGATGCGATCATCCTCGAATTGTAGATTGACGTAACGGAATCGGTCACGGTCGATCCGCTCCACGCTATCGCCCCCGTCCACACCCATCCACATCCCGAAGGAACTGGAGATCAATCCGAGCGTGTCCAGCACGTTCATGTTTACCTGGCCTCGATTTCCCTGCGAATGGCCGTGGACCATGTTCCGCGCGGCGAGCATGCCGTGTTCGACCGCCGTTGGCTGTATGGCCTGGACACTGTAGCCCCCGGTGGAAAAGTCTTTTCCCCGGGCACAATCGCCGGCCGCGTAGACGCTGGGCACACTGGTCTCGAGGAACTCATTGACCACGATCCCCGCATCCACATCGATGCCGCTGCCTTCCAGAAAAGCGGTGTTCGGCGCCACGCCGGTGGCGGTGATGACCAAGTCCGCCGCGACTTCTTCGCCGTTGTCGAATCTGACCAAAAGCGGGCGGCCGGCCTCGATGGCATTGACGCGAGTGGACGTGAGTACGTTGACACCCTTGTTCGAGCACCAGTCCTTGATCATGCCGCCCGAAACGTCGTTCATCATCCGCGGCACCATGCGATTCTCCGTTTCGACGACCGTCAGCTTCACACCGCTTGCCGCGAGCGCTTCCAGAATGATGCATCCGATGAACCCGGCGCCCACAAGCACCACGCTGTTGCCCGGCTCCATGAGCTTGATGATGCTGCGCGCATCCTCCAGAGTCCAGCAGTTGTATACACCCGGCAGGTCCACTCCGGAAATTGGAGGCGTAATCGGACTGGCACCGGCGGCAATGAGCAAACGGTCATAGCGCCGTGAACCGCCGGCATCGAGCATGATCTCCTGGTTGGCGGTGTCGATGGATGACACACGATCCCGCAAGACGTCTATACCCAGTGCGCCGTAGTGTCCTGGATCCTTGCGCAGATGGGTGCCGGCCTCGTCGATCCGTTTCACCAGATAGTAGGGGATAGCCATACGCGAGTAAGGCGGTTCCGGTTCATCGCCGATCAGAACAATGCTTCCGTTCGGGTCGTGTTTGCGAATCTGCTCGACCGCGACCACGCCGGCCGGGCCAGCGCCAATGACAATGTGGTCCATTGAAATCTCCTAGCTCAATCCGAGTCGCTGCCTGGTATCGGCTGTGGGGACACCCTGTTCATCCCAGCCCCGTGCGGCGTAATACTCCGGCAGCATCTTGTCCAGTTCGCTCACCTTTCCTTCCGCCGGACCGGAGCCGGCAGCCTCGGAAAGCAATCGCGGCGGCAGATTATCGTCCGCCTTCGTAAATCCGGCCTCGAGATTGAATTCCTTCTCCATGTTCCAGACCCTTTCACCCAGCTCCAGGAGTTTTTCGGTCGACCAGCCACCTTCACACGCTGCGTCAATCTGCGGTGCAACATCATCGAGGGACCAGGCAAACGAGGTAAAAAGACAAATTCCCGCGGAATCGAATGCGGCGGTGGCGTCCTGAAACGCCTTGACCAGTCCGGCTTTGCCCTCGGTGACGAGCGGATCGGTTTTTTCCGGAATACCCAGAACCTCGGAGGCAACGGTGTAGCCACGCAGGTGGCAGGCTCCCCGATTAGAGGTGGCATAGGCCAGGCCCATACCCTGAATTCCCCTCGGATCGTAGGCGGGGAATTCCTGGCCCTTCACGCTCATGGACAGCTCCGGATGGCCGTATTTCTCACACAGACGCTTGGATCCGAGACCCAGATCCTTGCCAAAACCCTCGCCAGCGGCGACCAGTTCCACAGCCTGCGTCAGCACCTCTGCTTTGCCGAATTTGAACTTGATTCCACCGGTGTCCTGCTTGGTGATTGCGCCCTTCTCGTACAGCTCCATCGCGGCACCCACGGTGGCACCGAATGTAATGGGATCCAGGCCATCTTCATTACAGATAAAGTTCGCGTAGGTCAGCGCATCCAGATCGTCTACGCCCGTTGCTGCGCCCAGCGCCCACGCCGCCTCGTATTCCAGACCGCCCGAATTGCCCCAGTACTCCGGCTTGTTTTCGACACTGAAGTGCGTCTTGTCGATGGTCGAAATCCGGCCGCAGGCAATGGTGCACCCGAAACACGCCGCGTTGGTCGTGAGGTTCGGCTTGCCATCGCTCTTGCGGGGCTCATGCATGGCCTCCCCGGAGATCTTGCTGGCGCCTTTGAACTGAACTTCCTGCATGTTCCTCGTTGGCAACGCCCCGGTCTCGTTGATGACATTCATCAACACCTGCGTGCCGAACTGCGGCAAACCCGCTCCGGTGACCGCGTTCTCACGCAGCACTTTCTTGCCTTCTTCGGTAGCCTTCATGAATGCCATGGGATCTTTGATATTGCCCACTCCCTGGGTTCCCCGGCACACCACGGCCTTGACGTTCTTCGACGCCATTACGGTGCCCACACCCGAGCGGCCGGCGGCGCGGTGCAGGTCATTGATGATCGCGGAGTAAAAACAGCCGGCTTCCGCGGAACGTCCCACACAGGCGATGCGGATCTGCGGATCCTGGTGTTTGGCGCGTATGATCTTGTCCGCTGCCCACACGGATTTGCCCCAAATTCCGTCCGCGGACATCAATTCAGCCTTGTCGTTGCTGACATAAAGATACACCGGCTCCGGAGATTTACCTTCGAAAATGATCATGTCCCAGCCGGCCATCTTGAGTTCCGCCCCGAGATAACCGCCCGAGTTGGAGCACGCGATGGCCCCGGTCAGCGGACCCTTGGTGACGACAGAGTATCTGCCGCCTGTGGAGGCCATGGTGCCGGTCAACGGCCCGGTAGTAAAAATGAGCTTGTTGTCAGGCCCCAGCGGATCACATTTGGGATCGATCTCCTCGACGAGGTACTTGCTTGCCAGCCCCCGCTGGCCCAGGTACTGTTGCGCCCATTCCATGTTGAGCGGTTCGCTCTTGACGCTTCCCTCGCTCAGGTTTACGCGTAGAATTTTCTTAGCCCATGCCATTGTGCGCTCCTCCTACTTTAAGGTCTCTGGTAGGTTTGAATGTCTTTTTCCACCGGGGTGATGTAGTTCGGCCCCGCCTCCGGTCTGTTTTGTGCCCAGGCACGCATTCGTTCCATACCGGTGCTGTCCGCGTCGACATAGGTTATGGCGCCGGTCGGACACGCTTTTGCGCAATGCGGATCGCCGCCGCACAAATCACATTTGATCACCTTGCCGGTGCTGGAGTTGTAATTGATGGTGCCGAACGGACATGCGATCGTACAGACCTTGCAGCCCACGCAGACGCTATCGAGCACATCCTTGGAACCGGTTTCGGCATTGATTACGATCGCGTCTACGGGACACGCCTTCATACACCAGGCCTCGTCGCACTGGGTACAGGTGTACGGTGCGAACCGACCCTCTTCATGAAATGCGAATACCTTGATGCGTGATTTTGCGGGGTTGAATACGGCTTCGTTCTCGTAGGAACAGGCCATTTCGCACTGCAGACATCCGGTACACCGTTCCGGCTCCAGGCTCAGGGCTCTCAGCATCTCGTCACTCCTCTGGGTAGTTCGTTTAAGTTCTTTATCGACCGCATGCCGTTTTCCACGCCGCCGGTGTTCCGCTTCTGATCGTACTGTAACAAACCCGGCCAACGATGTCTCCCGGGTCTCCTTACAATATCTATTAGTCCGGATTCGTTCATCGGCGGAGACGGTCTAGCCCGCACGGAATTCAATCGGTCGCCTTCAGTTTGGACTCCTCGAAAGCGGTCAATTGCGCAGGGGTTGCCTCTTTTGAATACCTCTCTTTGTATTCCCGGTACGTCATGCCGTAAACGATCTCCCGGGCGTCATCGTAGTCGAGATCGATTCCGCGCTCGTTCGCTGCAGATCGATACCATTTCGACAGGCAATTCCGGCAAAAATAGGCAAGATTCATTAAATCAATGTTCTGCACCTGCGGATACTTGCGCAGGTGTTCAATCATCTTCCTATAGACGGCTGCTTCGATTTCCGTTTGCGTTGCCTGGTCAATCTCTTCATGTTGCGACATATCTGGCACCTGGTGTGTTGATGTTCGGATTCTAATCGACACCCGGCTTCGTTACATCGGATTTGGCGGCGTTGTCGATATTGTAAGGAACTTTCGGGATAATCGCCCAAGGGTCGACCTGCCGCAATGGGATACGGCCGCCTAGGGGGAAACGCATGTTCCGAAAATTCAGCGAGGACGAAACTGAACGGCTCGACGAGACGGTTCGAAACGAGGCGCATCGTGGTCTGTACTGCTCGGCTTGCCGTTCATTCATTACGGACTCCCGATCCTCGCTGGTAATTCGCGGTTCGCACCGTCACTCCTGCACTAACCCCGCTCAGCTGACATTCACTATTGGATGCTTCAAGGACGCTTCCGGATGCAAAGAGACGGGCGTCCCCACCGGAGAGCACTCCTGGTTTCCGGGTTATCGGTGGCGTATTGCCTTGTGCGCAAATTGCGGTAGACACCTTGGATGGAGCTTCCTCGGCGCCGTCGACCGCTTCTATGGTCTGATAGTCAACGCACTCTTCGAAAAGTAACGCGACGCCAGGGTCACTTACCGTAAGATGCAATGCACCTGACGATCTGCTGTTCCGGAAACTCCTCGACGGAACCGTAGCGTTTTTTCGCTCGCTGTACCGTATCGTGGATGTTGTTGACGCGGTCGTTCTCCACCACCAAATCGAGGGCGTTTTGCAGGCCGATCAACGTACCGCACTGTAACTTCGTAGCCTGCGCCCGCGGAAGCGCGTTGGGCGCGTGTGCAAGGCCAAGTGAAAAGTTCACACTTTTTCGCATGTAGTTGAGCATTTCCGCGCAATCCTGGTGACTCTCCGCAGAATTGCACTGCACTTTCTGTCTGGATCCCACGCTGCTCCGAAGTGCAAGCCGGCATCCGCACTTGCGGCTCAAAATGGCCCCTTCGAAAGGGCAAGGCAACGACGGCGCCGGGTCGTCCGGACTACCGATACCTCGCCGCGATCGTTCGTTACGATTTTTGTAATGTTTTTCTGCCACGATGGTCAGTTTTTTCTAGGTTTATCAATGTATTATAGTAGAATGATCTTCGGCCGGAGTACAGCACCCCTGCTGAAGTATGACCGTTCGCGAACGACCCGGGGTTGGACTTGTCTCAACAGCCAATGAAACTGACCAGCCCGAATATTGCCATCTGTGCCAATACTATGCGCAAGCTCTTGAAACCACTAGTTTTCCTGACAGGCCTAGCGGTCATGTCCGGACCCGTACAGTCGCAGAGCAACCTGCCTGATCTCGGTGACTACTCTGCAACCGTTCTATCGGCGTCAGAAGAGCAGAAGCTGGGAAGGGAGTTCATGCGGCAGATTCGGCAGCAGTTGCGGTTCATCGACGATCAGGAACTGATCACTTATCTGAATCGTCTGGGCAGCGTGCTGGTGAGTAACAGCGATCAACCCGGAAGAACATTTACATTCTATCTGGTAGAGGACAACGCCCTGAACGCCTTCGCCGTGCCCGGGGGCCACATAACGGTGCACACCGGATTGATCACCAACACCCTTCATGAAGCGGAATTGGCAAGTGTAATAGCGCACGAAATCGCACACGTAACGCAAAGCCACATTGCCCGCATGATCGCACAGAACAAACGCACGAACATACCAGCGATGGCGGCGTTAATCGCGGCCATCCTGCTCGGCGGACAGGCTGGGACCGCGGCCATCATGGGAACGCAGGCAGCTCTCGTCGAAAGGCAGCTGCAGTACTCCCGCAGTTTCGAAGAAGAAGCCGACGCCATCGGAATTCAAACTCTGGCCTCGGCGGGATACGACCCGCGCGCGATGCCGGATTTCTTTGGGCGCCTGCAGCAATACAGCCGAAGCCAGGAGTCGAATGCTCCGGAATTCCTGCGAACCCACCCATTGACCTACAGCCGAATTGCAGAATCCGTCGCACGCGCAGATCAGTACCCGCGCATCGAAAATCCGGACGAAACGCAGTTCCAACTGATGAAGGCGAAAATCAGGGCCCTGTACAGTGGATCCGATCCGGCCAGGGTTGCACAGGGATTCGCCGCCAGGTTGAAGGAAAATACCTACGAGAATCTATACGCCGAGCGATACGGATATGCCCTGGCCCTCATGGCCGACGGCCAGTACCAGGCAGCCCGGGAATTGATGAACGAACTTATTTCGCAGGACCCTGAACGATTGAGCTACTCGATAGCCCTTGCCAATATCGAGACTGCCGACGGCCGACCCGGCAATGCGGCCAAAGCGTATCAAAGAATCAGAGCTAACCATCCCGACAACCTGGTGCTCGATTTGTACTTCATCAACGCGCTGATCGAGAGCGAACAGTACGCGGAAGCCAAGAAAATTCTGAAAAGCCATCTGCTCTCCCGGCGGGGAGACCCTCGTTTGCACAAATTATTGGCCCGGACCGAGGGTGAATCGGGGAATCATCTCGCCGCTCACCAGGAGCTGGCGGAGTTCTACTATTTCAATGGAAACTCGGCGGAGGCCCTGCGTCAACTTGGTCTGGCCAAAAAGTACACTGGGGACAGCTTCTACGCGCAATCAAGTGTTTCTGCAAGGATCGAGGAAATCCAGCAGGAACTGCGGAACCGGGGAGAGAAAATTCCTAGATAACGAACAACCCGTCGGCGACGCCACCTGTTCCAATTGTGATCATATAGCCCGCGGATTCTCATACATCACCGTGCATCCGCATCGGGGCGGATTCCCCCTTAGCCAACAAACAGGTAAAATAAAGCGTTTGCAGCGCGTGAACAGAGTGTTCGCGCGGAAGAAGTTTCACGGTAACGGGAGCATATGGAATGACGAATTCGACAAAGGCAGAACCGATAAAAAATAACGAAGAAAACATTACCGACGGTGCCCACACGTTTTCCCTGCGTGACAATGCGACGGGCAATACCTATGAGATTCCCGTACTGGACGGGACCGTGGGTCCAAGCGTTCTCGACATCAGAAACCTGTACAAAGATGTAGGAGTCTTCACCTACGATCCCGGGTTTACCTCAACCGCCGCCTGCGCTTCCGGCATCACATACATCGATGGTGACGCGGGGATTCTCCGGCATCGCGGTTACTCCATCTCCGATCTTGCGGAAAACAGCGACTACCTCGATGTCTGCTACCTGTTGTTTCACGGGGATCTGCCTTCGCCGGAAGAGAAAGAGGAGTTCGATCGCAGCATTACCAACCATACGCTGCTGCACGAACAACTCAAGCAGTTGTATCAAGGGTTCAGGCGCGACGCCCACCCGATGTCCATCATGGTCGGGGTGGTCGGCGCCCTCTCGGCTTTCTATCACGACAGCACCGACATCTGGGACCCGCACCAGCGGATGATCGCATCGCACCGTCTTGTTGCCAAAATGCCGACGATTGGCGCTTACGCCTACAAGTATTCATTAGGCCAGCCGTTCATCTCTCCCCGCAATGATCTGAGCTACGCCGAAAACCTGTTGAACATGATGTTCGGCTTGCCCACGCAGGAATTTACCATCAGCCCTGTTCTGGCGAAGGCAATGGACAAAATCCTAATCCTGCACGCCGACCACGAGCAGAATGCATCAACCTCCACGGTTCGACTCGCGGGATCGTCCCAAGCCAATCCATTCGCCTGCATCGCCGCCGGCATAGCGTCGTTGTGGGGCCCCGCACATGGCGGTGCGAACGAGGCCGTGTTGCAGATGCTTGGTGAGATCGAGGACAAGAAGAACGTTGCAAAATTCGTCAAGCGCGCACAGGATCCGGACGACAGCTACAGACTGATGGGATTCGGCCATCGCGTCTACAAGAACTACGATCCAAGAGCGACGGTCATGCGCGAAACCTGTCACGAAGTCCTGAACGAACTGGGCATCGACGACCCGCTACTCGAAATTGCCGTGGCGCTCGAAAAAATAGCGCTCGAGGATGACTACTTCGTCAGTCGCAAACTTTATCCGAATGTCGACTTTTACTCCGGCATCATTCTGAAGGCCATGGGATTCCCACCGCACATGTTTACGGTGATTTTTGCGATCGCGCGGACGGTAGGTTGGATCGCCCACTGGAAGGAGATGATGTCCGAGCCTTCAGTAAAGATCGGACGCCCCCGGCAGCTCTATACGGGCGAGGTCGAACGCCCCTTTGCCAGCATTGACGTGCGCGAACACAAACAAAGCAGGGGCTGGTCCTGGTTGTGGGGTGGGTCGAGCAGCTAGCCTGCAATATGCGGACTCACTCGCCAAGGGCAGCGTCTTCCTGACTAAGCCGGGGAGAAATTACAGGCCAGTTTATTCTGCCGATTGCAACAGTTCCAGTATCTTAGCCGGGTGATCGGCAGCCTTGGCTACTTTCTTCCAGTGCTTTTTAACTTTCCCGTTGGGATCCACCCAGACCGTGGAACGGATGACACCCACGGTTTTTTTGCCGTACATCATTTTTTCGCCATAGGCGGAATACTTGCTCATGACTTTTCTTTCCGGATCACTCAGCAGCAAGAAGGGAAGACCAAATTTGTCGATGAACTTTCCGTGTGACGCCTCGTCGTCAGGAGATATACCAATTACAACCGTGCCGGTATTCTGAATATCCTTCCACAGGTCCCGGAATCCGCATGCTTCTTTCGTACAACCCGGCGTATCGTCTTTAGGATAGAAATAGACGATAACGTTCCTTCCCCTGAAGTCCTTTAGTGAAACCGTGTTACCACCGGGATCCTTCAACGTAAACGCCGGTGCGGATTTGCCTTCTTCAAGTGCCATGTACACTCCTCGGTATAAAGTTCTGCTGGAAAGGGTAGGGTTCAGGAATGCGGTATCTGGGCCGGCATACGGACGAACAACCACATGCTAGATTTTCTGAGCAATGCGAGGACCGAAGAGACGTCAGAAAAGACGTCCTTGTCCCATACTCTCGAAAAACTCGTTTTGCTTCGCAACCCATCCGGTTTGCAGGGATTGCCATTCTCGTTCCGTCATCTTGCCGGAAGGAAAATGCTCTTCGAGATCGCCCAGTTCGATCCCCGCCTTGAATGCATAGGCTCCCTCGTCGTACCAGTAGTTGTCGTTGCGCATGCGATTCGCAAACCGGGATGTTGGGTCCGCTACAGTATAGTGCAAGTATTTTACGGGGCCAATTGGACACCGGGAAGATGAGGATCGCGCGGTTCTTTACATGTTTAACGGCGCTATTTGAACAAGAAGTTCAACTTTCAATCACAAACTCTTGTGAATGTTATGGTTTTGGTATTCCGCATGTTGATGATCATGGAATCACGTAGTAAATATGAGCGCCAACCTGAATGACTTAATCGGCAAATGCCCAGATTCTCTCTGATGTTTCTCCTGTGTGCACTGCAATCGGCCGTGTTTGCCGGTGATGTTTCGATACCACTGCGTCTGGGCACCGGGTATTTTCACCGACCTCACTGTTGATATCCGACGTATCCACAGACACCGAAGGTATGTCGTTGCTGCTTAAAATGGCGATCAACGCGGAAAATCAACCGCCGCGGTACAAACAGCCGGTCCTGTCTGCGTCAGAAATGGCGAGGGTCGACGAGTCATTCTGGAGGAAGTACGAGACCATAAGAGCAGGCAATTCTCTCGCTGTCCAGCAGTGCTATAACTGAACTGCGATTCCGACGGTACAGTCCGCGAAACCGCTGATCGATTGCGTCATTGTAATGAGCACGGCGGCTCAGCAATATGCGGGCTAGTTGAGAGGATTGTGAGTCGGCTCTACCGAGGATAGCACCTGAACGCCTGGTACAACGCAATCACCGCAATCACCACGTAAGCCACCAGCGTCCAGCCTGGGATCGTAAGCCCCATAAACTGCCACGCCACCTCCGCACACTCCCCCGACCCTCTAAATACCATCCCCAAAACCTGACCGAGCGGAAAGACGCGAAGCATATAATCCAGCCCCGGGCCGCACTCAGGGACCAGCTCCGGCGGCAGGTTTTGCAGCCACACATGGCGCGCCGCCACAGCGGCGCCCGCAGCCGCAAGGATAGCGCCGGCGATTCCGTATACTTTGTTTCCCCAACCATCGGGATTGTGGAAAAAGGCAACCACGCAGAGCGCTCCGATCAGCACAAAAGATATTCTCTGGACGATGCAGAGCGGACACGGTTCCAACTCCATCACGTACTGAAAGTAAAGGGCGGTGGCCATGAGAATGGTGCAGCCGATAAATCCAATCAGGTAAATGAATCTGTGATTCATAGTTTGAAAATTCGAGCGATACGCTGTGTCCTGGAGTATAGACAGATTATAGCTCAAGACTTGGCAGGGGCTTTCACCGTTCACCCGGCCACCGGATATCTCGCCAGTCTCCGCTCGATCGCGGCGGGGGCACCGCTCCTAAAATTTTTTGGCCTCGCGCAACTGTGTCGTTGCCTGTAATATTCGGAAGGTTCGCCTGCAGCCGATTTTGATCCGGTAAATCGCTGGATCCGGCGTTCCCTGATATACTTTTCGGATTGAATCCCCTGGCAAGACTAATGACCATCGAATTGTTTCGAGATGACAGCTACCTAAAGTCGTGTGACGCCATCGTAACCGCAGTCGACGAAAATGGGATAATTCTGGACAGGACCGTGTTCTACCCGATGGGAGGCGGTCAGCCCGGAGATATTGGCTCCCTGATTTTGGAGAATGGTGAACGAATCCGGATCATCGATACTCAAAAAGTGGGGGCTGACATTCATCATATTGCGGCGGATGGTGCGCCTTTACCCGCCGCTGGGGACAAAGTGCGTGCCGAAATCGACTGGGACCGCCGCCACAGACTGATGCGCATGCACACCTGCATGCATCTGTTGTGCTCCATCATCCCTCTTGGAGTGACCGGGGGCTCGATCCGCGACGGCAGCGCCCGGCTCGATTTCGACGCTCCAGACCCTCTCGATAAGATCGAGGTTACCGAAAAATTGAACGAACTGATCGAACAGAAGCATGACGTTGAAACCCGCTGGATATCAGACCAGGAACTCGATGCGCAGCCTGACCTCGTCCGAACCATGTCTGTCGAACCGCCGCGGGGCGGCGGCCGTGTCCGGCTGGTCGATGTCAAAGGGGTCGATCTTCAGCCCTGTGGCGGCACCCATGTCATTAACATCGGCGAAATCGGCAGGGTGCGCGTGAAGAAAATAGAAAAAAAAGGCAAACACAACCGCCGCATAAACGTTGTATTCGAAGATGAAAATACCCAGGAGCCCGTCCGGATAGCAGACTGATTACTCGGACAGGCAACCGGCACGCCGAAACCATCCGTACCCGCAGCGGGATGCATCATGTCGTTGGCACTCCCGGTCACAAATTCCCCGCCTTTTCGCGCAGTACGAATTTCTGGATCTTGCCCGTCGACGTTTTGGGCAGCTCTCCGAATATTATCGTCCGGGGAACCTTGTAATTAGCCATGTTCCGCCGGCAGTACTCGATGATTTCATCCTCGCTCAAGTGTTCGATTCCCGGTCGCAGCGTCACGAAGGCACAAGGTGTTTCGCCCCACTTCTCGTCGGGCCGGGAAACCACCGCCGCTTCCATGACATCCGGGTGGCGATACAAGACCTCCTCGACTTCCAGGCTGGAAATGTTTTCACCCCCGGAGATGATGATGTCCTTGGAGCGGTCTTTCACCTCCGCATATCCGTCCGGATGCATGACGCCGAGATCGCCCGTATGGAACCAGCCGCCGGCAAGCGCCGCCTTCGTTGCGTCAGAATTTTTCAGATAACCTTTCATCACCGTATTACCGCGCATCATCAGCTCGCCGATGGTCTCTCCGTCCGCTGGAACGGGCTCGAGGCTTTCAGGATGGGCCACCATCAGATCGTCGAGGGTTGGGTAGGTTACGCCCTGTCTCGACATTTTCCAGGCGCGCTGATCCGGAGGCAGGTTGTCCCAATCCGGTTGCGGGGTGCACAGCGTAGCCGGGCCATAGCTCTCGGTCAGCCCATACAGGTGCAGGACCCGGAATCCCATTCGCTCCATGGAAGCGATAATCGCGCTGGGCGGAGCCGCCCCGCCCGTGGCCACCTCCACGAGTTGGCTGAAGCTCTTCCTGGATTCATGCGGAGCATGGACCAGCATGTTCAGTACGATTGGTGCGCCGCACATGTGCGTGACGCGGTGCCGATCTATTAGGTCAAAGATCATCGCCGGGTCTACAGCGCGCAGGCATACATGGGTCCCGCCCACTGCGGTGACGCCCCAGGTAAATGTCCAGCCGTTGCAGTGGAACATGGGCAATGTCCACAGGTAAACCGATTTGTCATTGAGGCCAAACACGAGGGCATTTCCGAGGGCGTTGAGAAACGCACCGCGGTGGTGATAGACGACCCCCTTCGGATTGCCGGTGGTACCCGAGGTGTAATTCAGCGTGATGCCCTGCCACTCGTCTTTCGGCGCCCGCCATTCGTATGCGGGATCGCCTTCCTCTAAAAATGCTTCGTAGTCCCCGTCGCCAATCAACTCTCCGCCGGCGGCGAGCGGATCATCTATATCAATGACGGTGATGCCCCTGCCCAGATTGTCGATCGCCTTACGGACGACCGGAGAGTACTCCCGGTCGGCCAGCAGCATCTTTGCTTCGCAGTGGTTCAATATGAAACCGATAGTGTCCGCATCAAGACGGTAATTGAGTGCATTCAGCACCGCCCCCGCCATCGGCACCCCGTAGTGTGCCTCGAGCATCGCCGGCGCATTGGGCGACATGATGGACACCGTATCACCGCTTCCGATACCATGCGCTTCGAGCGCACTGGCCAGTCGCCGGCACCGATCGTAAAGCGCGGAGTAACTGCGAGTCATTTTACCGTGAATGATCGCGGGTTTGTCCGGATACACCCGAGCCGATCGAGCCAGGTAGGTCAGCGGCGTAAGCGCTCTGTAGTTGGCGGGATTGGGTTCAAGACCCTGCTCGTAGATGTCGACATTACTCACGGTCTGGTCCCCGTAATTTTGGTGTTGGTCATACTGTAAAATCGTAGTGGGCCAGATGATAACCGAGAATTGTCACCGATGCGTGTTTCGATATAATGCGCGCCGCGTTGGGACAATAATCAGCAAACATACGAGGGTGTTGATATGGTTCTTTCGTTGCTAGACATTGCCGGTGCAGAATCACTGCGGGCTTTTTCTCAGGATGCACCGGTCGCACATGGCCTGCCGGGCTTTGCCTACACCTGTCCGGACTACTGGCATCTCGAAGCTGAAACTCTGTTTAGAACGAACTGGATGTTCGTCGGCTTCGCGCACGAACTGCCCAAGCCAGGCGACGTCGTGCCACTGACCATAGGTCGAAGGCCGGTATTCCTTGTACGTAACAAGGAGCGCGAAATAAAGGCTTTTCACAATGCCTGCCGTCATCGCTGCCTGAAACTCGTCGTCGAGGCTGGCAACGTAGGGCCTCGTCTGCGATGCCCCTATCACTCGTGGGTGTATGGCCTGAACGGCGAGCTTCGATCAACACCCCACCTGGGTGGTCCCGGTCATCACGGCGCACCGGGGTTTGATCCCGCGGATCACGGACTGATCCCCGTAAACTGCATCGTCTGGCACGACTGGATATTCGTCAATCTGGGCCGGGAACCCGGTGATTTCGACATAGACGCCTCGCCGCTCCAGGACCGGCTATCCGGAGTGGACCTCGGCAAGATCACCCCGGTGGCAACCCTTGATTTTGGGGAGGTCCGCGCCAACTGGAAACTGCTCATGGAAAACTTCATCGAGCCGTATCATGTCCAGTTCGTCCATTCGATAACCACGGATCAACCCCTGACCGACCACTCCACGATTATTGACGGCAAGTGCCTGGGCAGCGCTGTGGACATCTCCCGCCCCGTGCGCAAGGAAACAAACACGCTCGCCGTCAATTCCCAATACCTGACCTTGTTTCCCAATTTCATTATTGGTCGCTACTATCCCGATCAGATCGGAGTCCACCTTAATGTGCCCATTGATGTCGATCGCACTGTGCAGAAGCGGGTGATATACATCACCGATGGTAAAGACAGAACCGATGAAGAAATCGAACGATTGAAGGAACTGTGGCACAAGGTTCACAAGGAAGATCACGCCATGTGCGAGCGAATGCAGCAGGGTAAGGCATCGCATGTTGCAGAGACCGGCGGCGTGCTGTCACCTCACTGGGAAGACAGCGTCAGGCGCTTTCAGGAACTGGCGCTCGCGGCGGTGCGTTGATTCGGGGCATCCGGCCGTGCCTCACCCCGGCTTGGTACCCCGGAAATAACCTGAACGGAGTTCTCCGCTTTGCAGCACACGCACCATTGCGCTCCAGTCCTTCAGGAAGTGGTCGCGCGACTGAGCCCCCACCAGATCCGTGATCTGATCGTATAGCGGCTCGTTCATCCGCTCATATTCGCGTTTCGCTTCATCGGCGTACCAGTCCGATGCATCCCGGGTGGCCACCTCTAAAAATCCGCATTCGGCGAGCGCTTTTTCATAGCTGTCCAGGGTGTCCAGATAGAATGTCAGCTCTTCGAGCCGGATCCACTCGTGCATGGCGGGGCTAAGCGGGCCGGGGCCCTTGAGCCAGTCATATGCGGTAAATATACCGCGCGGTTTCAACACGCGAAGCACGTCGTTGAACAACGCCGGTTTGTCTTCTATATGGATAATTACCCCGCTGCTGTAGACGATATCGATGCCGCCGTCATCGATCATGAGCGGCCCGGGTTTGACCAGCCTGAACTCCACACGGTCATCGAGACCGGCCTCGGACGCGTACTTTCTGGCGCGATCGATCAGCGGTGCCTCAACTTCCAAACCAATAACGCGGGCGCCGTACTGTCCCGCCAGAACCAAAGCGCCTCCTCCGGTGCCCGAGCCTATTTCGAGCACCGTCCGGTCGGTGAGATCGATCCCTTCTACGATGCGGTGAACATTGCCTTCCCCGCCGGGTGCCATAAATCCGCGCCCCCACACCAGTTCCAGCATGGCCGTTACATTTTCATTGTATTCATTTACGTGAACATCGGTCATGACCTGATCCCGTCTATTGGCCCTGTTGCCGCCCGGTACTGCCCATATTATCCACACGCTTCTTGTACGCGACAAAACGGGGTTGAATAAGGAATAATACAACAATGTCTGACAAGCTGTTCTGGTTCCTGGTCGCCGTGCTGGCCCTGTTCAAGTTATCGCTGGTAGGCTGGTGGCCATTTTTATCCTTGACCCATTTGCAGCACGACACCCTGGTTTTCATCAATCAGGCCATCTACCTGCTGGAAGGAGAGTGGCTCGGCCCTTACTCCGAGTACACCCTGATGAAGGGCCCAGCCACGGCGATGTGGATCGCCCTGATGAATGTTCTCGGGATTCCGTTGCTGATGTCCCATCATCTATTGTATCTGGGAGCAAGCATACTGGTCGTGCTGGCGTTTCGCAGGTTGACCTTGAGCAACGGGTACCTTTTGTTTGTATTCGCGCTAGTGCATTTCAGCCCGTCGACGTTCAACTACGGGGCAATTGCTTCCGCGTTTCGCGAGATGCTCCACCAGCCGCTTGTGCTGGGCCTAGTAGCGCTGTCGATCATCCTGTTCATGGATTTCGTCGAATTCCGGCGCGTCAATGCGCGGCTCAGCGTCCTGCTGGGTGGAATGCTGTTGCTGTTTTTTAACAACCGTGAAGAGGGTTTATGGATCGTGCCGTGGTTCGTCTGGCTGATTGCCATCATGGCTGTTCACGCTTGGCTGGAACGTGGGTCGAAAGGTGGCAGCCAAAGTGGGAAAATTGCCATGCTCACTCTGATACCGCTTGCCATCTGGGGCATGGGCACGCTGGCTATTGCATGGAAAAACCACGATGAATATGGTGTGTTTGCGGTGGTCGAACTCAAGACGCCCCAGTTCAAACGCGCCTTTGGGAATCTGATCGGCATCAATGCGGAGCAATGGCATCCCCGCTACGCCGCCCAACCAGACGTCCTGGACAAATTGTATTCGCTGCCCAGCGGCGGTGAACTCGATCTGGATCACAGGGAGCGAGAAAACAGGAGACCGATTCATTCCCTCATGCTGCCTTGGAAGTTCAGGTCCGCGGTGGCCGACGCAGGATACTATGAGGCGGGCGGACAGGCTGTATTGAATTATTACGATCGTCTCGGCCAGGAGATTGAAAGCGCTTGCGAAAAAGGCAGATTCGAATGCGACGATCCCCTCTTTGAACTCCTGCCGCCCTGGCACCCCGGCTACATGGAACGATTCCCCAATGCGTTTTGGCGCGTGCTGGAGAGGGCACTCACCGTTGAGTCCCACCAGACCATCCATGATTTTTATTCTACCGGCACGCCGCGAGACCGGTTGTTCGTATCGAAGCTGGTAAATGCGCCGTTGCGCGCGACGGAGCAGGAGGGAGACCGCACCTCGCCCGATTTCTATTACCGAATGAAAAAGAACAAGACGAAATACAGTGTCAAAATCCACAACCTGTACGCGAAGTTTACACTGCCCCTGTTCTGGACAGCCGTCGTGGGTCTGATCCTGGCGCTTTACGCCGTGCTGAGACGGGGCAAGCTGAACAGTCTGGACGCGCTATATTTGGGTATCGCCGGAACGGTCCTGGTGCAACTCGTGATGTTTGCAATTTTGAGGGTGACCGGGTATTCGTCTTCCATCAGGCTGTATTTTCTGTTTTATCCCGTCTTGTATACGTTTATCGCGCTGGGTCTGCTGTCCATCACTCGAAATTTGCGCGAATTCGCCCGGGTGGCCAAAGGCTGATCTGGAATCAAAAATTTTCGCGGCGAGGGCGCCGCTCCTACATGTAGGAGGCGCGCCTCGCGCCGATTCATTGTCTAATGTTTGTTGTATTTTTTCGTCCATTCATCGGCAAGCGTTCGCGCTGAGGAGACCTGCGGGCCGCTCATCAGCTTGCCGATCTTGTCTCGATTCCGGCGGCCTACCTCATCCCCCTGAGAAGCGGCGAGAGAAGCCCAAACGTACGCAAGAAAATTATCCTGGCGTACATGCCGGCCGAAATAATACATCCGAGCCAGCCGTAGCTGTGCCGGTGCGAATCCTTGTCTTGCCGCTTGCTGATACCAATCGAAAGCTTTTTCGTAGTCCTGCTCGACGCCCTTGCCTTCCTCGTACATGACGCCGAGAGCCAGTCGGGCCTCGGGGCTGCCCCGTTCTGCCAGCCAGTTGAACTTGTTTCGAGCCTCTGTGAACTTGCCATCCGCATATGCGGTATCGGCATCTCGAAGAAACAGTTGAACCGACAAATCGTCGATTTTTTCTGCTATTTCTCCGGCCGCCTCGTTCGGCTCTAACGCGACAGCGGTAGGGGCCGCGCAGGTCGCCAGGATGGCAAACATCAAGGATTTCATCACAAGAACATCAATATATTGAGATGTGGGTGTGTTGTTCCGCGCGTTGGCGCGCGACCCGTGCTTTGAGTCATACTATATCGATCTGTGAAACCGAAAACCCAAACCATGTCCGATATGAACAACAAATACAGATTCGCTCACACCATGATCCGCGTTACTGATCTCCAACAATCGCTCGATTTTTATACCAAACTGCTCGGCATGCGTATATTGCGCCAGAAAGAGTATCCTGATGGCAAGTTCACTAACACCTTCATTGGATACGGCGCCGAGGATTCCGATACCGTCATCGAGCTGACCTACAACTGGAATCAACGGGAACCGTATGACAAAGGCAACGGCTGGGGACACATCGCCCTCGAGGTCCCCGATGTGTATGCGACGTGCAGCGCTCTGGAATCCGAAGGTGTATCCATCCCCCGGCCGGCCGGGCCGATGAAACACGGCACCCGGGTGATCGCATTCGTCGAGGATCCCGACGGCTACAAGATCGAGTTGCTGGAACCATTAGCGTAAGAAAACCTTGCGCAGCTTCGTCAACGCGGTGATCCTGGTGTTCGATGCCCGTTATCGACGCCCCAATATCGTGTCGGTATACCAGCAGGCAAATTCAGCCACGCTCGGTTCGAGACAGCAAAATCGCCCCTGCCGTGCCAGCGGTGAGCACAATCCCTGATGCTGATTGACCAGGGCCGGGATGTCCTCGTCCAGTGCAATATCCATCCGCTCATAGTACGCCCGGGCCTGCTTGTCGAAACCATCGCACGCCGCAGTGCCCGGGGGAAAGCAGACCGTCATCCCCACCCGCGTCCGGTCAGGGGCAAGCGGAATGGCTTCGTAGACCCAGATCGATTCCCTTCCCGCGGCGAACGACATATTTGGAAATATCCATGTATAACGAGTCCCTTTGGCGGCATTATCCGGCAACCCGGGAATCCGGGGCAGAGTGTGCCCCTGGCTTTTTGCGAGCAGCGCGCCGGTACCCTCGGTGGACCCAAACTGGGTTACGTAGTTTCCAGCGACGGGATCGGGATCCCGGGGCACATTGTACAGACCGTTCAATGTTTCGGCATGGACATAGGGCAGGTGATAGTACTCGTTGAAAATCTCCAGGAAGAGTTTCCAATTGCACGAAACATCCAGTTCACGTCGGCGCGTGCTGGCCAGTTCCGACAACGCCCATGGGTCGTGCAAGTCCCTGAAATCACCGAGCCATTTCCCGAGAACCGGCGTATCCGCATCCAAGCAAACGAAAGCGAATCCTTCACTCGTGTCTACCCTGACGGGTACCAGAGCATGCTCGGCAAGATCGAAATCGGCGGTCCGATCCATCTTGGGAGCCACTATCAGCCTGCCGTCGAGGCTGTACGTCCAACGATGGAACGGGCAACGGATAACCCTGCAATTGCCCTCTCCCTCAAGAAGCTTCGCCCCTCTGTGACGGCAGCTGTTCGCAAACGCCCTGAGTTCACCGGAATCATTGCGCAGTATGACAACGGGCACGCCCGCGACCTCCAGCTCCGCATAGTCTCCCGGCAGCCGCCACCGGTCGGCACGGCCGATCCCAACCCACAACTTACGAAAGATCTCTTGCTGCTCGAATTCATACAATGCCTTGTCGGAATACGAAAGCGGCGGCAGAGTCGCGCTCGTCTCTATCGGTCTTCCAACCAGATCGAACTGGTCCCGCAAGTTTTGCGATATCGATTCCGGCATTTTTGAATCGGGGGTCACGAAAGTGGCATTTTGTTCGATTATAATTGCAACGGCCGCAATATACTGACTAACGGTCAGTCGAAACAGTCGGAGAATAACATGGCACTTGCGAATCCGAACGTCACTCTGGACGACAAGTACGCTTTGGACACCGGTCGCATCTACCTCACCGGGGTACAGGCGCTGGTCCGATTGACGCTTTTGCAGCGTCAATCGGATGTTGCTCACGGACTCAATACGGCCGGTTTTGTTTCAGGATATCGCGGCTCTCCTCTGGGCGGCGTCGACCAGCAGTTCTGGAAAGCGAGCCGCTTCGTGGAAGAAAATCATATCCGCTTCCAGCCGGGGGTAAACGAGGATCTGGCTGCAACCGCCGTCTGGGGAAGCCAGCAATCGACATTGTTTCCGGGAGCGCGCTACGACGGCGTGTTTGGCATGTGGTACGGCAAAGGCCCCGGTGTCGACCGCAGCGGAGACGTTTTCAAGCACGCCAACGCGGAAGGCACCAGCAAGTACGGCGGGGTGCTGGCGGTGGCGGGTGACGATCACGCCTGTAAATCCTCGACGTTGCCGCACCAGAGTGAGTACGCGTTCATGGACGCCATGATACCGGTGCTCAATCCTTCCAACGTCCAGGAGATCCTGGATTTCGGCATCATCGGCTGGGCGTTGTCCCGGTACTGCGGCTGCTGGGTGGGAATCAAGACCATTTCAGAGACAGCAGACTCTTCGGCCTCCGTCCATGTCGGCCCCGAACGTGTTGATATACATACCCCTCAGGATTTCACCCTTCCGGAGGGTGGCCTCAATATTCGTCTGGGCGTCGGCCCCATGGAAAAAGAGCAAATGCTGCACCGCCATCGACTGTATGCTGCGATGGCTTTCGCGCGCGCCAACGGCCTCAACAAGGTCGTGCTGGACAGCCCCGACCCCCGCATGGGGATAATTACTACCGGAAAGTCCTACCTCGACGTAAGGCAGGCACTAGCGGACCTGGGGATCGACGCGGACCAGGCGGCGGGTATCGGGTTGCGCGTTCTCAAGGTGGGTATGACCTGGCCGTTGGACAGTGAAATGGTTCGCACCTTCGCACAGGGGCTCGACGAGGTGCTGGTAGTCGAGGAAAAACGCGCGGTAATGGAGAATCAGTTGAAGGAACAGCTGTACAACTGGGAGGCGAGGTACCGACCAAGAGTAATTGGAAAGTTCGATGAGAGTGGAGAGTGGATACTGCCGTCCACCGCCGAACTGTCGCCAGCCCGTATTGCCCGCGTCATTGCTGGCCGCCTAGGCCGCTTCCATGAAAACGCGGATATGGCCCAGCGGCTTGCTTTCCTGGATGAGAAGGAACGCTCATTGGCCAAGCCTCGGAACATCATCCAGCGCACGCCCTATTTCTGCTCCGGCTGTCCGCACAATACGTCGACACGTATTCCCGAGGGCAGTGAAGCCGGCGCGGGTATAGGCTGCCACTACATGGTGACCTGGATGAACCGGAACACGCATACGTTCACCCATATGGGCGGTGAAGGCGCGAACTGGATCGGCCGCGCTCCGTTTACACAACAGACACACCTGTTCCAGAATCTTGGCGACGGCACCTATTTTCATTCCGGACACCTGGCCATACGCGCGGCCGTCGCCGCGGGGGTCAATATTACCTACAAAATCCTCTACAACGATGCCGTTGCCATGACCGGCGGTCAACCGGTAGACGGTGCGCTCAGCGTGGAGGGAATCACCCATCAACTGCGCGGCGAGGGGGTCCAGCGCATTGCCCTGGTCAGCGATTATCCGGATAAGTACGATAACCGAAGCGTATTTGCCGACGGCGTCACGATACATCACCGCGATGAACTCGATCATTTGCAGCGCGAACTTCGCGAGGTCGAGGGAGTATCGGCGCTCATCTATGACCAGACCTGCGCGGCGGAAAAACGGCGTCGTAGAAAACGAGGCCTGATGGATGACCCGCCAAAACGTGTGTTCATCAACGAACTGGTCTGCGAGGGTTGTGGAGACTGCAGCGTCCAATCCAACTGCTTATCCGTGGTTCCGGTAGAAACCGAATTCGGGCGCAAGCGGATGATCGATCAATCTTCATGCAACAAGGACTACTCCTGTCTCAAGGGATTCTGTCCGAGTTTCGTGACCGTGCACGGTGGCCAACCTCGTAAACCGGCGCCGAAGGAAACATCGTCACTGCCCGAGCTGCCAATGCCAAACATAGCGGACGGAAGCGTGCCATGGAACATCCTGATAACGGGTGTGGGGGGCACCGGAGTTGTCACCATCGGGGCGATACTGGGAATGGCCGCACACCTCGATGGCAAAGGCTGTTCGGTGCTCGACATGACGGGACTGGCCCAGAAGTACGGCGCCGTGACGAGCCATCTTCGCATCGCCAATCAGCCGGAAGACCTCGAATCCGTCCGCATTGCCGCCGGGGGGGCGAACTTGCTGCTGGGTTGCGACCTGGTGGTTGCAGCCGGAATCGACGCACTAGGCAAACTCGATCCTGCCCGCAGCTTTGCAGTCGTCAACCAGCACCAGTCGGCGACCGCGGAGGCGGTTCGCGATCCTGACGCCGTGTTTCCGGCTCAGCAGATGCGGCAGGCGATCTCCGATGCGGTTTCGAGCGCCAATGTTCGATTTATCGATGCGACACGGCTTGCCAGGACCCTGATGGGAGACGCGATTGCCAGCAATCTGTTTATCGTGGGATATGCCTGGCAACTGGGCAAGATCCCCGTAAGCCTGGAAGCAATCGAGCGCGCTATCGAACTCAACAAGGTTGCGGTGGATTTCAACAAAACGGCATTGGCGTGGGGTCGCATGGCGGCGCACGATCCGAAGTATATAGAGGCCCAAGGGAACACGAAGGACGTCGATGATGCACCGGCCAAAGATATCGAATCGATTTTAGAACGGCGAGCAGATTTCCTGTCCGGCTACCAAAGCCGCAAGTACGCCGCTCGATACCGACGAATGATCGAAAAGGTAATCGCAACGGAAAACGGGGCAACCCCGGGACGCCGGGGGTTCAGCAAGGCGGTTGCCCGTTCATATTTCAAACTGCTTGCCTACAAGGACGAGTATGAGGTTGCGCGCCTGTTTACCGAGCCGCGTTTCATGGAAAGCATCGAGGCGCAGTTCGAGGGCGACTTCGAACTCGAGTTCAATCTGGCGCCCACCTGGCTTGGGAAACCCGATAAGAGTACCGGAGTCGTCACCAAAAGAAAATTCGGACCGTGGATCCTGAAGCCGTTCAGGGTGTTGAAAAAGTTTAAATGGCTGCGCGGCACTTTTGTCGACCCGTTCGGATACGCGGGCGATCGCATACTCGAGCGCCGCCTGATCCGTGAATACGAGAAAATGCTGGATCAACTGCTCGCCGGGCTCGATCAGGACAACTATCAGACCGCCACCGCGATTGCCGAACTTCCAATGCAGATTAGAGGTTATGGACACGTAAAACTGGCCAGCGCGGAGAAGGCCCGCGCCCTGCAGGACCAGCTCTGGGAATCATTCAATGACCCTGAACGACATCAGACCGCAGCGTAAGACAGCAGTGCAGTGAAAACCACGCCCCAATAGGCGAGTTAACCCATGATTTCCGTCGACATACTGGAACAACTGCGGCAGAGCCGGTTACTGAAATCGGCGCCGAAATCCGTTGTGAGCAAAGTCGCGGAAATCGTTGAAACGACCTCGATCAATGCCGGCCAGACGCTGTTCGAAAAGGGAGAACACGGCACCGCCATGTACATCATTACCCAGGGCCGCGTGCGGGTGCACGACACCGACCTGATATTGTGCCATCTGGGCAGCAATGATGTATTCGGCGAAATGGCGGCTTTGGCTGAACATGAGGTGCGGAGCGCATCTATCACGGCGGTTGAAGATACTACTCTGCTGCGGCTGGAACGGGATGCCTTGTTCGACCTGATTTCGAGGGAACCCGAGGTCGCCAAAGCGTTGATTCATGGGCTTTGCGAGAGGGAAAAAAACATCATCAACGATGTTACTCGACGCGCTTATAAAGTACGGACGCTGGAACGTGAGCTCGAGATCGGGCGAAAAATCCAGGCCGGCTTTCTTCCGGAAACCCTGCCGCAGGTGCCGGGATGGGACATTGCCGCACGTCTATTGGCCGCGCGGGAGGTCGCGGGAGACTTCTATGATGCTTTCGAAATCCCGGATCATGGAGCAATCGCCCTGTTCGTGGGCGATGTATGCGGAAAAGGCGTTGGTGCGGCGTTATTTATGACCCTGTTCCGCAGTTTGATAAGGGCAACGTTGATCTCCGCGGATATAGTGCGCTGGGTAAAGTCAGATGATCGAAATCCGGACGATCTGCTCAAAAATTCACCTCTGAAAAGTCATCAATTGTTGAGTAATGCGGTCTCGCTGACCAACACCTATATTGCCCGTAACCACAGCAGGGACAGTATGTTTGCGTCGCTGTTCCTGGCGCTGCTGGACCCGGATACGGGTGCGCTGCTCTATATCAATTGCGGACACGAGGCACCGGCTATTTTCAATAAATCTGGAATCAGGCAGCGGCTGGAACCAACCGGGCCTGTGGTAGGGATGTTTCCAGACGCGACCTACGGCATCGATACGGCGAAGCTGCATCCCGACGATTCACTGATAGTGTTCACCGACGGTGTAACCGAGGCAGCTAACAGCGACTCCGAGCAATTTAGCGAGCGCCGTTTGTTGACCCTGCTGACACAGGTAGACGAACCGGCAGGAGGCCTTGTTTCAGAGGTCATGGTATGTTTGACCGATTTCACCCGGGGCGCCGCCCAGTTCGACGATATTACCCTGTTGGTGGTGAGGAATACCCATAATGGCGTACAAGACAAAGAAGGATGGGGTCTATAGAATTATCGGTCTCATAATTAATTGTCTGGAATGCTTTCTGGAGGACTCATGAGTTCCACGCTAGAAATTGCGGTTACCGAGGAAAAAGGTGTCAGCGTATTGCGTCTCAAAGGCCCGGTAGACGCCAATACCCAGAAGGACCTGGAAGAAAAAGCCGATGAATTGATCCGAGGTGGCGCCAAAAACATGGTGCTCGATTTGAAAGAAGTTTCCTATATGGGAAGTGCCGGCTTACGCGCCCTGCACATCATTGCCGGTATGTTCGGCGGTGATGACCAGTCCGCGAGGTTTGCTCACGTCAAATTGCTGAACCCGTCGGACGAAGTGCGCAGAGTATTGAAGACCCTGGGTTTCGACAACTACATCGACGTGTTCGATGACCTCGACGAAGCTATCGGCGCATTCTGACCCCTGAACACCGGATACCCCATGGGCGGGAAACATACGCTCGTAACCGATGTGGCGCTTGACAAACTGGCAGAGGTGCGCCGGTTTGTGGAAAGTTCGGCCCGGTCTCTCGGGGTGAACGAAACCGCAGTTTCCGACCTGGTTCTGGCGGTGGATGAGGCAGTCACCAACATCATCGTCCACGGCTACAAACACCAGGCCGGCTCGGTGGAAGTCAGTATAGCTGCCGATGGGACTGCGCTGATTGTTCGATTGCGGGACAAAGCGCCTGGGTTTGATCCTTGCTCCTATCCAAAGTTGAACCTGCGGTCGTCCCTGAAAAAAGACACTCCCGGTGGTTTTGGACTTCACCTGATTAATAAAGCAGTGGACGATATCAGCTACCGCATTTCCCATGCCGGAGGAAATGAGTTGACACTGGTCAAACAAAACGTGGTTCCATCACGGTAAAACCACGCCATCAGACACGGTCCAGGGGGGCCGTGGACTCGAACGCAACCGAGGCCAGGGTTTCGTTATGGCCATCCACGGAAACCGCCTGCCCGGACACCCTGGCCGCCCTGTCCGAACACAGGAAGACCGCGGATTCGCCAATATCTTCGGCATCTATGAAGGTCCGCATTGATACCTGCCGGACGTATCCCTTGCGGACTTTCGACTCGTCCACGCCAAGTGCGGCAGCCTCTTTTACGATCACCTGATTCATGCGGGGCCCGTCAACCGATCCGGGGCAGATAGCATTGACGCGGATGCCGGCCGGCCCGAGTTCCATGGCCAGCGATTTCGTGATACCGATGATTGCCCATTTGGCGCCCGCGTAAGGCGTTCGTAGCGGGTACCCCATAAGTCCTGCGGTCGATGCAATGTTCAGGATGCAGCCCGTACCTGCCTGCTTCATGACGGGCACGGCGCGACGCATGCACAAAAATGCACTGTGGACATTGACCTCGAAGGTATCCATCCATTCCTCGAGGGACATCGACTCGATGGCACCGGTTGGGCCGCCCACACCCGCATTGTTGACGAGCACGTCGAGTCGGCCACCGAAGTGCGCCAGCGCGGCATCGAAGAACTCGTCGACCTCGCGCTCACTGCCCACGTCCGCGGTCATGGCCCGGATGCCCTTTTCTTCCCGATCCATTTCACGCACGAGATCCGGATCGATATCACATACGAATACCCGGGCGCCCTCGCGAGCGAAAATCTCCGCGATGGCGCGACCGATGCCCCTGCCCGCCCCCGTCACGATGACATTTTTTTCTTCACACAGCATGTCTGACTTCCCATTGACACTGGATATTGATTGATTTCTGGATTCTTGATGCCCCCGGACCGGAAAGCCCCCCAATGTGCGAAAATCGGCGCCGGCGTGGCCGCAACACCGAACGCTCGTAACCCCCGCTCCGATGGATCAACAGTAACTGCGGATTCGATCATGCAGCGCCGCGGCGATATAGATACCGTCCCGCGCAATCCTGTCCCGTGCGGCGAAGCGGCCGGAGCCGGGTATACGCGCTCCCTGCTGTGACAGGATAGCCTGAAGAAGTTCCTCCAGCTGTTTATAAAACATGTCGCCTGAATATAGCGCCGGATCGATTGCGATAAAGAACTGGCCGGTACGGGGGTGGCCGCCGGTATTGTCGGCGAAGGAACTTGCGTTCTTACTCAACGTCGCCCCGGTCAGCACGGCCGCCATCAACTCTACGATCAGCGCCAGTCCTGCACCCTTGTATCCGCCGGCGGGCACCATGCTGCCCTCAAGGCCTTCCCCGGGGTCGGTAGTGCTTTGCCCTCGTGCATCCAGTGCCCAGCCTTCTGGTATGGTCTCTCTATTGGCTTTGTGAACGATGAGTTCGCTCTTGGCGACGACACTTGAAGACTGATCGACAACTACCGCCGCGTGGCCCTTGCCGTCCGGTATGGCGCAGGCAATGGGATTTGTGCCGAACAAAGGTGTCAGCCCACCGAATGGCGCGATGGATGCCGGGGCATTGGTGAAGCCCAGGCCGACCAGACTGGATCGTGCTAGAGCCTCAACGTGGTAGCCGAGAACGCCGCAGTTGTAAGAGTTTATAACGGCCAGGGAAGCGATGCCGTTCGAACCAGCCGCGGAGATCAAATGTTCGAAACCAAGTTCGATGGCCGGATGGGCGAAGCCCCCGCGAGTATCGGCCTGCCATGCGCCGGCGGAAAGCTGCTTTACTGCCGGCACCGCGGTGCCGTCCAGTTTTCCACACTTGACGTGTTCGCAATAGGTCGGCAGGCGCGCGAGGCCGTGGCTGTGAATGCCGTCGAGTTCCGATGCGACGATCGATCGTGTTACGACTTCCGCGCTGCTTTGACTGGTACCGCTGCCAACCAGCGCGTCGAGGGTCAATGACCGGACGTCATCGATTGACAAATGAACTTCACTCATGGCGTCTCCTTCAACACTGACCTGATCAGGATTCGTTTCATTAGATTGTTTTATTCGAATCGGCGCGGAGCGCGCCTCCTACAATGCATTATCGGCGTAGGAGCAGCGCCCCCGCCGCGATTGTCGATATATTCCTAGTCGTTATCGTCGAGTCCGGCTCCCGCACCAAGTGCCCGGGACCTTGCCGTGGGTTCCACCAGGGTCAGATCCGCAAAAGCCTTCAACTTTTCCCAAATGACCTCGTCGACATCGAGACCGCGCAGGGACATGTTTTCATCTTCTGCCACAACGGTGAAATTGTCGTCGACCGTCACATTCCCACAGGTGTGTTGCGACACCTCGAATTGAAACCGCCCGCTCGCGTAGGCGGCACCTTTACAAGCTATCAGCCCCAACTCTCCGGCCGTCAGGCGAAAATCTATTCTGGAGTTCTGGTCGAACCATCGGATGAGAATCCGCGCCGTAGCCGGCATATTGGCTGCGAATTGCGCCAACTGCAACAAAGGCACATCGACGCTGCGCAAGCAGGCCGCGCCGTCCTCGTTTGGCAGGAACAGGGTGAAGAGATCGGCCGCGGCTCCGCCGATCGATGCGGCTGACAGTCCTTCCGCACCGCATCCGGGATGCCAGTCGATCGCGTCATCCGATAGGGTGAACTCACCGTAAGCCGAGACCCCGCTTTCCACCGCCACTAACGCATCGTATACGCTATCAACGGCCGGGAATCCATGCAGCGCCAGCCACAGCGCCGCCTTTCGAAGGTCCTCTGCGGCGCCCTCGGCGATACCCGTGCCGCGTGCGGCCTTCTGACAGGTCAGCATCAATTCATTCAATGATATGTGCATCAAACCGGATTCGAAGCGGCGGACTCCATGCCCTCTATCACCGGGAAGCACCAGTCGTCGGCATCGTCGGCGTGCAGTTCCTCCGGCAGAGGCGCGCCCTGATACATGGTGATGCGGGTCCATCGGTCCGATTTGGGATCGAATTTGGTGGCGCCGAAGAATGAAAGCTTGCCGCGCAGCATATCGATGGGCCGCATGTGTTCATCCAGAAGGTTGTCCTGGATTTCTCCGTAGGGCCTGCAAACCATGTTCTGAATCCGCCTGACGATGTGCCGGTGTTGTGGATGGAGTGCAAGGAACACGGCCACCGTCTGATGCGGATTTCTCGTGGCCTTGAGATCCGCGTAAACGCGCTGCGCTTGCACCGCGACGCCCAGCGGCATTTCCTTGTCCGCGCCGGTATCATCGTCGCGTACACCAATTCGGGGTTCGAGCTTTTCCTTCGAAACATACCAGAACCAGTGGCTGGCGCCAGCCTGTTCGAAATCGATCTGCAGTGCCCACTCGTAGCTTTGTTCGATAGTATCGAGAAGTTCCCGTACCGTGGCATCGGGGTGGATGGATACGCTCTCGTCCGCACCCATGGTACATTCCAGCTCATCAACCAGCTCGGGGTACGGCTCCATCAGCAAGCTGGCCAGCATCTCCTGCGCCTCCATTGAAAGGCTGGTCTCGGCCCATTGCATCAACTCGTGCCACGGATAGTGTTCATCGATAGGCCGATTACGAATGTGTTCGAGGTCTTTGCTCAGCTGCTCGATACGGACGCACTGCAGTGCATCGTCGGTGCGCCATTGATGTACGTGCTCGGCCGCGCGCTCAAGCAGCATCCGGAACCGCTCCACTTTTTCCGGCGTCGCAGATGGGACGGCTCTGACCCGCCCAAGCGCCGTTTCTCTTGCCACGATCCAGTTGTTCAGCAGTGCCGGGTGTTTGTGCAGATACGGCGCCATACCCAGCCCGGTGGCGTTGCCGATTCCAAGTATTGTTTTGCGCTGCTTGTCCAGTTTTACACTGCGTCCGCCGCCGCGCATCGAAGCGACGTGATCCACCAGATCGTGGGTGAAACAGCGGATGAGATAAACGGACAGGAGTTCGGCGCGGTATGGGCTGCACATCACCTCCTCGCGCATGACCTTTTCGCGGTCCGACAGGCCAAACTTACCGTTGCCATAGACCGCGGTTGTCCGCATCAGGTAGCCCACCTCGGCCAGACGCTGGATTTCAGGCTGCCTTCCATCTGCCAGACACTCCACTACGTAGTCGAACAACCGTACGCTCTTGTTGGCGCGGCTCAGCACCAGTTCGGATGAAGAACAACGGCCCGCTTCCTGCAGCGGGATGCAGCGGCCCAGTCGCTCAATGTCCGCATCGTCGGGTATGCCGTCAACCAGTGCAAACGTCGCATCCCACTTTTCCGCGATCACCCGATCCGTCCTGTCCGCGTCGTCGAGTTCGTTCGAAAACGCGACCAGACTATATGAGCGTTCCGGCGTACCGACCGTGTATACGGCCACCCCGTAACCCAGCTCGTTTACGTCCCATTGCGTTCTTTCGATTGTCCACTTTTCCCGGTTCATGCGGCGAACCAGCGAGCGCATGAAACTTATTCTGGTCTGGTGAAGGCTGCCCATACGCTCCAGTCGCATAACCACATGGGGAGGTCGCATGTACCTCTCGATACCGGCAGCGACCGCAGACAATGATTGATCAGGATTCATGAGCTGTGAACGACCTATTATAGAAGCGAAACCAGTTGCCCCCCATGATTTTGTCGACTTCATCGCTGGAGAACCCCTGGCGGGTCAAGCCTTCACTGATATTTCGAAAATCCAGATTGCTCCGGAACCAAGCCGGCTGTGCCGGCCAGTCGCTGTCGTCGGCCGATCCCTCACCAAAATCCATTTCCAGCGACCAGCGGCCGCTGCGCATCCAGGTCAGCACCGACGTCGGCTGGTTTTGGCACAGGTCCGTGCCCAGACCGAGATTGTCGATACCCATGATGTCGGCGGTTGTTGCGACCATTTCACAAAAATCCACGAGCTTGCAGTGCGGACCATCCTTGAGATGGAACGGGTAGACGCTGAATCCAAGCATGCCCCCGCTATCGGCGAGAGCCTGGAGCACGGCATCGGACTTGTTGCGCAGCGCCTGTCTGAAAAACGCGGGATTGGCATGTGTGATCGCGATGGGCCGCTGTGAAATGTCAATGGCCTCCAGGGTAGATCGTTCACTGCTGTGAGACATGTCGACGGTCATGCCGACCCGATTCATCTCCGCGATGACCTGCTTGCCGAAGCGCGTGATTCCAGGATCCACGGTTTCGTAGCAACCGGTCGCCAGCGGGCTTTGGTTATTGTAGGACAACTGCATGAACCGGACACCAAGCTGGTGGAAAATCTCCACCAGACCGACGTCGTTGTCTATCGGGGAACAATTCTGGAATCCGAAAACGATGCCGGTCCGGTTTGATTCCCTTGCCCGGTTGACATCTTCGGCATATCGAACCGGCATGATCAGGTCTTGGTGGATCCTGAACAGCTTGTACCATTCGGTGATGTTGTTGATGGTTTCGATGGTGGTTTCCCAATACACGATCGTTACGTGTACGCAGTCCACGCCGCCGGCGCGCATCTGCTCGAATATCTCCCGGCTCCAGTTAGAATACTGAAGGCCGTCGATGAGGGGCGCTCCGTGACGGTCCATGGGTCAGGTTTCCGCTCGCGTATAGCAGGTCTTGACCTGGGTATAGAATTCGCGCGCGTAGGTTCCCTGCTCCCGACTGCCGTAGCTCGAGTTCTTTCGGCCGCCGAAGGGTACATGGTAGTCCGTGCCCGCGGTGGGCAGATTGACCATGACGCACCCGGTCTTGGCGTTGCGTCTGAAATGTGTCGCCTTGGAAAGCGAGCGCGTGATGATGCCGGAGGTCAGACCGAATTCGGTATCGTTCACCAGGGCAAGTGCGTGGTCATAGTCGTCGGCTTCTATTACGCAGGTGATCGGCCCGAATATCTCTTCCCGGTTGATGCGCATGTCGTTGTCGCCACGGATGAACAACGCGGGTGCCATGAAGTATCCCTCGGTCACGCGTTTGACCCGGTCGCCACCGCAGACGAGTTTGGCACCTTCCGACTTGCCGAGTTTCAGGTATTGCTCGTTCTGCTCCAACTGAGCCTGGTCCACCACCGGGCCGATCTGGGTCCTCTCCTCCAGGGCGTGGCCCACTCGCAGGGACACGGTAGCGTGCATCATCCTGTCCACGAACTCGTCGTGTATCGCCTGATGGACGATCAGCCGCGATGATGCCGTACATTTCTGCCCGGTTCCGAAGAAGGCGCCATTGATCGCGCATTCGACCGCGACGTCCACACTGGCCTCGTCGTCGATATACAGCGCATTCTTAGAACCCATCTCCAACTGGATCTTGGTCAGGTTAGGTACCGCCCGGGCGGCAATCTTGCGGCCGCTGTTCAGCGAACCGGTAAAAGTGACGGCGTCGATTTTGCCGCTGCCGACCAGCAAATCCCCGATGGTACTACCGCCCCCCATGACCAGATTGAACACACCCGCCGGCAGTTCCTGCCGGCCGATGATCTCGGACAGCTTGACCGCGACGGCCGGCGTCAGGTTCGACGGTTTCCAGATCACCGAATTGCCATAAGCCAGTGCCGGAGCGATCTTCCAGGCCGCGGTTGCGATGGGAAAATTCCACGGCGTGATGATTGCCACGACGCCCATGGGTTCACGGCGAACCTCCACATCCACACCGGACCGGACCGAATCCGCGCATTCGCCCATCTGGCGCAGCACCTCGGCCGCGTAGTAGGTGAAGAACTGGCCCGATCGATAGACCTCGCCCCTGCCTTCGGCTAGGGGTTTTCCTTCTTCCCGCGACAGCAGTTCGCCCAGTTCACCCGACCTGTCCATGAGATCACGGCCGATGCTCAGCAGCGCTTCATAGCGTCTCTCCAGCCCGACTCCCGCCCATTCGTCCTGCGCGTCACGAGCCGCGTCGAGCGCCCTGTCGAGGTCGTTGGCGTCCGCCTGGGCAAAGTTCCCTATGACATCATCCAGATCAGAGGGATTGATATCGGCAATCTGGTCGCTTCCGCCGCACCACCTGCCAGCAATAAAATTCTTGTTCGTCATCGTTATACCTTGTTGCGTCTGCCCAGGGCATGTTGATTGATTGTGATAGCCTCCCCGCGTACCGACACCCAGAAAACCGATCAGCGCTGCCGATTATATAATGTCGCGATCAGAACGACACACCACGCAAACCCGCCATCTCTCGTTCGAGAGACGACATCCAAGCCGGGTATTTTGCAGTAGAATGCAGGATTTCGCTTTTTCAAACTGCGCGATCGTGCGATCGAGTCCAGGGTACGCAGAATGGCTGAACAAACTCGCAGACGGAGCCTGTATCTGGGCGTCGATACCGGCGGAACGTATACCGATGCGGTCCTCCTGAACGCGTCGGACTCGTCGATCCTGCGCAGCAGCAAGGCATTGACCACCCGCTACGATCTCGCCATCGGTCTCCGCAACGCCATGGGAAGCGTGATATCGGACCTGCCTGACGGCTACGCTCGGGCGGAAGTCAGAATGGTATCGATATCCACGACACTCGCTACCAATGCCCTTGTCGAAGGTGACGGCTCGCGGATTTGCTCAATTTTTATCGGCTACGAACAGAGCATGGTCGACAAGAGCATGATCCGCCAAAAGCTCCCGGACGCACGGGTTTTCAATCTTTGCGGGGGCCACGACGGCATGGCCCGCGAGATCACCACGCTCAATGAATTCGAGCTGGAAAAGATCGTACGTGAACAGACTGATGTGGTAGATGCATTCGCCGTCTCAGCCCAGTTCAGCGTCCGCAACCCCTCCCATGAACTGAGGGCGAAAGAGCTCATCGGCCGGATTTGCGACAAGCCGGTGACCTGCGGACATGAATTGACATCGGCTCTGGATGCACCACGGCGCGCATTGACGACCGCACTCAATGCCAGCTTGATCCCCAAGATTCGGGGCCTGATCCTTGCCGTCAGGCAGTGTATGTCCGACCTTGGAATTGATGCGCCACTGATGGTGGTCAAGGGGGACGGTACGGTGATCGCCGCTGATGTCGTGCAGGAGCGCCCTATCGAAACCATCTTGTCAGGGCCTGCGGCAAGCATGATCGGCGCCCAGGCTCTTTCCGGAATAGACGATTTTATTTTGTCGGACATGGGCGGCACCACAACAGACATCGGCGTGCTGCAGGGCGGCAGGGTCAAATTGAGTGACGAAGGCGCCATCGTGGGAGATGCCCGTACCATGGTCCAGGCCATCGATTTGCGCACCTTTGCATTGGGGGGCGACAGCCTGGTCGACATCGACCGCGACGACCGCGTTCAGCTTGGCCCTAGACGGGCGATTCCGATCAGCCAGATCGGCCATGCGCCGGGGGTGCTCAAGGAATTGCAAATCCAGCTCTCGCACAAGGATATCATCCCGTTTTCCGGTTGGTTTGCCGTGATGCAGCGAGATCATGTCGATGCGGCATCGATCGACCCGAAAAAAGCCGAAATTCTCGAGCGCATGGCGGATCAGCCCTGTCCACTGGATCACATCATCATCAGCCACAGCCACAGGCGCCACCTGAACGATTTGTGCCGTTCAGGTCATGTCAGTTATTCCGGTTTTACGCCTACCGATGCACTTCACATTTCCGGCGAGTTCACAGAGTGGTCAACCGAGGCGGCTGAACTGGGAGCGGCAGCGATACTGCGTTGGCGCCGCGGGATCAAGAACCCGGGCTCCGCCCAGACCGAGCGGTTTTGCAGCGAGATCGGGGACGCCGTTCAGACCAGCGCCAGCATGTCACTACTGGACCTCGCGTTCCAAAGCCCTGACGTCGACGACCCCCTTGGGATCGTGCTTGACCGATGGGAACACGGGGAGCCGTTCAACTCCCTGGTCAGCCGGGGCGTCAGGCAAGTCGGGCTCGCCTGCATAGACATCAAACTGAAATCGCCGATCGTCGCCGTGGGAGCGCCGGTCAAAGCTTACTACCCGGAAATCGGCCGGCGCCTGGGCTGTGAAACGGTCATGCCCGACCATTTCGAGGTGGCCAACGCAGTCGGAGCCGTAACCGGTTTGATCATCCAGGGCTGCGAGATTCTGATCAGCCGTCCGGACAACGGGTCTTATCGCGTTCACCTGGCAGACGGCCCCGTCGAACTGGAAACCTGGCACCAGGCGCTCGAGTTTGCAAAGCAAACCGCATCCAACCTGGCACGGAACAGCGCCCAGCGGTCCGGTGCCGCTACGGCCAAAGTCGAGTATTCCATAGATAAAATTCATCTACCCGGGACCAGCGGCGATGACGGCATCATCGAAGCGGTGATCAAGGCTGAGGCCATTGGAAGGCCAGCCCCGGTATCACCCCAGGTGGGAGCCGCCAATGCCGGTTCAGCTCACGGATTGCACTATCCTGCCTGAAACGACATCTAATGGGTTATGATTTCCGGTCCCATCAGCGATATCGGCAGCCAGGTCGATATCGCCGGCACGTAGGTCACCAAGATCAGGAAGAAGAACATGATCCCCAGGAACGGTAGAGCGGCCTTGACCACGTTCAACACCGACATCCCCGCGACGCCCGCGGTGACGAACAGGTTCAGCCCCACCGGCGGCGTGATCATCCCGATCTCCATGTTGACCACCATGATAATGCCGAGGTGGATCGGATCGATACCGAGGGTAATGGCGATGGGGAACACCAGCGGGGCCACGATGACCAGCAGGCCCGAGGGCTCCATGAACTGCCCGCCGATCAACAGGATGACGTTGACCACCACCAGGAACATGATGGGGCCGAAGCCGGCGCTCAGCATGGCCTCGGTGATCGCCTGGGGAATACGCTCTTCGGTGAGTACGTGTTTCAAGATAAGGGCGTTGGCGATGATGAACATCAGCATGATGGTCAGCTTGCCGGCCTCGAACAGGGTCTTGCGCGTGTCCTCGTGCCAGAATACCGACAATGCGCGCAGCGGAATCATCGCTCCGCCGCGGCCCGGTTCGGTGAACGGTCCCATGTCCTTGTAGACAAAATTCGCAATGAAAAAAGCGTAAACAGCCGCTACCGCGGCGGCCTCGGTCGGCGTGAAAATGCCGCCATAAATGCCGCCCAGAATGATCACGATCAGCAAAAGCCCCCACACGGCATCCCGCGCCGAGGCGAACACTTCTCCCCAACCCGCCCAGGGCTGCGAGGGCAGTTTGCGGATACGAGCGGTGACGTAGATGCCTACCATCAACATAAAGCCCGCCAGCAGCCCGGGTATTACGCCGCCCAGAAACATGCGCCCCACCGATACGTCGGTCGCCGCGGCATACACCACCATGACGATGGACGGAGGTATGAGTATGCCGAGGGTGCCGGCATTGCATATCACCCCGGCGGCGAAGTCCTTGGTATAGCCCACCTGGCGCATGCCGGCGATGACGATGCTGCCGATAGCGACCACCGTGGCGGGAGACGAGCCGGAGAGCGCGGCGAACATCATGCACGCGAACACCGATGCGATGGCCAGGCCTCCCTGGAAGTGGCCGACTACCGCGATGGCGAAACGGATTATCCGTCTGGCCACACCGCCGGTGGACATGAATGTCGACGCCAGAATGAAGAAAGGAATCGCCAGCAGGGTGTAGTGCCCGTGAAACGCGGAAAACAGGGTCTGCGCAACGGAACTGAGCGAGCCGTCGGAGTAGATCAGCAGAAAGATGATGCTGGACAGGCCAAGGGAAATCGCGATCGGCACGCCGATCATCAGTAATCCAACGACCAGCAGAAAGAGTAGGGCGACGGCCATGGTCAGGCCTCCCCTTCCGTATCGGTGGATTTGACCATGTCTTCCACTTCGTGGCTGGCAATGACCGTATCTGTTTTACCCGTGATCACCTGCCAGGCGATCTGCAGGTAGCGCAGGGTCAGCAGCGCCATGCCCAGGGGCAGGGCGAAATAGGGGATAAACCGGGGCATTTTTTCATATCGCTCGCCCTCGTTCAGCCAATCGGCCGTAAACTGGAGAAAATCCGGCATGGGGACGTCGTCGGTCTCCAGAAATGCGCGGCTGGTGGCGAACGGATACCAGTAGTCCCAGCTTCCCTTCAGCAGCAGCAGGCTGAATGCCAGGCAGGCGGCAACCGCGATCAGCGCCAGCAGCTTTTTAACTGGTGGCGGGACGATATTGATGAGTACGTCGACGCCGAGATGGAACGATTTCTTGACGCCGTAGGAGATCCCAATAAGGACCAACCACGCGAACAGGAATACGGTGACTTCGAGGCCCCATAAGATATTTGCATTGAAGACATAACGGGCGACGACGTTGATGAAGGTGATTATGGTCATCAGCCCGAGCAGGATGGCGATCACGGTCTCTTCGAACGTGTCGACCGTCCGCCCGGTACGGCTAGTTGTGGTGGTATCCACGGCGCCTCCCAATCGGTGATATGAATGTCAAAGGCATGCGCGATCCCCCGCCGGAGATCGCGTATGCCCTATCCGGTTTGGTTTTTGCCTCAGTTATTGTTGGACGAAACCGCGGCTTCGATGACGTCGGTACCGATGTCGCCTTCGAACTTCGCCCACACGGGCTTGAGCGCTTCGACCCAGGCCGCGCGCTGCTCCGGCGTCAGGGCGCGTACCGTTGCGCCGGCCGCGATGACCTGCTCTTTGTTTGCCAGATTGACCTTATAAGATTCCAGGTTACGCTCTTCGGTCACCTCCTTGAGTATCTGCACCAGCTGGTCGCGTATCGCGGGGTCGAGCCCGTCCCACCACTCGGTGGAGGTTACGACCAGGTAGTCGATGATGCCGTGGTTGGTTTCGGTAATGCCGTCCTGTACCTCAAAGAATTTCTTGCCATAGATGTTGGACCAGGTGTTTTCCTGCCCGTCTATGACTTTGGTTTGCAGGCCGCCGTAGACCTCGGCGAAGGACATCTTCTGGGGATTGGCGTCCAGTGCTTCGAACTGCGCCACCAGCACATCGGAAGCCTGCACCCGGAACTTCAGGCCGGAGGCGTCTTCCGGCATCACCAACGGCCGGTTCGCGGACATCTGCTTCATGCCGTTGTGCCAGAAAGCCAGCCCCTTTAATCCGCGGCGCACCATGGAATCCATCAGTTGCTGGCCGGTTTCCGAATTCTGGAAACGGTCGACGGCATCGATGTCTACGAACACGAATGGCAGATCGAAGATGCGGAATTTCTTGGTAAATTTTTCGAACTTCGACAACGACGGCGCGGCCATTTGAACGTCGCCGCTCAACATGGCCTCCAGCACTTTGTTGTCGTCATACAGGCTGGAGTTAGGAAACACCTCCATGCAGGCCTTGCCGTTCATCTCCTCATTGACCCGTTTTTCGAGCAATGCGGCGGTGATACCTTTAGGGTGTTTATCGGTGTTGGTGACGTGGCTGAACTTGATTACTATTTCGCCATCGTCACAGGCGGCGATCGCGGTGGAGGCGGATGTGAACAATGCCGCACCAGCGGCAACCGCAAGTATGGTTTTACGCATTTGTTGTCCTCGTTTGGGTTGAAATTGCCGGCCTGCGCAAGCGCTGTCCGGATTATTTAGTACCCAAATCGGTGTCAGGGACTAGCCTCACAGCCGATTCGAGCTTGTTATTGCTTCGCGTCCGTATTGCCGCCACATCAATCATACCGCAGGTACGAGTCGCGTGCACCGGTGCCGAAGCCGCCCGGAGCGGACCCGGCCAAATCAGCGATAGATGACGCAGGCTAGCACCTGATCGATCGGCTCACTTGACGGAGATCAATTAAATCGATGAGGCACACAACCAACTTCATGTTGCGCAAACCCAACAGAACCGACCTTACCGCCGGTTGGATTCAGGGTTGAGTCTGATGAAGGAGTAGCCACTTCATCGCGTCCGCCTGCGCCACAAGTCCCAGGACCTCACCGTTTTCGACGACCGCCATCGGTGTATGGCAGGTACTCAGCGCCTGTACGGCCTTATCCGCCCTCAGTTCAGGATTGATTGTCAGTTCGTCCAGATTCGTCAGCATGACATCCCCGACACGCAGACCGTCCCGCTTCTGGGGCGGGACGTTCTTAACCTCCTCCAGAGTGACCAGACCAACCAGCCGCCCCCCTTCGAGCACCGGCCAAAGTGTTTGTGAGCTTTGCAGCAAATGGTTGTCGATGAATTCATTTACGGGCAGCTCGGCGTGGGTCGACTCGAAGTGCGTTCGCATCAGATTTCGAACCGTGCGCCCCATGAGCGCGCGACGCGTTTTCATTTGGCTGTAACTGGTCGATGCGGCACCGGCCAGAAACCACCCGATCAGCAGCAGCCAAAGGCCTTGTAAAAATGCGCCCGAGAATGCCTGTAGAACACCCACGATCATGAAGAACCAGCCGAACAGGCGCCCGGCATCGGACGCGAGATGCGTCGCTCGGTAGAGATCCCCGGTTATCCACCACAGCGCGGCGCGAAGAACACGCCCGCCGTCAAGGGGAAAACCCGGTATCAGGTTGAACAGGCCGAGAAGTATATTGATCGGACCCAGCCAGAACAGCAGGGTTGATGAGGGTGACAGACTGGCGAGCGCGGCTTCCTGGTCCAGGGTAAGCAGATCGGCAAACTCCGGGCCGGCCATAGCGCTCCCCAGGACGGAAAAAATAAGGCCGAGTATCAGACTGGTGGCGGGGCCGACGATCGCAA
>Ga0209567_10000025_pt1 | contig 64488 bp, 59 predicted proteins | sample COG_12_FD_184756 | JGI IMG/M metagenome (GOLD analysis project Ga0209567, IMG submission 184756) | Pelagic marine sediment microbial communities from the LTER site Helgoland, North Sea, for post-phytoplankton bloom and carbon turnover... | ecosystem: Environmental > Aquatic > Marine > Neritic... | reverse complement strand
CCTAAAGATGGCTTTGTCGGTAGGCTTCAGAATCCCGGTTTCCCAAATGCAATCCTGCTACCCAAGCTACGGGGCTCCGACTATTACCCCGGTGGGACTAACTCCCACTGAACGCGCCAGCCTTGGCTGGACGCACAACGCCTGCAATGAGTATGGAGGAGCCCTTCGTGCTCCTTACCTCGAGTGGCCGCTCCTGGCCGAAAGCGCCAGTTCAAGAAAATACCGCGAGTGGCGGCAATGGGCAATTTCCGGCCCAATCAGGTGTTTTTACGAGACCGGCCGCTTCACGCTCGATTTCGGCCATTCGAAGGCCACGGGCGGGACCGCTGGACGATACGGATACTGTTTCAGCGAACAGGTCCCTTCCATTTTTTAGGCTCATCTCTGCACCGCTTCCCCGAAACGACACGCGGGCGCCTACCTGCCGTTCTGATTTTTGGATTTGGGGCCGGAATGACTTTCTGATCCCCCTTTACATCAATGGGTTCAGCGGGCGGCTCCCCGAGGTCGATATTGATGCTGACTCGCATGCCTTCATGAGCTTTGTTCGGGAAGGTATTGCCGGTTTCAGCAGCATACAGATCAAATGCAATTCGCCGGGCTTCACCAAGGTTTTCCATGGTTCCCGGTACTGCCGTAGGCTCGCCTTCACCGAAAAAAGTACGCTCAGACATAGCAACCTTCAGGCATTTCAACAGATCTTGCATATACTGCGCCTTTTCGTAAGCAGTAATATCTCGCCTACGTTCCTGAATCGCCTGCATTTCCTGCGCTAGGTAATCCTGAGCCATAGCATTTGTTAGCATTCTGAAAAGTTAGCACGGGCAGCATCGCGACTCTTTGTGCCATAAACGCGCTGCCAAGACGCAGTGCCGTTGCCTTTGCATTCCGGATCTTCACTTAAATACAAGTCGATAGCCTGCTTGTTTTTAACGGTTAGATTCATAGTAACAATTACCCCGCTTAACTGTGTTTGAGATTAGTGTTCTTTCGACTTTGATTCACGCGCGGGACGGTCCCGCTCGCTGCTTTAGCTTGGTTTGCTTCCTTCTTCAGAACGGCCCAGGAAATAAGACCTCGCTGCGAGGTTGGCGCGACATTGTTCCAACACCTTGGAGATTTCTTGAAGATCGGTTTCTTCGATATGGTCCAGCCATGTCCGGATCGCTGATTCCTCGGATTGTGACAGCTCAGGCAGGGTCAGCCGGTTCTCAGGGTTAGGTTGTGATTCTGAGCCAGGTGCGACAGCGACAGTGGCGACTTTCGCGACATTAGCCTCTCGATTTGGCCTAATTGTCGCAATTGTCGCGGGTGTCGCAGTCATGATTTTGGAAAGTCCACCTTTTTCGATTAGGGTTGATAGCGTCATTGAATGTCCCCGTTAAGCAATGCTGGGTTTACGTGAATATCCTTGCGCCTACCGTTTACAACCATCCACACTCTGTCCGCTTCCTCCAACTCAGCCAGCGCCTTGTTGAGTGTCTCTTTTTGACGCAGACGCACCGGAGTAATATGTCGCTGAATCTCTCGCCTCGGGAGGACAAGTGATTTCTCTCGCCAGCAGTGGCCGATCAACCATTGATCTAGCCGTGCCGCATTGGCCTGCTCTTCCGGTAAGGCCAGATCGCCAAAGAATCGCCGCGATTCATTTAAATGCCAGGCAGCGATTCTCGATGCCCCCTCAAATGCCTCAAGCCCAATGAAACGGCAAAGACCATGCTCAAATATCTGGAACAACGTCGCGATCCTGGTGGCGTTGTCGGCGGTTTTACTTGCTACGTCTTGTACGTCGTAAAGTTCCCCTCCGGGTCGTAGTTCGCATTCGATGGCGTCGTGATATCTTTTCCATTCGGCCTTGGTGTCCGGAGCAAGGGAGATCATGGTGGGCGATAGCGCACCGCCCACATCCATGGGTACGGTCATATTCAGAATCTCTGCAACACGCTTATTAAACTTCACCAGTGCCGGCCACGTTTTAGGGGGGGTCTGTAAAAGCTCGATCGCCCTGCGTAGACCCCGGCCAAGCGACAAGAAAGCGGGCAAGAAAACCCGTACCCCGCGCCAGTCCACCGGATCGCTCGAAGAAGCTTCTCAAGGTCGCTTCTTGTACCTGCAATGCCATCGTCAGTCGCGCCCCTCGAACCGTAAAAGATTCGGAAGTACGCCGCTCTGTCGCTATATCGGCCCCATCCCACAGCTGGTTCAGGGTCGCCAGGTTGCGCATAACGGATTCCTTGCCCATTCCGTGCGCTCCAAACACAAATCCAGCTTCACTCGATATCACACCGCCGGAAGGCCAAGCCTTAGCCAAGTTCCATTTCAGGGCTTCAGGAGTGGCATCGCCATATACTAACCGGGGCACTCTGGGTCGACAGGGCTTCGCATTCTCAAGATTACGTAGCGCCTCCTCCTGTCCATCGCTGGATTCTCCCTCTTTGGCGAGCGATCTGATTTTTGCCTTGATACCTCGACATTTTTCTTCCCACGCTTCCTTTGCCACTTTGTAGTCCATCATCACTGGCGCGGATTCTTCGGCTTGTTTTGCTTCGTATTCCTGAATAGGCTGAGTGAAATAGCCATCACACGTCGATTTGCGTTCACCGGAATCCGCAATGGTTAGTAAAAACAATCCGACCGGTCCGGTCAGCTTTTCAGCCCGTTCTACGTCCGCATGGGCTTGGATTGCCAAGGAAAGGGCCGCCAGCGCCGACGCAGCCACCAAAGGGACAGGGGCTTTAACAAATGCCTGTACTTCCTCGACGGCGGCGCGAACGGTGTTAGGTAGTGCATCCAAGGGGTATGGTTTAGGGTCGATCTTTGAGAGTAGCGGCTGCGGATCAGGCCACGCGCTGCTCGTGGATACTGATACGGATTCCGAGGATCTCGCCTTCACAATAATATGGGCAACCGCTTCCAAACCGAACAGCCTTGCCATATCGTTGAAGTCGGTAGCGTCGGCAGACCGCTGGTCGCCAAACGTCGGCACGACGATTCGTGCATTGGTGGCGTTAGCGGCCTGCCTCGCCTTTGTTATGCCTGGATTGCCGTCTGTGTGAAAGTCATCGTCGGCACAGATTATTATCGGAAGCTCGGGAAATAGTTTGCGCAGGGTCAGTGCAACAGATTCCAGGTTCCCTGCATTGAACGCCACAGCGACTGGGTAACCCGTAGCCTGGTGGACGGTCGCTCCGGTGGCGAAACCCTCAACAATGCAAAGTGCGTCTGCACTTGCCGGGCTTCCTATGCTGTAGTAACAACTAGAAGTTCGCCCGCCGTGCAAGAAGCGTTTTATGCCTTCAGCAGAGATGAATTGCAGCGACTGTAGCTCTTTATCTTTCCGCATCGGGATAACCAACTCGCCCTTGTGGAGTCGAGCGCCAAGGGCATCAATGTGTTTGGCGGCAAGATAAGGGTGGTCCTTGTGAGCAGGTTCTGCCCTACCCCAGATCGATGCAGCCTTTTTTGCTGCATTTGCCTGCTCTTCTTTACGTTCGGTCTCAGCCTGGCGTCTTGATTCTTGGACTTGGCGCTCTAATGCTGTCCGCTCAAATTCACTGAGTGACTGATCCTGTTTCGCTTGCCAGGTTCCGGTGATTCCCGAAGACCAGTCACCGAAACATCCACCAAGACCATCTTCAAAGAGCTTGCACCAGCCCGCTTTGTTGCCACTACCTTTGTTGATACCAGGAAATCGATAAAACTGACCTGGTTCAATAACATTAGGTGGCTCAAGCCCGCTCGCTCGAATCGCATCACGGAATTCAGATACTGGATCAAACATGACGGAACCGTCCTTTGTTAATGAACCAGACTTGGATCTGGGATTTGATTTCGTGCTTCCCCGAACCTTCAGGGAGCACCCGTGCGCTGTCAGCGCGATGATTTTTTCTTGCAACCACGAATCAGCCTCCCTTGCAGAACCCAAATTTTCGACTTGTTTCTATTTGCTGATTTAGCCAGTCATTGACCTCTGACTCTATCCAGCCGACAGCTCTACTGCCGAGAGTCACTTGCTCTGGGAAAGTGCCTTGCGAGATACGCAGATATATTGTGCTGCGGGAAAGTCCAGTTCGGGCTTGGACGGCTGGAAGTCGTAAGATTGTCTGCGGCATGCTTAAACCTCTTGAGGTGTGGTTGAACATGCCTACATTTATGCCATCACAACCCGCGCCTTAGAAGCCGGGCTGCTGGTTCAGTGCAAGTTTTGCGCGCTCGTACTACAGTCTGCGCGGAGACTGTACTTTCTTTCGATACTCCGCAATATGATTTCTCACGGTGCGGAACCCGAGGGGCACAAGCTTCTGCGCGATGGCCTCCGCTGCCGAGTCCATACTCGGATACTCGTCCAAGTGCTTCTCGCACCAAGCCATGACATCCTTCTTCATTGCGCGGTTTTCCGCGTGGCGCTTGATCGCCGCCTTCCGCGCGTTGACCGAGATTTTTTTCTTTGCCTTCTCTTCCGCAAGCTTTTCAGTCCTTACTCCCACTTGATGCAATTTGGCTTGTAACTTTGCCAATTCTTCAGCTTGAATTTCCGTCGCGTGCAGTTGTTCCGCATAACACACCGCGTCCATCGCCATTATCGCGTTTTTTCCCACACCTGCGATTTTGTAGCGAATACCTGGAAAGGATGGGGCTGGTCCCAATGTCCACTCCAGCCAAACCATTGCGTCCGCGACTAGCGACAGAGCGTGCACCGCAAAGTACTCATATTCACGCCCCTTTGGAAAATCGGTATCGTCTTCGAGCGCGTAACGCCCGATGCACCTTTTAAGCGCGTCGACTGAGGTATAGAATTCGGATTCTGGTGCGTCCTCGAACCGACAGAATAATTCAAAATCGTAGGCACGGGGGCCATTGTCCAACTCTTGGCGAAAGTACATTTCGACGAAATAATCGACGTTACGTGCGGCATGGACAACCTCATCGCGTGTACGCGCTTTAAGCAGCGCCCGTGCCCGCTTCGCGATGGGTGGTAAAAGTGAAATTGGATAATGGGGTGGCGTCCCGGTCAGCAGGTCAAACTCATCGAATTTGTCGTGGAAACCCATATCGTCCTAACAACTTCACCCACGATTCAGTAGGAAACTTCAGCGATCTCTCAATATGAAGTTGTCGTATCAATCTATAGGGTGATACTAGCTTTTACAGTAAATTAAAGTATAGCCGAAGGAAAAACACAGCATGGGGGAGGCTATAGCGACGGCTAAGACCACCACGCTGATCTTACGCGTCGAGCCGGCCTCAAAGATGCCCTGCGAGAGTCAGGCACTTATCGGAATGACAACCGCGTCAGCTTTTAGCTTGTCCAGGTAGTTCGCCCAATCCTGCATCATCTTCCGCCTTTCGGGTAGATGTGCAGTGCGGTTGTATGCACGTCCGTTGGGATCACGTACTGCATGAGCAAGCTGATGTTCGATGAAATCGGGACGAAAGCCCAACACCTCATCGAGGAGGGTGCGAGCAATGGCCCGGAAGCCGTGTCCGGTCATTTCTTCCTTGCTGATTCCCATGCTTCGTAGGGCGCTAAGGATCGCGTTGTCGCTCATAGGGCGATTCCCACTGGGGCTTCTTGCACTCGGGAAGACGTAACGTCCACGCCCTGTCAGGGGGTGTAGTTCGCCCAGAATATCTACCGCCTGGTGGGAAAGAGGGACGATATGCTGGGTGTCGGTCTTGCTTACGGTAAACCGCCACTCTGCTGCATCCAGGTCGATTTCAGCCCACTCAGCCTGTCGTAGTTCGCCCGGTCTGACGAATACCAAAGGCGCAAAGCGCATTGCGCAGTGCACGACGAATGTACCTTGGTATCCGTCAATCGCCCTGAGCAGCTCAGCGACTTTCGCCGGTTCTGTGACCGCGGCCAAATGTTGGGTTTTCACGGGTGGCAACGCACCTCGTAGATCACCAGATGGATCTCGGTCGGTACGACCCGTGGCAACGGCGTATCGGAATACCTGACCACAAATCCGGAGAACACGGTGCGCCGTCTCAAGCGCACCGCGCTCTTCAATTCTGCGGATTACGTCCAAAAGCTCCTGCGCAGAAACACCGCTGATTGGTTTAGTTCCGAGCCATGGGAAGGCATTTTTCTCAAGGCGGCCGATGACTTTCTTGCTGTGGCTCTCCTTCCAGTTGGGCGAGTGCTTGGCAAACCACTCTCGGGCTACTGCCTCGAAGCTGTTGGCGGCCCGGTCCGCCTTGGCAGCTTTCGTCACCTTGCGGTACTCACCGGGATCTATATTGTTGGAGAGCAGTTTACGGGCGTCGTCCCTTCGATCCCGAGCCAGTTTCAGAGAAACATCGGGGTAGGTACCGAGCGATAGCCGCTTCTCCTTTCCCCCGAATCGATACTTGAAACGCCACCATTTGCCTCCCTTCGGCGACACTTCCATATAGAGACCGCCACCATCAAACAGTCGCTGGGGCTTGTCTGCTGCCTTGGCTTTTCGAATCTTAGCGTCTGTTAATGACATTTGGGGGCAACACTTATGCACATATTGTGACTTGCCCCCAATGTTGCCCCCGGATGTCAACGAATGGTAACGGATACATTGAGACATAAATACTTAATATTTACGGGGAGTTTAGCAATAAAAAAGCCGTCTTTGGACGGCTTCGGATTACATTTTGGTGGCTATGGGTGGACTTGAACCACCGACCCCGGCGTTATGAGTGCCGTGCTCTAACCAGCTGAGCTACATAGCCACATTGGTAAATTCTGGAGGGGGTTGGAAAGATACAAGACTCCGTTAAAAAGGGCAATTGCCTGGTCCACCGCTGACGCGTTCGTCGGCTCTGACCCAAGACGAGGTGACGGATAGGCACGAACTTACCTACACGTTGAAACGGAAATGCACCACGTCCCCGTCCTGGACTACGTATTCCTTGCCTTCGAGCCGCATCTTGCCGGCGTCCCTGGCCCCCTGTTCTCCACCCAGGTTGATGTAATCTTCATAGGAGATCACTTCGGCCCGGATGAATCCGCGTTGAAAATCGGTGTGTATCACGCCAGCCGCCTGGGGCGCGGTGTAACCGGCGGGGGCCGTCCAGGCACGGGCCTCCTTGGGGCCGGCGGTCAGAAAGGTCTGCAGATTCAGCAACCGGTAGCCGGCGCGTATTACCCGGTCGAGGCCGGGCTCACTCAGACCCAGATCGGCAAGAAACTCCCGTTTGTCTTCGTCATCGAGCTGGGCCAGTTCGGCCTCTATGGACGCGCAAATCGGGATCACCACGGAGTCCTCGCGCGCCGCGAATGTCTCGACCTGGTCCAGGTAGGGATTGTTCTCGAATCCTTCCTCCGCGACATTGGCAATGTAGAGCATGGGTTTCGCGGTCAGCAGGCACAGAGGCTTCAACAGCGCTCCGTCCTCAAGTATGACATCCATCGATCTAACGGGAACGGCGCTGTCGAGCTGATCCCGCACTCGTGTAAAAAGCTCGAGTTTTTGCCTCTCTTTTTTATCCCCCGCTTTCGACGCTTTCTCCGCACGCTCGACTGCGCGTTCCATGGTTTCCATGTCGGCCAGCATCAGCTCCGTGGAGATGGTTTCCATATCCGATGCCGGATCGACCTTCCCGGCGACATGCGTAACATTGGGGTCGTCGAAGCACCTAACGACCTGGGCTATGGCGTCGACCTCCCGGATGTGCGCCAGAAACTTGTTGCCCAGACCTTCTCCCTGGGAAGCCCCTTCGACAAGTCCCGCGATATCGACGAATTCCATGGTGGTCGGAATGACCTGCTTCGGGTTGACTATCCGCGCCACCCGGTGCAGGCGTTCGTCGGGCACCGGTACGATGCCAACATTGGGCTCGATCGTGCAGAATGGATAGTTCCTTGCCTCGATGGCGGAACTGGTCAGCGCGTTGAACAATGTGGATTTGCCCACGTTGGGGAGCCCGACAATACCGCAGCGAAAACCCATTACCCGTGCCTCACAAGTTCGATTCGCCCGCCACTGCACGGGGCAGATCCCTCAGCGCGGCATCGATGGCCTGCTCAATTAGGCCTGCCTCGGTGGCCGACGGTTTCTTTAAAACGTAGTCGGCGACTCCTTTCCCGGTCCCCGGATGCCCTATCCCGATGCGCAGCCTGGAAAACTCACTGCCGCCGAGGTGCTTGATCAAGTCGCGCAATCCGTTGTGTCCCGCGTGCCCTCCTCCGGCTTTGAACCGGACTTCCCCGGGTGGCAGTTCCAGCTCGTCGTGTGCGACCAGAATCTCCTCTACGGGAATCTTGTAAAATCGCGCCACCCTGGCAACCGGAAGGCCAGATACATTCATGAAAGTTGCAGGTATGAATAGATAAAGTTTGCGGGAGCCAACGCGCGCACTGCCGATGCGACCGTCGAACTTTGCTTCGTCACGCAGCGTGGACCCGGCTTCGCGAGCCGCTTCACACACAAATCGTGAGCCCGCGTTGTGACGAGTGGGTTCGTAGCGCTTTCCCGGGTTACCCAACCCGACGAGCAGACTTACCGGCGACGCCACCTGATACGGCTCTGATACGGCAAGCGGGCCGAGTCCCGGCCGGGATAGAAGTCCGGCCTATTCCTCGTCGCCCGATTCGGATTCCTCGGTCTCGGGTGCCTCACCTTCGACAGCCGCCTCGAGCTCTTCCTCGCCCTCGACTTCCTCCAGCTCCTCACGCTGCGGAGCCATGATCGTAGCCACGGTCATATCCTCGCCGCCGTGCGCCAGTGCCGTAATTATTACGTTCTTCGGAACCTTGACGTCGGTGAGCTTTGCGGATTCGTGCAGCGCCAGATCGGAGATGTCGATTTCAAGATACTCGGGCAGGTCCGCGGGAAGACATTCGACTTCGACCTCGTTGATCAGATGGGACTCGATGCCGCCCTCATTGTACACACCCGGGCAGTCTTCGCCCCCGATGAAATGCAGCGGCACGGCCATGCGGATCTTCTCCGTCGCACTGACCCGTTGAAAATCGACGTGCAAAACCTGCGCCTTGTAGGGATGCATCTGGATGTCGCGCAGGATTACCTGCTCGGTGCCCTTGTCGGTCCTGATTTCGATCACCGCGGCCTGGAATCCTTCTGTTTCCAGGCTGTGCATGATCTCGTTGTGGTTCAACAAAAGATTCTCGTTGTCTTTGTTGGCGCCATAGATCACGGCAGGCACCTTTTCGTTGCGGCGATACCCCCGGCTCACGGACTTGCCTGTACCGCTCCTGGGAAATGCCTGTATCTGATACTGCGTACTCATTGCTTATCTCCAATTACTCGTGGCGCTTCATACACCACTATAAAAAACCTACTCGATAAAAATAGAACTGACCGAATCTCCCGTGGAGATACGCCTGATCGATTCACCCAGCAGTTCGGCAATGCTCAACTGCCGGATCTTGTCACAGGCTTTGGCTTCCTCCGTCAGCGGGATGGAATCCGTGACAACCAGTTCGTCCAATTGTGACTGCGCGATGCGCGCAACCGCTCCTCCCGACAGCACCGGGTGCGTACAGTACGCAAGAACTCGCTTTGCGCCTTCCACCTTCATTGCCGCTGCCGCCTCGCACAGTGTACCAGCCGTATCCACCATATCATCGATGAGGACACAAACCTTGCTGTCCACTTCACCGATGACGTGCATTACCTTCGACTCGTTTGCCTTGGGCCGCCTCTTGTCTATGATAGCCAGATCGGCGCCCAGCTGCTTGGCCATTGCCCGTGCCCGGACGACACCGCCAACATCGGGTGACACAACCAGCAGATCCTCCGCGCCGTGCCGCCACAGCTCTCCCCACAACACCGGGGAGGCATAGATATTATCCGACGGCACATCAAAAAATCCCTGGATCTGGTCGGCATGCAAATCCATGGTCACAACCCGGTCAGCCCCCGCCCGGTCGATCATACTGGCCGCAAGTTTGGCGCTGATGGCGACCCGCACCGTTCGGGGCCGGCGGTCCTGTCGCGCATAACCAAAGTACGGCATGACCGCGGTGATACGCTGGGCCGATGCGCGACGCAGCGCGTCGATCATGATCAGCAGCTCCATCAGGTTGTCGTTGGCCGGAGCGCATGTGGGCTGAATGACGAAAACGTCCAAACCGCGAACGTTTTCGAGGATCTCCACATTGACCTCGCCATCACTGAACCGGCCCACCAGGGCACGCCCCATCGGCAATCCAAGATACCGGGCCACGTCCTCGGCCAGTTTCGGATTTGCATTGCCGGTGAAAATGGCCAGATTTTCGGTAGTCACTGAGCTTCCTCTAGCCCGCATTTCTCACAGGATCCCGAGCGATGGCGCAGGACAGCTGCCGATGAACGCCGGGCTGAAAAAATCGCCAGGAGCGATCTTTCGCGGTAGCCCCGAAGGGGTGAGGCGCAGGGATGCGTCGAACCAGTGAGATGCATAATCGGTGCTATGGATCGAATGAAGCCCAAGTTCAGCGGGGCCTGGACCAGCCAGCGCCGGGATAGGCGTTGCCAATACAGACTGTTTTTCAGTCAAAACTAAATAACCTAGCATGGTAAGTCCTTAGCAAGAAGTTAAAGCCGCCTGGTGAGAAATGCGGGCCAGTCTTGTCCTGGCTGGGGTGGCAGGATTCGAACCTGCGCATGCCGGAATCAAAATCCGGTGCCTTACCGCTTGGCTACACCCCAATCGTTGTACTCGAAAACACCAATAAACGTAATAATATCAAGGCGATGGCAGGTCCCGTTCCGCATCCCCGCAATTACCGCGCCCGTGAAAAAACGGCGTATTTTGCGCAACACCGTCAGGTGCTGTCAATCGAAACTCCAGGCTATTCCGCGGCCACACCCGGGCCTGGCGCCCGCCCGGGAGATCGGTGGCGGTCGGGATGCCGATATTGGATCCCGCAAGAGAGATCAGGAGGATAGAAAGCGCCAGCCGTTGATGATCACCCTGACCCTTACCTGATCACTCTCGTTGAACTCGTCCTCGACGATATGCTGCTTCCCCGGCAGGGCCTTCATATGGAATTTCCGCGGCAGTTCGCGTCCCTCGAATTCCCTGTATTCGATGAACTCGACCTCCCAGCCCGCCTGTTTCAAGTTTTGCAGCCGGCCCCAGTCGTCCACAGACTGCTCGTACTCCTGTCCGGGATTGGGCACTCCAAGCACCCAATAACGCATGGCCTGGAAGGGCACCTGCCAGCCTGCAACCCGGTACAGCAGTTCCTCCGCCGTTGTTGCGTGGTAGGTTCTTTTCTTGTTGTCACGCAGGGTCGCACCGTCTCGATCCCGGATCAGCACCACCCTGCCTCCGCCAAGCGGCCCGTACAGGTTGATGTTGTGATCCTCACCGTCCCGCTTCCACAGCATATTTGCCTGCCCGCCCCGCTTGTGAGTCTTCACCGCGAGCTTTCCTTTTACCTCCCACGAGTCGATACGCGAGAGTTCTTCGACCCGTTTCTCCCACACCGCTGCCGGATCGCCGGCGGGGGGGATTGATGGCGTACTGACGCATCCCGACAACGCAGCGGCCAGAATCGCTATGCCGGCCGCAAGATTCCGCATTGTCATTGATTGAATTTTTTCAGGGTATTCAGAAGAACGTCGTTCTCAGGATTTTTTTCCAGTGCGCGTTGCCATATTTGCGTAGCCCGCTCCTGATCCCCGTGCACCCACAGCACCTCTCCCAGATGAGCCGCAATTTCTGCATCCTCGCGTTTGGTCAGCGCCCGTTCCAGGTACTCGATGGCATCGGTATGATTACCCAGCCGGTACTGTACCCAGCCCATGCTGTCCAGAATGAACGGATCCTCGGGCCTGATAGACAGCGCCTGTTCGATGAGGTTCTGCGCTTCCTCGTACCGGTCCGTGGTGTCCGCCAGCGTGTAGCCCAGAGCGTTCAGTGCGTGCGCATTTTGCGGATCCTTGACGAGAAGTTTGCGCATGTCGGTCTCGTGGACCTCGAGCAGGTTGAGCTGTGCCGCGATCAGCCCGCGCGCGTAGAGCAATTCGGTGTTTTCCGGATATCGCTCGACCGCTGAATCGAGAACAGCCTTGGCATCATCCAGCTGTTTTGAATTACGAAATACCTGTTCGTGTGTAAGGATCCACCGCACGTATTCGTCCTGATTGACCGGATGCAGCGTCTCCAGGTGTGCCAATGCGGCCTCGGTGTCGTCGGTTTCCATCAGTAGGTCGGTTATGGACAACTGAGCCTCGAAATAATAGGACTCCGACTGCACGGCCCGATATATCTGCATGGCCTCTTCGTAGCTCTCGCGTTCGATTGCCAGTTGGCCCAGATAAAGCCTGATCTGGTCGTTTCCCGGCCGCAGTTCGAGATTAGCCTTGAGATATCGCTCGGCGTCTTCGAGACGATCGAGCTCTATGGCCAGCAGCCCGGCGGCGTAAAGCGCGTCGGCGTTGTCCGGTTCCTGATCGGCAAGCACCGTAAACTGGTCGTATCCGCGCGCATGTTCATCCTGGTCGACCAGGTAACGGGCAAAATAGAGTCTGAGCCTCTTCGACTCCGGAAAACGGTCAAGGAATGTCTCACAGAACTCGATCACCGATTCTTTTTGCCCCTCGATTCCTGCCAGATGCGCGGCCTTTGCCAGCGCGGCATCCTCAGAAGCCGGATTCAATTCGAGAGCTCTGTCCAGCGATTCGACAACAAGGTCCGCCTCATCCAGGCGATCGGCGAGGTATGCCCGCGCGTAATGGACTTCGGCATTATCCGGATCGAGTGTCACTAGTTCTGACATGAGTACCAACGCGCCTGCCCGGTTGGGCTGGCGGCTCAACAGTTCAGCCAGTCTGCGATAGGTACGGGTCCGGCCCTCGGGATCGCGTGTCAGAAGTTCCTCTACAACTGCCCGGGCCTCGTCCGTTTTTCCTTCTTCCACTAGCGCCATAGCTGTGATTTCCAATGGCTCGGTATCTTGAGGCCGCAGTTCCGCCCAAATCCGGGCCGACTGTTTGGCTCGCCTGTAGTCCCTGGCCCGCAGTGCTACCCGGGTAGACCGCTCCGCCAGGCGGTAGTCACGGGCCTGCCTGGCGGCATTGTGCAGTGAACTGGCAGCGGTGTCGAAATCACCTCGTTGAAGCGCCAGCTCCCCCAGCAGCAGCTGGTACAACAGTTCGGAATCCAGTTCGACAGCCGGCAGCCCGGCGGTATCCGCAGGTTCCGCTTCGCCCGCCTCGATCTGTTCTGCCGTTCCATCGGCAACGGGCGGCGCCGACGCACAGCCCGATAACATCGCCAGCGCGCATAAAACGACGCCCAGACAGCGCCGATCTGTCGATATGTCAACAATATTGGGTAGCTTCACCGGGAATATCAGGAGTTTTCTAGCTTGCTTGTCGCGGTAACATTCAGACACTTGCAGGAGGACACCGGCCCTCCATTCACCTCACTGGTCAGACAACAAAATCCGAATATAGGTCATTTTAACTCCGTCTTCGGTTTTCATACATTATTATAGGCACTTATCCCCAGCCCGCATATTGCGTCATTGGGGGCCGGGTTGACTCGATAACCTATTGATCTGATAAAGCGCCAGACAGATTGTGTATCAAAACATAACCAGGGTTCGTCTGCATATTGCATCAGGATCCCGAATGACGACGCAGGGCAGCTTTGGCTGGGCGCCGGCCCGGTGCAATATGCGGTTTAACACGCGATGAACGCGGTTTTTCTTATTGTGATCGTTTTGTGCGTGTTCGTCATGGGCTATCGTTTTTACGCAAAATTTCTTGTTCTTGGGGTGTTCCGGCCACGCAAGGATGTAACCACACCCGCTCACCAGCAGGCGGATCCGCATGACTACAGCACCTGCAACCGCTGGCTGTTGTTGGGATACCACGCCGCAGCCAGCGTCGGACTGGTGTCGATTACCGGTGTCGGTATCGGCGTAGCGTGGGGCTGGGTGCCGGCGTTTTTGTGGATTGTCGTAGGCACACTGGTCGCCGGCGGCATCTACTCTCTCGCCAGCTTGTGGTCAAGCCTGCGAGACGGCGGCAACAGCATGGCGGGGGTTATTTTCGAAGCGGCGGGGGCGTGGGCCGCGCTACCCGTTTTTCTGCTGGGGGTCGCCCTGCTGGTGTTGATGTGCACACTGACGGCTGTGCTGCTGGGACAGTTGCTGCAGGCACATCCGGACGCGACCTGGTTTTTTCTCTCACTCGCGGCCTCCGCCTGGCCGCTCCGCCGTATGCTCTCTTCCCATTCCGGATCGGCCAGATTGATGTGGGTTGCGGCGACCACCGGCCTGCTGATTACGGGGATGTTTCTGGGACAGATGTTCCCCCTGAGCATTGGCGGTGAATTGGCGCTCGATATCAACGGCGATGAAGTGCTTCAAATACCGAGCGAGACCCCGTGGGTGGCGGTGGCACTCGTGGTGGCGTTTCGATCCATCGATGCGCCCATATCGGCAATCGGCCGACCAAGGGGGGTCGTCGTAGGTATATTGCTGGCACTCGTTATGTTGCTCACCGTTTCCGGACTGGTGCTGTCGGCCCCGACCATTGTGGCGCCTGAGTTCAATGTCGAAACGACGCTGCCCGATCTGTTTCCTTTACTGTTTCTGGCGATAAGCGCCGGATCCATATCGGGTGTCACTGCACTGATTGCTACCGGCCCGACCATGCGTCAGATCAATCAGCACAAAGACGCCTCCGTCATCACTTTTGGCAGCGCCATGATCAACGGGGCGCTGGCTGTCCTGGTGCTGGCCGTCCTTTGCGCCGGCTTTTCCGAGACAGGGGAGTGGTCGTCTATGTACGGATCCTTGCCGGATCGAGCCGACGTGTTTGCCTGGCTCGACTTGGCCGTCACGAAAATGGGGCGTTTCGTGGCTGCTCTCGGCGTGCCGTTGCACCTGGCGGTGACTATGGTCGCGGCAATCGTGGCATCCATGGCGCTGACCATGCTGGAATCCACTCTTCGGGCCCTGTCATTCGGCGTCGAGGAATTCGCTGAGGATTTTTCGGTGGAGCGGCTGCGAGGCAGGAAGAAAAGGGCACATATTGCGACGGGCATCGTCGTCGTTGCAACGTGTTTCGCGCTTCAGGTAGACCTTGGATTGAATCACTGGTTGTTCCTCGGATTAACAAACCAGCTGTTTGCCGGGACCGTAATGCTGATGCTCAGCCTGACCCTGTTCAAGCATTCCAGAGGAATGACGTTTGTATTGGTGCCGGGATTGTTCGTGCTGATATGCGCGACATGGGGATTGTTCTGGTTGTTACTGGACTGGTGGAATTCCGGGCACTGGGCACTGCTGTTCATGGCGTCTGCGGGGGGGCTGCTGGCGGTTGCTACCGTGGTCGCCGCTATCAAGGCATTCGTGAAAGAGCGGCGGCGGCTGGGCACCGCATCAGCGTCAACCGGCGCCCCATGAACCGTTATTGGCAAAACCAGGTTACACCACACTAAAGTGCATCTGATTGCAATTGGACTGAACCACGACAGCGCCCCCATTGGCGTCAGGGAGCGGGTGGCGGTTACGGCGGAACGACTGGTGGAAGCGCTGCACGAGGTGGCGAAGCGAAACCAGGTTAGGGAGGCGGCCATTCTCTCCACCTGCAACCGAACCGAAATTTACTGCCATCAGCAGGATAACTCCGAAGAACAGCTCATTTCGTGGTTGTGTGCTTTTCATGGCGTCCCGGAATCGGACCTTTCACCCTATTTATACCGACTTCCTGATAAACAGGCGGTCCGGCATGCGTTCCGGGTCGCCTCGGGCCTGGATTCGATGGTACTGGGCGAACCGCAGATTCTGGGGCAAATGAAAGAGGCATTTGCGATTGCTCACAAATCCGGCGTCACGGGCAAAATACTGAACCGCTTATTCCAGCAGACTTTCTCGGTCGCGAAGCGGGTGCGCACGGACACGGCCATTGGTTCCAGCGCGGTAAGCGTGGCGTTCGCGGCGGTATCGCTTTCCAAACAGATCTTCTCCGACCTGTCGCAACAGACGGTGCTGATGATTGGAGCAGGTGAGACTATCGAACTTACGGCACGGCATTTGAAGGAAAACGGCGTAAAACACCTGATCGTGGCAAATCGCACCCTGGAGCGCGCCCGCCGGCTAGCCGAAACCTTTGGTGCAGAACCCATTTCCCTAGACGAACTTCCGGCGCGTTTGAGCGAAGGCGACATCGTCATCTCCTCTACCGCAAGTACACTGCCCATACTGGGCAAGGGTGCGGTCGAAAGTGCCCTGAAGAGGCGCAGACGCCGTCCTATTTTTATGGTGGACCTGGCCGTGCCCCGCGATATCGAGACCGAAGTGGCCGAGCTCGACGATGTCTTTCTTTACACGGTAGATGACCTGCAGGGGGTGATAGAAGAAAATCTCCAGGCCCGAAGACAGGCCGCCCGCGAAGCGGAGCAGATCATCGATACCCAGACCGACGAGTTCATGGGCTGGCTAAACAGCCTGAATGCGGTGCCCACGATCAAGGCTCTTCGGGAATCTTTCGACCGTATAGTTGAAACCGAAGTGGAGCGAGCGCAGAAAAAACTGCAGGCCGGCGCGGACGCGAATGAAGTAGTCCGCCAACTCGCCGGCATCCTGTCGAGGAAATTCACCCACAATCCCACCGAGCAGCTGGCAAGGAGCGACAACGACGGCACATTGAACGACGCCGTGCGAAGATTGTTCAAACTGGAGCCGTAGATCGGGACTTTCATGAATCCATCCATACAGGGCAAGCTGGATCAGCTGGTAGAGCGGCAGGAGGAAATCAACGGACTTCTGGTCGATCCGGCAACAATCAAGGACCAGGATAGATTCAGGAACCTGTCCATCGAACTGTCCGATATCGAACCCGTGGTTCGACAGTATCGGGCGCTTCAGGCTACCCGGGACGAACTGGAGGCCGCCCACTCGATGCTGACGGAAAGCGATAGTGAAATCAGGACGATGGTCCAGGAGGAGATCAGAGACCTCGAGGCCCGGCTGTCCGATCAGGAACGGGAGATCCAGAAACTTCTCGTACCGAGGGACCCAAACGACGGGCGCAACATCCTGCTGGAAATCAGGGCCGGAACGGGGGGTGACGAGGCGGGATTGTTTGCCGGAGACCTGTTTCGCATGTACGCCATCTATGCGGAGCGGCGGCGCTGGAAGGTGGAGATCATCAGCAAGAGCGAGGGGGAGCACGGGGGCTACAAAGAAATCATCAGCCGGGTTGTGGGCAAGAACGCCTACTCGCGTCTCAAGTTCGAGTCTGGCGCCCACCGGGTGCAGCGCGTTCCCGAGACCGAGGCGCAGGGGCGAATTCACACCTCCGCCTGCACGGTGGCGGTAATGCCGGAAGCCGGAGAAATCGATGACGTGGAGGTCAATGCACAGGACCTGCGTATTGATACCTTTCGCGCGTCCGGCGCAGGTGGCCAGCATGTCAATAAAACGGACTCTGCCATCAGGATCACGCACCTGCCGACCGGGATGGTCGTCGAATCCCAGGACGAACGCTCTCAGCACAAGAACAGGGCGCGAGCGATGACCGTTCTGAGATCACGCCTGCTCGAGGCGGAAAGGACCAGGCAGCTTGCCGAAGAAGCGCAAACCAGAAAATCCCTTGTAGGCAGCGGGGACCGCTCGGAAAGAATACGCACATACAACTTTCCCCAGGGCCGCGTTACCGACCATCGCATCAATCTCACCCTCTACAAACTGGATGAGGTGCTGTCGGGAGATCTGGACCAGGTCATCGAGCCGTTGCTGAACGAACACCAGATGAATCAACTGGCGGCGCTCTCGGTCGGCGCCTGAATCAGCTGGACGCAAAACCGGTGATGAGCATCGACGACGCCCTGGCGCAGGCCGCGCGGATACTGGAGAACACCAGTGCCACGGCGGACCTCGATGCTCGCGTCCTGCTCGAACACAGCCTGTCACGGACGCACGCCTGGTTGCTCGCCCATGGCAACGAAACTGTCCACCGCGATGAGCTGGAACGCTACCGGGCGCTGATAGAGGACCGTAGGCGCGGCGAGCCCGTTGCCTATATCACCGGCTGGAAAGAATTCTGGTCGCTACGCCTGGAGGTCGCATGCTCGGTGCTGGTTCCCCGGCCTGAAACCGAACACCTCGTCGAGCACGCGCTGAGGTTGATTCCAGAGCATGCGCGGTACCGTGTCGCCGATCTGGGGACGGGGAGCGGCGCGGTGGCACTGGCCATTGCCCGTGAACGACCATGCTGCGAACTGACGGCCACCGACATTTCCATCGAGGCGCTGCGCGTCGCGGAAAACAACGCCAGGCTGCTGGAGATCCAAAACATAAGATTTCTGTGCGGACACTGGTACGCACCGCTGGCGGGGCTCGCCTTCGATTTGATCGTTTCCAATCCGCCCTATATCGCAGACGGTGATTCGTGCCTGCTGCATGATGATCTCGCGCATGAACCCGTTAGCGCGCTGAAAGCGGGACCGGAGGGCCTCGACGCGCTGCGTGACATCGGCACAGAAGCTTCGAGACATCTGCGCAGCGGCGGTTGGATTCTTGTCGAACATGGTTGCGGCCAACAGCAAGCGGTGAGGCAGATATTCGAACGGGGCGGATTGCACCGGATCGTTTGCAATCAGGACTATTCGGACCATCCTCGAATAACCGCCGGACAAATGCCGGTTACCTGCGATTAGCCCACATGTTGCAACAGGACAGGTTCAAAAGCCAGACGGGGACCTATGCGCTGGTTTTCGAGTGCAGGGACACCCGCTTCGTCGAGATCGGTAAATTGGGGCCACTCAAATTGATACCGGGATACTATGTCTATGTCGGCAGCGCATTTGGAACCGGCGGCATTCGGGCACGGATGGCTCGTCACCTGGCATCGGGACGCCGGCCCCACTGGCATGTCGATTACATCAAGCCTCATTGCACGCTGTCAGCAATCTGGGTCGAGTACTCCGTGCGCAAGTGTGAATCGACATGGGCGCGAATTCTGTTGCAAAGTGAGCAGGCATCCATCCCGCTATTCGGCTTTGGCGCTTCCGACACGCCAAACGCGTCCCATCTGTTCTATTTCAGTTCCCGGCCTCCGCCAGCTCTGTTACCCGCCACACACCATATCGACGTTCAGATTCCGGCGACGAACTGATTCAGCCTTTGAACTCCGCCATCACGGGTGCATGATCCGATGGCCGTTCCAGCTTCCTCGGTCCCTTGTCCACGTGGCAGGCAAGACATCGCGTGTAGAGGGAGTCACTGCAGAGAATGTGGTCGATCCGCAGGCCACGATTGCGCCTGAAAGCCGCCGCCCGATAGTCCCACCATGTGAAGCTCTCCGGTTCCTGCTCGAACTTTCGAAAACTGTCGTTGAGACCCACGTCCACAAGCGCTTGCAAAGCCTTGCGCTCCGGCTCACTGCACAATACCTTGCCCCGCCACAATACCGGATCGTGTACGTCCCTGTCCGTCGGTGCGATATTGAAGTCTCCGAGCAGGGCCAGTTCATGGTGTTCGCCCAGTTCGGTCTGAATGTATTCCTCCAGTTTTACCAGCCAATCCAATTTATATCGGTACTTTTCCGAACCGACCTCCTGTCCATTCGGGACGTAGACGTTAACCACACGCACCTTGCCCACGGTTGCGGCCATTACCCGCCGCTGTGGATCGTCGTTACCCGGAATGCCGGCAAAGACGTCTCGTGCATGCATCCTGCTCAGTATCGCCACACCGTTGTAGGTTTTCTGACCTGAATACACCACGTTGTACCCGGCTTGCCGGATCTCCGCCTCCGGAAAATCCTCGTTCACCATCTTCGTTTCCTGAAGACAGAGAATTTCGGGTTGGTTATCGGCTACCCAATCCAGCACATGAGGCAGCCTCACCCTCAGCGAATTGACGTTCCAGGTTGCTATTTTCATCCGGTGCGGAGGTTGGGAACTGTGTAACCTGCTTCCCGCCAGGCTCGAACGAGGCGCGCTTCGAACAGCTACTCGCCGACTCGGACCTTGATCTGCTCTTCCTCGGGGATCTCCTCGACCACATCTTCGATGAGGCCGGGATCGTTACCCAGCTCTTCCAAGTCCGCGGTGAGCTCGGCAGCCGCATCCGCGGCCTGTTGCGTGACTTCGTCCTCGGACAGTGCGGCACCCGACGGCGGCTCCGCATCATCGTCAACGGGTGCAGTGCCCCCGAGAATGAATCCCGCGCTGCTTAGCGCGGTATTAATCGCGTTCGAGCTGTAACCGCTGACCAGGCCGTCACCGATCGCCAGCATCGGAACCGACAACTGGCCGGCAAGTTCCATTAGTTCGTCCTGCACGGATACGCTGCTGCCGGCGTCCTTTTCCTCGAATGGAATCCTATTTTTTTCGAGCAGGTTGCGCACCAGATCGCAGGCATCGCAAACGGGCACCGTATACAGCGTGACCGATACATCAGGGCCCGCGGCATTGGAGCGTTCTGCGGCCACTTCCAGATCCTCGGCGTAGGGTTTAGCATCATCCGAGGCCCCGGGCGGGGGACTGTCCTGGTAGGTGATGTTGCCGTCCTCGTCCACCCACTTGTACAAATTCTGGCCCTGGGCCGAGGCGGCCACGAGAATCGTGCTGAACACCAATATAGCGAATCTGCTCATCGGGCTAAGTATAGACGAAACTCCGGTTTACCTCACCTTGCGGCCTGATTTTCGGGCACACCGGCGCCACCCAGGCCGCTGTGGCGCAACAGGGCATCAACCTTCGGCCCGCGACCGCGAAACGAAATGAATGCGTCGAGCGGGTCCACCGAACCACCCGTCTCGAGGATTTTGGACAGAAACGACCGCCCGGTCGCCCGGTCGAAAATTCCCCGTTCCTCGAACAGGCTGAACGCATCGGCGGAGAGCACTTCCGCCCATTTATAGCTGTAGTAGCCCGCCGCATACCCGCCGGCGAATATATGCGAAAAGCTGTTCTGGAATCTGTTGTAAGCGGGCGGCACGATCACGGCGATTTCGCCCCGTATCTCATCGAGCAGCGCCTGAATGTCGCTGCTATCCCGACCTCCGAAATCCGAGTGCAGCCGCATGTCAAACAGCGCAAATTCGATTTGCCTCAATAACTGCATTCCGGACTGAAAATTTCGGGCCTGTTTCATTTTTGCCAGCAGATCATCTGGTAACGATTCACCGCTCTCATAATGGCTGCCGATCAGGTCGAGGGCCTCGCTCTGCCAGCACCAGTTCTCCATAAACTGACTCGGCAGCTCAACCGCATCCCATGCGACACCATTGATACCGGAGACGCTGAGGTAGTCTACCCTGGTCAGCATGTGGTGCAGACCATGGCCGAACTCATGAAACAGCGTAATTACATCGTCATGGGTCAGCAGGGCGGGTTTGTCGACCGTAGCAATGGTGAAATTGCAGGTCAGATAGGCAACCGGGATCTGCACCGCGTTGCCAATACGCTTCCGGTTCGAAAACGCGTCCATCCATGCGCCGCCGCGCTTGTTTGAACGTACATGAAGATCGACATAGAACTGGCCGCGTACCTCACCCTTGGAATCCTGAATCTGATAGAACCGAACCTCCGGGTCCCACACATCCACATTCGGGTTGCGCTCGATTTCCAGCCCGTACAATCGGCTGACGACGCTGAACATGCCGTTCAACACACGGTCCACGGGGAAATAAGGCCGGATTTCTTCTTCGGTAAAATCGTATAGCGACTGTTTCTGTTTTTCGGAGACATACAGAACATCCCACGCTTCTAGCCGCGCGATACCCAGTTCGTCAGCCGCAAATCTACGCAATTCCTCGATCTCCAGTTCGGCCATGGGCCGGGCGCGCCGGGCGAGGTCCAGCAGGAATTCGATCGTCTGCCCAGGGGAATGAGCCATTTTCGTCGCCATCGAAACCTCGGCGTAATTTTCAAATCCAAGCAAACGTGACATTTCCCGACGCAATTCCAAGATTTCGACCATACCGTCGGCATTGTCATACTTACCGCCGTCGGGGCCTTGTTCGCTTGCCCTCGTGACGAAGGCCTCGTACATCGTCTCGCGCAGGGAGGAGTCGTCCGCATAAGTCATGAACGCCAGATAAGAGGGCATGTCGAGTGTAAATCGCCAACCTTCCTGCTCGTTTTCACACGCCATTTGCCGAGCCATATCCAGCGACGTTGGGGGAATACCACGAAGATCCCCGCTATCGCGGATATCCAGCTGCCAAGCATGGGTGGCATCCAGCAGGTTGCGCTCGAACCGATTGCCGAGGATGGACAGTCGCTCTTGAATCTCCTTGAATCGCAGTTTCTTCCGCGTCGGCAGATCCACGCCCGACAAATGGAAGTCTCGCAAGGCGTGGTCAACGGTCATCCGCTGGGCTTGATCCAGAGACTCGAATTCGGGGCCGGCCTTGATAGCTTGAAATCCCGCGAAGATTTTTTGATTCTGGCCGAGTTCCGTTTCGTATGCGGCCAGCTTGGGCAAGCACGCCTCGTACTCCCGGCGGAGCGCCTCGCTGTCCTTGACCGAGTTAAGGTGAGATACCGGTGACCAGGTTTTGGACAATCGATCCTCGAGCTCTTCCAGGGGCCGAACAAAAGAATCCCAGGTCGCCTTACCTGATTTTGACTGCAGCTTTTCGATACACCGCCGGTTCTCGAGGAGCACGCAATCGATCGCGGGCTGAATATGTTCAGGCCTGATCTCGCTGAACACCGGCAGGCGCTTCATATCGAGTAATGGGTTTCGGAATTTAACCATCGGGAGGCGTCGGGATCGGGCGTGGTTGGAGGAATTCGTCAAGTATCACGGATACGAGTTATGCTGTACAGTTCCGCACCCCACCACTATCGAAACAAGATGGCCAAGCGCTACGACTATGTCGTGATCGGAGGCGGCAGCGGCGGCATTGCCTCGGCCCGGCGCGCCGCAAAACACGGCGCCAGTGTCGCATTGATCGAAGGCAACCGTATGGGCGGCACCTGCGTCAACGTGGGCTGTGTCCCCAAGAAGGTCATGTGGAACGCGTCCAGGATCGGGGAAGTGCTCCATCATGCCAAAGGCTACGGCTTCGACGTCGAACTGAAGGGATTTGACTGGAAGACCATCAAGAAAGCCCGGGACGCCTATGTCTTACGCCTTAACGGCATCTACCATCGCAATCTCGATGCTTCGGGGATCGACAAAATCATCGGCCATGGCCAATTCACCGCGGCCGACACGGTCGAGGTGGATGGGACGTCTTATCGGGCCGACCACGTCCTGATCGCAACCGGAGGTCACCCCGTCGTCGCGGTCGTTCCCGGCGGGGAGCTTGCCATCGACAGCGACGGCTTTTTCGAGCTTGAAGAGCAGCCACGGCGTCTCGCCATAGTCGGCGCGGGCTACATTGCAACCGAGTTCAGCGGCGTCATGAACGCCCTTGGCAGTGAAGTCGTGCAGGTTCTTCGGAAGGACAAGGTCTTGAGACCGTTCGACCACGACCTGCATGAACTGGTAATGCAGCAGATGGAATTATCCGGAGTGCATTTCGAAACCCGATTCCTGGTCAGTGCCTTGAGCCGGGAAGACTGCGGTTCTCTGACGCTGCACGCGGAGGACGGCCGCCGCATCGAACGGCTCGACTGTGTTATTTGGGCGGTCGGACGCGAGCCGAACACCTCCGGGCTCGGCCTAGATCGTGCGGGTATCTCCCTGGATGACCGGGGCTATATCGCAACCGATCCGTTTCAGAACACGAACGTCGAAAATGTCTACGCCCTGGGCGATGTGTCCGGCCGCATCGAACTTACCCCGGTCGCCATCGCCGCCGGAAGACGCCTCGCCGACAGACTGTTCAACGGCGAGCCGCGCGCCCGTCTCGATTACGACAACGTGGCGAGTGTGGTATTCAGCCATCCACCAATCGGCACGGTCGGTCTAACGGAAAACGAGGCTATCGAAAAGTTTGGCAGGGAGTCGGTGCGTGTATACCGCAGTCAGTTCGTGAACATGTACTACGCTACCCTGGAGCACAAGGTGCCCACGTTGGCCAAACTCGTGACTACGGGTGCGGAGGAGAAGATAGTCGGCTGCCATATCGCCGGTGAATTCGCGGACGAGATCATCCAGGGTTTCTCGGTCGCGGTGAAAATGGGTGCGACCAAGGCCGACTTCGACAACACCGTGGCGATACACCCGACGGCAGCGGAAGAGCTGGTCACGTTGGGATAGTCGATCTCAGTCCGTGCCCGGCTTCCTCATCGAGTGAATCACCGGCCCGGTTTCCGGCCGGACCCCGTGCCAGATAGCAAACGATTCCGCCGCCTGCTCTACCAGCATCCCGAGCCCATCGTAGACCCGCGTCATGCCGCGCTCCAACGCCCAATTCATGAATACGGTGGCCTCGTCGGAATACATCATATCGTAAGCCAGGGTTTCTTCGGCAAGGCCCATGGCCGGTAAATCGGGGATGTCTCCGTACAGGCTTGCCGCGGTTCCATTGATCACGATATCGAAGGACGCACCTTCCAGCTCATCGAACCCGCATCCGCGGATTTCGCCATGAGCCTGATAACGATTGGTCAATTCTATCGCCTTATCCACGGTGCGGTTTGCGACCACCACGCACGATGGGCGCTGGCCCAGTATCTGTCCCAGCACCCCGCGCACGGCGCCACCGGCACCCAGCAGCAACAAGCGACTGCCGGTGATGGTTTGACCGATATTCAAGGTAATATCGTTGCAAATTCCAATGCCGTCCGTGTTGTCGCCGTGAATTACGGCGTCATCGAACCACAGCGTGTTAACCGCGCCGGCAAGCGCCGCCCGGTCACTGCACACATCGCACAATCTACGTGCTTCCATCTTGAAGGGAACCGTAACGTTCAGCCCACGTCCCCCGCTGGCCTGGAAACTGCTCACCGCCTGCTGGAACCCACCAACTTCAACATGGATTTTCCGGTAGTCGATTTGCAGCAAACACTGTCGTGCAAACATCTGATGAATTTCAGGCGACCTGCTGTGTTCAACCGGATTTCCCATCACCGCGTACAGCGGTGGCGGTCTGTCGAAATCGAAGATATCGGACATCTATCGTGCTCAGTAATCGAGCTCCGACGAGGCATGTCTCAGCAGCTCCTGGCATGCCCCTCGAGCGTGATCGCGGTCGTAGAATACGCCGACTGAATCGTAATCCTCACCGACGCCGCCCGGTGCCACATTTGCGTCGTAGTAACCAGGTTTGAAGGTGTCGTACAACTCGCGCTGGGTCCACGGTGTATAAAAATCCTGCAACCAGTGATCCCTGGGCATACCGCCCAGCAGCTCGGCCGCGACCAGTTCGTCGATATGCACGATGCCGGTAAAAAAACGGGGTTCATCGATGGTCGGCTCGAGGCTCATATTCCATGTAAACACCGTCGGACCCAACAGCAGTTTCTCGAGCATGAATGCGACGCGCTCCCGTGCTCCGGACAGGCGCTTTAGGACATTTCCAAGGTTGGGATACTGCTGGTGAAATCGATCTTCTATGAAAACCATGAAGGGATCGTTCGAGATCTCAGGACACTGCAGTACCCATAACATCGACAAGCTGGGGTAATCACCATAGAACGCACCTCTCCGAAGATGGCGTGCCAGTCTTTTGGCATTGAGTCGAGCCAGCAGATTACCCAGCCTGTTATTGGGTCTGAACTGGTGTTTGAAGGGACCGGTGCCGTATGGATACCACTGCGACCCCGGATGCCGGAGTTTCAGAAATCGATACCTCGGGTGTGTCTTTGCACGTGCACGGAAACGGTCGAACGCGGCTTTTTCGTCCCCGTTCAGCACCGGTGCATCGTGGGTGGACCCATAGAAGCCCGGCCAGTGAACCACCGCGTTGTCCTCTGAGTATTCATAGCTGCTCCATATTGGCCGCGGATCGGCTCCGTGGCACCCCAGACACAGCGCGGGATTCCTTTGTGAAAACCTGACCCCGTTTTCGAAAGATACGGAACGCAGCTCGAAAACCGATGCTTCGTCCCTGAACTGCATGATCTCGAGATCGTTGTATCTGCGCTGGCCAGCGCTCCCGTTGAAGGTGAGCATCAATTTTGCATCCTTTCCAAAAAGTATGGCACGCGGGAAATCATGGGAGGCGCCGTGCAGACTGCGGCTTTGATGAACGAGGGTGTAACTTTCTAGATACTCGTCGGGCAGGTTCGGCAGCACCTGTTCTATGGCGATGATGTTTTTCGAGCTGATTAGGTCGACCAGATCTTCGTAGTCGAATGCATGGCCGGGTGAGGTAAATATCAACAGCCCGGACAAAAGTAACCGGAATCTGCGCTTAGGCAGCAATAATTCCGTCAACTGCAAAACCAGGAACAGCATATCGAAATGCGAGCTAATCCTGCGGTGGGGCAGATTCAGCAGCGGTCATATCCGAGATGGTTTCCCTCCTGCGCACGATATGAAATTCGCCGCCATCCACCAGAACCTCCGGAGGCCGGGGCCGACTGTTGTAGTTGGAACTCATGACATGCCCGTACGCACCGGCGTCCATGATTGCTAGAATGTCTCCGGCCTCGATAGCGAGCTCACGCTGAGATCCAAGCCGGTCTCCGGTTTCGCAAACCGGACCCACCACATCATAAACACAGGAGCGCAAATCGAGGTTGTCCTGCACCGCAACGATGTTTTGCCACGCATTGTAGAGTGCCGGACGAAGGATGTCGTTCAGACCGGCATCGACCACCGCGAAATGCGTGTCGCCGTTGGATTTCAGATATTCCACCCCGGTGAGCAAGACACCGGCATTACCCACGATGGATCGCCCGGGTTCTATATACAACTTGAGATCTGCGCGGTGATCCCGCACCCGATCAACGAGCGTCTCGATAAATTCGCGCGCTCCCGGGGGTGACTCGTCCCGGTAGCGAATGCCCAAACCACCGCCGATATCCAGGTGGCGGATGGTGATGCCTTCATTTTCCAGTTCCCCGATCAGTTCCAACATCCGCACGAGTGCATCGATGAACGGGCCGGATTCGGTAATCTGTGATCCGATATGCGCCGCGATGCCGGTGATCTGTATATTGGCCGTATCAGCCGCCATGCGGTAGGTCGTGATGGCGTCGTCGATAGCTATCCCAAACTTGGTCTCTTTCAGCCCGGTGGCAATGTACGGATGGGTTCCGGCGTCGACGTCCGGATTGATTCTGAGCGCAACCGGTGCAACTTTTCCAAGTCGCGCCGCAATACGGCTCAGCCTCTGGAGCTCGGCGACTGACTCGACATCAAAGCAATGGATGCCGACGCCGATCGCCCTTTCCATTTCTTCAGCGGTCTTCGCTACCCCGGAAAAAACAACCCGGCCGGCAGAGCCTCCGGCCAGCAACACCCGTTCCAGCTCCCCACCGGATACGATGTCAAACCACGAACCCAGATCAGCTAGAAGCCGCAGCACCTCGAGATTGGAATTGGCCTTGACGGCATAGCAGATCGCATGGGGGTGACCGCCAAATCCGAGGTCGTATTCGCGCCAGTTCGACTCGATTATCGCGCGGGAGTAGACATAGCAGGGCGTTCCTACCTGTGTGGCTATGGCGCTGAGCGCAACGTCTTCAGCGTACAGCTCGGAGCCCTGCCTGCTGAAAGCATCCACCACGATTTCGTCGCCTGATCCGCGACGCTCACCTTCTGGAAGAAGGAATCAGGCTACCGTCGTAGGGCTGAGCTTGCAGCGCTTCCTCATCCTGTATATCTCGCAGCTCCTGCTCGCTTACCTCCAGCGGTTGGGGATCCTGGCCTATTTCATCGGTAAGATAAAGCGGTCCTTTTTGACCACAGCCGGAGAGCGCAAACATTACACCACCCAGCAACGCCAAGTTGAACATCAACCTACGACAACGAACAATCATACCAGTTAACCCTCAAAATATTCTCCGGAAGCCCGCACAGTTTAACCCGTTGCCGTGCAGATCGCTCCATTTATTTACTCACTTCCAGCCGTTTACGTGCACGGCTGATAGCAGCCCGGACCTGCATCGGAGAGGTGCCGCCGATATGATTGCGCGCCCAGATCGATCCCTCAACGGTCAATACCGCATACACATCATCCCCAATTTCGTCGCTGAACTCCCGAAATTGATGCATAGACAGATCGCAGAGCCGTAAATCGTTGTCGATACAATAGCGGACCGATTTGCCAACGATTTCATGAGCATCCCGAAACGGAACGCCCTTGCCAACAAGATACTCCGCCAGATCCGTGGCCGTGGCAAATCCGTTCTCCACGGCGCTTCGCATTTGTTCCCTATCGACCTCTATTGTCGGAAGCATGGCGCTGAATATCTGCAAGCTCCCGGTAACCGCATCGACGGTGTCGAACATGGGAGATTTGTCCTCCTGGTTGTCGCGGTTATAGGCCAACGGCTGTGCCTTCACAAGAACCAGCATACTGACCAGATTTCCGACTACGCCCCCGCTTTTCCCCCGGATCAGTTCCGCCACGTCAGGATTTTTTTTCTGCGGCATGATGGAAGACCCCGTGCAGAACGCGTCTCCGATTTCGATGAAACGGTAACGCTCCGACGCCCACAATATGAGCTCTTCGGCCATCCTGGAAAGATGCACCGCCAACAATGCCGCGTGGCTGCAGTATTCGATGACGAAATCCCTGTCGGAAACGGCGTCCAGGGAATTTTCGCTCGGGGCATCGAAACCGAGTTCCCGCGCGGTAAACTCCCGGTCTATCCCAAAAGACGTTCCGGCAAGAGCCGCCGACCCCAGAGGGGAGATGTTGATCCGGCGGCGCGCATCGACCAATCGTTGCCGGTCCCTGTCCAGCATCTGGAACCACGCCATCATATGATGACCAAAGGTTACGGGTTGGGCGACCTGCAGATGAGTCACTCCGGGCATCGGCGTTTCCGCCTCGCGCTCCGCGACATCCAGTAATAGGCCCTGTAGCACCAGCAGCAGATGAATTTGTTCATCGACGGCATCTCTGAGAAACAACCTCATATCCGTTGCAACCTGGTCATTTCTGGATCGGCAGGTATGGAGCTTCTTTCCAGGCTCGCCAATTTTCGCGGTGAGCTCGGCTTCGATGTTCATGTGGACGTCTTCCAGCTCCGACGACCATGGAAAGCCACCATCATCGATCTCCGCCTCGATCGACTCGAGGCCTGCCACGATGGAATCACATTCATCGACGCTCAGAATTTCGCATCTCGCCAACATACGGGCATGCGCGATTGAGCCGGTTATGTCATACTTATATAGTCTGCGGTCCCAATCCAAGGATTGGGTGAATCGCTCGACCAGTTCGTGGGTGGGCTCGGAGAACCTCCCTCCCCAGGGTTTCGTCGTTGCCATCGGCTCAACCTTCTGAAAAATCGGCAGTATAACTTAGCCTGCAATTTGCACCAGAAGAGGCCGTTTATCCGCCGCCGCAACCCGCTTATCTACGGCGCATTGCACCTCCGCGACGGCTGACCTAGACTAACTTCCAACGATCCATAACAGTGATTTAAGCGTCTAAAGAATACCCTGATTCGGGACACCTTCCTCAGACACCCCCACCTGTATCCGAATCAGGTCACCTGACCCCCCGTTTACGGGGGGTTTTTTTTGCGCCGCTCCCCGATATTCGGGGCGAATTAGCAATACTGATACACTTGGCCGGAGCGCGCCCCAGAATCCCGACGGGTTATCATTGACGTCGACTACGCTTGGCTATTCATATATGCGAGAAAACCGACGGCCCCAAGAACGATTCTCCCTGGACCTGTCCAGCCCGTCGATTACGTTTCGCTTCTTCATAGGCGCCCAGGTTATCGCTACCATCCTAGCAGTAGCACGCAACGATGATCTGAACCCTGGAGCCTGGAACGATTTCCTGCTTCTGACCGCATTCACCCAGACGGTGGCGCTGCTCAGCATCGTCGCGCTGAAAATCATCGCTAACGCTCTGCCAAACCTTGGTGTAGTGACCAAAACAGCCATTACCTTCGTTGTATTACTGCTTATCGTGGTAGGCGTTTACGAGGGTATACTATTCATCCTATACCTCACTGAGATCACTGCACAGCGATGGCCTCCCGACCACGATACGACCCTGGTTCGCCTGATCATCATCAGCGTCCTGATCATCGCGATGACCCTCAGATACATATTCATCCACCAGCGAGCTCAGACCAGGAGTGAATCACAACAGCAGGATCGCTTGCAGGCCCTGCAGTCCCGCATTCGACCCCATTTTCTGTTCAACAGCATGAACAGCGTCGCCAGTTTGATTCGATCCGATCCGGATCTGGCCGAGAAGGCACTGCAGGACCTGGCTGACGTTTTTCGCGTGCTGCTCGCCGATGCGCGAAAAATGGTCCCCATTACGGCGGAGGGGGAACTGGCCAGGCAGTATCTCGACATCGAGAAGTTGCGTCTCGGGGAGCGCCTGCAGGTCAAGTGGACGGCGTCCAACGTCCCCCGCAGCGCGCTGATACCCTCCCTGACATTACAACCACTACTGGAAAACGCCGTTTACCACGGGATTGAACCGAGTTTTGCTGGAGGCACTGTGGATATCCAGCTATGGTCCGAGGGCGAGGACCTGAATATCATGATCAGCAATCCAGTACCGGAAGTCGCTAATCCAAACCATACCAGGAGGGGAAACCGCATCGCTATGGACAACGTCCGTGAAAGGCTGTCCCGGCACTTCGGGGGAAGGGCAACGTTGCAAAACCTGGAGCAGCAGGGGAACTACTACGTAAAAATCAGAATGCCCATCGTCCGTGGTTGAGTCGCAAACGATGCAATCCATATTGAATCTTCACCGGGCGACAAAGAGAGAGGGTCCTAAGGGGAATATCGACTCGGGGAACTCCCTTCCGGATTCAGGCTTGCTGCCGGATTTTTGCCGGGGGGAAATGGTGTTGAACACCGCGGTGCTTGCGGAATTCCTGGCAATCATATTTACAATCGTCATTCCGCCGATAACCGCCAACATCTTCCACGATTTGTTGCTGATTTCGCTGTTTATGCAGTGGATCGCGCTGATCAGCGTCTGCGCGCTATGCCTGGCAAGGCCACATTTGAATCGCCTTCCGGGCAATCGTGCACTATTATTCACCTACGCCATGCTGTTGTGTATAACATGGCTTGTAGGTGAGCTCTCCTTGTGGCTCCTGGCCGCGTTTGACTATGTGTTCGCATATCGACCCGAATGGTACCTGAATTTTCATGCGCGGAACCTGATCGTAAGCGCCATCATCAACGCCATGGCGCTCCGTTACTTCGTGGCGCGCGATCAGCTTCGCAAGACGACATTGGCTACGGAGCGGGCGCGTGCCCAGATCCTGAAGCATAGAATAAGGCCTCACTTTCTGTTCAACAGCATGAATATCATTGCCAGCCTGACCCAACGTGCACCGGTAAAGGCCGAGGCCGCGATCGAGGATATGGCCGACCTGTTCAGGTTGATGCTGGATGAGCGGAAAGATCTGGTGCCTGTTCAAAACGAGGTCAAAGTCGCCAGGAAGTACCTCAAGCTGGAAAAGCTTCGTCTGGAACAAAGATTGAACACGAACTGGAACGTAAGTGGAGTAACGCGTCAGGCGAAAACGCCTGTGCTCATGCTGCAACTATTGCTGGAGAATGCCATTCGACACGGCATCGAACAGCTCCCGGAGGGTGGAGAAATTGATATCGAAATCAGCATGGAAGATAAGAACCTGCGGATATTTGTGCGAAATCCCGTGCTTTCCGAAAAAACTGGGCGAGACCAGGAACGGGAGGTATCACTGGACAATATCCGATTGAGACTTAAAGATCTGTATGGAGATGATGCGAGCATCAATGTCGAACAGACGCAGCAGCATTTTTCGGTTGAAATAAAACACCCGGCCTTTGGAGGTGTAACACTATGAAGATTCTGGTCGTTGATGACGAGAAGCTTGCGCGTGCCCGGATGCGCGAGTTGATCGAAAAAGAAGGCGAACACCTGATCGTCGGAGAAGCCATGAATGGCAATGAGGCGATCGAGAAAACCATGGAACTCAAGCCGGAGTGCCTGCTCATGGATATCCGTATGCCTGTAATGGACGGACTGGAAGCGGCCATGCACCTGCAATCGATGGAAATACCCCCTGCAGTAATCTTTACCACGGCTTATGATCAGCATGCCCTGGAAGCGTTTGAGGTCAACGCAATCGATTATCTGCTCAAGCCCATCCGCAAGGATCGTCTGTCGGCCGCTCTGCAGAAAGCGAAGCAGGTCAGCACGAAGCAGCTGCGCGAGGTCAGCAAAGCCCAGAACGAATCCAACTCACGGAGCCATATCAGTGTGCACATGCGAGGTCAGATCACATTGATTCCGGTTCAGGACATCGTGTACTTCATGGCGGACAATAAATACGTCACGGTGCGCACCACCAGCGAGCAGCACCTCATCGAGGATTCTCTAGTCAGTCTGGAGGAAGAATTCTCGGAGCGCTTCCTTCGAATTCACCGCAACGCACTCGTGGCTGTCGACTACATCCGGGGTATAGAAAAACAACCGTCGGGGCGCTGGCGCGTTCTGCTCAGGGAGATCGACGACAAACTCGACGTAAGCAGGCGGCACACACCCGAGGTTCGCCGCTGGACCAGGCGTTGATTTGCCGAATGCCTGCGTATCGCCTTCCGCCTCGTCGACACTGATCGAAATACGCGGAATGGGGACGCTTCGAATCGCCACCCGCAGGAGCCCTTTGGCCTTGTGGCAGGCAAGATTTGTTCAATCACGGCTATCCATGCATCACCCCGGTCTAGCCGTGGAGCTTGTCGAAGTGACGACCACGGGGGACCGAATGCTGGACGCACCTCTCGCCAATGTCGGCGGCAAAGGCCTGTTCATGAAGGAACTGGAGGTAAGCCTGTTACGGGGACGCGCGGATATCGCGGTGCATTCCATGAAAGACGTCGTTGTGCACCTGCCTGATCAATTCATCATCAGCGCGATCTGTGAAAGAGAAGACCCTCACGACGCGTTTGTCTCCAATGAGTATTCAGCTTTGAATCATCTGCCGGACGGCGGCAGGGTTGGCACCTGCAGCCTGAGACGCCAGGCCCAACTGCGATCGGCGTACCCTTCGCTGCGGTTCGAAAACCTGCGAGGTAACGTAAATTCCCGCCTGAGCAAACTCGACGCAGGTGAATTCGATGCCATCATCCTGGCCGCCGCGGGCCTGAAGCGCCTTGACCTGTCAGACCGGATCCGACACGCGCTAAACACCGACGTGTCCCTTCCCGCCGTCGGACAGGGAGCGGTCGGAATTGAATCCCGACGCAGCGACAGCGCGGTGCAGGATCTTCTGAAACCGCTGGATCATCTTCCCACCCGGCAGTGCGTGGAGGCGGAGCGGGCAATGAACGAAAAACTTGAAGGTGGCTGCCAGGTCCCGATAGGCGCATACGCGCAAATCTCGGGTGACCGCATGCTGCTGGAAGGCCTGGTCGGCAGCGTCGACGGAAGTCACCTCATCAGGACCCGCATCGAGGGCACAGCTGATGAACCTATCCGGCTGGGTAAACGGGCCGCGGACGAGTTGATCAGGCGAGGTGCGCAAGACATTCTGCGTGAAGTCTTCAGCGAAAACCGGACTGAACGGCCTTAGCGTCATCGTGACACGCCCGGTTGAACAAGCGGGCGAACTGGCGGCTTTGATCGAGCGATCGGGCGGCCGGACGTTGATCTTTCCAACGATCGAGATCGGCTCGCGGCGGTTCACCGATCTTATGTCAAGACAGGTGCAGGGCCTCAAATCCGCGGACTGGGTTATTTTCATCAGCATCTATGCCGTAAGGTTTGGCCTGCAATGCGCCCGCTTGGCGGGCGTCAGCCTGGACAAGATCCGCATAGCGAGTATTGGTGCTGCGACCACGCGGGCACTTATCCATGCGGGTGAAAGCGTCACTCTGGAATGCCCGCCTCCCCCGGGCAGTGAATCCCTCCTGTCGACACCGGAAATGGGCAACGTCAGAGGCAAAACCATGTTTATCATAAGAGGTACGGGTGGCAGGGAACTATTGGGCAGCACACTGCGGAAACGCGGCGCCGAGGTGGAATACGTCGAATGCTACGAGCGCCGCTGTCCCGAGGTACCCGTCGATCCCATACTGGAGACTTTCCACCACGAACAGGCCGTCGTGATAGTAACCACCAGCGTCTACGGCCTCGAAAACCTGATAAAAATGCTCAGACGGCATTCGCACGAGAACCTGATGGATTCGAGGCTCGTCGTAGCCGGGGACCGGCAGCTCCGGGAGGCCAGGCGAATGGGCTGGAGGGGCGCGGTAGCGGCAGCTCGTGACGCCGGAAACATTGCCATTTTGGAGAAACTCAGTGAGTTGACCACCGCCTAGAACGACCGTGGCTGATCTGCCGGTTCAGCCGAATATTCCAACCGTTTGCGCTCAGATTTTATCGGCTCCTATGGTAAAGTCACGCAAACCATCCACCTGATGCAAAGAACAAACCATGGATCCAGATAAAGATAAAGCCACCAGCGACGTTGCCAATGAAACGGATGGCGGGAAAGACACTTTGCCCGACAGCGAATCGGAGACGGCACAGGGCTCTGCGCCCACGGATGAGGCGATAACCGACAGTAGCACGGAGGATTCCAAGCCGGGCACCCCCGCTCCGCCACCCGCAACGGCAAAACCCGGCCGCGGGATTGGAATTGTCGCGCTTATACTCGCTCTGGTCGCCTGTATCGCAACGGCATACTCTTGGTACAGGCAGGAAGTACAGGGCCGGCACCAGCAGGAACTTACCGCCGCCAACCTGACCGGTGAATTGAGAGGCGTCACGGAGGGTATACGTGCACTTGAGAAACAGCAGGACAGGCTGTCCGCGGATCAGGACAAGCTTGTTGCCCGACAGGATGACCTGGCCGCCTCGATCAAGGAAGAACTGGAAAGCAGCGTGAACGCGCTGCAGAAGCAACAGGAAGCGCTGACCGGTTCGGTCAGCAAGATGTATGAATCAATGGACAGAAGCATCGACTCCTGGGCACTGGAGGAAGTCGAGCAGCTGCTGCGAATGGCCAACAACAGTGTCAGCCTGGCCGGTGACATCGCAACCGGCATCATTGCGTTCGACTATGCCGATAAACGGCTGTCCGAACTGGGCAATCCCGAGTTGCTCGAGGTGAGACGATTGATTGCGGAGGAAATTGGCCAACTCAAGTCTCTGGACCAAGTTGATCTGCCTGGCCTCGCATTCAGACTGGCCGGTATCATTTCCACGGTGGATCAGTTGCCCCTGGTTAACAAGCCGACCCGACCCGGCGCGGGCGAACAAAGCGACTCCGCCGAAAGCACAGAAGAGGAAAACATGTGGATGAAGGCGGGTTCTGAGATTCTCGACGATCTCAAGGGCCTGGTGCGGATCCAGAACACCGCGGAACCCGCGAAACCGCTCCTGGCGCCCGAACAGCGCTATTTCCTCACCGGCAACCTGCGCCTGCTGCTATCGGGGGCCCAGATCGCGGTGTTGCGCGCGGATACCAACACCTTCAAGGCCAATCTCGAACAGGCCTCACAAATCCTCAAGGACTATTTCGATACCGGAGAGCAATCGGTCAAATCCATACTCGCGGAATTAGATGAGATGTCCGGCGAAACTCTAGCCACCGAACGGCCGAATGTTTCCGGCTCAATTACGAAACTGCAGGAGATCAAGCCAAAGGTGACGCCGCAATGACATCCCTGTTTTTAATTTTCATTGCACTGGCGCTGGCGGCCGGCTTCGTGGCCATGGTAATGGATGATCCCGGCTACGTTCTGATTACCATTCCACCCTGGAACATTGAGATGTCTCTGGCCTTGTTCCTTCTGCTGCTGTTGTTGATTTTTGCGGTGGTTTATTTACTCGTGCGGTTCCTGGCCAGGCTATGGCATTCGCCACGCGCAGTGAACACTTGGCGCACGGGCCGCAAGCATGACAAGGCGCGCCGACTGCAGACACAGGGCATCATGCGGGTCATCGAGGGTGACTGGGAACAAGCCGAACGCCAGCTATTGAACTACGTCAACGAAACCGATACCCCGGCGTTGAACTACCTCGGCGCGGCACACGCCGCACAGGGGCGGGGCGATTTCAAAAAGCGCGATGAGTACTTGAACCAGGCTTTGAAACGCGACCCAGACCAGGCCGTTGCGATCGGCCTGACCGAGGCCACCCTGCAGTATCGCTCAGGCCAGTACGACCTGGCAGGAAACACCCTGGAGCGGCTCCGAACCCGGGCGCCGAAAAATAAACGGGTGCTGGGTCTGAGCGTCAAAGTTCTCGAACAAACGCAGGATTGGCCAACCCTGCACAACATACTGCCCGGTGTTCGTAAACAGAAAGCGGCGCCGGAAGAAGAGATCGATCGCCTCCAGAAACTGTCGAGCCGCCGTCTGCTCACCGATTCCACGCAGGAAGATACGCTAAAAAAGACCTGGCGGTCGCTCTCCCGGGATGAACGCAACAATCCTGAGCTGCTCGCCACGTATGCACAGCGCCTGATCGACCAAGATCAAAATCAGCAGGCGGAAGAACTGGTCCGCAAATCGATCCAACGCAGCTGGGACCCGAACCTGGTGAGGATGTATGGACGGATCCGGACAGAAAAACCTGCGTTGCAGCTCAAACATGCGGAAAAATGGGCCGCGGGCCACAAGGACAGCCCGGAACTGATGCTTAGCCTGGCACAGATAGCGCTTAACAACGAGCTGTGGGGCAAGGCCAGGGAATATCTCGAAGCCTGCATCGATTGCGGTGGAACGGTTGAGGCCTACCGAGAGCTCGGTCACCTGCTCGAGCAGCTCGATGAGAAGGAGAAGGCGCTGGACCTCTATCGACGCGGAATCGAACAGGCCACGCCGCGGGATGTAACGCCCGTGCCTGCGCCGGTCATGACGGACGAGCAGGACAGCGGTCAGGGCGAGGCGGATATTTTGCCGGACAGCGAGGCGAGGTAAGAGGCTTGATTCGTCCCGCTGAGGTCGTGTTGCAGGTCAGCCCTGTGGCACGTCGGACGCAAACTCGAAGGAATCGAAAAACAGGCACTGGTCCGACAAACCGTGTGCGAGAAACGCGGCACTACCTGCCTCGATCATCGGTGGCGGCCCCGACATGTAAACCTCATATTCGCCGAGATCCGGATATTGTTCTACCACGGCCTCGTGCACCCATCCCATCTTTCCGGTCCAGCCCGAATCCGCATTCACCTCCGACAGCACCGGGGTATATTCGATGTGGTCGTACCGTTCTGACCATTGTCCGGCCAGGTCGTTCATATACAGGTCCGGTTCGGCACGCACGCCCCAGAACAGATGGATGGGACGCGTATTTTTCTCCTCGATGGCCATTTCAACTATCGCCTTGATCGGGGCGAATCCGGTACCGCCGGCCACGAGTATCACCGGCTTTTCCGAATCCTGACGCAGGAAAAACGTTCCCAGTGGCCCCTGAAAACGAAGCAGGTCCCTTTCCTTCATGGTGTTGAAAATCTGGTTGGTAAAGAACCCGCCCGGGACCCGGCGCACGTGGAGTTCGAGTTCGCCTCCATCCCGCGGAGCGCTGGCCAGGGAAAAGCTACGGCGTCTGCCGTCGCGCAGCAGAATGTCGATATATTGTCCCGCCAGGTAGGTAAACTGTTGGTTTGCCGGCAGTTTCAGTGTCATTAGCATCACGTCATGATTGAGTTTTTTGAGACGGGAAACCCGGCACGGGAGCATTTTGATCTCGATCTCCTGAGATACCGCAACCTCTCGTGCATCCACCACCAGATCTTCGATCGGCCGGGCCTGGCAAAGCAGTGCAATGCCTTTGGCATGATCCGCATCGGTCAGTGTATCGCCCTCGTAGTCGCCATAGTCCACGCTCCCAGACACGATCCTGGCTTTGCATGCTCCGCAACTTCCAGACCTGCAACTGTAGGGAATGACGTACCCGTGCTTGAGAGCCGCGTCCAGCACGGTCTCCGATTCATCCACACTGAACTCATTGCCGCTCTTGTAGAGTTTTACTTGAAAAACCATAAATTGACCTATACAACCTGTCCGATATTCGTCATTGCCAAACAAGCGTTCAAATCCAATCGAAAAAAATGCCCGAACTCCCCGAAGTCGAGATTACCAGAAGAGGCATCGCCCCCCACATAATCGATCGCAGGATTACGGACTTCATCGTGCGAAATCCCCATTTACGTTGGCGGATCCCGACTCGGTTAGCCTCGTACGTGAAGGGTCGCGAGGTTGAACAGGTGGAGCGACGCGCCAAGTATCTCCTGCTGGCTGCCGGCAGCGGCAGCATAATCATCCATCTCGGTATGTCAGGAAGCCTTCGAATACTAAATCAGAATGTGCCACCGCACCAACACGATCACGTCGATATCGTGTTCGACGGAGGTATTTGTCTTCGCTACCGGGATCCACGAAGGTTCGGATGCATACTTTGGTCACGACATCCGCTGCACCACAGGCTGCTGCGACACCTGGGGCCGGAACCGCTGGGCGACGAATTCGACGGCGCGTACCTGCACCGGTCGGCTTACCGCCGGCCAGGACCGGTGAAGCACCTTCTCATGAACGCCCGGTTGGTTAGCGGCATCGGTAACATCTACGCAAACGAAGCGCTGTTTTCGGCCGGCATACATCCCCTGCGATCCGCAAACAGAATCAGCGTAGAGCGTTACCAGCGACTGGCGGAGGAAGTTAAACGGGTCTTGAGTAACGCAATCAACGCGGGAGGCACAACCCTGCGAGACTTTCAGAAAGCCGATGGAAACCCAGGTTACTTCGGGTTGTCACTTCAGATCTATGGCAGAGAGGGCGAACCCTGCCCGTCTTGCTCACGGCCAATCCGGCGCAGGATGACGCAACAGCGCTCTACATACTATTGCGTTCAGTGCCAGCGGTGATCCGGGTCCCGTCCCTCTGGCCAGGTGCGAAATGCAGCCAACCTGAGAAGAAATGTGGACCTGGGGAGGTGTTCTTAAAGTATTTTCTAGACTATGGGGAAAAGTTATTGATTGTCTGTTGCTTTTTTGCAATTTCCTAATTCTTGGTATATAGATTAGGAAGAGTACGAATCTATACCTTGACTGGCGCCGGCCGTTCACATCCTGATAAACATGACTACGCGAATCGAACACGAACTGGATGCCTACAGCAACTGGCGGCACGGCGTTCAACAGCGCATCAGGGACTATCAGGGTTGGCTCAACCAGCAGAACGTGGCCAATGATGATGTCGATCAGCGCCTCGGGCAGCTCGTTTCCAATCTGTCCGATGACCGGCTCTACGTGGCTTTCGTCGCGGAGTTTTCCCGCGGAAAATCAGAACTGATCAACGCTATTTTCTTCGGTGACATGGAACAGCGGGTAATGCCATCCGGTGCCGGTAGAACCACCATGTGTCCCACCGAATTGCTTTACCGCGATGACTGGGAACCTTGTCTCAAGCTCCTGCCCATCGAAACACGCAGCCAGGAAACCACGGTACACGAATACAAGCAGTACCCGGAAGAATGGGACAACCTGCCTCTGGATCCCGGTAATACCCAGTCAATCGCAGAGCTGCTAAGACAATTGACCGAGGTCAAACTGGTTAGCCGGCAGGAGGCAGAGGACCTCGGCTTGCCCGTCACCGAAGACACGGCCCACGAGGACGGGATGCAGATCACCGAATCTGGAGAGGTGGAGATACCAAAATGGCGGCACGCCATTGTGAATTATCCTCATCCTCTACTCGAACAGGGACTGGTCATTCTGGACACTCCCGGGCTGAACGCCCTGGGTTCCGAACCGGAACTCACGCTCAGTCTGCTGGCCAACGCCCACGCCGTCGTTTTCATACTGTCGGCGGACGCGGGCGTCACCAAATCCGACATGGCGTTGTGGCGGGATCATATCAATATCAATGGCAACAACAAAGGGCAGCTCGTCGTTCTCAACAAGATCGACGTATTGTGGGATGAGCTCAAGGATGGTTTTGAAGTGGAAAACGAGCTCGACAGACAGATTCAGAGCACGGCACATACGCTCGGTGTCGACCCATCCCGGATATACCCCCTGTCAGCCCAGAAAGCGCTGCTGGGAAAAATCAGGAGGGATGAAAAGACCACCATCAGCAGCCGCATCGGCGAATTCGAAGATGCCTTGGCCAATGTTCTAATCCCAGCCAGGCGTGAGATAGTGAGCGGAAATGTCCGCGGGGAGCTCAAAGACATAGTAGACACCGTATCGGCGATCAACAAACAGCGCCTGGACGACGTAACCGAACATATCTCGGATTTACAACAGCTCAGCCACAAAAACATAGAAGTGGTCGAAGACATGATGCACAAGGTCAGGAGCGACAAGAATCATCTGGAGCGCAACCTGCAGCGTTTTCAGGTTACACGCTCGATTTTCGCCAGGCAGACCGCGAAACTCTACGAGTCTCTCAGTCTGCAAAAGCTGGAGCTACTTATTGCCGAAACCAAGAAGGACATGTCCATCAGCCTGACAACAGGCGGATTGAGGACGTCGATGGTCCGGTTTTTCTCGAATGTCACTGGAACCCTGGACGAAGCCGCTGCACAAGGTACGGAAATCCAGGAACTGATGGAGGGTGTCTATCGCAAATTCCAGCAGGAGCACAGTCTGGCCAATATCAGACCGAGGCGTTTCTCGGTCAACAAATACCAGAGGGAGATCAAGCGCCTGATCGAGCGCCACGACCATTTCATCAGAGGATTGTCAATGGTTATGACAGAACAAATGGTGTTGACGCGGCGCTTCTACGATTCCGTTGTCGCCAAGATCAAACATACGTTTGAACGGGCCAACCGCGACGCTGACGACTGGCTGCGGACGATGATGTCTCCGATGCAGTCACAGGTCAGGGAGCACCAGGTTCAGCTGCGGCGTCGACTCGAAAGCATCAAGCGAATCCATACGGCCAGTGACACACTGGAGGATAGGCTGGCCGAACTGGAGCACGTACGTGACGGTATAAGCACTCAATACAACCAGATACAGTCGTTGAGCAAGGCAATCGATGTGGTGGTGGACGTACATAGTCTCGAACAGATGGGCCGGACTGCCTGAGCTACCAGACCCTAGCTTGCCCCTCTCCGCGACGATCGCTCGCAGCTGATAATTCGCCGCTACGCAAATTCCACAACACCGCATGCATGTCTCCGTAGGTTCGCGTTCGCGCCTTGAGGGTATGTCCTTTGGCCCGCAAATCCTGCATCAAACCCTGGTCCAGACCGCGAGGCTCGTATGTGATCTCATCTGGCAGGTACTGATGATGGTACCGCGGCAGATCGACCACGTTTTCGATGCTGCGTTCGCCTCCGTCGAGCAATTCGAGCAACGCCAGGAGCACCATGGTAATAATGCGGCTGCCTCCCGGCGTCCCTACGACCGCCACGAAATCATCGCCCTCAACAAATGTCGGCGACATACTCGATAGCGGGCGTTTGCCGGGTTCGATCGAATTCGCCACGCCGCCTACCAGGCCGTAAGCATTGGCAACTCCGGGTTTGCTCACGAAATCATCCATTTCATTGTTCAGAGTGATGCCGGTACCCCTCGAAACAAAACCGCTGCCGAAGGGATAGTTGATGCTAAGCGTTGCCGCGACCCGGTTGCCTTCGTTGTCGATTATGGAAAAGTGGCTTGTATCTTGCCCGGCTGCCCGGCCCAATACTGACTCGGCCAGCTGAACGCTGGGCGTTGCAACATTTGAAATATCGGCAGCGAGTTGGCGGGCGTACTCCAGGCTTGTCAATGTTTCCAGATCGATATCCACGAAATCGGCATCACCCAGATACAGCGCGCGGTCACGATAAGCGCGGCGCATTGCTTCGACGATAGTATGCACCCGCTGCACCCGGTCAGCAGCCGAAGGAAGTCGCAGACTCAACATGTTTAATATTTGAGCCAGCACGATTCCACCCGACGAAGGCAGAGTAGCCGACACTATTCTTGCATCACTATAGTGCATGACGACGGGACTTCGCTCCACTACCCTGTATTCGGACAAATCTCTCTGCGACCAGATACCCCCGGCGGATAATATCTCGCTGACGAGCGTACTTGCGACCCAGCCTTCGTAGAATCCATCGTGTCCGCGTGCCGCGATTTCCCTCAATGTCGCGGCCAGCTGTGGCTGTCGTATCACGGAGCCCGCGGCAGGAACCTGACCGCCGGACAGGAAGATCTCCCGTGCCGGTTTGTTCAACACCGACTGCCGCCACTCGACTAGCTGGCGGAATCTTTCGCCGATGTGGAAGCCTTTATCAGCAAGTTCGATAGCCGGCTCGAGCGACACGGCAAGCGGAAGGCGGCCGTAATTTTCCGCAATATGTGCAACAGCGGCGGGCTCGCCCGGTATCGCCGCCGCCAACGGCCCATTCAGGGACGCATCAGGAATCAGCTCGCCGTCGTCATCCAGATACATACCCTTGCGGGCCCGCAGCGGCGCGCGTTCGCGACCGTCCACCATGGTCTGATAACCGTCCCGGGCGCGATGGATCAACCATAACCCGCCGCCGCCCATCCCAGAGCCCATGGGCTCAACCACGGCAAGGGCCGCGGTAACCGCTACCGCAGCATCGAATGCATTGCCACCCTGTTGAGCAACCCGGAACGCTGCCTCGGTCGCCGATGGATGTGCCGTAGCCACCGCCCAAGCCGGCGGCCGTAATTCATCCGTATTTGCCGCATTCGATGCAACAAGAGAGATGCAGAGAAAGAGAAACAGATGCGCGGCGCGGTCAATCCGCATTGGAACCGGCCATCAGGCTGTGATATTTGAGGTACAATTCATCGTGGTTCTCCCTGTGGTCCGGGTTCACAACGATGCATTCGACCGGACAAACAACCTGACACTGGGGTTCGTCGAAATGCCCCACGCATTGCGTGCACAATCGCCAATCGATTTCATAGATTTCTTCACCCTGATAGATCGCGTCATTGGGACACTCGGGTTCGCACACGTCACAGTTGATGCATTCATCGTTGATCAGAAGTGCCATACCCGCGGGCAGCCAAACTAGCTTTTTGAACGCTTCTGTTCCAGCTTATCCGACAGAATTCGATTAATCCTTGGGTCGAGAAAACTGGAAACATCTCCTCCAAAAGTAGCTATTTCCTTGACCAGGGATGCGGCGGTAAACGTGTGGTTCTCGGAGGGAGTCAAAAACACTGTTTCGATTTCCGCATTGAGTCGGCGATTTGCCGAGGCCAGCTGGAACTCGAATTCGAAATCGGAAACGGCGCGCAGACCGCGCAATACGACATGGGCATTTTGCTCTTCCACGAAGTTGATCAGCAGCCCGTCGAATCCGACAACCTCGACATTATTCATCCCCTCACATATCTGCTTGACCATGGCGATACGCTCATCCACGGTAAACAGCGGATTCTTGTCAGGGTTGGCCGCGATGGCCACGACGATACCGTCGAATATTCTCGTAGCCCGCACGATCAGATCGGTATGGCCATTGGTTATCGGGTCGAACGTGCCAGGATATATCGCCTTAGACATGAATACTCCAATTCATCGTGCGCGCAGCGTACTGACAAAATCATTGGACTGTCAACTGCCCGGTACCTGGAACAGCATGTATGTGACATTGCCGGTGTGCTTGCGTTTCAACTCAAGCCAGCCGGGCGGGCAAATGAATCCATTCTTCCCGGCCTTCTCGACATAGATCAGGGCATCAGGCGACAGCCACCTGAACTCCTGAAGCTTCGCGCATATCGACTGCTGGATCCCGAGATCGAACGGCGGGTCCACGAATACGATATCGAATACGTCTTCATGGGGTCTATCGAGAAAATTTTCCGCCCTGTCGAGCCGCACCTCAAGACCGCAGGCTTCCAGCCTGTTGCATACGCTAGACATGGCCTCAACTGAACGGAGCTGACAATCCACGGCCAGCGCATGAGACGCACCCCTGGACAGCGCCTCTAGCGATAGAACACCGCTTCCCGCAAAAAGGTCCAGGCATTTCGCACCCGTGATGCGGGGTTGCAGCCAATTGAAGAGCGTTTCCCGAATCCGGTCCGATGTCGGACGCAACCCCGCGGCGGAGGGCGCTATAATCTTCGTGCCCTTCCACCGCCCTCCGATAACGCGGACGCCGCTTTTATACTTACCGGGCAATTTGCGGCAGCGGCATATCCGGGAAGAGAGGAATATCAGCCACTTCCGACCCGCACGCGTAAAAATTTGCCCGGTAAAACCCGTCTTTGGAATGCCCCTTTGACCTGTTCTACACTGACGTCTTTGATGCGCTCGGGAAAAGTCGCCAGATGGTCGAGCGGAAGACCGTAAAATGCAATGCTAAGTACATTGTCGGCGATCTTGCCGTTGCTGCTGACACGCAGTGGAAATCCGCCGATGATATTGCTTTTGGCCGCTTCCAGCTCATCCTGGTCCGGACCCCGCTCGACGAATTGGCGTACTGTTTCCATGGACAGCCCTTCCGCCAGTTCCGCCTGGTCGCTGCGCGTTTGCAGATTGACGATAAACGGGCCGGGCTCTTTCATCGGGCTAAAAGTGCTGTAAACGCTGTATGCCAGACCCCTTTCTTCTCTTATGTCCGTGGCTAACCTGGAGATCAGACCGTTGCCTCCAAGTATGTGGTTACCCACATACAGCGGGAAATAATCAGGGTCGTTGCGCGCGATACCGGCCTGACCCATCAGCAGGTGGGTCTGGCTGGATGGGAAGCTGACATTCAATACAACGGACTCGTTCAAGCCCCGGACCTCGGGGATGGGAGCCGGATTCGCTCCCCGCGGCAGTCCGTCAACGATTTGCCCGGCCCGGATTCGCGCCTGTTCGGGGCCCAGATCACCGACGATCACGAGCACCGCATTTGCTCCTACGTAAAACTCTTCGTGGAAATCAACCAGGTCCTGTCTGCTTATCTGCGAGACTGTCTGCTCCTCTCCAAGGGGAGAATGGCTGTAGGGGTGGTCTTCGTACAATCTGTTGTAAAAAACCCGTGATGCGACACTCCCGGGAGATTGATCTCTCCTCTTCAGCCCGATCAAAACCCGTTGCCTCACGCGTTCCATAGCATCTTCCGGGAACGAGGGTCGGCTGATAACATCGCCAAACACGTCGATTGCACCGTCCAGAATTGCTTCCTCGCTGAGACTGCGCAGCTCGAATACCGCGATGTCACGCCCGCTGCCGGAAGAGTATTCCGCCCCAACGGAATCAAAACTGGTCGAAATCATATCGCCGTCCATGCTCGACGTACCCTCCTCGACCATACCCTTTACGATATTCGACAAGCCTTTCAGGTAGGCTGGGTCTCTTGCACTGCCTGCGTCAAATCCGACCACGAATTGCACCATGGGAATTTGATGCGTTTCGACGAAATATACCCTGGCACCGTTGTCCGTGATCCAGTGTTGAATTTGTGAGAATGCACGCGCTTCCGCGCCGATGGTAGCAAGCAATAAGAATAACAGGCCGCTAACCCGCATTTGCACCATGATCTATCCCTCTGCGTCCGTTTCGGGGGTCAGTACCGCCACCGTTGAATTGCTCTCCCTCAGATACCGCTTCACGACTTCGCGTACCTGCTCAGCCGTTACGGCACGCAGGCGGTCATGAATATCTTCGCCCAGCTGCCACGCCAACCCGTTGGTCTCGAGAAGCCCCAGACGCATGCCCTGATAGAAACTGGAATCCTGCTGGTAGACCTTGCCGGCGACGATTTGTGCTTTGACCCTTTCCAGCTCCTCATCAGATACAGTTTCTTCACTCATTATCCAGATCTGCTCTTTAATTGCGGACTCCACCGCAGCGACCGTTTCACCTTGCGATGGATTCGCGCTGAACAAAAATATCGTGGCTTTACGTGCCAGCGGGTCGTAGCTGACGCCAGTGGAAGAAGCGATTCCCTGCTTGCGCACGAGTTCGGAATGTAGCCGGGCGCTTTTACCACCGTCCAGCAGATACGCAGCCACCTCGAGTGCGTAGGGCGTCCAGTCCTCCATGTCTTTGGTCGTTGCGATCACCGGAACGTGATACCCGAGCAGGAGATACGGAACCTTGGCCGGAGCCCTGACCTCGATCCGGCGGCTTGCAGACTGGGGCCGTTCGCCACGATCCACGATGCCAGGTATGTCACGCGCTGGTATCCCGCCAAAGTATTTCTCGGCCAATTCAAATACCTCAACGGGTTCGACGTCGCCCACAACGACCAGTGTTGCATTGTTCGGTGCGTAGTAGCTGGAATACCAGCTTTTCAGGTCTTCCACCCGCATCGCCTCGAGATCCGAGGGCCAGCCCACTATCGGATTGCGGTAACTGGATTCCGTGTATGCCGCGGCCATGAACCGTTCATAGGTTACTGCCTCAGGACTGTCATCCGTGCGCGAGCGCCGTTCTTCCTTTACGACCTCGACTTCTTTTTCAAACTCCGCCTTATCGAAAACCAAATCATGCATTCGCCCGGATTCGAGCCTGAATGCGGTCTCCAGGTGCGACTTTTCGAGGGTCTGGAAATAAGCCGTATAGTCGCGACCGGTAAAAGCATTCTCCTGTCCACCGAGCGCCGAAATGATTCGTGAAAACTCGTTGGGCGCCGTGGTGCTCGTGCCCTTGAACATCATGTGCTCCAGAACGTGGGATACCCCGGTCTTGCCATCCGGCTCGTAGCTGCCGCCGACCTTGTACCAGATTTGAGATACCACGACGGGCGCGCGGGTATCGGGCTTGACCAGCACCTTCAGCCCATTGTTGAGCACTTTCTCGTAGGCATCAGGCGCTGCCGGCTTTCGTGCGCTTTCAGTGGCACACGCCGCAACCACGCTGAACAGACAAAGTAGGACCAAACTTTTTTTCATTTCACGATGTTCTCAATTAGTAGCGGAATTGCTTCACCGGTCCCGATTCAAGACCAGGATGAATCGGGCAAGTTCAAAAGAACATGGTAGGATACAGAAAATCGACATACCGTAACATCATTACGCGGTCGAGCCCCGATCAATCAGGCCGTGCCCTTGAGCCCTGTGGCGCAACCTGGCAAACCGTTGATTGCGAACGACGCTGGAGCCTCATTTTTAATGGAAATACGCGGAATTGATCGGAGCCTAGCCTAAATCAGAAGTGAAACAGAATGGGCGCCAGTAAACTCCACAAGCGATTGAGCAAATCGAGGCTCTCGCTCTCCCGTGGTTTGTCCCAGCTTTTTGGTGCGACGAAGCTCGAAGACAGCGATTTCGATGATCTGGAAGATATCCTCATTAGTGCAGATGTCGGCGTTGCCGTGAGCGAACGCATTGTCGAGAGGCTGAGGGTATCCGCCAAATCACACAGAGTATCGGACGTAGCGGCTCTGAACGAACTGATTCGCGAGGCCATGGTATCGACGCTCGAGCAAACTGGCGCGCCGCCAGAATTGACCTGCAGACCTTACGTGCTGCTGGTGGTTGGGGTGAATGGTGTAGGAAAAACGACTTCGGTCGCAAAGATAGCCAACCGCTTCAAACAGGAGGGAAAATCGGTCATGCTCGCCGCAGCCGATACGTTCCGCGCCGCCGCGGTGGAGCAGCTGCAGACCTGGGCCTGCAGACTCGATATCCCGATCGTCGCACAGCACCAGGGCGCAGACGCGGCGGCGGTGGCTCACGACGCACTCAGTTCGGCACTGTCAAAGAACGTGGACATCCTTGTCATCGACACCGCCGGTCGTCAGCATACGCATAGTGACCTCATGGAACAGCTCAGGAAAATAAAGCGCGTTTTGAACAAAGTGTACGAGGGCGCACCCCATGAAATCATGCAGGTACTGGATGCCACAACCGGCCAGAATGCGTTGTCGCAACTGCGGCATTTCAACGACGCCGTTTCCGTCGACACTCTGTGCCTCACCAAACTCGACGGAACCGCCAAAGGAGGTATAGTCCTTGCAATATCACACGAGTTCCAACTTCCGATCCGCTACGTCGGTACCGGGGAGGGGTTCGACGATCTGCAGCCCTTCGAAGCCCGGTCCTTTGTCGACGCACTGGTTCAGGAACAATGAGCCTGATCTGAACTCGGCTCTGGGCGGCAGTCATGATCCAGTTTGCGCAGGTTTCGAAGCGTTATGAGAGCGGCCACGAGGCCCTGAGAAACGTCAGTTTTTTCCTGGAGAAGCAGGAGATGGCATTTCTAATCGGGCGATCTGGAGCGGGAAAGAGCACTCTGCTCAAATTGATCATTCGCGTCGAAAATGTGACCCACGGGCAGCTCTTCGTGAATGAACGCAACATTACCCGGATGAAGGATCGGCACATTCCGCGGTTGCGTCGCGAAATCGGTGTCGTATTCCAGAACCACAGACTGCTGCACGACCGAACGGTATTCGACAATGTGGCCCTGCCTCTCGTGGTGTCGGGGGTGGGGCACCGGGAGATCGGCCGTCGTGTCCGTGCCGCACTGGACAAGGTAGATCTGCTCAGCAAGGAGCGGCTCTACCCAATCATGTTGTCCGGGGGAGAGCAGCAACGCGTCGGTATTGCCCGGGCCGTGGTCAATCGCCCGCCGGTCCTGCTGGCGGATGAACCTACCGGAAACCTGGACCCGTTGCTATCCGACGAGATCATGGACATTTTTCACCAGTTCAACCAATTCGGAGTCACCGTGCTCGTTGCAACTCACGAGTATCGGCACATAGACCGACTCAGGAAGAGGGTGCTGGAGCTCGACAACGGACGGCTTGTCAGGGGTGCAAGCGAGGAGCACGGTTGACAGAGTACCTGCTGAGGCATGTCCAGGTGCTGCTGGCCAGTTTTGGCCAATTGGCGCGTGCGCCCGGCTCTACCCTTATGACGGTCTGCGTCATCGGTATCACCCTGGCCTTGCCGGCCATGCTTTATCTCCTCGTCGATAACACCAAAAGCGTCATTAGAAACTGGCAGGGACGCCCCCAGGTTTCCGTTTTTCTGAAACAACATGTAGCGGAACAGGATGTGCTATCCCTGCAGCAGGAGCTGGCTCGAAGACCCGAGACAGAAAGCATAGAACTGATAACGTCGGACGAGGCCCTGGAGGAATTCAAAACCCGTTCGGGATTCGGGCAGGCACTGGACATACTGTCGGAGAATCCGCTGCCTGCCTCGATCGTCGTACATATCAGCGACGACGCGGGCGATGCGGCGGTTATCGAAGCCCTGGTAAGAGACATCGAGACCCGCCCGGAAGTGGACCTGGCTCAATGGGACCTGGCTTGGGTCAAGAGACTCCATGTTATTCTGAAGCTCGTTCAAAGGGCCGTGATCGTGCTGGCGGCCCTCCTGGGATTGGCCGTGATCATCATCGTGAGCAACACCAGCCGCCTCGCCATCCTGAATCGCAGAGATGAAATCGAGACAATGAAACTCATTGGCGCTACCGATGGTTTCATCCGGCGCCCGTTTCTCTATGGGGGCGTGATTCAGGGCGTACTGGGCGCGGTGTGCGCGATTATTATCGTGTCAGTATGCTTAAGCCTCCTGGACGGTCCGATCGCTGAATTGCTGGCGCTCTATCACGGCGGATTTGCAATGTCGGGGATAAACCCGAGAACGATTTCAATGCTGCTGGTGGCCGGCGGCGTCCTGGGCTGGCTGGCGGCGCGAACCGCCGTCGGACGCCACCTGCGCCGTATCGAACCTCAGTAAATGATTTCGAACAGGCCCGCATATTGCCCCTCCGCGGGGTAGCCCTGATTCATTTCGAGGTTGATCCCATTGATTTCTATGCAACTTTTTCTGTTATTAGCACTCCAACTTACTGAGTGCTAAAATACCGTTAAATCGATTACAGGAGTTCAATATGTCTCAAACCTTACCTATTCCGATCGACATCCCGAATGGTCAGGGCCTCGCGTCCTACATTCAAGCGGTGAACACGGCGCCCGTCCTGACTGCAGATCAGGAACGTGAGCTCGCTATCCGCTATGGCCAGGATAACGACCTGGATGCCGCGCGGGAACTGGTATTATCACAATTGCGCCACGTCGTCCGTGTTGCAAGAGGTTTTTCCGGCTATGGGCTGCCTCTGGCCGACCTTATACAGGAAGGCAATATTGGGCTGATGAAAGCCGTTAAAAACTTCGATCCGGAGCGGGGTGTCCGCCTGGTCTCCTTTGCGGTGCACTGGATCAAGGCTGAGATCTACGACTACGTTCTCCGCAACTGGCGAATCGTAAAAATGGCAACGACCAAGGCGCAGAGGAAACTTTTCTTCAATCTGCGCAAATCAAAGACCCGTCTTGGCTGGCTTCGCGAGAATGAAATTGAGCGGATTGCTGAAAACCTTGATGTGCCGCGTGATACCGTGCGGGAAATGGAAGCGCGAATGTCCGGGCTGGACCTGTCGTTCGACGGCGATGACTCCGATGAGGAATACACCGCGCCGGCTAGCTATTTACCGGATCTTCAGTACAATCCCGAACGCCTGATCGCGAAAGCGGATGAAGAGGAAATGATGAACTTGCGGTTGCATCAGGCGATCACCGTACTCGACGAGCGGAGTCAAGATATCGTCCGCCGGCGCTGGTTGGAAGAAGATAAACCTACGTTGCACGAGCTGGCTGCGGAGTATAAAGTTTCCGCCGAGAGAATTCGCCAGATCGAGAAACGTGCCATGGAAAAAATGAAAGACCAGTTGAGCACGGTTTGAAGAATATTAGCCCGCATTTCTCGCCAGGATCCCGAGCGAAGGCGCAGGACAAGTGCAGATGAACACCGGGCTGAAAAATGCTCCTGGAGAGCATTTTCGCGTAAGCCCCGAAGGGGTGAGGCGCTTAGGACGCGTCGAACCAGCGAGATGCATAGCCGTAGCAACGGATCGAATGAAGCCCAAGTTCACCGGGGCCTGGACCAGCCAGCGCCGGGATCCTGGTGAGTCAGGCGAATAAATCCAACTCGCGGGCTAATCAGCTTGCCTCGGTGACGGCGGACCGTAAATCTCTGTGTTGAAGTAAGTGTAGTCGCCTGCCTCCTCGATCCTGAGCAGGATTTCACCTTTCACCATAGCTAAGACCTTAAAGAATCCCGCCTCGATACGGGGTTCGAACAGTTCATCCATGACCGAGATATGGTCGATCTTGCGTAGCTGGAAAGGTCTCCAGAAAGGTCCCTGCCGCTTGGACGAGTGGTATCCCCGGACCTGATAAGCGAGCAGGTTCAACGATTTATCCTCGGACAGATATATCAAATGCGGTTCCAGAACTCGGGGAGCCACGCGCCTGTCGTAGTGCACCTTCAGGCGCCGTCGGCTCCGCATAGCGGCCGCCACGATGGTTTGTACGTTTGGAATCAATTGCCCGCGGTCTCTCAGCCCGGCGTTCGGAGTAGCCTTTGCGGCCATTAATATACTCCAAATCCGCTATCACGGCACAGTGCGGGAACACGGAGTAAGGTTGGCCGGATTACTGCAACAGTCCCGTGTTCTGCAGAGTGATAGTCTGGTTTTTATCTTCCTTTTTCCGCAATACCAGGAGGTATCCGAGGCCGTTGCTGGAGTAGCGTTCGATCTCGAAAGCGTTCAGTGGCGACGCGGCGAAATCCAACACATCCGCCAATGTGGAACGGCTTGTTGGGTAGCGATTGTTTTGCCGGTAGTAGTTATTCAGGTTCGTCCTAGCTTCGCGCAATACGTGTTTTTCATCGACTTTGGAATTGGGCTGTGCTTTGCTATCCACGGCAGCGGCTTGCAGGCCATTGAGTATCCGGTTGATCTCCTGGAGTCGCAACGGTTGATCTTCGAACGCCTGCTGAAGCGCAAAAAGTTCCTGCTCCACCGCCCGCACCTTGCCGTCCCACAACAATCGCTGGATGCGGATCAACGGCATGTAATACTCCAGTTCATCCTTCGCTTCATGATGTATATTGCTTTCTGCCGGCGAATTTTCCATTACCACGCGAAACATATGCTCGGCTTTGCGCAGGTCCCCCTGACCCTTGAACGATCTTGCTATCTCCATGGCGCTGTGGGCCTTTTGCATATTCGTACCATCTGCAGCAACTTGCAGCATGACGAAAACCCCGAAAATGGCGGCGGCTAATCGAATCGATATTCCGAGTTCATTTCTCATTGCGGAAAAGCCACCAGATGCGTGGCCTGTAATCGCACCTTTACCGCGTCGCCCAGTTCGAAATTCGCATCACTGGGAAACAAGGACAGTACCTGGCTGCCGTTGCTCGTGCGCAGCGTATACAGAACGTCTGCTCCCTTGAAAACCTTGCGTATCACAGTGGCGACAATGCCGTCTGAATCTGCTGGTACGACATCATCCGGTCGGATCAACACATCCATGACGTCACCACGAGCGCCCACGCCCGTAGATTTACCTGTGATTCTGCCAATCCCCGTTTCTACGATTCCGGTTTCAACGATCTCTCCCGGAAGGAACACACCGTCTCCAATGAAATCCGCGACGAACCGGGTCGCCGGTTCATGATACAGATTATAAGGCGTGTCCCACTGCAGTATCCGGCCTTCTTGCATTACTCCGACGTAGTCGCAAAGGGAAAAAGCATCATTCTGGTCGTGAGTCACCAGCACGCATGTCGTTCCCTGCTCCTTGAAGATATCCCGGACCTCGTGACCCAGCCGTTCCCGGGTTTCGACGTCGAGATTGGAAAACGGCTCATCCATCAGGATAAGGTCGGGCTTTGGTGCGAGGGCCCGCGCCAGCGCCACTCTTTGCTGCTGCCCCCCAGACAACTCGTGTGGATAACGCTTGTCCATCTCCAGCAGGCCAACCCGCTTCAGCAGGCGCCGGACTTGTTGCTTTCTCTGGTCGGAGCCGAGAGTTTTGAGCCCAAATCCAACGTTGTCCTGAACCGTCAGGTGCGGGAACAGAGCGCTGTCTTGAAAAACCATGCCAACCTTTCGCTGTTCGGGTGCGACACCGAATCCCGGCCTCGACACGGTGCGGCCCCGGATGCGTATTTCACCCTGGGAGAGGGGGTGGAAACCGGCGATGGCTCTCAACACGGTGGTCTTGCCGCAGCCGCTCGGGCCAAGTAGACAAGCCAGGGATCCCTGGCTTACATCAAACGATAAGTCCTTTACGGTGGCATGCGCATTATGCTTACAGACTATCGATTTGATATCCAGAAGTTTCATCGTGACGAATTTTCAGAGCCCGGCTTGTTCGTTGAGGATGTACCCCATGGTCAGACGGCAGGCAGATGCGATTTCAACTATACACCCGGATGGCTGCCACGAGCCTGTCCACCAGCAAATTCGCTTCTTCATCGTCCAGGACAAGAGGGGGCAGCAAACGCACAACGTTCCCCGCCGTTACGTTAATCAGCAATCTTTGATTCAGGCACAATGAAACAAGATCCGGGCACGGTTTATCGAACTCAAGCGCTATCATCAGGCCCATACCCCTGATAGAACGAATTCTTTGATCAGAAGCCAAACGATTACTTAGATCCCTCAGTATCCGCGTTCCCAATTCGCCTGCCCGATTGACCAGATCGTTGCGTTCGATTTCACCGACGACGGTAAGCGCGGCACGGCATGCAAATGGACTTCCTCCGAAAGTCGTACCATGGCTGCCAGCCGTAAGCAATCCGCTCACGGTGCCCGCTCCCAGACATGCCCCTACTGGCACGCCATTACCAAGGGCTTTCGCCACGGTGACCACATCCGGTTGAATGCCTTGGTGCTGAAACGCAAACCATTTTCCCGTCCTGCCCATGCCGGTCTGTATTTCATCGACCATCAAAAGCCAACCGCGCCGGTCACAGTGATCTCTCAACCCGGCAAGATAATTCTTGTCCGGAATGTTGACGCCTCCTTCACCCTGGATTGGCTCGACCAGCACCGCCACGATATCCGGATCACTTTCCGCTACCTGAGAAACCGCATCCAGATCGTTGTAAGGCACCCTCTTGAAGCCGGTTACCAGGGGCTCGAATCCCGCATGGGCTTTGCGATTACCGGTTGCCGTGAGCGTCGCCATGGTACGGCCGTGGAAACTGCCCTCCGTGACCATAATGCTCGGTACCCTGACTTTCTTGCCATGGCCGTAGCGCCGCGCAATCTTTATCGCGGCTTCATTGGCCTCGGCACCCGAATTGCAGAAAAAAGCGCTGGACATTCCGCTCAAACCACACAGCTTGCGGCCCAATTCCTCTTGCAGCGGGATGCGATAGAGATTCGAAGTGTGGATCAGGTTCCGTGCCTGATCGCCGAGCGCATCCGCCAACACATCGTTGCCATGGCCCAGAGCTACCACCGCAATGCCGCTAAGGGCGTCCAGATATTCGTTACCCTTCTCATCCCATAGCCAGGCGCCTTTGCCACGAACAAAAGCCAGCGGCAGCCTCTGGTACGTCTGCATCAGGTTAGTGCCGACTTCATTCATAGAGGAAAAAAAGATAGCGCCGGATAGGCGTCGTGCGATCCGCCGGTCTAAAAGAGTCCACCGCCGTGTGCCGGTGAACCGGTGATCATGAAAAACAGCATTGGGATCGAAAGCATCGTGTTCGTGCGCGATGCCAGCAGGGCGACACGCGCACCCTTTACTTTTTCTTCATCGCTGGCCTCGACCAGGCCCAGCACTTTCTTCTGATTTGGCCAGATCAATGCCCATACGTTGAACAGCATTATGGTACCCAGCCAGGCACCCACCCCGATGGGTGCGGCGGAGCCCTGCAGCATGAATGCCCGCGCCACGCCGTTCATCTCACCAGTGCCGTGACCGAGCAGCAGATACGCCGCACCTGTCAACCAGGTTGCCACCGCAGCCCACCGGAACCACAACAGCGCGCGGGGAGCGATGTGTTTGGTGATCCCAGCGGCAGTCCCGTCCGCGTTTGCGCCGGCAAGTCCCGGAACCTGGACAAAATTGAAATAGTAAAGCAATCCGATCCAGGTAATCCCGGCCAGCACATGGAGCCATCTCTCTATAGCCAGAAATAAAGGGTCCATCACGATCCTCCCGCAAGCACTAAACCAGAAAGCCTTTTACGAATACGTAGAGCACCAGTGTCAGCACCACGCCAGAGGTGATCGTGCCGGTAATCGAATCCAGTGGATTTTTCATGTTTGCTCCGCAGCGGCTTTTATAATTGGTCGTTAGACTATGCCAACCTGCAAACGAATTTCAAGCAGTACTTGAGTCTTGTTTGCAAACAGATGAAGATAGCGGGTTTTTCCCACCACGGACGCAATCATGATAAAGAAGGTAGTATTGGCCTATTCCGGAGGACTCGATACGTCGGTGATCCTGAAGTGGCTTAAGGAACAGTACAACTGCGAGATCGTCACGTTTACCGCCGACATCGGTCAAGGCGAGGAACTGGAACCAGCCCGGTTGAAGGCACAGCAACTTGGCATAAGTGAAATTTACATCGAAGACCTGCGGGAGGAATTCGCCCGGGATTTCATCTTTCCAATGTTCCGCGCCAACACCGTGTACGAGGGAGAATACCTGTTGGGGACCTCGATCGCACGTCCCCTGATTGCAAAGCGTCTGGTGGAAATCGCCGCGACCACCGGTGCAGATGCCATATCACACGGCGCTACGGGCAAAGGCAACGATCAGGTGCGATTCGAACTCGGTGCTTATGCTCTGAATCCGGAAATCAAGATCATAGCCCCCTGGAGGGAGTGGGACCTCAACTCTCGAGAAAAGCTCGTTGCCTATGCCGATCAACATGGCATTCCGGTTGAGAAAAAAGCCGATGGCAGTTCCTCGTATTCAACGGATGCCAATGCACTGCATATATCTTATGAAGGTGGCAGCCTTGAAGATCCCTGGCATGAACCGGACGATGAGATGTGGAAGCTCACCGTCTCTCCCCAGGATGCGCCGGACCAGGGCGAATCAGTCGAACTCGAATTCCGACAGGGCGATGTCGTGGCGGTCTGTGGCGAACCACTGTCGCCGGCGGGGGTCATGGAGACACTGAACGCACTTGGTGGCCGTCACGGAATAGGACGTGCCGATATCGTCGAAAACCGCTACGTCGGCATGAAGAACCGCGGCTGTTATGAGACACCGGGCGGGACGATCCTGTTGAAAGCCCACCGTGCGCTGGAGTCGATAACGCTTGACCGGGAGGTCGGACACCTCAAGGATGAACTCATGCCGCGATATGCGACGCTCATCTACAACGGTTACTGGTGGAGCCCCGAACGGGAAATGATGCAGACGATGATCGATGCTTCACAGAGGGTCGTCAACGGCTTCGTCCGATTGTCTTTATACAAGGGCAACGTGATTGTCACCGGGCGACGGTCGGACGCCGATTCCCTGTTCGATGAGAAAATCGTGACTTTCGAAGACGACGAGGGCGCATACAATCAGTCCGATGCGGAAGGCTTTATCAAGCTAAACGCCCTGCGTCTCCGGCTTGCCGGCAAGATGAGGAATGCGGGCGGCAAAATGCCTGTTTGATGGATACACGGGACCTTACCGTAATAGTTCCCGTGCTCGATGAATCGGCGCGCGTTGCGTCACTCTGCTCGCACCTAAATTCCCTGCCCTGCGCCGTTATCGTCGTCGACGGCGGAAGCACGGATAGGACCTATTCGGACCTGTGCGCCATGGCGGCAGCGAATGTCCGGGTGGTGCAAACAGAAACCGGCCGGGCCCGGCAAATGAACTTCGGCGCTTCGCTCGCGGAAACGACATGCCTGCTGTTCCTGCACGCGGATACGATGCTGCCGTCGGATGGAATCAACCTGGCCACGGACGCGCTTGCAAGAATGTCTTCGGAGTGGGGCCGATTCGACGTTACGTTCGATGATAACTCGCCAGCAATGAACACCGTTGCCCGGTTCATGAACCACCGTTCGATACTAACCGGGATATGCACCGGTGATCAGGCCATTTTCACCACCGCCCGCGTGTTCGAAGCCGCGGGCGGGTATCTGCAAATCCCGCTGATGGAAGATATCGAACTCTCGAAGCGGCTCAGAAGAACCGGCTGGCCAATCAGGATCCGGGCACCGGTCGTTACAGCCAGCCGCCGATGGAGAAAGAACGGGGTATTCCGGACCGTAGGCACCATGTGGTGGCTGCGTATCCTGTATTGGACCGGCGTTTCCCCTGGCGAACTGGCAGAGCGATACGGGCATGCCCGCTGACGGCCCCGCTCCCGCACTGATACTCCTCGCCAAGAGCCCGGTACCCGGGCAGGTCAAAACGAGGCTGATGCCCGAGCTTAGCGCACATGATGCAGCGGAGGTGGCTGCCGCGCTCATCAGGGCGTCTGTTCGACTCGCCGTCCACGCCTGGACCGGGCCTGTCTACCTACTCGGCTGGCCGGACTTGGAACATGACGTGTTCAATGATCTTGCTGAAAGCACCCGTATTCAGCTCGGCGTCCAGATCGAGGGAAGCCTTGGAGAAAAAATCAGCGGCGCCATTTGCAGCCATACGGCCAGAGGGATTCCCGCCGCCGTAATGGGATGTGATATTCCGCATTGCCCACCTTGTCAGCTTCAACTGGCTGGTGAATCGCTTAAAGCGGGACGCAACGTAATCGGACCCGGCACGGATGGAGGCTACTACCTGATCGGACTGCAGAATTGCCAGCCGGGCTTGTTTTCTGGAATAAGTTGGGGTGGTGTGGATGTGTTCCCCAAAACGATGGAGCTCGCAGCGGCGCTGGGCATTGAATTCACCGTACTCGACACGTTGCGGGACATCGACGACTATCGAGATCTCGTCGCCTTGGCGGATCAGATACCAATACTGAAACCATGGAGCATATAAAGTAGTATGTTCATCCCACAATACTCTCTATTATTGGAAAATAATATAGATTTTTAACACTTCTATTAAAAATTGATGCCAGCCTAAATTTATTCTTCTATATTTCCATATGTGGGTAATATGTTATATATATATCCTTACTTATTGGCTATGGTGGGAATAATATTTTCTTAACCCACACATTGCACCAGTATTCCGAGCGATGACGCAGGATAGGTTTGGCTGAGCGCCGGTCTGGTGCAATATGCGGGTTTATCAGCATTTCGCGCCCTGGTTCGCGCTCAGTCTAATCAGCAGTGGCGGTAAGAACAAAAAATCTGCGATCAACGCAAATACGATTACGATGGCGGTCAACAATCCCATACCGGAGTTGACCTGAAACGCAGATTGCGACAAAACGAGGAATCCCGCGATTAGGACAAGGGATGTGACCCACAACGCCATACCCACCGTCGAGAACGCATAGCGCACCGCATCCTGGGCATCCATGCCTTGCTCACGTCGGGCACGTTCATATTTCGTCAGAAAGTGCACGGTGTCGTCCACGATAATGCCAAGGCTCATTGCACTCACAACGGATATGGCCAACCCAATTTGCCCGACCACGATCCCCCACAGCCCGAAGGCCAGTGCCGCGGGCACCAGGTTGGGCACCATGCTTATCAGGCCCAGCTTCAAGGATCGCAGGGCGACTATCAGAATCAACGAAATCAGTACCAGCGCGGTCGTGGTCCCCACCAACATGCTCTTGATATTCCTTCCGGTGATGTGGGCGAACATGATGTTGGGACTCGATCCCTTCACATCTCCGGATCTGTTGAGACCATTGGCCCGAATCCATTCGCGCGCCCTCTCGACCATTTCCAAAGTATCTTTGGTGGACAGACTCTCCGTGGTGACTATGAACCGTGTTGCAGATTTGTCGATATTTATCTGGTCATTGAGGTCCAAACCGTACGGCAGCGACATTTCATAGAGAAGAAGATACTGGGCAGCTAGATCCCGCTGCTGCGGGACCCGATACCATTCATCGGCATCCTCATGCAGGTTTTTATTCAGTCGTTTGAGCGTATCGGTAATCGTGTTGACGTGTATCACACGAGGCTGCTGCCTGAACCACTGCGCAAATCGTTCGATTGTTGCCAGGAACTCGGGATTCGAGATGCCGCTGGATTCACCAGCGTACAGTGAATACTGAATGGTATAGATTCCGGTCAGGTTTTCGGTCGTGTAGTCCGTATCCAGACGAAACTGGATCGTTTCATCGAAATACTTTACGAATTCGTCATTCAACTCGTTTCGCGGGATGAACGCTATGAGCAATAGTATGCAAGGGCCAATGACCCACAGTAGCATCCGCCTCCTTCGGATGACCCAATTGGCGAAAATACTCATCGCCCTGTCGCCGTGGGTCGGCCGCTGCTTGATGTTTACCGGCATGATTGCCACGAAAGCGGGCATAAATAGTACAGACAGGACGAAGGCCAGCATCACCCCGAGGGCGACAAGATTTCCCATGTCTCTGAAAGGCGGGACATCGCCCAGGTTCATACTCAGAAACCCGATTGCCGTGGTTATGCTGGTCAGGAAAACCGGTTGCAGATTCAACCTCAGGCTTTCACCGAGCGCCGAATACTTATCGGCACCATTGCGCATTGCGTGGATAAAATTAACCAGAATGTGAACACAGTCGGCCACCGCAAGGGTCAATATAATTGTCGGCGCGATTGCCGACGCGCCGGTCAACTTGATACCTGCCCAGCCGGCCAAACCCATGGTGATCACCACCGTGAAGACGATCAACAGGACCGTGCCCACGGTGCCGACCAGCGAGCGAGTCAAAAATCCCAGGACCAGCACGACCACCGCGAACATGATCGGTATCAGGGTCCGTATGTCATGTTGAGACGCTTCCGGAAATGCGTTGTTCATCATCACAATACCGGTCATTCGCAGGTCGATATCGGGAAACCGTTCGATCAACGCGGATTTCAGGGAACGTGCGAAATCCACGATCTCCGGTACCTCCAGATCGGTTCGGACACCGGGAGGCTGGACCGTCACGTTTATCCCGGTGACATGGCCCCGGCCGGAAACCAGCCTGTTACGCAACAAGGGTTCCGATAACGCGATTTCACGTAGTGAATCAAGTTCCGAATCCGTAAGTGATTTCGCATTGGTGTACATATCCTGCACGATAAGATCATCCCTCTCTCCCCGCGTGTGCTGAAAGTTCGAGAGAGAATCGACGCGGATGGAATATGGAACCTGCCAGGCCTGTTCAGTCAACCACTCGACGGCTTCCAGCGTCGAGCGGGTGAATACATCGCCGCTTGCGGGCGAGAGCACGAATAATAAATTGTCGTATTTCGTGTATGTGTTCTGAATCGTTTCGAATGCCTGCAGCTGCGGGTTGTCATCGCTGAACCATATTCGATAATCGGTATCGAAATGCAAATAGCGGACGCCACTTCCCGCAACAATAGTAGCAACGAGGGTCAAACCGACGATCAGGTAACGCCAGCGTATCGCCCATCTTGCTACTCGCTCTCCCAACAATTACTCCTTGCTGCCAGCCTGCGTCCGTGCGCACGCAAACCGCGAACGAATGCTACCCATGATGGTTACGAAAATCCGATACTACTGCAACTGTGTTCCCCCGCCGGGTACACCATGCCCCATGTCGGCGCTGCGGATTGCGCTGATGCGTGTGGATCATACGCTAACTGCGCCAGAATGCACCGCTGAACAACACCAGCAGGGTAAATAGTTCCAGTCTCCCTAAAAGCATGCTGAAACACAGCACCCATTTTCCCGACATACTGATACCGGAGTAGTTTTGGGCAACCTCTCCCAGGCCGGGCCCAAGGTTGTTCAAACACGCCGCAACTGCTGAAAAGGCCGTTACCCAGTCCTCCCCGGTCGCGGACATGACCACGCCGAGCACCGCGAAACTGAGCATATACAGAGAGAAAAAGCCCCATACGGCGTTGCTAACGCTGTCAGAGACCGGTTTGCCGCCAAGCTTGAGCGGTAACATGGCGTTGGGATGAATGAGCCTAACGATTTCGCGACGCCACTGGCGGTAAAGCAATACGATACGGAGCACTTTTATGCCGCCCGCGGTAGACCCCGCACAGCCGCCTATAAAACTCAGCAAAACCAGGAATACCGGTAGAAAAGTAGGCCACCAGTGATAACCTCCGGTAGTAAATCCCGTAGTCGTCGCAATCGATACGGTCTGAAGCAGCCCCTGCCGGATCAACTCGCCCGGCTCCGCGAAAGTCTGATAGCCAGCGAGCACACCGATCACGAAGACGGCAGCCGCAAGCACACCGACGAGAAACACCATGACTTCGTTGTCCTGCACATAGGCCACCAGGCTTTTCGACTGCCACGCCAGGAAATGCAGCGCGAAGTTCACTCCGGCAATCAACATGAAAACAATGGCGACCAGGTCAACCGCCATGCTGTCGAAATAGCCCAGGCTCGCGTCGTGGGTCGAAAAACCACCTATCGCAACGGTGGAGAAGCTGTGCCCGACCGCGTCAAACCATGTCATACCGGCCAGCCGGTAGCTCACAGCGCAGACCACGGTCAAGCCAAGATAGATATACCAGAGCGCTTTCGCGGTCTCCGTAATCCTTGGAGTCAACTTGGTATCCTTCATCGGCCCGGGCGTTTCCGCCCGAAACAGCTGCATACCGCCCACACCAAGCATCGGCATTACCGCCACAGCCAGCACGATGATGCCCATCCCACCCAGCCACTGGAGCTGCTGACGGTAATACCTTACCGATTGGGGCAGGTGATCGATACCTTCCAGCACCGTGGCGCCCGTCGTGGTCAACCCGGACATCGACTCGAATACGGCATCGGTGAAAGAAAGCAGTGGCTTATGGACCAGGTATAGCGGGATCGCCCCGTAGAGTGCCAGCACGGTCCAGAACAACACGACCACCATGAAACCATCGCGGTAGCGCATATCCTTGCTCACGTGATTATTGAACAGCCACAACCCCGCCCCGGTGAGCAGCGTGACGAAGAAGGCGATGGCGAAGGGGCCCGTTGCACCGTCGTCGTATAAATACGAGAGCAGTATCGGTGGGATCAGCGAGGTGCTGAAAATAATCAGCAGCACTCCCACGATCTTCAAGACGACCTGGTATTGCATCTAGCTCGAATTTTTCACCAAGATCGCGGATGATGGTTCATGAAAGCGATGAACATCACAGATACATGACGTCGACCTGAAACAATCTTTCGACCTCCGGGATGTACTTCTTGTCCACGACGAAGAGAATGATGTGATCCTCGGATTCGATTACGGTGTCTTTATGGGCAATCAGCACTTCATCGTTCCTGAGGATGGCGCCGATACCAGTGCCCGCCGGCAGCGGCAGATCGCGGACGCCACGCCCCACGACTCGTGATGAATTTCGGTCACCGTGCGCGATAGCTTCTATTGCCTCCGCGCTGCCGTGTTTCAAAGAGTGCACCGCCACGATGTCTCCGCGGCGGATATGCGCCAGTATGCTACCCACGGTGGCCAGCCTGGGGGAGATCACGACATCCAATTCGCTGTGCTCGAACAGATCCACATAAACGGCGCGGTTGATCAGCGCCATCACCCGGTGTGCACCGAGTCGTTTGGCCAGCATTGCCGATAATATGTTTGCCTCGTCGTTGTTCGTTACCGCGCAAAACACGTCCATGCTGTCGATGTTTTCCTGGCGTAACAATTCCTCGTCCGCCGCGTCCCCAAGTAGAACCACCGTGTTGTTCAAACGGTCAGCCACGCTTTCGGCACTTGCCGGGTTACGCTCGATGAGCTTGACCGAGTAACCCTTTTTCTCGAGATTCGTGGCCAGACCAAATCCGATATTTCCACCGCCAGCCAGCATTACCCGGTTCACCAAGCGGTCCACTTTGCGCAATTCGCTCATCACGTCGTTGATGTTTTCACGCGCCGCCACGAAAAACACCTCATCCTCGAGTTTTATGATGGTGTCGGCTTCGGGTGAAATGACTTTCTCCGAGCGGTAGATCGCCGCAACACGGGCATCCACGTTTGGCACGTGGTCCCTCAGTTCCGAGAGTGGACACCCGACCATGGGGCCGTCATGGTCTGCGCGCACTCCGGCCAGCTGTATCCTGCCACGGGCAAAGTCCAGCACCTGTATGGCACTCGGATATTCGACCAGGCGCATTATATGGTTGGTCAGTATCTGCTCCGGGCTGATCAATACATCGACGGGGAATGCGTCAGTGTCAAAAATCTCCTGGCAGGTGAGATATTCCGGTGCCCGAATGCGCGCCATCTTGGTAGGCGTATCGAACATGGTGGCGGCAATGGTGCATGCCACCATGTTGATCTCATCACTGTTGGTAACCGCCAGCAAAAGATCTGCATCTTCGGCTCCGGCGCGGCTCAGCACACTGGGATATGCGGCGTTCCCGGCAACCGTTCTGATATCGAGCCGATCCTGCAGCTGACGCAATGCATTGGCATCGATGTCGATCAGCGTTATATCGTTCGCTTCCCCGGACAGCACTTCGGCGGTTGACGCGCCGACCTGGCCGGCGCCTAGAATGATGATCTTCATATCGAAGTTTTGTTATTTATTCGACTTCTTTATCGATTTTGGATCGATATCCAGTGACTTCAGCTTCCGATACAGATGGGTCCGTTCGATGCCGACCAGGGGCGCAAGCTCGCTGACACTGCCGCGCACCTCGCGCAGTCTTTGAATCAGATACGATCTTTCGAACATATCCCTTGCTTCCCGCAGCGGCAGGTCCAGCATTGATTCCGAAAACCACTGATGATCGGTGCTCTGCTTTTTCATGCCGAGGGCATCTTCAATCTCCTCGGCACTGACATCGACTTCCTTGTCCAAAATCAGAACGCGTTGAATAACGTTCCTGAGCTCGCGGACGTTCCCCGGCCAGGCGTAGTGACGCATGGCATTTAGCGCCCCGGTTGAAAATTTTCGGTAAGGCAGCTGTTCCTTCTCGACCATCCAGTTGAGATAGAACTCGGTCAATTCAGGGATATCTTCGATATGTTCGCGCAAGGGAGGCACGTGAATCGGCACGACGTTCAAACGGTAATACAAATCCTCCCTGAACCTCCCCTCGCGTACCAGAACCGGCAGATCCCTGTTGGTAGTCGCGATGATACGAACATCCATATCGATGTTCTTCTGTCCTCCAACCCGCACAAAGGTGCCGTCTTCGAGCGCGCTCAGCAGTCTCGCCTGCACCTCGAGGTTTGCGTCGGTAATCTGGTCCAACACCAGCGTACCCCCCTGCGCTTCCTCGAAACGGCCGCGCCCTATGTGGCCGTTCTGTTCGCTACCGAACAATTGCACCGCCAGGTTTTCTCCTGGTATGGCGGCGACGCTGATTTCCACCAGCTGATTCGCCGCTCTTTTGCTAAGTTGGTGCAGCATCCGTGCAGCCACCCTCTTTCCACTTCCCGGATCTCCGGTTACCAGCACCCAGCTGTCGGTGGCGGCTGTCCGGGTTATGAGATCCTTGAGTCTGCTGATCTGTTCGCTTTTGCCGATCAGTTCGGCACTGGGCTGCAGCCGATCCTTGAGATTGAGGTTTTCCAGCCGCAGCTTCTCGCTCTGCAGCGCCCGATTCACGGTGATCAATAGCTTGGCTGTCGACAGCGGTTTCTCCAGAAAATCATAGGCCCCGTAGCGGATCGCCTCGACCGCCGTCTCTACATTGCCATGCCCCGAAATCATGATAGTGGGCGCTCTGAGCGCATCATCTTTCGACCATTCCTTGAGCAGCGAAATGCCGTCCGTCCCCGGCATCCAGATGTCGAGCAGTACCAGAT
>Ga0209567_10000024_pt1 | contig 65199 bp, 93 predicted proteins | sample COG_12_FD_184756 | JGI IMG/M metagenome (GOLD analysis project Ga0209567, IMG submission 184756) | Pelagic marine sediment microbial communities from the LTER site Helgoland, North Sea, for post-phytoplankton bloom and carbon turnover... | ecosystem: Environmental > Aquatic > Marine > Neritic... | reverse complement strand
GCCCAATCAACTTTAGGATTAAATTGACCTTCTTTCATAGCGTTTAAGATTAATAAATACTCAATACCTCTTTCGACCATTTTATTGATGACTACCTGCTCAGGACCACCAATAACACATGGTGGCGTTTTTAATGATACTTTTCTAGATAACAAGTATATATCATCAAACAGTATGTGTTCAGAGACAATAGGATCTAAATTAGTATTGTTTATCTTGAACATAATGTTGTTATGTCTAAATTTATTGTCTGCTTTCTCGAACATAGGCATAATCCTTATAAGCTAGATATCATAACTTTCTCTAATCGAATGGGAAAGTCAGGTATTAATTTTTTGGTTTCCATTAGGAAGTCTTTAAACTTAATATCTTCTCCAGTAAATGATTTAAACATAATTCGTCTTTTGTACTCTTCTACTTTACCAATTCTCTGAGATATTATATAGTATCTATGATTATCGTGACCAAAAGGTTGTTTCTTTTTTGGAAGAAATCTTAGTCCAAAATTGATCATTGGAAATTCACCAGATAATGATTCTTCTGCTGATGATGGTGCGAGTTGAAAATTAGCTGTTTTAAGCAAATCTATATCATGATCATCATTTCCTTTACAATACCCATATGGGGAGAAAATCTCTAGAAATTTTTGGAGATGAATTTTACCCTGAATGATCATAATTTCAAAGAGATTAATTGAATTTATCAAATGATCTTCAGAGAAGCTAGTTTTCATAATTTCCTGTATAGTTACTTCTTTGGTTGTAACTTTAAGAATATCTGATAACTTCTCAATCTTAATATTTTCAGGAAGGTTACCTTTAATTTCCTTTGCTAATTGTAAAGCCTTTTCTTCATTGAGACCTCTGGATATTAAATGTTCAGGATTTCCTCCGGTAAACCAAAATGTGAGAAGATAATCATGTGGTTTATTATTATTGGTCATTGATCCTCCTATAGATTCATAAGCATTAGTTTCTCTAAATCAGTAACGCAGGTTGGTACAAGTTTTTTCATCTCTCGCAGAAAATGATACATACCAGGACCATTAGGTGTAGAAGTCACCAATATACCTTGACAAAATATTAATTCAGATTGGATAAGTTGATTTGTTTTGGTTTTCCATGAATTAGACAACCATAATGAATATCGCATTCTTGAATTAATATTAAAAGTTCTAATTTTCTTATTAAATTTTTTATTTATTTTAAATTTTAGAAGACCTAATTCTCTACAAGTTGTAGATATAGCATTCTCTGTTATAGTAAAATAATTAGGGGGTTCATCATCACATGTATAAGCATATGCTGTAGGGGTTTCTGAAGCAGTAAATTCAACATAGGGATCAAATATTTGAAATACTTGTTTACATGATAATGTATTATCAACTATGCATTTTGTAATTAGATCCCCAACAATTTTAACTTTTGTTTTAATCATGATTCTGCCAATATCCTCCCTTCTATTTTCAGAAGCACGTTGGGGTCTAATTTGGTTAATATTTTTAGGAAACCAAATATTTCGAATTGTTTTTTGTATTTTGCTTTTTTTCTTGAATGTAACATTATTTTAGTCATTACATATGAATCATCATGTCTTCTTATTTCGTTCATTTCTAATGGTGGTAATTTCTCTTCTAAAGTGTAATAGTTAACTATATAAATTACATAGCTTTGTTTATGATAAGGGTTAATCTTAGCTTTTTTAGCTTGTTCTCTATTAATATTAAAAGTTAATATTCCATCTTCTCTCTTTTGATATTGATACTTTTTTGTTGTTCCTTCCCAATCTCTTCCCATAAAGAAAGAATCATAAATAATACCAGGAATAATATTATCAAATATTTCTGAAAGAATTGTGATATCATATTTCGCTCGATCAATAATCATATGCGAATATTTTCGAATTTGTCGATCTGTTACTCTTTTCACATTGTTAACCCTTTTATAGTTCGAAAAATCATATCAATATGTACGGGGTTATATTGCCACATATCTATTCCTACATTAATGCAATTTCTGTTAGTTTTCCAATGGGTATGTACATGACCTGTTATCCAAACTTTATTGGATTCTTGATATGCTTTTCCTGGATCATGATTGATTATAAGATTTTCGTATTCTAATCTAGTGTGAACAGATTCAAATCCGCAGAAATCAGTATAATCGAATGGATATAGAGCGTCATGATTACCCAATATTAATATGATGTTCCTACAATTAATTTGATCTCTGATTTGTTTAACAATATGTTTTTGAACAACACCATACATAGAGAAATCTCCAGCTATTATTAATTTATCCTTTACTTGTACAGCGTTATTAATGTTTTTAATTAATTGAGTTTGCATTTTATGAATATTCTTATATGGGCGATGACAATGTTGTATAATATTAGCGTGTCCAAAGTGATAATCTGCCGAAAACCAAGTTGCCATTTTACTCTCCTCTTATAAATGTTATTATTGCGAACAGTACCATCTCATAGGACACGATTATACATATTGTGATCAAGCAACTCATTTTTATACTAAGTGGAGTGCTATTTTTAATCCAGTTTTTTAGACTCGGTGGACGATCGTGCCAAGGGTGAGTCTCTGAAAGATGCACCACAATTCTTACTAATATCCATGTGTTAAATAGACAAAATTCTTTATAGTGCTGAGACAATTTTTTTTGCATTATTTAACCCTCAGAACCAATACAATAAATAGCATTATTATAGCAATCACTAAATTAAAGGCAGAGGGTATAAAGAATGCTATCCATACATTCATTGCGAATATAATCCATATGCCCTTGTTTTTAGCGAAATAATTTATCATATTATTCCTCTTCTATTTCTAATTTAGAATTTTTAATATTTGTAAGTATAACTAATTTATTATTTTCCCATATGATTTCACATCCATTAAATGCTACTTTGAAAGCTTGTTCATAAAGTGATCTCATTTTATCTGGAATAGGATCTTTATATTCTATTTTTAAATTAATCACGGAACCTCCCTAAAAGAAAATACTTGTTTAGAATGGGAAACTGATTTATCTTTCCCATCTAAAAATCTATCTTTTGTCACAATGACTTCATGTGCTTTGAAACCTTCTGTCATTTCTTCGAATGGAACGCAAATAGCTGTTACGTCAACGATTTCAAAATCTTCTCCAGACGCGACAGGATTTTTAAACTCTAGATATGCGCATCCTGAAAATTCTAAATTTTGTAATTTACTCACTGCAATCATTTTATCGATTGCATTAATTAATTCATTTCTCGATTTGTCCATTCCCTTCCTCCTTGTGATCAAAAAATTTTAGCTTTATATTTAATATATTTCTATATATTACCTATAAATATTAAAAAAGAAAATTAATTCGGAGGATAGAATAGATCTATCCTCGAATCAAAATAAATCAAATTTTTAAGAGGTGATAATGATTTCATCTTTAGTTACATTTCGAATTTTGTAAACATTCTCCGGTTGGAGAGTTTGTAGATGTTCAAGTTCGCTCTCAGCTTCATTGAAGCTATTAAACTTAGCTTGATCTTCATCATCAACAGTTTTAATATAAGATTCAATAGTGTATTTGTACCCAATAATAATATCATCGAAATCAGGTGGTTGTTTATTTTTTGGAAATATTACGGATACACAAGTCGGATCTGTGATGTCCATTACAATATATTTTTCATCACGTCTACTTTCTTCAATAATATATATTGTTTTTATTGCTTTTTCTAGAGATGGTGTTTCTTCAGCTCCAAAGTAAGTTTCATTCCAGTGCATAAATTTTTTACTATGTTGGAATTGGAGAGATATTGTTTGTATTAAATTCTTTCCTTGAAATGATGAAATTTGTTTTGGACCATTAGCATCATATGACATGAAAAGAAATGTTTTGATAAGTGGTTGCGTTTTAATTTTCATCTCACTCCTTTCACATATGTATGTTTGATGATGAGAATATATGAATAACGATATGAAATTCATTATTAATATAAGGATAATCATCAAATATTGATACATCGCAAACTCTTTTTTTTGATAACTCAGTAGAATCACATTTACCAACGTCAATTTCATCAATCCAGTTATATGTTTTAGTAAATACTAACTCACTGTAAATAACACGGTTGTTTTTTATATTATTAACAGGTGTTAACATCATAACAGTGCGCATGTTTCTCTCCTTTATACACATATATCTGAGAATTTATTTGCCGCTATAATATAGGAAAAATTTGATGGTAAAGGATTATTTGGAATGAAACAATCCATGAATTGCTTTGCATCTTTTAATCCTAATCCTGTTGCTTGTCGAAATTTCTTAATAGCTTCGAGCTTTTTTTGCTCTATAATTGATGTACTTATAGTATTAATTTGTGCAGCACTTAGTCTTTTAGCAGCTCTGATAGCAATTTCTCCGTCAACGAGTTGTTGCATAGAATTTAATTTAATTTGATTTGCATTATTCATTATCATTGTTACTAATTTTGAAAGTAGATGTCTTTTAAACTTAACATCTTCTTTGGGTATATTGAAATTAATATTACCACAATTCATTAAAGATTCAATACTTTCCCCAGTATAATTCAATTTTAAATCATTAAATACTAGAGTTTTTAAGAATTCTAAATCATTTTCGTCGAGCATAGATTCTCCTTATTAACAAGTTTGTAAAAGGTTAATTTACATATATTTTTACCATCGCAAAAATAACCCCCTTCCGCTTTTCGGAAATATTCTTATACAAGAATACTCCAGGATGTTTTTATGTCCCTGGTTGAAATTCGCGAATTTCTTATTAATATAATTTCTATATCAAATAATTAATTATTAGATTGATTTTTGCTGCAATCAGAGGGGCGTTGATGAACATATACGAATATATATTCATCAACACTCCCCTGATCGGGCAGACGAACCGACTTAACCTAATCGTCAATATCCGAAGATATTAATGATTACGTCGGAGGAAGCTAAAGCCCCCTAGGGTTGAAAGAACGGAAACAGAAAAACTGATTCCGCCCTATCTACATTAACACTATTTCTATATGAAATCTTTGAATATTAAAAAAAAGATTGTGTGCCCGGATTGCTCCGGGCATTACTAAAATCGTAAATATTTTGACCAATGATGACCATATTCTAAACCATATATGTTTTGTTTATTGGGTCCAGATCTCATAGGTTTAAACCAACCTAGTCGAAAGGCAACTACTGGATCAACTATATTGTATCCTTGGTTAAAAAGGGTCTCTTGCAATCGAGACCCTTTTCCTACAATAGTAGCGTATCCTCCTTTTTTAACATGGTCATTATTTTTCGCCATTATTACCTTCTGATTTTTTTCCATCCAGATATTGAGTTGTTGTTGCAATTCTGAGATTTTTCTCACCTCCTTCTTTGTATTCTTCTTCTGGGTCTTTCATTAAGTGAATGATAAGACCAAACTTTTCCCGCAACAAAGAGATATTAAAATCAGTTGCCTTCCTTTGTTGTGGAAGTTTCTCTAGACTATCAATGTTTTTGGAACACAATTTAGTTGTTAATTCTGAGCTACCAAAGACTTCTAAATTTACTTCTACCCTTTCTTTGATAAATTCCATAATCCAGTCTGTTGACCGTCTCATAGGTAATAGTTCCATCCTTTTTAGAATCAATTTTAACATATTTTCTGAATATTCTTCATTTTTCACTATCTCCTCCTAATTATAATGTATATTGTTAACCTAATTTCTATATAATGTTGTTGAATATTAAAATGGGATTTCATCATTATAATCATAATCTTCTTGTCTCATCCCTTGTCCTAATCTTTGCCGCCTATCCTCCTCTAATTGTTCCCAATCTGTGTTCTCTATTATAAATTCTACTTTTTCTAGTAATTGTATACCTTCTGGATTAGAGTATACATATAACCATTCTCTCATTGAAATTTGATCTATTTGATCTGGACTTGTAGTACCATCAATTTGGAATACGTTAACAACAAGATAAACTATAGAGCTATGTTGATGTAATTCAATTTCGAATGTTCCGTTTTTAATGTAGATTTTACAATCTTGTGATTGATAAGGTTGTTCTTTATCATATGGAATATTAGGAGTATAGTAATTTCTAAATTCAGCAGTTAACATTTCATAAATAATTATATCCCATTCTCCTTTTTTTTTAATATTTTCTATGAAATTGTTAACTCTGTCTCGGACTTCTTCGAAACTAAATAATTCCATTTGTTCTCCTGTCATAAAAATAAACAATCAGGTTCATTAATATAATTTCTATATATTAATGAAAACTATGGAAAGGATCCTACTACATCTATTTGAGTAGAATCCTTTCTTATTAATCTCTATGCTTGAATTTAATCCATGCTCCCACTAATTGTGCGTAATAATCTGCAAATTCAATATCAAGTCCTAGTTCAGGAAAATATACAAACAAATCGTCGTTCATAAATATTGTTTGCTTTTTTATATCACATTCAATTGAACGTATCTCTTTTAGATCAATGGTAATAATTTTTTCTTTTCTTGGTTGGAATGTAAGAAATCTATCATCTCTATCAAGTTGAGATATAGCAATTCTTGTACGATCAAAAATTTGTTTAGCGATAGACATATATTTCTCCTTACAAATCGAGCATTACTTTATATCTCTTGTTTCCAATGATTTTAATAGAATCATCTGGCCAAACAGCGGGGATCATAACCGTTTTTCCTTTCATGTTAATATATCTTTGATCAAGATATGTACGAGGATGTGCTCTTCTTCCAAGGAATATTCTGGTTTGTTTGTCCACAGATCCTTCTGTGGTTATATTCATTTTCTTTCTAATTTCCCTCGGAGAAAGAAGTGTATATATAGGTCTATCTACAGATCTTAATATTTTCCCTCTCTTTAGCTTTCTTGGAATCATTGGAGATTCTTCTAGAATAAATCTATTTGGTGTATTTGCGTATAATACTTCTTGTATAGCGCACATTGCATTTCTTAAAGCAGAGCGAAGATGATTTTCTACAAGTTGTTTAGGTAAAGCTCTTAATTGTTGTGCAAAATAGTCAGCGAAGATTATTTCATTATTTTTAGCTTCTGATAAAACTGTTGTTAATCTTTCTATTCTACCAATAGCGTAAAATTTATCTCGGGATACAAATTTTACTTGTTCTATTGCACCAAACGTAATTATTAATGGATCTTTATCTTCGATATTAGCATTTTTCATCATTGCTTTATGTATTCTATCTTGTTCTTCATTAAAATCATAATATGCGTCATTATCGGTTTTTAAACGAGTAATATCAATATAATATCTTTCATTATTTATACCTTTAGAATTTTTATCTTTATCAGTAAGTATGACTATTCCTCCAACATCTTCGATAGCCACTGTTGGAAAAGGTAACATAAATTGTTCAGATAGAAATTCCATATCTTTATTGTTTAATTCTTTTGGAAGAAACTCATGTGGCTTTCCTGGAAACCAGAATAGTTTAGATTTACTAATTATGCTTGCTAAATCTGGCATTGCTCTTTCTGCGATTTTACATGCTTTATCAAATATCATTTCCCCTCCATAAAAATAATACATTCAACCCCGGGTGGAATAACCACCCGGGATATGAGATATGAATATTATGCTGTTGCTCCGGCACCTTTGCCTTTAGATTTTTTACGTTCGGGTTTTAATTTGAATCCGTAACGGTCACCATGCTGTAACAGCAATTTTTGCTTGTCTTCTTTGGAGAGTTTCTTCAAAATTTTGTTCATGTTTTTTGAAGAACTCATGTACTTGATCTTTCTCTTTCTCTCTTTTGAAAGATTCTTCGAAACTTTCTTTTTGAGAGTTTTAACCTCTGAAGCTGAAGCTCCATCAATCTTTGCATCGTCAACCTTTCGGCTTTCAAGTGCAACGAATCTTTGATAATCTTCATCCATGCGAAGTCCGTGCTCGATTAACATTTTCCTTCCGGCCCACGTTAATACTGCCATTCCTCCAACTGCGATTGATACTTTAATCATGGGTAACATAGTTATCTCCTTTTTAAGTTGTTTTGTACTGATACTATATGTGATATACATATAATATCGACTATATTATTTCTATATATTAGGTCGTAAAAACTAAATTTTTTGGGGTAAAAATCGCAATATAATATGATTATAAATAATCTATATATCTACATTTCTCTTAATACTTCGCCGATGGAGCTTCTAAAATCCCCATTAAATTTCTCCCTATATTGAGAATCTTCTATTTCAATATATTGGAGTAATTCATACTCTTCTACATGATCAGTAATATCCCCGTTGTATTTTTTGAATCGCATAAAAGCTGGAAAAACTCTCATTTCCTCAACTGCAAGTATTAATCCTAAACCTAAAGATTCGTCAAATAAAGGAAAAACAGCAAATTCGATAAAACATACCTTTTTATTATCTGTTTCTAATGTCTTAAATTCTTCTGGAGGCATTGCATGTAACATATCAATACCAAAGAAAGAAATAAGCATGGCCGGATACGTCGAGAATTGTTGAAATAATAACTCCATTCTAATCTCCTTTCAAAAAGGTTACAAACATAAACCCTACGAATAGGGTTTATGTCACACAAATATAAATCTTTATTTATATCGTTTGTGATTAACTGGTACTAATATTTCTCTATAAAAAAGGGTGAAAATTAAAAAATTAATATGTATCTATTTGATACTCAATATGAATTTTAAAAAAGATTAAGAATAAAAAATTCAACTTATGAAATCAGGATTTCTTAACACCCTTTAAATGTTTCTAAATATGGTTTATGTACTAACTTATACTTGTCGGAACGGGTTTATCTTTGACTCAAATGAATCTAATTTATTGATTATTTTAATGATTTTTAGTAACTCTAGAAAACAATTATAAAGGGAGGATTATTATATGGCAAACAGGGTTGTCGAACCATCTTCTCAAAGGCATTTTATTGAACCTTTTGATCAAAGAGTGTTTCAGTATGATACTGATAAAAGTGATGTGTTTTTGAGTAGGGTAGCAAATTCAGTTTATAAGGTTTTTGGTGATGACATAGTAATGAGTGGTTTAGAACTTACCAACATCTCTTATTCATCTGATTCTGTTGTTCTAAGTGTGGAGGAAGGAAATGCTCTACAAGATAATACACTTTTAGTTACAGATGAGAGAGTAGACCTTCAATTAGACGGTGTGTCTGGTCTGGATCAATCGGGCAGAGTCGTTGTGTTTAGTAACTATAATTATCTACAAACATTTGAACAGAATAAACATTCTTTCAACATTAACTATATTGATCCAACAGGGAATCCGCTATATTCATTTATGGCCAGTAGAGATCGTTTACTTCTGGGTATATACCAATTTACTAAGGATGGAGGAGATAATGTAATTTCTTTTTTTCCATCACTCGAGGAATACATAACAATTAATGGAGTTGTTTATTGGGTTCGAGGCTATAGTGATAAAAATAGAGTCTTAACTCGATATTTAATTCATCAGTTGTTTGAATTAGCTGGCGGGTCTTCTGTTATACTCGATCCTAGTGAAGGAATAATTCTTAAAGGAGATGTAGAATCTCCTGGTGCCGCAAAATATTATGGAACAAATAATTTGGGATCGAAAGGATTTTTTGATGTCAGTTCATTATCGATAGATAATGAATCTAGTTTACCTCAATTTCTTAAAGATTTTAATCAAATATTCCGTGATGGAAATGTTCATTTAACAGATATAGGTTTAAATTCTAATGAATATTTTACAACCGTTCCTTTCTTTGATAATTTTATGGGTCCAAATTATTGGGGAATTGTTGAAGGTGGATTATGGACGGATGTATTTTACACTTTACAGGCATCAAGAGATTATTTAATCTTAGATGTCGAAGGTAGAGGTTGGGCTACAGGATATAGACCAACTAAGATGAGGGTATCTTGGACTGAAGGCCAAGTTCAAAGAAAGGTTTGGATTGAAAGTGCTACTGGTGTAATATTAAGTGAAGATCCGAATTTGTCTCGAAATTCTGGATCAGAAATTGGTGTTATTGGTGTTGATGATGATATTGGTAAATTATATATTTCAAGTCATACCCCTTTAAGCCAGTTGACAAAGATTGAATTTTTCGTTGAACCTGTTGCTTGTACTTGTAATTGTAATTATGGATGTACTTGTAATTGTAATTATACTGCACCGTAATCTAGGGAGTAAATTAAAATATTAAAAACTTATAAAGGCAGTGATTATGGCTGATTTACGAAGACCTAGCGACGCTAGTAAATACATTGATCTCAGCGAATACTCCCAAGTCAATGCTTCAAACTACATGTATCAATTACCAGTAATTATTAATAATTTATCAAAAATGATTGGTAATAATGTAGTGTTAAAAGGGTTGAATGTGACTGCTTCATTAGATGGTAATAATGTTGTTGTTGAGATTAGTGATGGCGTTGTAATACAGAACCATACATTGATCGAAATAAGGTCTACAACTGAATTAATCCTGTCTGATGGTAATGTATACGATGTAGATGGTAAATTTGCAGTTTATATTCAATACCAATATTTAAACACCGTTCAAGACAACCCTGTACGATTTGGAATTCAACATATCGCCCAGACAGGAATATCCTCGGATGGCTGGGATCACAATAGAAATGCTACGGTACTAACGTTCTTTGATTTTACTAAAGATGTAGAGGACGATCTGACCTCTATTACAGAATCAACAGATGAGTTTATTGAAATAGATACTTCGATCGGAAAAAAGAATTACTATAAATATGGGTTAAGCGAAGATAATATAGCGCTTTTGCGTTATGTTAATTGGTTCCTTGATAAGTTTGAAGTACCTACTGGTGGTGGTGGAACTCCGTCCACTACAAATCCAACTATTATCACTGATGATGTTGTTATTTCTGAAGGATTAGAAGTAGGAGGTGACACATCATTAAATGGTGAAAATGTCTATATTGCACATGATCTTGAAGTAGCAGAAGATTTAACTATTCAAGGAATTTTTAAAGCCCAAGGCGAAAGAATATTATTACAATCCGATGATGTCGAAATTGATGATAGAGAAATTATGCTCAATGCAAATGAGCTTAATTCTGGTGTAACAGGGAGATTTGCTGGTTTACGAGTAAATCGAGGATCTCTCCCTGCTGCACTTTTACTATGGGATGAAGAGGATGATACATGGAGAATTGGAATTGAGGGTGGTGAACTAACTGTCCTCAATTGGGGTGATACAAAACTTAGTACTTATAAATATGAATCAATAACTCCTTCTGTTTTTCACACCATTATTCATAATCTTAATACCCAAGATTTATTAATTAATATTATGGTACAAAATCCGGTTACTGGATTTTGGCAAAAAGATTTAGTAGGTGTTGAATATTTTGATGATAATATATTTTATGTAGAATTAACTGAATCGAGCAATGTTAAGGTTTCAGTGCAAGAAGTGAAATAAAATTAAATAATAATTAGACAATTGAACCCAAAAAAGAATTACAAGGAGATTTAAATTATGGCCTTTCAGAAAGCCCACGGATTAACAGTAGCACAGAATGGCTACATTGAAAACATGGTTGTAGAAACCCTTAGTTCCGATCCTACAGTGGTGGAACCGGGACGATGTTGGTTTAATGATACTTCTAAACTTTTCAAATTTTCTACCCTTAATGGTGGTGGACAAGTAATCATTCGGTCTATTAAAGACAAAGAAGATTACGATACATTCGTTTCAAGTATTAGCGCACAAACAGGAGATTCATCTGGTGCATCTGTTATGGGTTATGATGGACAAGTAGGATCTCAAGGACAACTTTCTCTTAGTGCAGGCACAGTTGCTGATGCTTTAGACGTACTTTTGAACAATGTTGACCAGGTTATGCAGGATGTTGATGATGTAACTGGTGGATCGGGAACTTCTCTTTCCGGTCTTCAGACCGAACTTGATACCACTCAAACTGGTGCTGGTTTAGCTTCTGATGGTCAATATCAGCAACCAAGTGGATCAAATTATCTTGATAGTGCTACTAGTTTGCATGATGCTGATTCCAAATTGGATACTGCTGTTGATGCAAATGCAACTGCTATCTCGAATGAAGCTTCTGCTCGTGCTTCTGCTGATGCTCTTAAATTGAATCTATCAGGTGGCACAATGGGTGGAAGTATTGGTATGGCTGACACTTATCGTATTACTGGTCTTGCAGAACCTGTTGATGCACAAGATGCCGCAACGAAGAATTATGTCGATGCTTTTAGTGCAGGTTTAGATCCGAAAGAGTCTGCTCGATGTGCAACTACTGCAAATATCGATCTTACAACTGGTGGCTTGTTAACAATTGATGGTGTTAATGTAGCCGCTGGTAACCGTGTTTTGGTCCGGGCTCAGAGTACTGCTACTGAAAATGGTATTTACGATGTTGTTGATGGTGGTGCATGGACTCGTTCTACTGATTTCGACGGAACTCCGGCGAATGAAGTATCTGGTGGATCTTTCTGTTTTGTTGAAGAAGGTGCAACATATGCTAATATGGGCTTTGTCGTCCAGTTTACAGGCAATGTCACCGTTGATACTGATGATATTGTTTGGGTACAGTTCTCAGGTGCAGGTCAGATTACGGCAGGTGCGGGTATCAAAAAGAACGGTAATGAAATCTATCTAGCATTTGGTGCTGGTATTGTAGAACTTCCCGGTGATGAAATTGGTATTGATCTGTATGCTACTGGTGGTCTACATCTAACGGAAGATGGAAGTACTTCTTCTACAGATACTGCTGCTGAAATTGGAATCAAACTAGATGGATCTACTCTTACTCTTGGTGCAGGCGGTTTGAAAGTTACCGATAGCGTTATGACAAACATTTCTAATATCCAAACGGAATTAGATAATACCCAAACTGGTGCTGGTCTTGGTACTGGTGGAGCTTATGTTGCTGATGGTGGTGCAGATTACATTAGTGGTGCTTCTTCTCTTGCTAACGCTGATTCACTTTTGGATGATCAGGTTAAAACAAATACTGATGGTCTTGCTTCAGAAATAACAACTCGAGGTAGTGCAGATAGTGCAATTCAAGCCGAATTGGATGCTACTCAGATAGGTGCTGGTCTTGGTACTGGTGGTGCTTATACTGCTCCTGCTTCTAATTATTTAACAGGATCTACTTCTGTTGTTAATGGTATGTCTGCTTTAGATACTGCAATTAAATCGAATGAGGATGACATTGCACAAGAAATTAGTGATAGAGCTACTGCTGTTAGTAATGAAGCTACTGCTCGAGGTAATGCAGATACTACCCTACAAGGCAATATCACAACCTTGAATGGTGAAGTTGATGCAATCGAAGCTTCAATGGGTGCTGTGATGAGTACTGCTGGAGCTTATGTTGCTCATAGTGGAACCAACTATCTTGATGGTAACGCCGATGTCACGACTGATCTTTTAGATCTGGATGCTCAGGTCAAGACAAATGCTGATGCAATTGCTACTGCTACTGGGACTACTATTGCTGCTCTTCAGACTGAAGTTGACAATATTGAATCTGCAATGGGTGGAGCAATTGGAACAGGTGGCGCTTATGTTGCTCATACTGGAACCAACTATATTGATGGTAATGTTTCTATAACTGAAGATCTAACTGATTTGGATACTGGGCTTAATAGTGCTCAAAATGAAGTCGATGCTATCGAAGGTGCTCTTGGTGCTGCCGTAAGTACTGCTGGCGCTTATGTTGCTCATAGTGGAAGTAACTATATTGATGGTAATGCTTCTATCACCGCAGACCTTCTGGATTTGGATACCTCCCTTAAGGCCGTTTCTGATTCTGGTGGGGCGGCACAGAGTGAACTTGATGCATTAGAGACTTCTCTTGGTGCTGTCGTAAGTACCGCTGGCGTTTATGTTGCTCATACTGGAACTAATTTCCTTGATGGAAATACAACTGTCACTGGTGATCTTTTAGATTTAGACACTGCTCTTAATACGGAAATCACTAACCGTACAAGTGCAGACAATGCTCTCACCAGTGAAATCACTGCAATTGAAACCGCAATGGGTACTGTAATAAGTGCCGCTGGTGCTTATGTTGCTCATAGTGGAAGTAACTATATTGATGGTAACACTAATTTGACGGCAGATCTCACGGATCTTGATGCTCAGGCCAAGGTAAATGCTGATGCAATTGCACAAGAAATTACTGATCGTGGAACTGCTATTACTAGTGCCATAAATACTCTCGAAACTGGCATTGATGCTTTGGTCTTTACTTTTACTTCATCTTCTGCAGCTACTACTCATACGGTTACTCATAATTTGGGCGATCAAATGGTTGATGTAAGTGTGTGGGTGAAAGACGATGATTTGAAATATCGTAATGATTTAGTTGGTATCACTATTACTGATAGTAATTCTGTAACTGTTGATCTTACTGAATCTCGCGATATTAAAGCTATCGTGAGGTCGACTGCTGCATTGTCTTAATTTTTTGAGATAAGAGGAGTGTAGTAATATACACTCCTCTTCATAAATTTATAAGGATTTTCAATGGAAGAAGATCATGGTATACTTAAAGAATTGGTTGTAGTTCAACCTCAAGAAGGTAGTTCTATTGAAGGTTTACGAAGATCATCTAAAAAGATTATTGAATTTTTAAAAACTGAAACTTCTGGACTTAAATATTCATACGAAGATGATAAAAAATTCGAGGAACTTCTTCAGATAATACATGGAAGATTTTCTAAGTTAGAACTTAATCTATTGAAGTTGGAGAAATTTGAAAATGCCAACATTTAGTGATCCGAAGAAATTAATGACCGCTAGAGTTCATATGTGGGTCGATCAAATAGTAAAGAATCTTGAATCTATTGAAAAAGATTTTGACAACGAAGATTATGAAAAAGTTAAGATAGCATTAGGTGAACAGTATAGATTAATATTCATTTTGAGGGATGCAAAGAAAGGTAAGACGGTCCTTCAAGGATGGAAAACTGAGTCAAATTCAACAGGAGAGTAATTTGCTATGGCAAAAGTATTAACTAATTTATTGATGAACAGTTCAACCATTGTTCTCGATGGAGAAACTGATTTTCCAGTAAGCCCTAGTATTGGTCAATTTTGTTTTAAAGGTGGTGTGTTATATCTTTACGCCATTATTGATACACAGGAAACTTGGTATCCTCTTACAAATAAAACTCAACATTATGTATTTACTCAAGGAATATCATCAACATCTTGGGTTATTACTCATAATTTGCAAACTGAAGATGTTATCTTTATTGTATATGATGAAAATAATGTGCAAATGATTCCGAGTAGTGTAACAGTTGATAATGAAAATCAGATTACATTAACTTTCTTGAGTGGGGAAAAAGGCAAATGCGTTTTATTTGGAGCATCGGAGTACTATGCTCCTGCTGTAAGCGCAGGCGTTCTTAATGTTGGTGATAATATTACATTAGAAGGAACAAGCATTACAGTGAGTGGTGTAGATATTGTAGCACTTCTAGACCAGACTCAAACTGATTTAAATGCTATGTTTTCCTGGAATGGAACCACTGAAGAGATTACATTTAAAGGAGATTTAATTCCTGAAAATGATTCTTCTCTTAATATTGGTTCAGCTACTAAAAAGATTAAGGATCTTTATGTTTCAGCCACTACGGTTCATATAGGTGATAATGCAACTTTTGAAGGTACATCTTTATCAATTGATGCTGGGGTTTCTCCGACATCTGCTGCTGAAGTACCTACCATTCAAGCGTCGAACATTACTCTAAAACCGTTTACATATAATCCAGGTGGTGGAGATATTGATGTAAGACCTGTATTCCAGTTTCAAGTTGGAGGACAAAACTATCCGATATCTTTTGATACGGTTAACAATAAATTTTCCTTTGATGCACAAGGAAATGTCGGACAAGGTGTTATCACTTGTAAAGATCTCGAAGCAAGTGGTATGGCAACTGTAGATTCTATTCGAACAACGGGTACCGCTGTAGTTAGATTTGATCAAGGTCTTAGAGTAGATGGAGATGTAGATCTTGGTTACGATGATAATAATACTGTTAGTATTAAAGGTATTCTTGATGTACAGACACCAGTTACTTTTGGAGAACAAGCTACTTTAGGTGATGGTAATGATGCAATTACTGTTAATTGTGGTGGAGCAAATAATTTCACAATAACTGCAAATAATGTTACTTTAGATTCTGCTGGTAAACTCACAGCAGGGGAAATTGAAAGTTCTGGAGATTTAACCATTCAAGGAGACCTTTATGTTAATGGTACACAAACAACTGTAGATACTGCGGTTCTTCAGGTAGATGACAATGAAATTGTTCTTAATCGCAATCAAACTGGAGATGGTATAACTGCAGGAACTGGTGGTATTGAAATTGAGCGCGGTAATTTGCCGAATGCTAGACTTGTATATGATGAAGTAACAGATAAATGGCAAGCAGGTATTACAGGATCAATGACTGATATTGAGTTAGGTACTCATAATCATGATTCCTCATATTTGAACCGTGATGCTGATGCTTTACCAGATGCAGATAATGTGCATAGTCTTGGTTCAGCAGGTGCTAAATTTTCTGATGTATATGGAACAAATATTCATGGTGAATTAGATGGTAATGCAGCTACGGCTACAGCGCTAGAGACCGCTCGTAATATTACATTGTCTGGGGATGTTACAGGCACTGTTTCTTTTGATGGTACCGGTGACGCTGGTATAAGTACAACTGTTGTAAATGATAGTCATAGTCATGATACCCAATATTATACAGAAATAGAACAAGATGCAAGATTTTTGAGAAGAGATGGTAATTCTACACCGAGCGTAGATATTACATATGATATTGGTGATGCTACACATCGTTTCGCTGAAATTTATGCACAAACGTTTAAGGGTAATGCTGAGAATGCTTCAAAACTTAACAATGCTAGAGACATTAGTTTGTCAGGTGATGTTACAGGTTCTGTATCCTTTGATGGTTCTGCGAATGTTGATATAGTAGCGACTGTTGTAAATGACAGTCATGATCATGATAATCGTTATTACACTGAAACAGAAATTGTCAATAACTATGTCAATCTTGCTAATTTAAATACAGATACAGGTCTTGGTGGAGGAGCACCATCTGATGATGATTTTGCAAGTCAACTTGCTGCTAAAACCTACATTGATAATGGTCTTGCAGGTAAATTAGGACTCACTGCGAAAGCTGCAGATTCTGAATTGCTTGATGGTGTTGAAGGTGCCAGTTACTTGAGAAGTGATATCAATGATACTTTTAATGCTTTAATGCTTACTCTGTCGTATTCTAATAATAGGATTATTCTTAATCCTTCTGATGGGGCTATTGAAATAGCTCGTGAAACTGGTAACGGGTATATTGATTTTAAGGATCAAAGTGCTGAAGATTATGATGTAAGAATCAAACAAGTTGACACAAGTAAGATTCTTGATTTTAGTGGCAATGGTGGTGGCGGTGGTATCACTGTTGAAGGTAGTGAGGTTTGGCATGCAGGTAATGATGGTACTGGATCTGGTCTTGATGCAGATACTCTTGATGGTGTCGAAGGTGCTAGCTACTTGAGAAGCGATGTCGATGCTAATTTTTCAGGAGGTACTTTATCAGTTGATAATGGTGGTGGAAATAGAATTGAAGTAAAATCATCTGGTAGTGTTGAAATAGCTCGAGCAACTGGTGGCGGGTATATTGATTTTAAGGATAACGCTGTCAACGATTACGATGTAAGACTCGAGCAAGATGGAACAAGTAAGATTCTAAATATTACTGGTAATGGTGGCGGTGGTGGATTAGAAATTGAAGGTAACGCCGTTTGGCATACTGGTAATGATGGTACTGGATCTGGTCTCGATGCAGATACTGTTGATGGTGTTGAAGGTGCTTCATTGTTGAGATCTGATGCAGATGATAATTTAGTATCTGCAATTATAGTTCCAGATGCTAATAGAGATGAAGGTATTTTTGGAACCTATGACGATACTAAGACTCAACATATTTGGTCTATGGGTAGTGGTTATAGAAATAGTTCTACCGGTGCTGATTTTGGAAATCTCTATGGATTAGCATATTATAATCCGAATAATGGTGCTGGTAATTATGCTACTGGACATCAGGTAGCAATGTGCCATAATGGTGTACCTGTAGTATCTATGGGAACTAATTTGTGGACCAGTGGTACGGTATTAGGTCAAGCTACATCTGCTCAATATGCTGACCTTGCCGAAAAGTATACTTGTGCCGAAGACGATGTATATCCAGGAACAATTATGAAAGCTTGTGATTCTGGTGAATACGAAATTGAGGAATGCGGTACTGAACTCTGTAAAAACGTTATTGGTGTATGTTCTAAAGACCCAGGTTATCTGATGAATTCTGAATCAGAAGGTACAGTAGTTGGTCTTGCTGGTAAGGTTCCTGTTAGGGTTATAGGACCAATTGGTAAAGGACAGGTAATTGTTTCTGCTGGTAAAGGTGCTGCACGTGGAATTAGAAAAGAGAGCGAACTTCTGTATAAGATTGGACAATCTATTGAGGAAAATCTTGAAGTAGAAGAAAAGCTTGTAATGTGTATAATTTAATTAAAATTGGAGGAAAGTATGTCTGACCTTTCTGTCATCAGTTTCCCAAGAGTTGTTGCTGAACTATCTAATCCAACTCCAGCCCAAAACAAGAATGAAGGTTATGTTGAGGGTACAATATGGGTAAACAAAACAACTGGTAGAATATTTACTTTAGTAGACAGGGATATTGGCAAATGGGTCATTATGTTATCTTCAGATGCACTCGCCGGAGGTATAACCTTCGGCGATGGGTCTGATCAAGATGGCCATTTTGATTTGGGTAATGGAAATTTCACTGTAGATGCTAATAATTTTGTATTAGACGAAAATGGTACTCCCGAGTTTTCTGGTAATGTAATTACTCTTAATAAAAATTATACCAGTGGGACAAATCCACCTTCTGCCGAATTAAGAATCATTCGAGGAGATTTTGATGATAGTCTTCTTAAATGGGATGAAGATCTTAATACTTGGTTATCAGGTGTTCCTAATCCTAATCCTTCTTTAAATAGATTGTTACCTATCGTTAACACGGTTACATTTTCTAGAGACCCTTTACCATCTGATAATTGGGATGAAGGATTTTTTGTAGGAGAACAATGGATTAATATGGCAACTGGTAAAACTTTTGTCTGTACTGAATGCCCTCCTGGAGTACCTGCTGTTTGGCGCGAGGTTTTAACAGATGCTGCTCCAACGACGAACCAGGTACAGACAAGTGATTCTTTTATTGTTTATAATTCTACTACTAGAGCATATAGTGAAATAGGTTGGAATGATTTTATTCAGTTTATTATTGCTGCTGTTGGTGGTGTTGGTCCCTCAACTATTGGTTATGGTTGGGTATCTGATGCTAGCGATGATATCTCTCCTAGTAACGAAGATCCAATTCAAAATGGTTTGTTTGAATCTGATGGTAATAATGATTTAATGCCTCTTGTTTCCCCATCATCAGATCCTGATGTTTTCTTTGAACTTGATGGTAATGATGATTTGACTTTACAGGTTGTAACATAAAATTATAATTTTTTGGAGGTTAATCGAATGGCTACGAGAAATATAGTTCCTCGTGCTACTAATGAAGGTAGCATTGGTACTTCTGCTAAAAGATGGAATTCTGGTCATTTTGACAGTATTAATTATGGTGGAGTTTTTGCAGATGGTATCGAAATAACTCCAAACGTAGATAACACTGTTGATCTTGGAAGAAGCGGACAACGATATAAAGCTGTTTATGGAATTACTCTTTCAGGAACAGCAGTTAGTGCAAAATATGCAGATTTAGCGGAAAGGTTTACTGTAAAAGAAGGTGATTGCCCGGTAGGAACTGTCTTAAGTATTTGTAAAGATGAAAGTGCAGATTTACAGATATGTAATGAGAGTTGTTGTGAAAGTGTTGTTGGTGTACTTTCTCCAAGACCTGCATATCTTATGAATTCTGAACTAAATGGATTACCTGTTGGTCTTGTTGGTAAGGTTCCTGTAAGAATCATTGGACCAATTGAGAAGGGGCAAGTTATTGTCTCTGCTGGTGAGGGTTGTGCAAGAGCTGTAGAAAACATGAATGAAAAGATTGATAAATTTGGTTTAGCTCTCGAATCAGATAGTAACCCTTCTGAAAAACTTGTAGACTGTGTAATTAAATAAAGGGATATTGGATGTCATTTGAACTTCAATTAGTACTTACAGAAAGATGCAATATGGCGTGCACGTATTGTTATATTAATCAAAAGCCAAGAGATATGACTCCAGCTGTTTTTGATTCACATTATTATAACACTTTACCAAAAATGATGAAGAGGTATGGTCAAAATAAATTTCATGCTGCTTTATTTGGTGGAGAACCATTATTAAATTGGGAACTAATTGAATATATTACTCCTATCTTAAAAAAAGATTCTAGATGTACTCTTATTATAGCGATGACAAATGGATTAGCTTTTGTGGATGATGAAAAGTGGGAATACTTTAAAAGAAACAATTTAGCGATTTCGCTATCTTTCGACGGATTATGGAATAAAAATAATCGACCCCTTAAAGATGGAAGTTCTAGCTTAGATCTTTATATGAAAGAGCCTCTTAAATCTCGATTTCAAGGGACAGGTGGTTGTAAAGTAATGGTATCACCTGAGAGTGTAGACACTTTGGTTGATAATTATAAATGGTTTGTTGAAGAGTTTAATATATTGAGTCCAGATTATTCTCTGGTTAGAGATAATATCTGGTCAGAATATGATATCAAAAATTTTGAAATTCAGGCAGAAAAGCTTGCAGACCAAATGATAAAATATATTAGAAGTGGTATAAGAACCACTGTTGGGTTTTTTCAATTATATATTTTAGATCTACTTTTTGGTGCTACTTACGGTAAAAGACCTTTTGGATGTTTTGCTGGATGTACTGGTGCCGGCTTTATGCCTGATGGTATGGTTTACCCATGTGCAAGATTTGGATCGAATGATGTTCATGCATTATATGATTCAGTAAAAGACATTGAATATGGGGACACTATTGAAATTATGAGATCTCCACAAGTATCTAATCCTCGAACCTATGAAAAGTGTAAAAATTGCGAATTATATCAGTATTGTAATGCTGGGTGTACTTACCAGCAATTGAAAACCGACGAACCAAATGCTAACTATTGTGAACCAGTAGAAAGTATTTGCGAATTATTAGGTATATTATATAAACAGTCTATAAGAATTGTTCATGAGTTGAAGGATAATGAGTTATTCAGAGAAATGGTAAAAGGATCTATTCAAAATGTTGGATAATGGAGGCGAAATAGTGGACCAAAATAAAATTCTTAATTCATCACAAATGATGTTTAATGTGGCAAAAGATTTAGAAAAATTCGATAAGAGTCTTAGTGACATATGTTTATTTGTTGCAGACAAACTTCTTAGAATTGTTGAATGTTGTCAGCAACAAAAACCCTCAAGTCTTGCAAAAGAAAAGGTTGTTGATAGTGTAAATGTTGTAGCTTTTACAGACACAAATGAAGCATCTCAATCAGGATTAGGAAAGGATCAAGTTTGTGTTGGGCATGGAACTTTTGCTGATAGTTCATGTGGTGGACATCAAGATGCTCCACCAACAATGTGTATTGATCATGCTGGAGTTGATGAGAATTGTCCTATTCATGGTAAGGATGCAACAGGACAATCTGTAGATTGTGATTGCCCTATTCATGGCAAGGATGCAACAGGACAAGCTATTGGTAAAGCATCTGATGAAATAGAAAAAGATGTTCAGGATCTTGTTTCAAAAATTCGTTCTAAAATGGGAAAGCAATAAATGAATGTTACTAATCGAGATGTAAAAACTTTTATGATTGATATTAAAGATATATTAAGTGATAAAAATTTATCATGCGAAGTCTGTCAATCATGTAGCGATGGACAAGGATGCAATCAAGATAATATAACACATAAACAAAAAAAATTATCGAAAAGTGTTAATGATAGAAAAGGAACAACAAGAACTAATGTTGTTTATTTGAACACTAATTGCAATCTTCGTTGTGAATATTGTTATGAAGGAGATAGTCGTCAAGGTCTTTCCGATCAAGCTAATTGTTCTGAATTAATGTTAGATACTTTTGTAAATGAAATATATGAAAGAGAAGGGGATTTAAACTCCTGTATTGTTGTGATGGGTGGTGAACCTTTATTAAGATTTGATCTTTATGAGTATTTAGTTCGAAAAGTTTCATCTTTATCTAAGGCTGGAGGTTGGGCTATTCCAATAACAACTAATGCTCTTTTATTCCTAGATGAAAGATTAATTCTACAATATAAAGAATTAAAGATGTTTGCCGAAAGTAACAATGTAAATATTAGTATTGAAGTAAGTTATGATGGGTCAGGTCACTTTCGTAGAAAATTTCCTAATGGAACTAGCTCTAAAGAACATGTTGAACGAGCAGTTGATAATCTTGTTAAGCATAATGTGTTTTTTAGTATGAGTTACACAGTTCAATCTGGAAATTATAATAATGTTGTTGAAGATATGATTAAAATTTGTGAAAGATGGCCTATGTGTGATAAAGTGGCTCTTAGTTTTGCACATCAAGATCTAGATTCTGTTGGACCTGTAGGTTACACGGAGATCTTGAGATCGCAATTACGACCTTATTTGAATTATGTATATTCATTATATGGTATTCCCTTTTGTGGGGTAACATGTGAACCTTGTGGTCGTTGTGATAAGAGTATGGGTGTTGGTAATGCTTATTTATCTCCAACAACTGGTATATCTTACGCAGATAAAGCAACAAATAAGAAATTCAGTCAATTTTAGGTTTGTGGAGATAAAATGGGTAAAAATTTTAGTCAAGTTCGTATATATAATATAGATTTAACACTAACAGATTCTTGCAATTTTGGATGTAAGTATTGTTTTGAAGATGGACATTTTAGAAATACATTCTTTAAAGATGTTGATCTATTTATTAATAAAATAAATCAATTATTAGACTCAGATTTTTTCAAACAACATTATGATGCATTAAATATTGGTTTATGGGGTGGTGAGCCTACACTAGCTCATAAAACTGTAAATTATATTGTGAATTATTATGCAAATAACTCTAGAGTTAAATATTTTATTTTTAGTAATGGTTATAATTTAGATGGTGTATGGGATTCTTTGATTAAATTCAAAGACACTTTTATTGAAGGTGGACATCCTAAATTTTGCATTCAAATGTCGTATGATGGAATGCCAATACATGATATTTATCGAGTTAGAAAAGATGGAGTTTTAACTTCGACTCGAGTTAGAGATAATATTTTTCGTGTTTACAAACATAGAATTCCAAGTACAATAAAATCTACTGTTACTCTTGATGCTTTTAAATATTTACCTGCTGCTTATGATGATATAAGAGATATTTATGAGAGACATTCAGGACAACAATTTTTTCATGCTAATAATTATTTTCCAACTATTGATTATTATCATTTGGGTAAGTATAATGAAAATGAAATTGATGAATATTGTGTAGATTTAGAAAATGCACTTACAGAGATAGCAACGAAAGATATAGAATTTTATAAAAAGAACAATAATCAATTCTTTTTTGCTTGGTTTACTCCAAATAAAGCTCTCTGTTCTGCTGGAAGAGATATGGTTTGTATTGGAGTAGGTGGAAAAATTTATAAATGTCATGGAAGTGTTTATGACGATAAAGTTGATGATCATATTGTTTCTAATTTAAAAGATTCAGATTTTATAAAAAAATTAGTTGATTCTCATATTTTGCACGATACAAATTTTGGCTATCAGCCTTTAGAATGCCTTGATTGTGAAGCTGGGTATTGTTTGCGGTGTAATCCAGTTAAGTATGAAAAAAGTGATAAAGATACTTATATTGAGAAGTGGAGAGATTATGCAAACCAACCAATACTTTGTAGATTTTATAAAATTAACGGTAGAATTATGAAAGCTTTAAATCATATTGTAAAGAATTAAATCTTTGGAGGAAGATTATGGCTTGTAATAATCACACAAGTACGACATCTTGTGGTACTCATAGCGCTGGTGCATGTGGTATTCATTCAGCGACGATAACTTGTGCAGCACACAGTAATACTATAGCTTGTGTATCACATTCACTTACAACAACTTGTGGTGGCCATGTTAATTCAGGATGTACATCACACTCAGTAACGACAACTTGTTCGGCACATAGTAATACTACTCCTTGTTCAGCACACGCAGCGACATCAGCTTGTATATCACACTTAGCAACGACAGCTTGTACAGCACACACAGCAGGACCAGTATCTGGTTGTACAGGACATATTCCTGCTATAGTCCCAACTTCGTGGACTGATACTTCTCTTACAGGTGTTGCAATTAAAGCTCAACATCTAAATGAATTAAGAACAGCGATTAATAACGAAAATATTAGAAGAAGTGCAGGAGCTACTATTCCTGGTACAGTTTCCGTTGGAGGATCTGTAGATAACGCTACAGTTATAGCAATGAGAACCGCCTTGAATTTGTTTGGTCCTTGGTCTGCACATTCATCATTAGACCCTGCAAATTTAGAAGAAGGGGATGTAATACAGAATGAACAAATAGAGAGTTTAAGATCAGGACTTAATACTTTTGAATCAGAATGCGTTTGTAATTGTAACTATGCGTGCACTTGTCAATGTAACTACGCATGTACTTGTCAATGTAACTATGCGTGCACTTGTCAATGTAACTATGGTTGTACTTGTCAATGTAACTATGCATGTACCTGTAATTGTAACTATGCGTGCACTTGTCAATGTAACTATTCGTGCACTTGTCAATGTAACTATGGTTGTACTTGTCAATGTAACTATGCATGTACTTGTCAATGTAACTATGCATGTACCTGTAAATGTAACTATTCTTGTACTTGCAATTGTAACTATTGATAAAAGAATATTGAGTGTTCATAATAAAAATTTTGGAGGAAGATTATGGCTTGTACAGATCATTCGAGTACCTCACAATGTACATCTCATTTAGCAACGACAACTTGTACATCTCATTTAGCAACGACAACTTGTACAGCACACAGTAATACTACACCTTGTACATCTCATTCAGCAACGACAATTTGTGCAGCACATACAGCGACAAGTAGTTGTCCTGTTCATTCAACATTAGGTTGTCCATCCCATGCTGGAAAAATTGCTCCAGTGACTCCAACTTCTTGGACTGATCCTTCTCTTACAGGTGTTCCTATTAAAAGTCAACACATTAATGAGTTAAGAACGGCAATTGCTAATGAAAATGTTAGACGATCTGCAGGTGCTAGCATTCCTGCAGCAGTTTCCGTTGGAGGAACTGTAGATAATGCCACAATTATAGCAATGAGAACAGCGTTAAATTTGTTCGGTCCTTGGTCTGCACATGCATCATTAAATCTTACAAATTTAGAGGAAGGGGATTTAGTACAGAACGAACAAATAGAAAGCCTACGATCGGGAGTTAATACTTTTGAATCCCAATGTGCTTGTAATTGTAATTACGCATGTACTTGTCAATGTGATTATGTGTGCACTTGTAATTGTAATTACGCATGTACTTGTCAATGTAATTATGGTTGTACTTGTCAATGTAACTATGGTTGTACTTGTCAATGTAATTACGCATGTACTTGTCAATGTAATTACGCATGTACTTGCAATTGTAACTACTGATGAATTACTTAAAATGGAGGTTGAATATCTTTAAATAGGTAAATTATGGGGCAATATTCAGAGTTAGTTAAACGTTTTAAAGTAGTTAAATTTAAATATGATTTGGATAAACATTCTGAGAATATTTCTGATAAAAGATTTTTCTTTGGCGTAATAGCACAAGATTTAATGAAAGTATTCAGGTCAGAAGAATATTCGATAGTTACTCGAGATTCAGAAACAGGGCATCTTAAAGTTGATTATAGTCAATTCTCTCCATTACTTATAAAGGCAGTGCAGGAAATTCTTGAAGTTGTTGAATTACTTCCTGATTTATTGGAGAAAATAGAATTATTATTAAATAAATATGAGATTGACTCTGGAGAAACTATCAAAGAAGAGAAAATTGAAGCATGCACTTGCCAGTGTAATTATTCATGTACGTGTAATTGTGATTATTCATGTACGTGTCAATGTAATTATTCGTGTACGTGTAATTGTTATTATTCGTGCACCTGTCAATGTAATTATTCGTGCACCTGTCAATGTAATAACGATCAAAATGTTAAGGAATAATTTATTTTGGAGGAAAATATATGAGAATTCTAGCAAGTGTTGTTGATGTTGGTGTTAACTATAAAGTTGTTTCCGTTTTGGGTGGGGATGAAGCATCAATCTTTGATCATAGCGGAGTCAGATATTACGAAATACCAACACCTGAATTAAGATCATACATTGAAGATGCCTTACGAAATGGAAAAGACGTTTATCTTCCTAAAAATATTGATTACCAAATTACACAAGCAGACGTGATTATTCAAGATATTCCAGATCCAATTTCTGCCGAAAGACAAGGAGCTAAAATTCGATCTAAACACTTTGTAGCTTTTAGAATTGGATATTTAAGTATGTTTGATTTCTTTAGTTATCAAATCTTGAATAATAAACTTGCTGCTGCAGGATATATCATTTCTGATTCGAATCGAGAAGAGAAATATCTTGAAATAGTTAACAGTGATAATCAAGATCTTATTGCTGATTTAGAAGAATATTTATCGTTATTAGACAAACTTTCTGAACGTAATTTTCTTTATAAGCAATGGATGCAGTTTAGTAAAGATTTGGAGACAGCAACCTCTGTTGAACAAATTCAATCTATGTGTGATAATTTTTATTCCCAATTTAGTTAATTAAATATAATGACAGGAGGTAAATATTCTATATATTTACCTCCCGTTATTGTTAATAGCTATGAAAAAATACTTGTTAATATCTGTTTCTTACGGAAAACTTAAACGTGGAGCATTCACAATTTCTGAAAGAATGGTTAGTGAACACTCGGAATATCTAGACCACATAGAATCAAAAAATGTAGTTGATTTAAAAGAGTTAAATGAAAAATACAAAAGAATTATTTTTGTGACACAAGTTCCGAGTAACTATTCATCTCCAGTCAATATCATATCTTTAAAAGACATTAATTATTTAATATATGTTCGAAATGAACACAATTTTTTTGGACATAACTCTTGTAATAATGGTTTTTATTATACTTATGATCATAAAGATATTAAGAATTTCATTCCTATGATTACAGACTTTATAGTAGAACAAATAGAAATCACTAGACCTTGTTTAGGATTTTATGTAAGAAACTATATAACAATGGATTCATTCGATCATTTTTTAGGAATGTTAAATAATTTATATTCTTATGTTGATGTGTATACAATGGGACAAAACATTAGATATGATTTTAGTAAAAGATTTAAATATGTTTTGAATCATCGTCATACTTTTGATCAACAAATATTTTTCTCAAATATAACTCATTATGTTTACCCACAATCTAGAAATTATATTGATCCTTTACCGTATTCTTTAATAGAAGCAATACAAAATAACAAGGAATTAATATTACCTAAGTTAAAAGGTAGATCTCATCGTGATGGAATTGATGATATTAAAGATTTTATAGGATATCATGATAGATTTATACCAGGGGTTCATTTTTATAATATTCGATACCCTTTTATGGCGTCAAACTTCAAAAATTTTTATAAAGATGTATTCGACAATAATTTTGAACATGTATTAGATCGAAATAAATATAATACATTTATTGATTGGATTGTTGGAGAAGTACTATGCTCTTAATTTGTGGTCCATGCGTAATAGAGAATGAAAAAACATTAATGAATACAGCTAGAAGTATTAATAGTGTTATTAAAAAAATTAAAAATGTAGATTTTTATTTTAAGGCGTCGTGCATTAAGGATAATAGAACAAAATTAGATAATTATTATGGACCAGGTTTTGAGGAAGGATTAAGATTATTAGAGAAAGTAAGTACTACATTTAATGTTAAGATCACAACAGATTTTCATGATGTAGATCAAATTAATCATTATGGATATAGAGTAGATTTAATTCAAATTCCTGCGTTTTTAGCAATGCAAACTTCTATAATTAATGCTGCAGTTAAAAGAAATGTACCTCTTCATATTAAAAAACCTCAATCTCTTAGTCCTTTTAATATAGGGAATATAGTTAATAAAGTTTTTGAATTAAATGAGAATGCCGAATTAATGATAACTGATCGTGGAACTAGTTTTGGATTTGATTATTTAATTATGGATCCTCGATTTATTAGGGTAATGCAGAATGCAACAGTTTATAAATTTAAAGTTTTAACTGATGTAACTCATCCTAACAAATATTGGAGGAATTACACATATGCATATGATTTAGCGAAGTCTTCTGTTGTTTGTGGTACGGATGGATTATTTATAGAGTGTCATATAGATCCTGAGAACGCATTATGTGATGCAGATAGTCAAATACCTGCAAAAGAATTAAAAAGTTTATTAAAAAGTTGTGGAGTCGCAAATAATGCTTAAGACAAATGAAGCGAGAATTGAAACTTGTACAAAATGTAATTACAAATGCAAGTTTTGTACTCATCCCACACCTTACTTTAATAGGAAAAAAGAGATTATGTCTTTAAAGACTTATCAATTTATTATTGATAAGTTAAGAAAAGAAGCTCCTTATATAACGGAATCTACTATTTCTGGTTTTGGTGAGGCATTTTTAGACCCCACTATTTTTGAAAAAATTAAATATTCAAAAGATAGAGGGCTTCGTGTCCACACATTAACTAATGGTAGCACATTGAATAAAGATCAAATTGATATATTATTTCACCATAAAGTTGAAGATATTAGAATTAGTTTACATTCAATCAACACAGAAAATTATTGCAGGATAACTGGTGCTTCTCCTGCTCAACATAAAAGAGTATTAAATAATATTGAATATATTATCGAAAATAAAGAGTACACTCGTTTAGTAATAACAATAGATGTTATTGATATTAACGAATATGAAGTGGATGAGATTATAGATAGATATTCTGATAGAGTGGATCTTCTTGAAATTTGGCGTCCTCATAATTGGGTTGATACGTTGAATTATAGAGAAGGTCCTATTATTAAGGATTCATGTGGCCGTCCAATAAATAGTCCATTACAAATTCAAGTAGATGGAACAATTAATATGTGTTGTTTTGATTATAATGGAGTGTTACTATTGGGGGATTTTATAACTCAAACTCTAGAGGAAATATTTAGTTCTGAAAGTTTCATTGATTTAAGAAAACATCATTTATTCGGAACTTTAGCAGAATCAGAATATATATGTAAAAATTGTGATCAAAGAAAGTGTCAGCGTAATGCTGTGATTTATAATAGTAAATTCTCTGGTGATGATAGATTAAATAGAACTTCAACGAACTATAGGAAAGTATAAGATGAAGTATTTTATTGATACTGCTGATATAACAAAAATTGTTGAATGGAAAGATTATGTTGAAGGAGTAACGACAAATCCAATACTTCTTAGAAAAGAGAATACTAATGCCACAAGTTTTGCTGTAAGAATGTCGGAGATGTTCGATAATATATTTCTTCAAATTGACAAAGAAGAAGATTTAATTGATTCGAATTCAGTTAAAGGTAGAATGATTTATAAAGTCCCTTTAATTAAAGAGAAATTTGGGTTAATTCGTAAATTGATTGATACTTCTGGTATAAGAGTATGTGGAACAACAACCTACGATTTAATACAATTTCATAAAGCTTGTGATCTTGGTTGTAATTTTTGTATTGTTCTTCTTTGTAAAAATGAAAATCGTAGTTTTCTTAATGATTGCATTAGAATTAAAAACATATATAATTATAAAACGGAAATTATTGCCGCAAGTTTTCGAGAGAAGGGGGATGTTATGTGGGCTATGTTAGAAGGAGTAAGCTACGCAACTGTGCCTCCTGCTGTTTTAGAAAAATGTTTTACTAATGATCATGCATTAAAAGATTATAAAGAATATATCAATGGAAAATAAAACAATAATTTTTGGAGCCGCAAGCAAAAGTGTTGGCAGACAATTAATTGAATGGGTAGTTAGTTTAAGAAGTTTAGGGAAATATCAGGACTCTATTATGGTTCTAGATTATGGAGTCACAGATGTAATAAAACGGTATTGTGAGGCTTTAGGAGTCAAATTTATACCATGCATATTAAGAAAAGAGAACATAATAGGGAATAGTCGATATATAGATTTAATATCAATTCTAACTAGTTATCCAGATCACTATATTGCAATTTTTGATGTTGATATTTGGTTTCAGTCAGATATTAGAGGAATTTGGGAAATAATAAAATCAACAGAAGGTTGTTTTTTGTCTTGTGAAAAAATTCCACTTAGTAGTTTACATGAGAGAACATATAGAGGACCTGAAGGTGGAACTTTTCGAGATGAAGTATTAGATAAATATATTAGACTTATTGATAAATTTGGTGGAACTATTAATGCTGGATTATTAGCAGGTAAGACAAAGCCTTTAATCACTAAATTAATAGGATTTAGAAAAGCTTTAGCTAATATGGTAATTGTAGGTGATTGGGGAGCGGAACAATTTTATCTTAATTATTCATTTGATTTCAAAAAAGATCGAGGTGATGGAGTTCAATGGAATTGTCTTATTAGAGATTGTGAATTGAAAGATAATTATTATTATTATGTTGATCATGAAATATCAATAAAATTGTGTGGGATACATTGTTTTAAATATAAATTAGAAGATCGTTCTAACCATATGTTTAGTCGTCATCATAGTAAAATTTTTTCCGCAGTATTAGGAGAGGTTAGAAAAAAATATGATATCACCGAAGCGGGCAGTAGGAATAATTCCAGCGAGACTGGAGTCAAAGAGGTTCCCTCGAAAATTGATGCATGATTTTCTAGGTAAACCAATAATTTATCATGTTATTAATAATGCTTTAAAATTTAACTTTTTAGATAAGATTGTTGTATCAACAGATAGTAGTGAAATACATGATTATGTTATTAAAAATTTTGTGAATATTGATGTTATTGATTCTGGTAAAGCCTCTTGTGGTACAGAAAGAGCATTCAAATATTATCTTGTAAATCAAAAATTTGATTATTATTTATCTATTCCTAGTGATGAACCACACATTTTTCCTGATGAGATTAATAAAGTTGTATTTAATGAAGTTTTTAGAAGTCAATCAGTATCCTCATTTTATTCAAATTTTTATAATAGTGATGATTTATGTAATCCACTCTCTTGTAAAATAGTAATATATAACAATAGAATGATATACAATTCTAGAGCTGTTATACCAATTCAAAAGAGTGGAGAGAGACTCGAATTGAATCAATATAATAAACATGTAGGCATTTTTATATTTCCTAAAGAACTTTTTATGAGAAAAGGAATGTCAATGTGGAGTAGAAATTCAGATGTCGAAAGTCTAGAACAAAACAGGTTTATTGATGTTAATATTCCAGTTCTAATGTATAAGATAAAGCATATTGGATTTGGGATAGATTCACCAGAACAAATTAAAATTTTAGAAGATAGAGTAAGGAAGTTAAATGAAGAAAATAATCGGATTAATGATGATGACTGATGGAGGAAAGAGTCTCCTTTTAGATATGTTTGATAATAATTTTAAGAATCAATTTTTTATGAATTCTAATAGAAGTGTTATAAATATTGGGGATGATTTGAGAGATGGTAAATTAACTGATTTTTCTTTTAATGGATTGTATCATATACTAGAGACTTATGGATGTGATGCATTTGCCCTTCCTCAGATTCAAAAAAATCTTACTAAAGAAAATTTAATTAAGATCTACAATATAATGACAGATAAACCTTATATATTTGTGTATATTAGAGCAGAAGATTTTTTAAGATATTGTGATTATGGAATTTTTATTGGTAGAGATCCTAGAGCATGTTGGGTAGTTACACAACATAGAGGAGATAAGGAAGGAGTTAAGAGTTATGCATCTGCTTATTTTCCTCATTTTAATAAATTTTTACCTTATAGTGAAAGAGAAAATATTCTTGTTATAAAATTTGAAACTTTAATTGCGAATCAAGAGAAGACACTTAGAGATGTAATGGAGTTAACTGGGTTATCAATGGATAAAGATTTTCGACATTCAACAGAACAATATAATGATTATTTCACAGTTAGAGATCTTTTAAATATGCGTAAGTATTCTGATAATACCAGGATTGTTAGGGATTCTGAATTAGATTATTTGTCAGAAGCAGGTAAGGCATTTAATTCTTTCTTTAATAACCCTGAATATTTGCATTTGAGTGATATGGTTACACCAAATATATATCAAGACATTGAAAACTATGTTCAGAGTATTGGTTGGACACCTGATAAAGGATAGGTATGAGAGCTGTACTTCTTTATAATGGATACCCTTATGAAATGATTAATGGTGCAATTATAGATGCGTTTGAATATTATTTCGCCATATTAGAACATAATCCAGAAATGAAAATGATTTTGATTGATTTTGATTTGAGTTATCAAACTTATCTTTTTGATATTTTAGAAGAAAGATATAATTTGGATGATCTAGATTGGAAAAGCAATATTGAATGTATAAGAAGATTTAATATTGTTAAATATGTATTCGAAAAGGTTTTGATTGTTGATTACACAACAATTAATAAATTGCGTGGTATTTTGAGAGCAAGTCATATAGATGTTATCACAGAGATAACTGTTATAAGTGACTTGTACACTGATAAACCTGAATATATGTTTAGAAAAGATTTGTATGATGTTACTTATTATGGAGAGATGCCTTTTGTTTATAAAGACAAACAATATAGAATGAAGTTATTGTTTGATCGAATGAAACCTATCGGAAGTAATAAGAAGGGGTATTATATCAATTCTCCTAGAAATGATAATTATGATTTTATTAAAGAATTAAATTTAGATATAGGTATACCAATTTATTTTAAACAAGATGATCATTTTAAGAATTTTTTTGAATATTTTGATGTATTTATTTATTATCATGCTAATACTTATTTTGATCCTCATCCGCGTCTTCCTCTTGAATGTTATTTTCACGGTAAACAGGTAAAATACTTTAATCCATATAACGTTAAAGACGGAAGTTATTATAGATTTAAAGATTTAGATAAAACAGATTTATATAATAGATTTTTAAACAAATATGATGAAATTGTAAGGTTGTTTATATGAAAGTCTTACTCGTACACTATTATTGTGGTTATTTTGATGGGACTTTTACATCGATTATTGATACTTATTATAATTTACAAAAGTTTGGTATAGACGCTGAATTAAAGATTATATCATATGAAAATTTTGGTAATTCATTAAGACATATAATGAATAATTTTAGTGATAAACATTTAGTGAATAGTTTAACAACAAAATTAAGTTTTGAAGCTGATGCAATTATTTGTTCTAGTTGTTTGCTTTATAATAATTTTTGGTATCCATTAAAAAGATTATCTTTGAATGCAAATCAAATTTTAGTTTTAGATAGTCTAGATATACAATTAGGTAAATTGAAAGTAGAAACTGTATATGGTGTTATACCACCATTAAATGAAGTCATTGATTATAAATGTATTCTTCTTTGTAACCAATCTAATATTGATTTTTGTGATCTTGAAACTTATATATATTATCATAAATTTAGTTCTAAACGACTTCTTGACAATGTTCATAAGAAAAATGTTTTAAATAGTATTGGTAACGTTCATATATATGAATATAATCGAATATTAAGACATGAAAAATATAAAGATAGTTGGGCTGCCCTCAATGAAAATATTGGTAAAGTAATTTTTGAAAGCTTATATTATGGTTTAAAAGTTAATTATTCTGCTGATGGATATGTGCCTGATGGATTAAGTTGTTATTTAAGATTATTTGATATAGATCCTTCTATCAATCATTTTCCTCTTCTTATTACGGAAGAACATATAAAAGAAAAATTGTTTATGGATAAGAATGATTTGCTTTTGGAGTTAATCAATGATATCTAAACCTGTATTGATGATACATGAAATAAAGAAGAAACATTTATTAGCTAACATCAATTGGGAAAATTATATTCTTACTTTTGATGATTGTTTGTATAGTCAATATTATTATTGGACGTTCTTTAGAGATATAGAGACAACTAAAATTTTATTTGTTCCTTGTAGCTTAATATTGCATAAATGTCAAAGAAAACAGTTTGATGGTGAATATGTTGAATTTCCTACATGCGAAGAGGCGTTAGATAAAAGATTTAGAGAACCTTATAATTATATATCATTGCCTGAAATTAAAAGATTAATAGAAACAACATCTGATTTGGTAATTGGTGGTCATGGATATTCTCACTCACGAATAAGTCATCTTTCTACTACACGTAAAATTATTGAGTTTCAAAAAGATATAATAGATATGATTCAGTGGTTCAAATTTTATCTTAATTTTTCTCCTACTTATTATTGTTATCCATTTAATTATGATGATATTCTTACTAAAAATTATATTCTTATAAATAACGGTATAAGATATATATATGGTAAAGAAAGAATAGATATAGAGACTCTGTTATGAAGTTTTATTTTTTAGAATTGATATTAACAAAGAAATGTAATAAGACATGTTATTATTGTAATGTTCATTCGATGACTAATCCTAGTTTTAATTCGGAAATCGATTTAGATTTTCTTAAATATATTCTTAAGTATATTCCCGATAATACTATGATTGAGTTTTGCGGAGGCGAACCTGGATTATTAACTAATTTAGAAGATGCATTTCATGTAGTATATTCTCATCCTAAGGTTAAAAGGTTACAAATAATGTCAAACGGATTAGTTCGTTTGAAGGGATATGATTTTCTCGAAAAAGATAATGTTTATTATTGTGAACATTTAATTAAAGAAATTGATGATAAAAAAGTATTGAAATTTTATGATGACTTAGAATTTTTAGAAAGATCAAGATGGAGATATGTTGTAGTAACAACTAAAAAAACGATAGAGTCTTTAGATAGTAATTATAAGTTTTATAAAAATTTAGGATTCTTTAGAGATATGTTTTGGTATAAAATAATGAATCCTAAAACTCATGGAATCAATTCTTTTATTTATTTAATTGAATCATTTTTTAAGAAATTAAAAAATGAAGACCACATTGATGCTGATTTTACTTTGGACAGGATTAAGGTAATAAAATATTTAGATCAAAAAGCTGCCGCAAAAAGAGTAATGTGTGGTTGGAATAGTCCACAACCTACTATTGATTTTGAAACAAAAGAATTAGTTCATTGTGGAGCTTATTTAGAACGTAGTTATAGACGTCGTTATTGCCCTGAATTTTTTAAATCCCATTTGTGTTGTAAATTATTTGAACCAGGAGAATATTGTGATACTTGTTACATTTATGCGGAAAATCAAATAAGATCTATTGTTAGTTGTCGAAGAGGAAATTATTATAATATGGAGGTTTAATTGTACGAACAGAGAGATGTTTGGCAAATGAAAGGGGAATGGAAGGTAAGACCATATCATCCTTTCATGAAAGATGAATGGATTAAAGACTTATCTGAAATATTAAAAACTAGAGCAATATCTGATTTTAGTATAAGAGAAGAATTCGAAAAAAAATTAGCTAAATATTGTAATTGTAGATATGCTATTGCTGTTAATAGTGGGTCATCTGCTATTATATTAGGAATGTTAGCTTTGGGATTGAAAGAAGGATCAATAGTAATAGGCCCTAATTATGGTAATATTGCTTGGGCGAATTGCTGTAGATTTTTAAATATAATTCCTTATACTATCGATGTTCGTAAGGATAATTTTTGTCTAGATGAATCAATATTAGTTAAGCGATTAGATTTTAATCCGAATTTATGTGACGCTGTTCTTTATATTAATCATGCTGGGTATACGGGATCTCAATTAGATTCAGTAGTTTCTATTTGTCATGAATATAATATTCCTTTATTGGAAGATTCTTGTAATGCTTTAGGACAATGGTTTAATGGTGTGCATTCAGGAACAAGAGGAAAGGTGGGGTTTATATCTTTTGGAGTACCTAAATTAATTACATGCGGAGAAGGTGGTGCAATACTTTTTGATGATGAAAATCTTTATAGAAAATGCAAAGAATTATCTTATCAAGGTGGATGGTATGAACCTCCTGTTCATTCGAATTTAGGTATTGGTGCTAATTTTGTAATGCCTGTTCATAATGCTTATTTTTTATCAAAACAACTAGATGATATAGATGAATTGTTAGAAATGAGAGATAAGGTTTGTAATTATTATGAGACAAAAGGTATTAAACTTAAAAGATTCCATCAATCACCATCTATTTATGAATACGAAACATCTAATGCTATAAGTATTGTAGAATTTGGTCGAAAATTTGGAGTACAAATATTATATCGTAATTATGAAGCACATTCTCATTATTTTATGAAAACATTTGAAGATACTCCAAATGCTAAATATATTCAAGATAACACGGTTTTATTACCTAATACATTAAATCTATCAGAGAAGTCTATAGACCTAGTTTGTGCCGCTATAAAAATGGGTGAGAGATAATGATTTGTATAGATTTAGTACCAACTGAGATTTGTGATTGGAAATGTAATTATTGTGTTTTTCCTAACATTAATTCACCTAAAAGAGTAACTAAAGATATTATAGATAAGCATTATAAATATATTAAGGATATTATTGATATATTAAGGACAAATAAGATTAGTGTTCAAGTTTATCTTCAAGGTGGAGAAGTAGGTGAATTACCTAAAGAATTAATTATATACATTTTAAATAAATTCGATGAAAAATTAACTATTTCGACTAATGGATTGTTTATGAAGAAAGAATATCATAAAGATCCAGAAATTCGTCCATATATTGATCAAATATTTTGGCATGTAAGTTCTGATTGTCAATTAAAAGATATTGAGGAAATTAGAGATGATGAAATCAATATCGTTAGAGGAATAGTGCATCAAGATAGAACGAAGTTGTACAATTTTATTTTTCATAATCAAAATGATATGGTAATTGAATATGCAGAAATTGAGAATCCTTTAGGTGTTAAATCTATTATTGGAAATGAAATAATAAATCGTTGTAGAGAATATCATAATGAAATAACAATAGATTTAGTAAATGAAAAGATTTGTTTATGTATTCGAAATTTTAAAAATATTAATATTCCTTTAAGTGAATTAAATCTTAGACTTCTTCTTAAATCATTTCCAAGAGATATATTTGTTTTACCTAAGATAGAAGAAAGTTCTTGTTACTCTTGTTGTCGTTTGTGTGTTGATCGAGTAGAGAAACATATAGTTAAAGATAGGTTGAAAATAAGGAAAATTTTATGATTTCGTTTCTGAATATAGGACCAGGTAGAAGTGGAACAACATCTTTTTATTCTATGTGTAAAAAGCACCCACAAATTAATACAGGAAAATTGCAAGAACCTTCTCATAATGGGTATGATTTATTTGACACAGAGAAGTATTTAGAGCACTGGAATTATAGTAATATTGATAAAAATCAACGTGTTTTGTTATTAGATGCTTCTTCTCGATTTACTATGGTAGAGAATATTATACATTTTAAAAAATATCTTTCACCTTATGTTAATAAATTTCAACATGTTTGTTTAGTTAGAGATTTAAAGAAGTTTTATATAAGTGTGATTTATTATAAAATAATTTTAAATTGTGATATTACAGAAATAGATTTAAAAAATGTTGAAAAATTATTAGATTTTAAAGTGAATGATGAAATGTATAATCATATTAAAAGTCGATCTTTAACTGATCATATGTTATCTGTACGTAATGTTTTTAACGAAGATGAAATATTTATTTTACCTATTGAGTTTTTTAATGAATATAAAGTTAATTTATTTAATTTTTTAGAGATAGATTATATAGATCTAAAATATTGTAAGAGAAACAATTTGTTCACTGAATTAGGATCTATTAATAAGTTAAAAATCGAACCTAAAAATAGAATTTTATTTCTTAAATTGTATTCATTGATAGAAAATCGAGTTGAGAAAAACAAGATTTTAAACGAATTGCTATCGAAAGAATTGAAAATGGTAGATAAATTGTGCAATACAAAATTATATCATTGTTATCAAAGGAGAAATTAAAATGGATACAATGTGTGAATTAATTTTAACCATTCGTTGTGCAGCTGAAAGATATATCAAATTAAAGCTTGATAATGAATCGAGATCGCTTTTTTATGATAGAGATGAAATTTTTCAGTCAATGATGATAAGAATTCGTGAATTAGAAGGAGAAGTAACAGAAGTTGTTAATATAGATGAAATGTTTTTAAACCATTTTAAATTTCTTGAAATAATGGATAGTCTAAATTGGAATCCTTAGATATGAAAGATTATATCTCTCGATATTTGATGTATGGTTGCTCTAAAAAATTTCCAGACGTACCTAAAATTAAAGAATCAAATATATCTTTTTCTGATGCAAAAGATCAATTATTAAATATAGTTAATCAAGTAGTATTAGAAAATATTACTTCGCCGCAAAATACAATCTTTCAATGCAGCGGAGGATTTGATTCTAGTGTAATAATTAGTTATTTCAAAAATATCTCAACTTTTTGTACATGTAGAATGGAAATGAGCGATTATCGATATTCCTATGAAACAGTGAAACATTTTAAAACAAATCATATATTCATAAGTGAAGAAGAATTAACAGAAAATGTTGATTTAGAATCTTCTTTAATTGAAATGAATAAGATACACAGTGCACCTAGAGGATATACAAATGATTTAGGATTATATCTTTTTGTAAAAAGAATTAAGGAATATACAGATATTATATCTGGTGGTGAAGGAATAGAATTAATGTATTTAGGATACATAGGAATGTATCGTCCTGTCATTTGTAAGGGAATTAGTAAAGGTGAATATGATGTATCTAAGGCTTTAGGATATCGTAAAGTTGGTAAAGTGTTAAAAGATTTTAAGATATCAGTTGATTTTAATGAGTTAATAAAATTATCTAAAATTAAGGATACTTCAACTTATCTGGAATCAATGAACTGGTGGTCCACCGGATTTACTTTTGACGAAGCATATAGGTTAGGTGTAGAAAATTGTGGGATTAAAGATATTCATATATTTGATTTTGTAAATTTTATGTTTAGTTGGTTTGGTTCAGAATTTTATTTTGATAGACGATTAGAGTATGCTAATCATTTTAATTTAGAGTGGATATCTCCATTTTTAGATAAGAGATTTATTGACTTCAGTTTGTCTCTTCCTGTTGAAATGCGAAATTGTTTAGGGCAAATAAAATATGTAATGTATGAATCATTAGGTTCTTTAGTTCCTAATTTCACTGTTGAAAGGCCTAAAGAGGGGTTAGTGTTGAGTTCGATTTTTTATGAACAAAGAAAAGATGAAATAAGTGATCTTTTATATAAATATTTAAAAGATCCAAAATCTAAGATTTATGAGTTTTTAGATTTTAAGTTAGTATGTTCAATAGTAAAACAATTTGATGATCAATTTGATTTTATAGTACTTAAAAAAGTCTGGATGCTGTTAAACTTAGAGCTTTGGTTGGAGTTAAATTAATGATATTTCATAGTAAAGTGAAAGCTTTGTTAAAAATAGAGAGATTTGAGAAATCTTTTAAATTAAGTGAATCGGTAAGAAATAAATTCTCTAGACCTATATTATTTCATTTAAGCAATGATGATTACCCGTTTCTTTCGACTTTTGTAAAGATAGATTTTAGAAAAGAGAAATTGATCTATTATAAATTGTTGTCTGATGAAAATATTTCTATTTTAGAGAAATTGGATATTCCCAACTATCCTTCACACTCATCACTTGGTGCGGGAAATGGATTTTTTAATTTCTTGTTTCTTCAACCTAATTTGCCACATGATACATTTCGTTATTTTGATTTAGAAAAATTGATGTGTTATGTATTTTCTGCTAGCGAAGTATTTGACGGTAAATATAGTTATGTTAGTGAAACAAGTGGTTTAGATTGTACTAGAAATGATCATTTTTTGATAGGAGTAGGTAAACAAAATACAAATTACTATGAGATATATTCATGCTCTTTTGATTTACAAGAAAAGGTTAAGATTATAGAGATTGAAACTCATAAATACCCACCACATGATGTTAGGTCATATGATGATTTTATCTTTGCGACAGAATTTTTTGATCAAAGAGTTAAAATGCCGAATGGTCAAATAGTAAATGATTATATTGAATTAGAAAAATTGATATATGATAGTAATTATCCTGAATCAATAGTAGCTAAAAATATACCTTCTTATAAAGCTCTTGAAATTAATAGATTTAAAATATCTCCTTTGCATGGAGAGGTTTTATTAATTGATATGCAAAAATCGATTAATTTTGAATTTTTAAAAGCAGGGTTTGTTCCTTCTCATATTGAATTTTTAGATGATTTAATATATGTATCATCTCATAATTTTCTTTTTTTGAAAGGTAAGATGGTATATTTGGGTCCAGCAGCTATTGATTTATATCGAATAGAAGATCGCAATATAGTCTCTGTCGATAGATTTCAAGAACCTACTGGTTATAGATATACTGCACATAAAGTTTTCAAAAGAGATGGACATCCTTATTTTGTAACGATAGGTCATCCTAATAGATTATTTTTAGTTGATGGATTGTCTATGAAGAAGGTTAGTTATATTGATTTAGGAGAAAGGGATGTATTATCAAAATGTCCAGATATTAAAACATATTTGAATGAAATGGATATGACAGATCATTATCACCCTTTAAGATATTCAACTGTAGAAGCCTCTGATGATGGTGAATTTCTAATTTTTTGGGATCAAACACATGTTCAATTAATTAGCACCAGGACTTTTGAGATTAGTTCAGTAGTAGATTTCACAATTGAAGATTTTAGACAAAAAACTTATCATTCGGAGAAATTGTGAGTCTTTATTATTTAAAGACCGATTTAAAACGATACAGACCTTTAGGTCATATACTTGCCGAATATTTAGGGGAAAAATTAAACGTTTTATCAGAATCAGAAATATGTCATTTAGCAACAGAGAAAGATGCAGTATATTATGAAGTTTTTATGAAACCTTGTAATGACTGTTGTTTAATAGGTCCAGAATATTATATTGCTAATAAATGGAATAGTAAAATTTATCAATATAATCAACTTCAAGATATAGTTAATACTCCTTCTTTTGAAGTATTTAAAAATGTACTTCGATTAATTTCTGATTTGGATAGGATTAAAAAGAAGTGGGAAAGATTTATAATATTTGAAGAATTTGGTTATGGTGGTAAGAATTGTTTAGTTTGCGATCAATTTACCAGTGTAACAAAAATATTTACTTCATTCCCCTTAAAATCATCAATTAGAGTTTCTAATTTCCTGCCGAATGTTCATAATGTTAGTTTACATTTTGTTATATCTGGGTCTAATAAAATCTGGTTATCTCCTATTGTTGACCAATTTATATCAAACAATGTTGTTTTTAAAGGTGGGGAGTATCCGTCAATTATATCACAATCTATTCGATCAAAGGTATTAAAAGTAGCAGGTGATGTAGCAATTGTTTTATCTAGAGATGGTTATAGGGGATTGGGCCATATTGATTTAATGATATCTAATGGTAATGTTTTTTTCACAGAAATTAATCCTAGAAAAGCATCAACTACGATGTGTATTTCTTACATGATGGAGAATTGCTTTAATTATACTATTCCTATTATTGAATATCACGCAGTTCGATATAACGAGATATTAGATATTAAACAAACTAGCTCCATTATTCCTTGGACGCTTTTGATGCTTGATTATAATAAAGATGCTCCACATTCCCCTGGTGTAGAAAGAGATTATTTTAGAATAAAAAAGAGTGAAACAGTTGTTTATAATGATTTTTATGATCGATGTACTTTTAGGATAAATATTAAACATGAGAATTTTAAGTAATTGCCCTATTTGTTATTCAATAGAATCAAAAATTATTAGTTTTAATAGACATCATATTGATCAAAATAAATATAATTTTAAACCTTTTACAAAAGATAATGATTTGTTTAAAAAGGTAAACATTGTAAAATATTTTTTTGAAAGAAATCAATGTTTAAACTGTGATCATATTTACGAAAGATTAGTATTTGATAAGTCTGAAGAAATAGAATATCACACTGCTATGTATGCTTCTAATCAAAATGAGACAATAAATTTATTTCAAGATCGTTTTTTAAATTTAGAAATAATGTTAAAAGAATTAAAGATCATAAAAGATCTAATTGAATTAGAATCTTTACTTGATGTAGGTTCTGCTTTTGGAGAATTTTGTTTTTTAGTTAAAAGTTTAAATTTAGATGTTTCAGGATTTGATTTATGTGAGAAAAGTAATCATTATTTAAGAAAACATAATATAAATTGTTATAATAGTTTTAAGAGTATAGATAGAAAGTTTAGAATAATAAGAGTTAGTCATGTTTTGTCTCATATACATAATAATTTAGAAGAATTTGTAAAAAAATTATTTACTTATTTACAATTAGGTGGAATTATATGGTTCATTGATCATAATGCTAAGTTTTTTAATATAAATGACTCTCCTCTTTGGCATGTTAATGTCTTTTCAGAAACATCTTCTAATCTTTTCTTTTCTCGATTTTTTAATTTATTAGAGATTAAACCCTCTAATTTAAACATTGATCCTTATATTTTCAAAGTTTTTAGGAAAATTAGAACTACATAATATTAATATTTATTTTAGGAGGATTTCAAAATGGCAAGTCCAGATCCAGATCCAGTATTAGATTTCAAAGTAGATTTAAAAAGAGTCGCTTTATTAATGGGATATGCTGCGCATGAACATTACATAAAACACCGTGAGACTAATGAAGTAAGTATGTCTCAATATTGGCATACTGGCGATAAAGTATATCAGGAACTTCGTAATACGACTAGGGCATTAGCTAGAGATGCTGGATTACCTGATGATTTTTCTGAAGAACTAGAGAAGTTTAAACTTGAAAATATCTAAATTAGAAAAGGTCTCTAATATTATGATTCATAGTGTTAACGAATGGAGTCCACTTCGAGAAGTTATAGTGGGAAATTCAATCAATGCAAATCTTCCAAATTTAGATTTATCATTTAAGATATTCTTTCACGATAATATTTATAATGATTTATATGGTGGGGATATTTATTTTAGTGATAACTCTTATTCAAAAAGTATTAAAAAATCACATATTGAGGAACATGAAGAAGACATTGAAAATTTTGTAAAAATATTAGAAAAAGAAGATATTAAAGTCAAAAGACCAGTAGTTATGGATCAAATTCAAAATTTTAAAACCCCTCATTGGAAAGCATTAACTGTTCCTGCTCTTAATGTTAGAGACCAAGTATTAATAATAGATAATCAGATTATTGAAACAGCAGTTCAAGTAAGAACTAGATATTTTGAGAATGATCTTCTAAAACCATTGTTTATGGAGTATTTTAAGAATGGTGCTAAGTGGATTTGTGCACCGAGACCTATGTTATTGGATGATTCATTCGATTTAAGTTATATCAAGTCTAAAAAGGATATAGATTTATCACGATATCCAAAAGAGAAAACATACTATGACATAGGTTATGAAATATTTTTAGATGCAGCTCAGTGTCTTCGATTTAATAAAGATATTGTTGTTAATGTTTCAAATACCAACCATTTACTTGGAATAAAATGGTTAGAACAATGTTTAGGTAGAGATTTCAACATACATGTTTGTTGGTTATGTGATAATCATATTGATAGTGCAATTATGCCGCTTAAAGAAGGTACGTTGTTAGTAAATCGAAAAACAGTTAAAGATATAGATGTGCTTCCTCATTTTTTGCATAATTGGGATATTATAGATGCCCCAGAACCAATTGAGATTACTTCTTATGATAGTGATGACTTAATTTTGGCTAGCAAATATATTGATATTAATGTTCTATCAATAGATGGGAACAAAATTATTGTTAACAAAGAATATACACCTTTGATCAGATTATTAGAGAAAAAAGGGTTTACTCCTATCCCAGTTAGATTACGTCATAAGAGGTTATTCGCAGGTGGGTTTCATTGTATAACTCTGGACACTATTAGAGAGTGATTATTAAAAAGGAAAATCCTGAATGGAAAAAACACCGTATGATGTATTAGGTGTTAGTAGTGATGTTAAACAGGAAGATCTAAGAGGAATATATAGAGAATTAATTCAGAAGTGGCACCCTGATAAAGTTGCTACTAAAAGTAAAGATGTACAAGATGAGGCTAAAAAAAGATATGATAGTATTGATGAAGCATATAATCTTTTAAAGCATCCAGAAAAACGCAGACTTTATGATGACACTGGATATATTGATCCTCCAGAAGGTAAAATTAGGTCTTCAGTTCAATCAACTCTTCGTGCTCTTTTAAATAATTATTTATTGAGAGGAGAAGAAATATTCACTATTAATATAATAGATGAAATTAATGATTATTGTACAAAACAAATTGCTGCAAATAAAAAGAGCATTCTTGATCTAAAAAATAAAAAAGGATTTTTACTTCGAGTAGTTCAAAAATTTAAGAAAAAACCTTCATTAAAAGTAGATTTTCTCACCAATGTTTTTGTTGGTGAAATGAATTCTATAGATCAATCTATTAATGTGAAACTCGAAACAATCTTAGTTTTAACTCAGACTAAGATTGTTATAAATGCATATGATTTTGATTTCATGAAGACTATTGAAAGTAGTGAATTGAATACACCACCAGGTCGAGTTAATCTAGGAAATATATTTGAGTTAGCTGGTGTTTTAAAGAGTGATAAATCTCAGTGATAGGACAATAATGATGACAAAAGTAATTCTAGAATGTACCAATTATTTATTCATGCTCATCATTGTGCTATATTTATTAAAAATTTTTCGAAACCTAAGAATACAAAAGGTTAGAAATATTATTATTGGTGTATCCCTTATAGTATTTGGTGCTTTTGTTGAAATTAGTTATCATTTTGGTGTTTTTAATAAATTAGGTATTGGCGATTTAGAACAATATATTCAAGACTTTGCCGGATTCCTATTTGCTGTATTATTTTTAATGTTAGGTATATTTATTATAGAATTTGGTTTAAAAGAAAGTAAATCACAGAAACAATTACAGAAACAATTTGAGGAAAAAGAAGATACGAAAGAATTACTATCTACAGTTCTCAATACAACGAGTCATGGTATTTGTTATATCCAAGATAAAAAAAATCGTTTGAGTAATGAGGCAATGACTAAGATTCTTGGATATAAACCTAATGAGATAATAGGATACAAATCTGAATTTCTTTATAAAGATCAAGAAGAATTTGTTAAAATTAGTAATAGAGTAGAAAGTCAATTCGTTAGAAATGGTCAAGTTGTTTTAGAACATGATTTTCTGCATAAAGATGGCTTTCGTGTATCTTGTATTTTAATGGGAAAAATGCTTGATCGATTTCGTCCAGAAAAAGGATGTATTTATTCTTTCACAGATGTAACAAAGTATAAAGATGTAATGGAGCAATTAAGAGAAAGTGAAGATAAATATAGAACTATTATTGAAAACATAGATGAAGGATATTATGAAATTGATTTAAAAGGACGATTCACTTTTGTGAATGCTGCAGCTTTAACTATATTTCATTTTAAGACTAATAAAATTTTGGGAAAACATTTCAGTGATTTTTTCCTCGAAAAAACTGCACAGTCATTAAAACAAGTATTCATTAGAATACATAAGTCTAATGAAGATTTCAAAAAGATGCATTGGAGATTTAAGGAACAAGATGGAGTAAGACATATTGAATCTAATATTTTTATTAAAAGATCAAAAGATAATACTCCAATAGGATTTCGTGGAATGTTACGGGACATCACAGAACGTCATAAGATTCAAGAACAACTTGCCGAAAGTCAAAGACTTTCTTCTCTTGGAGAAATGGCGGCTGGAATTGCCCATGAAATTAATAATCCCATCACTGGTATTATTACTTATGGAGAGTTACTTAAAGATATGTTAATGTCAAGTTCAGAGGAATATGGTTATTCTAATGAAATTGTTAGAGAAGGAAATAGGATTGCTAAAATTGTTAAAAATTTGCTCGCATTCGCTAGAAGAGATGAAGTTGAGAAAAGCGCAAATGACATTAAAGAGGTCATAACAGATTCAATAAGTCTTTTTAAAGCAAATTTGAAAAAACATGGAGTTACTATTGATGTACAAATTGAAGACTATTTACCAATGGTTTTATGTAGTAATTCACAGATACAACAGGTTGTCGTTAATTTAATGAGTAATTCTATTTATGCTTTAAATGAGAAATATCCTAATATTGAAGAAATTGATAAAATTATTGAAGTTAAAGTTCGTAATCATCATGAGTATTTAAGATTAACCTTTAAGGATCATGGCCCTGGTATACCTAAAAAAGCTAGACAGAGAATATTTGAACCTTTTTTCACAACTAAAAGACCAGATTTTGGTACGGGTTTAGGTCTTTCTATAAGTTATGGTATTATAAAAGATCATGGTGGGAACATACGTGTTGAAAGTAAAGAAGATAAATGGACTAAATTCACTATTGATCTTCCAAAGGTTAAATAATCTTTAAGGAGTTAACAAATATGGCAAAAGTTTTAATTATTGATGATGAAAGATCTATAAGGTTTTCTTTTAAATCGATGCTTTCAAAGCAAGGGCATGATGTTGATACTGCCGAAAATTGGGAAGAGGCAAGAATATTTATTCAAAAATATGATTATGATGTAGTGTTTTTAGATATATTAATGCCTAAAATTAGTGGGTTAAGGATATTAAAGGCTATTAAAGATGCTATACCGGATTGTTTGGTAATTATGATGACTGGAGAACCAACAATTGAATCTAGTCAAAAAGCATTAAGATATGGAGCAGCTGATTATTTAACTAAACCAGTTAGCCGTGATACACTTCAACAAATTTGCACTCGTGCTGTTGAAAGAAAAACATTAATCACAGAACAAAGAAAATTAGAGAAGAGTAATAGAGAATCTCAAAAGAAACTTGAAGAAGCTATTACACAATTAACATTATCTGACGATTGTAAAGTTAATGATGAAGACTATTTAGATATGGCGAGAAAATTAGTTAATCATCAAAAACAAATTAATCGGAACATGACATCTGTTAGATCAAAATTGATCGATGCAGTAAAATCTATTCAAAGGCGTGGTGAGGATCAGTAATGGATAGTGAAAAAGTACCAACAGTATTAATAGTGGATGATGAACCGGAAGTTATTGAATTATTTCGGATGACATTGGAACGAGAAAATTATAGAGTTATTACATCTTTGACTTACTCTACCTCAATAACAGCTATTGATAAAGATGATATTGATTTAGTTATTGCTGATATATATTTATCTCCAGGAGAGGTTTTTGATGGTATAACTGTAGCAAAATATGCTAAACAAAAAGATTTTAATATACAAATTATAATTATTACTGCGAAACCTAATATTGAAAGTATTAAACAGGCAGGATCTCTCGAAATTTATGATTATTTAGAAAAACCAATACAGATTCCAGGTATAATTCGTTCATCTGCTCGAGCAATTGAAAAAAGAATTCTTCTTAATGAACGAGATGAACTTCAAAGATCTTTAGATTTTGTTAGAGGTCAGTTAGAAGAAAATGCTGAAAATTTTCGGAAATTTACACAGGAAATGAAAGTGGATAAGGATTTATCAGATGAAAGATTAAGAAGAGATAGGGAGAAATTGCGAAGAGCAGTTGAAAATATTAAATTAGGGGTTGAATAGTATGGGAAATGATAGAGATAAGGGAGAAGGGTTAGTATCTGAGGGAATAGTACAGCTTCTTTTCTCACAAGTTAAGAGTTCTAATGACGGGAATACAGAAGCAATAAAAGAACTAACTGTGGCAATTACAGCGTTGTTAAAGGTCGTAGGATCAACCCCGTCAGATACTATTAGTAAATTAGATAAGATTATAGCGCAACAAGGCAAAATATTAGCTAACTTTTCTAGATTCTTTTGGTCTGTGGGTATTATTATGGGAGTAATCACGATTGTTATTACTATCGTTACTTTTTTAAGATCATGGTATCCTCAAGGTCCACCAACTAATTTTCCATTAATGTGAACATGTTACTTTTTATTTAGGAGGCGAAAAAATGAATCAAGGTACTCAACCACCACCGGCACCTCAACCACCACAGATGTTTCAATTAATTGTTACTGGAGAAGAAGCAAGTTTAATTTTAGGTAAATTGAATACATGTACTTTTCAGGGGTTCAAAGAAGCAAGTATGGCGACAACTTTGTTTGCTAAAATTCAGTCAGCATCAAGGCTTCCTTCAAATCCTCAACCTGTTGTTCCACCGGGTGCGAAATCTGTAGAAGTTCCTAAAGCTGAAACTGTATCTAGTAGTTTTGTTGGTCCAACAAATGTTGACGGAAATGGAGATTCACTTGTTGAAGAAGATAATCGTCCAAAAGCTCCTTTAACTTCAATTGATGATGCTAAAAAATCGGTTTTATCAGAAGAAGGGGAGGATGACAATAGAACGTCTGTTCCTACTCCTGAGAATGATAGTATTTTCTCAGTTGTTGACCGTTCAACAAAGAAGAGTGGAGTACAGGTAGGAGAAAGTGATATTTAGTTGTTGGTTATATTGAGGGATAAAATTCTGAGGTGACATGCTATAGCTATGAACCCAGCCCTTGTATGACTGATAGTGCGGGTGATTTAGATAGATCCATATGTTTCCCCGGAAACGTGATCTTCGTTTACTCCCATCTGATGAACCCGCACAATATTTTACCAAAAAAAATTAGTGGGAACATGATCCTAACTAAATAGGATCATGCTCCGACAATTCAATTCAGAAACAAACAATTAGATGTATTTTTTTCTTCCGCCAATTTACGTGCGGAATTACTTAATTAATTTCTTTATCAAATATTTGAATATTAAATTAGGAGAATTGCACATGGCTAAGACATTAAAGACGAGTGTAAGTGTAGTATTGACAGATGAAGATCAACAAAAAACTTCAAGATTTATGGATAATATGATCATGCATGAGCCTATTTCTCATGAATCTGGTGAAGCAAATCTTCCCGGATCAACAGTAGATCATGAATTGGCGTCAAATATCAATCAAATGATTATTTTCTCTGACTCCCCTTTTAAAATTAAGATAGGTAACACCACAAATCCTGAACATTCAAACATGAAGTTCTTTGCTTATGATGGTGAATCGAAAGATATTTTTGTTTCAAATGATGGAACTGATTCAATTACATTGACATTCGCATCTGCTAAATATTAATCTATAAAAGGTAAATGACGCTCCAAAACAAAAGGATTATAAATATTCTATCGATAAAGAAGCTACTCTTTTAATTATTGATTACTAAAAACCTATATTACTATTTCTTAAAAGTTCGATATAATAGTCATACATAACAATTAGGACTATACATCTCTACCCTATTGATATTATTGCAATAATTAAAAGTGTTAACTTATATGTAAGGAACTATATTATGATTGATCAAGGAAAACAAGAAAAATCGTTAGTGCGTAGAGGTGAACGACGATCGGGAAAAGATCGAAGAGAAGATTTATTAATACCTTATTGGCGGGCGTTTATAAAGAAGATGTTAGAGAATTTTTCTTCTGCTAAGATGCTTATATTTTTCTTTCCACTGTTAACGTCACTGTTCTTCCTTTGGAAACTGTTCGGTATGCGAAATGAGTTTATGGACTTTGTAATCAAACATCCGGAGGCGGCTAGTGACGTTACCGGTTTCTTTAAAGTCGCGATGGATGGCTTCATAGCTTGGTGTACGTTTACGGTTTCCTTAGGGGGAACGGTTATTGTAGTGAGAGAAACATTTAAAGTTTCTAAACTTAAAGCTCTAAAAGAAGAGACAAAGGATACAATAGATCAGATAGAGAATATGCCAAACTAAGGAAAAACTAAAATGCTCTGTATAACTAATATTATAGAAGCGAATGATTTAAAAGATCGTGAAGCAATAGATCTAGGCAATCCAAAGATCGATTGGTCTATCAATGAAAGATACCTAGGATCTACTTTAGGTCCACAAAACTATAGAAAACGATTACAACCAAATGTAAGTCTAGCTAGTGCTCCAATTGGTCTCAATAAGAAATCAATTCCTGGCCGAATTCAAAAACCAAGTCTAGCTTCTTCTAGAATGGGAGTAAATAAGTAATAGGATGGTGTAAAATGGGGGTAAGCCCAAAAGAATTAATGAAAAGAGAATTTGAATGTATAAAATGTGGAATGAAAATTATTGTAGAAGTTAAGAAATCAACTAAACCAATTAGAAACATACGTTGTGATGAATGTAAAGCGACAAGACAATATTTCGCAACTGATACATTAAAAAGGATTGATCAAGAGGAGAGCGAAGAATGATTTCTATAAGTGATTTATTTGAGTACTCAGAGAAAGATGTATTTTTGAGTAGATTAGATTCTTCATTTCCAGGATTAGGACAATCACGTGTACCAAATAGAATGTTAAAGAAGGCAATGAATATGCCATTTGGTAAGAAAAGAGATGCATTAGTGGTTGGTGCTAAAAATTTGGCGAAGAGAAATCCTGCTCATAGGTTAAGATAAAGGAGGAAATAATGATTAGTATACTTACATTATTTGAAGATGCAACAGAGAATGCAAAGGGTACATTAAACGCAATAATTGGCGCCACTAAAAAGAAGGGTGGAGAGATACATGATATGGCTGTAGGTATGAAGAAATCATGTAAGGATAATGGTGGTTTCTCGAAAGATCAAGCTAAGTGGATCTTTAATACATCCAAAGCTATGTTCAAGAAAGGGTAATATTATGGTTCCTGTATCTGATTTGTTTGAAATAAAAACACTCAAACAAAAAATTGGTAAAAAGATTGAAGGTGTTTCTGTTAGTGCCAAAAGAAAGAATTTGTCGAATTTGCGAAAAAGTTTAAAAGGTATGAATTTCAATACTGTCTCTCCTGAAGTTGTGTTTGGTCAAAGAAAACCAACATTTGGAGAAAAGTTAAAGTCGGCAATGTCTACTGGAAAGGTAGCAGCAAGTGCCGGTATAAAATTTGCGAAAGGGACAGCTTTATCTAAATCGACAAATATTGGAAGACAGCTTCAGGGACGTAAACCAATAGATCAATTAAAAGGTGGGCATAATATGTCTAGAGCTGAAGTAGGATCAGTCTCCCCAAATAAATATTTGTATGGTGAATAAGGACAATCAAAATGATCATTACATCTGGTTTATTCGAGTTAAAGAAGGCAGAACAAATGATTGCTGCTGGTAAAATCAGCGGAAAGGGGATAAAGGATCTGAAAAGTAAAGGAATGATCCGTTCTGAGCGACAATATATGAAGGGTATTGATAAAGGTACAGCTTTTAAATTAAAGGGTACAGGTTCTAAGTTTAAGAAATCAGAATTTGCCGATACAGTTGGTCCAAGAGCTATTCAACCAGGAGGAAACCCACATACAACCGCGATGATGATTCCTGGTATGACTCCAGAGAAAGCAATGACTATGAAACCAACCATAATCTGGCCGAAGAGTGGAAGGATTTCTAAGTTTTCAGATCCGTTAGCTCTTAAAGGAAGATCTGATATTATAAGTAAGAAACAGTTAGATAGAGAAGGAGCACTACTTCGTAGACATGAAGCTGATGAACTAACTGTTAGAAATAAAGATAAAGTAACAAGGTTCTATAACGAGAAAAAAGGGAAAGTAGTAGGTAAGCATACAACTCCTGAAATATTAAGACGAGAAAAGGACCTAGCAAATTACACCACTAAAGCATATGGAGTAGGAAAAGGATTAGAAGGTATCAGAAAAGATAGTGGTGAATATGATTATGCTCAAGGATTGAATAAGCGTAAAGTTAGAAAAGAAGAAAAACGTTTAGCTAATGTACCTTTTGGATCACCAACAGTAAACGTTTAAAAGGATAATCAAATGATTCCATTGTCTACTTTATTTGAAGCTAAATTGTTACTTCGTGGTAGAGCCCATCTATATTTGGATGATCCTGATAAAATAGCATATTGGATTGCTCTAGAATATAAAAGAGGTGAAAGCCATCATTTAAGTGTGAGACGAGATAACATCAACAAAAAGGGGAAATTCTCTGTTGGTATAGATTTTGCAACTAAAGAAGAACATTTCAAAACTAAAAAGAATCCTGATTTCAAATTTGCCAAAGGAGATAAAGTTGGATCATTTGATCTCAAAGGTGATTTTGAGGAGAAGAATGTCGATGCAATTCTAATTCTTAGAGGTATTTTTCCTGGAACATACAGACTAACATCAGAGAAGAAATTAATGAGCACAAATTACTTTATGGAGAAGGTCTAATGATTTCATTATCTACTTTATTCGAGAAAAGAATTCTTAGTAAAGAACGAACTAAAGTTTATAGATCATTAGGAAAATTTGTAAGTAAGAATCCTAAAGCAAACCCAGTTACAACATTAATTGGTAATCAACTTGCGAAAGACGCTGGTAGACTTTTAGGAAAAAATGATAAAGCATCTTTAGTTTACCTCAAAGCTTCATCTAAACTGAAACGAAGAGGATCAAAGACAGAATAAATTTTTTGCCGGAGAATTAAGATGATTTCATTAACAACTACAATATTTGAGAAAAGAGAATTTGGGATGATTCAAACTAAATTGAATCGTATGTCTAAACATTTAGGTAAAGAAGATCAGACTAAGTATATAAGGGATCAATTAAAAACGAAGGCTGATAAAAACTATGGTACTGGTATTCCAAAAAAGATTATAAGATCAAGAGGTTTTTATCGTGGAGCAAAGACTCTAGCATCTAGATAAGGACAATCAAAAATGATATCTGTAATTAATATGTTTGAAGGCGAAAAAGATTGGGAACCAATTGAAATCAAAAGAAATAGGTTTTTAAAGAAACTTGGTAATAAAGATTTTGTATTAGGTAAAGCTCTATTAAAGAAAGGGTTTGATTCCCAAGATCCAAGAAGACAACTCGCTCATATATCTGGTGGAAAGAAATTACTTCAAAGAGCTTACAATAAAGCGAAATGATACCTATGACATAAAGTATATATCAACAGAATTACTAGTAAATTACTAGTGTAAGTAATTATGTAGTTATCACCTATATACATTTGATCACCTTAGAACTTTATGTATTATTTTTATGACTTAAATTGAATGGGATAGGATTAAATTTTAAAACATAAAAATTGTATGCAAAAATTAGACCCATTTTGTAAAATTGTTTAAAAAAAATAAGTTGCCCAAGGGCAAAAGGACACTTTCCGACAGTAAGAATGGAGTACACCAGGGATGGCCCCAGGGTTCCATTCGGAACCCCCGGAATATCGACTGGGATAGATGTTTACGAGAGAGAACGATTTAGAATCATTTAGATGGAACTGAATGCTAACTACTAGAATAAATCTCCAAAAAAAATTAAAGAATCATTCGAGCATTAAATAACGAATAAAAACAATCGGTCCCGTATTTACCCCTATGTAAAAAATGAAATTTTTGATTGTTTAGATGATTAGAATGTAATACAATGATTACAACTATTTCATTATTTGGATTATCAAAATTCTGCTCAAAGATATCAAACTGAATCATAGTATTACCGACTCTCAATATGAGAGGTGATTGTGATATATACTCTGTGAAAGTAAACGCCCAGAAGGGAGTTTACCCCTCTAGTTTGAATCTAACTTTACTTATCATTGAGCATTATTTCAGCAATGTTTTTTTTGATTGATCTAATCGTTCTTTCGGTTTCTTCAAACTGATTTTGGATTTCTTGATCGATTAGATCCTCTTTTGTTAGTATTTTCTTATCACTACGTTCAAAATCGATATTTTTTAGATATCCATTTTCATTTGTGAATCTTTTCAATATATCTGCATATTCGATTTTTGTTAAAGGTTCGACATTTGGAATACCATCGTTTAATAGTTCCATTATAAGTTCTCCTCTTTAAGGTTAGTTTGCATTATATCAGTAAGTAATTTCTATATATAAATGTTGAAAATTAAAAAAAAGATGAAGCCCCCGAAGGGGCTATTCGAGAAGATGTGAACTTTGTTTCGCAGGGTTAGTCTTCTCATCATCTTCCCTGAAGGAGCAACCTATATAGTTTAGAATTTTACGGCACAAGCTATATAGATTTTACGCAAGTTCACAGACGCGATTGATCCTCTCTCGTGCCAACCCATTGAAGGGTAGTAAATATATAACGTGTTTATTATAGTTATTTCTCTACATATATTTTGAAAATTAAAGGACTGTCTTATGACACCTGAAGAAAAGATCGATATAATAATCGCAGAAGCTCTAGGAGTTGATTTAAAAGAGGTTACTGCAGAAAAAAGTATTATTGACGACTTAGGGGCAGATTCTCTAGATGTTGTCGAACTTATTATGACATTAGAAGAAGAAGTTAATTTTGAAATATCTGATGATGAAGCAGAAAAATTAAGAACAATACAAGACATACATGATTTTATAAAAAATAATAGGGGAAATAATGGGGAGTAATAGACATAAAATGTATATGTGATTGTTGTTCTTTTGGAGAATTAAAATGGAGAAGAATGTCTCCTTAAAATGTGCCCGATGTCGAAATGAATTTGTTCTACATGAAATAATTGAATCAGATCATTGTCCCGATTGTAAAACAGCTGGCACACTTATGTCCCCTGGAGACGATGTAACAATAAAAATTAATTGGCTCGAGTTAAAAATTCTTGGGATGTTATCTGAACGTTATGCAAAGACCATAAAGAATTCAGATCCTCTCAGAACCTTGTACTCTATAGTAAAAGGTATTCAAGATCAATATCCTAAAAAAAGACCTTTGACTCTAAGAAGTGAGTCAAGAGAAATTAATAAAATGATTCGAGATCTTAAAACAAAATGAAAGTTTATTATGGGTAATAAAAAGATTTTAAAAAAAGATTTTGATTTTGTGAGAGAATTAATTAAGTCAAAAGATGTTGATCATCAAAGTAAGAAAGTTATTGATAAGATTTTTAATAATTTAAAGAACGATAAGACTTTAGAAAATAGATTAATTTCTGCTGGTATAAAGACTCTAGAGAGATTATATAATATTGCTGTTATAACAGAAATAGATAGTAATACAGGGAGAATTCAAGTTATTGAATGGTTTAAAGAGAGAAGAAAAGGTGAAAGAGGGGATAAAAAGAAAAGTTTTGAAGATATAAGAATCTTATAGAGTTATAAAAATATTGAAGAGATAATAAGGATTAATAGCATGGTTAAATTACATGGAGCAGTCTTACCATCATTACTTAGTTTCCCAGATAGTCCTAGTGAAGGTCGTTTAGTTTTTGTTAATGATATATTATATGTTTTCACAGATGTTGACGGGTTGCTCAGTTGGTATCCAATAACAAATAGAACTCGTAGACATATTCATAACCAACCGACAGGTTCAACATCTTGGGTGATTACTCATAATTTAGATAGTAGTCAATTAATAGTTATATGTTATGATGATGTTGGAGATTTGATAACGCCTTCGAATATTACTTACGATACGGACGATCAGATCACAGTGACATTTGGATCATTAACGGTTGGTGATTGTGCTATATTCATAGATATTGCTGAAGAGTTATCTGCTCCTGGTGTTACAAGTTTAATAGAAGAAGGAAATAGTTCTCTCGAAGTAACTGATACTGGTACAGGGGATATTAAAGCTACAGTTGATGGAGATGATGTATTTGACTTAACAGCTACTATACAAAGAATTGGTTTGTTAGAAGATACAAATATTACAATAGGCCAACCTGCTAATACAGTTACTCTTAAGGGTAATGATTATGTTTCAGGTGTATTTACAGGTGGTGGTTCTGTTGAACTTAATTATGCAGGAACTAAGTCTTTTGAAACAGCAGCTAATGGTGTTGCTGTGCACGATAATTCTGGATCTGATGCATATATTAATTTATATAGTGATGTAGATGCATTACTTGGTAGATTTTTTGCATCTTCTTCTCTAGTTGGAATAAATAATTCAGCAGATGAAGCAGTACTTAGAGGGAATGCAAATGGTGCTGTTGATTTGTATCACGATAATGTCAAAATGTTAGGAACAGCTTCTTACGGTATTGAGTTATTTGATACATCGGGTACAGATTGCAGCGTAGCATTCTACAGTTCAGCTTCAGCTAAACTTGGGCGAATACATTACAGCTCTTCAGCACTAAATATGTTACTTGGATCAGGTGAAGAAAGCGGTATAGTAGCAAATTTAAATGGGGCTGTCGAACTATATCATGATGGTGTTAAGTCAGCATTTACTAATCCATGGGGATTAACAATCGAAGATGCAGTATATCCATCTTTTGGTTTCCATAATACTACTGATGATGTTACTGATTATATCTATGTAAATGATAGTGAGTTTATTATAAGTAGTAACAGAGATGATAGTCCTGTTCAAATTAAAGCAAATGATCAATCCTCTGTAAATCAGTTGTGTGCTGATTTTTATGGTGAGCATAGAGTAGCATTATATCATGCTGGTGGAAAAGCATTTAGTACTACTGCTGATGGAATAGTTGTTTGGGATAAGGACGGTAATGATCCAACTATTGGATTCCAGAATTCCGCTGGATCAGTATATGGTTATTTTAAATGCGGTCAAGGTTCTAATGATAGCATATATATTGAAAATCAGCGTTTGGGTGGTGATACGTGGGCGTTTGCTAAAGACTCTGGTGGTACTGCTAGATGGATAGGAATTGATTCAAGTGTTCCTGCATTTATGCCTAGTCCTAGTAATAATCTGTCTCTTGGTCGATCTGCTAATCTTTGGAAAGATGTTTGGGCAACAGATACGTCTATTAATAGTTCAGATAGTAGATTGAAAACTGTACTTGGTGACAGTCTTGGATTAGATTTTATTGATAGACTTAATACAGTGACTTATAAGTGGAATGATGGAACAAGACCTCATCAAGGTGTAATAGCACAAGAAGTTAAAACTGTAATGGATGATCTTGGTGTAGATTTTGCTGGATACATAGATCCATATGTGACAGAATATCCTGGAGGATGGACTCCACCTCCAGCACCTGATCCAGATCCAGAGAAAGCAGTACCAGAAACTGGTGAGAGTGAACCTATGCTTGGTATGAGATATTCAGAGTTTATAGCACCTTTAATTAAATCAGTGCAGGAGTTATCAACGTTATCTACTGATCAACAAACTTTGATTACTTCTCAACAAGCTGTGATTGATGACTTAACATCTAGAATAGAAGCATTAGAAGCTGTTTAAAGGATAAGAGAATCTGTGGGTAGTTGCAGGGGACTATAGAAGAATTAGACAAATTATAGCTCTAATTCATAGCGCTCGTGGGATGAACAAGGTGGTCTTTTATTCTAAAAAGAAGAAAATCCCCGTTAAGGGAATGGAGGATTTTCTTTGTGTGATTTTATGAAGTTAAGTTATCAAATGTGGAAATTTTTTGACACATTCTTGGTATGCTTTAATCTTTGCTATTTCGATTTTTGGTCGCTTACAACAATTTAGTTCGAGCAGTTTCTGATCTAGTTTTGGTAGATTAGAAATCCAATAACCGTTAGATATTTTATCTAGAATGGCTTGGACACCTGTAGGAATTGGTTTTTTATCCAATTTTGCTTTTTCTTCTAAAGCTTCCATATCCTTCATAAATCCTGATTTCCATTTTTCCATGAAAATCCTCCTTATTTTTTATGGTTTAGTATACGTTATTTCTATATATATTGTATGAATATTAAAAAAAAGTTTGATCCCCCTCCGAAGAAGGGGATCTTGGTGTTGACGCGACGTGACTATATCACATCTCATCTTACCACTACTTCACATAATCCGATATTACTATATCATACAGAACATCATACCATCCCACCTGTACCGGAACGGACAGCACTTTAATGTACCGTTACTAAATACGAATACTTATACTAGTTTATTACTTTGCTTTATTTTATTTGTCGCCACGATGTATTGCATCAAAAAATCCAGCTCAAATACACCTGTACTAGGCATCGTACCAACACTTTAGTTCACACTATAGAACTTTACTTTACCTCGACGATATTTTGCGATGTTTTGAGTTAAGTCACATTATCGCATATTACCAAAACACCATCCAACCCTATCTCACATTCGAGACAAAAATGGACCAATACGAGACATTAAATCAGGTAAATATACTCAACTCAATCAAACCCTACCCCGATTCACCAACACTACAAATTGCATGACTTGGTTGGGCCAATACCGGAACAAAGGATACATTGCTAAATCGCATCGTACCCGACCTGTACTCTAGTTTATCATACAAGATGGCATAACACCTCATAGTATCGTACCTTGACGTTACATAATCAGAGACCAGTCCACTTTCCAAGACTTAATTTGACCTAGACATCGCATCGTACCATCCCATTTTACCAAGACGAGATTAGACTTAATCGCATCATACACGATATTAATCTACCAACACCACAGGTAACGGGAACTCATGATACCAGACCGTAACAACGCTCCATCTTAAATCATCACAGACTGCTTTACCAATACATGAGGTAATTCAAATCCACGTAAGATCCACCCTAGTTTGCCGTTACGAAATTACAACAGATACTACGGTATCCCACCTCTAGAAAACACTTGAGATTGCGTTAGATGACCATAACATGATGGCACAAGGATGTAATTCATCCCACCGTTACAAAGATTTACTGGACAAAATAGCATCCAACCATTGCGTTATGATTAGTTCCAACCATCCGGTTTATCTTCCATGTAATCAACAAGTTTCTCTAATTGCCAGTAATATGATCCTTTGTTCCCAGAACCTCTCCAGGAACCAAGGCCATTGTTTTTACCATACTCCAGTAATTCTTTAAGAAAGTCTTCACTAATTGGAGAATTTTTCCGAACACGGAGTATACATCCGAAAGTAGTTCCTTCTGGAAGCATCTCAGATGTTGCGATAGCAGTTTCAGTCTTTCCAAAGTTATTTGTCCATCTAACAATTCTTTCAAGAATCTCCCGATCACCATTACCATTACGGACAATGTCATTACTAGGAATCATGAAAGGTTCCACTGGTTTGACACTCATTGCGAATTGTTCACCGACACTTACCTTAGTAGAAAGTTGTGCTGGTAATAAACTCTTTTTGTCATCTTTATGAGTTCCATTGATGACAATATTCGCATTCTCCTTGAAATTTCCAAGGAGCATATGAGTGGATATTATTGGCCATGTTGTTGTTTCGTCTTCATCTGGTTCAAGTTCCATTCCAAGGTTGACCTTGGTGTTTCTCATGAAGACAGTTGCTTTAACATCTTCACCCGCTTTAACAAGTTCATGAAATTCATCTCGGACTTCTTCAGCAATTTGCATTAACTCTTTTTTATCACGGGGTAAAGTTTCATGAGCTGGTTTCCCCGTTAGTTCCATGTAGGTGCGAATAACACCCTGGAGTTCATCGATTTCTTTTTCTTCAGAAATTTCTGATCCTTTGAATTTATCTAACGCCTTAATTTTCTTGTCAAGTCGATTTGCTTTAGTGATCTGTTTTTTGGCCTTCTCAATGACATGAATTTCCATGATAGACGCTTCGGCACAAGTACCTAACATCTCAGTCCTGAGAAGAAAATTGACTTGATAGTACTCCCAGACTTTTTTCTTTTTTCGAGATTTGACATTCTCCTTCGTTTTATATTCAGCCATGATAAATCCTTTCCCCCTATTTATCCCCTGGGGTAGGTTCGGTAAATTAAAATGGTAGAAGCCTCATGCTTCTACCTCTATTGTATATATTTCTATATGTATGCCATGAATACCAAAAAGGATTAATATGAAAGTAATAATAAAGGGTAACGATAGTCTTGACTTAGAATTTGATTCTAAGGATATAACTATATTAGTTATGTTAACTGAACATGACGCAGATACGATTAGATCTATGCCACCAAGGCAAGGAACAAATTATTGTGTTCATCCAGACAGTCAGAATACAAAAGATACTGAACTATGGATGCAAAAGAAGATTACGGAGATAGTTAAAAAAGAAAACCCTCAACCGGGGAGTTCTCCAGGAACATCCCCTAATTGAGAGAGATTATTTCGATTCTTTACATAAATATTTAGTTAATATTTGTTGTAATAATTCACGAACACTTTCACCTTTTGCTTTTGGAATTTCTTCGGCTTCGATTTCCTTCATTTTTTGTTTACATGAAAGATATAATGATGCTAGATCTTTATTAGACAATTTTTCAACTTCTTTAAGTACTTTTATAAATACATATTTACTCATTTGTTTCCCTTTCTTTAAGGTCTAAAGTGTAGAGTACATCCATTCGTGGATACCCTTTATCTGATTGTTCATTTCTTGACACCTCTGAGTTTCTACATATGTATGCAGTTAATAAGTACTGTACTAATTTAATCATGCTTGTGCATCTTGTTCTTGGGATTAAGTCTTTTTCAATTTTTTTCATATCTTCTTTACATGAAAAAAATATTTCAAACAGATCTTTCTCTGGTACCTTAATTACTTCATCAAAAACTTTTCTATATATGTTGTCATCCATTATCTTCCCTTTCTTTAGTAGATAGAAAGCCCCCGAAGGGGCTAATCATTATTTAACAAAGTCTACGTCCCTCATCTTTAATTTATTTCTTAGCTAAATTGTCAATAGCTTGTGCTGCTTGAATTTTAAGGGAAACTGAGGCTTCCTCTACAATTCGTTTAATTGCTTTACCCCTACCAACATGGCTGACTAAGGTAGGGATGTAATTTTCCGCTAATTCGACAACGAATGTATTTTTCCTAAAATTCACTTGTCTACTTAACGTTTGACACAACGGACATTTTTCAACAGGATATTTGATCATATGTTCTATGTATTTTTCGAGATAATCATATACCTCTCTTAATTCTTTAATCTTAGCATGTTGTATTGCGTATGTTAAAGAATCTTCTCTGTGAAGTGAAAGCATATCTCTTACTCGATCCTTGGCTAATTGTCCTACGTTAAAAACCCCGGTAGCGTGGTCGTGGTCCTCGTATTTTAATACAGCTATGATAGTTTTAATCAATTCAGATTTTTTCATTATCTATACCCTCAAATATTTCTTCACCAATTACATTTTCTAGATTAGAAAAACATTTTGATGTATCATCTACATGTTCATTAATTGGACGATTAGTTTTATGTATCAACCGGGTTTTTTTGAGATTATGAATATCAATCATAATTTTTGTAAAATTTTCATGTTGAATATCTGCCAATATCAGACCAATCTCAACACCGGTGATAACATATATTTCAGTTAGTTGTCCCTTATCAAGTGGAAGGTTTCGAAGTGCTTCGATGTCTTCATCAAGTTTCCTAAGGGAATGACCAATCCATTGTTTTTCTGCTACGCTATTGATTAATTTTTCACATTGAATCTGATTATTTGCATCTGCATGCGTTCTTAATAAACCGAATTGAACATCTGTGATAATGTATCTTCCTCCCATTGCTTCCTCCTCTTCGTTTTGTTCTAAAGCTAAAACTATAGATATAGATGCTTGTATATCTTCAATTTGTTTTTTAATTGGTTGGGAAAAATGCCCTATCCATTGAGTTTCTTTAATTTCAGATGTTGTTGATATAATTTCTTTAAAGTTTTCATCACACAACATTGTTTTTATGTCAAATCCGGTAATGAGGAAAGTATTTGGTGTGAGTTTTTCAGACATATGATAACATTTTCTTAATAATGTAATATCATTTTCTATTGAGTCATAAGATTGTTGCATCAATTGAAATTTTTCAATGTATTTAATGATATTTATACATTCATCAAGATTTTTATTCTGTGCATTCAATCTTAGTGAGTTTATTTGTGCTTCTGAGATGATATATCTTCCACCCATATTAGACTTTCCTCCTTAGTTGAATAAAATTTGTCATACAGTCTACATAGATCACAGTTTTTTACATGGTCGTTTTTTAGTTCTTCACGGACAAGAGGGTCATTAAACAAATTCGACAAAGACAAAACTACGGCACACTCCGGATTTACATTAGCCATTCTGATCTCCTTCTAATTATTAAATAAATATAAATGGATGGGGTTATTTTAACAATTTCTATACATATTAATTAATTATTAAATTGACTATTTCTTTATTAAGTTTGAAAATAAAGGTAAAGGATAACTAAAATGATACCAACTGCATACCTATTTGAAGACGAAGAATACTTATTATTCGAGGGCATGTTAAGTAAAATGAAAAGATTTTTTATAGGTAGACCAATTGAAGATTTAATTGAGAAACCATCTGTTCAAGAATTCATTGCATTAAGCGAAACTTTAACATCTGGTAAAAAAATGTCTTTTCAAGACAAACAAAAAATTCTTAAATCACTAAAAGATAAAGATGTTAAGCAATATCTCAATGAAGTCGATACTGTTGCTAAGAAACAAGGTGCTGGTGTTGGTGCAGGAATGGGAGCATATATTGGCGGAGTAGCAGGATTGCTTGCTTCTATTGGATTAGCACCTACTGTTGGTACTGCAATAGCAACAGGATTAATAGGTGCTGCTGCTCTTGGTGTTCTTGGATCATTAACTCTTAGAAAATTAGCGGGTATAGCGAGTAGATGGCAACGAGAAGGTAATATTCGAAAACAAACATCGGGTATACCTGTGTCTCAAGTACAATTAACGGCGTAAAGGAGTAACTATGTCTGAAGACAGTCCTTTTGTTAATACGTTTGGTATTGAGGATAAATCATTACCAAAGATAAATTTAGAGGGTTGGATTAAAAAGGATGAGATTCGATTTGATGAACCTGCTGCAAAATCAGAGGATGTTCCATTCGGTAGTATGGATTTAGCTGTTGATCCTGATAAAGAAGTTGAAGTTGAACCAGGAGAATCTGTGCTACCTGATGCTGAAAATACTAAATTGCCGCAAGATGATTACAAATTATTAGGTAAAACAACAGTTCTTAGATTTACTGATCCTGATAAAAAAGAGAAACTTCCTGAGTATATTGATCCTCGAGTACCTACCAATAAAGTGAAAAAATTAAGACTGTCGAAAAGAGATGAGGAAGACCTATGATATCTATAGTTGAAGTAAGAATATATAGTCCAGAGGAGACAATTCGGAATAGGTCTGAGAAGAATCGATTTAATGCATCTAATAGTTTAAATAAAAAGAGTGACGAAATATTTAATATGATTTCCAGACCTAATGTTCCTTTAAGTAACGAAAGAAAAGATAGGTTATTAAGGTTATCAAATGCAGCAAAACATGGTGCGATTACTATAACAAAACAAGAATTATCTAAGATGGGACAAAAAAAGAAAAAATATCCTAGATACATTGGTCCTGAAAGAAGGAAAGGTGTACTTCGTGTTAATGTGCCAAAACTAAAGAAAGCTGCGTAATTAAGAGGTATACAATATGTTAGAATCGTTAGGTGCTGCTAAGATAGGGATATTTGGTCTTGGAAGTGTTGCACTCTTTGGTGGAATAATGCTTCTTCTCAAGAAATTTATCCAAAAAGACCCACAACAAAAAAGTATAGAAGTTGCAAAACATGAAGGAAAGCAAGAACAACTTCAAGATCAAATAGAAGATATTACGAAAGAACAGAAAATATTAAATATGCAATTTAAAATGTCGAAGAATGCTTCTAAAGAATCAAAAGAAAAAGTTAGAAAAATAAGTAAAAAGGCTGCTATAGCGATAAACAATGTTCTTAAAAGTGAGAAGATTATGCACACTGATAAAGTTGTTGATGAGGAATGGAAGAACTTATAAAGAAAAAACCCCGAAGGGAGAGAGATGTGGCCTTTGTTATAAAAGGGATTAGTCTCTCGTCTTCTTTCCCTAGGAGTTCGCTTGATGGAATCGAATCACAGCGCGACCATCAAGTTAAAACGCAAGGCCACAGACGCTAGCAAAAATCGCGCTAACCGCAAGGGATGACTGTATTAACTATTTCTATATATAAGATGAAAATAAAAAGGAAAAAGCCCCGGAGGGCTTATTCTTTCCCGATATTTGATAATCTAATAATCTTTGAGTCGGGTTTAATAGGGGTTGGATCAAGCCATGTACTGACTATAGGACCACCAGTTTCTTTTAGAATCTTTTTACTAAAGGGAGTGATAACCCAAGTCCATGCCACACGGATAATATTATCTACAATGTAGAGACTATCTACTCCATTGCCACAAGGAATTATGCGATCAATCGTAGCCAGATTAACATCTCTTCGTTTCAATTCTGCAATAAGTTGATTAACAGTTGCATTTTTTAAAGATTTACTCTTTGGTGACTTCTTCTTTTTCCGATATTTCGGAGGGTCAAATGTTTCACCATTATGGTAAAATCTATTGAGACGATAGATGTATATCCTTTGAGGTTTCCTAGTTTTCTTCAACCATGAATCTATAGTTGCTTCATTAAGTACCCCAATTGAGTTGGCTATATCTTTCTTAGAATAGCCTTTTTCCATCAACAATTTTAATAATTCAAGTGCTTGATTTGTGTCCATAATTAACCTTCTAATGCTTTACGGCATATGTTTTCAATTTTATATGCCATTTTAAGACTGGTTCCATAATTAATACGAAATGATCTATCTGATCTATGAAGCTGGGCTTTAAGCCCTTGAGATGCTGCAACTATAACCTCTCTTAGTTTCTTTTCTAACATATTAATTCTTTCTTGTTCATTCGACATAATAAAATCTCCTTTATAGTTAGTTTATATAATTATTTCTATATATA
>Ga0209567_10000022_pt1 | contig 66101 bp, 64 predicted proteins | sample COG_12_FD_184756 | JGI IMG/M metagenome (GOLD analysis project Ga0209567, IMG submission 184756) | Pelagic marine sediment microbial communities from the LTER site Helgoland, North Sea, for post-phytoplankton bloom and carbon turnover... | ecosystem: Environmental > Aquatic > Marine > Neritic... | reverse complement strand
CGCGAGGGCGCGCCTCCTACTATAGATACCGATCACCGCGATGGGTTTGTAGGAGCGGCGCCCCGCCGCGATCAATCGGCGCGAGGGCGCGCCTCCTACTATAGATACCGATCACCGCGATGGGTTTGTAGGAGCGGCGCCCCGCCGCGATTAATCGGCGCGAGGGCGCGCCTCCTACTATAGATACCGATCATCGCGATGGGTTTGTAGGAGCGGCGCCCCGCCGCGATCAATTCAGTAATCGATCTCGAGTGGCAGATGCACCATGCTCCCGGTTCTCAGCGCCTTGGTCACCGCATCGGTCCATTCCATGTACTTCACACCCGTGCTGAAATCGGTATGAGTGATGATCTCCTTGCCACGGATTGCGTTGATGAATTCTTCTTCGACACGCCAGCCCCCTTTCTTGTTCTTCGGTATTTTCACCGGCGTCAATCGCTTGTTGCGCCGGCGGCCCGCGGACAGTTCCAGCTTGCCGTCCTCATCGGTCAATCGGATTGTTCCCTCCGTTCCGCAGATATAGATATCCGTCCGAGGCAAGTGCCCGACCACGTTCGATACGGTAAGCCCCATCTGGCCGCCCTGCTCCATGGTGCAGATCACGTCGATGTGGTCCGGTATGGTCATGGCGGCGCGCGTACCGTCAGCGCGTTTGCGGTACTTGACCACGTTCTGGCCCACCGCCTGCACGGTCTTTGCCGGCCCGGCCCATCGCATGATGATCTCGTACCAGATTCCAAGGAACATGATGTTGTTACCGGAAAGATCGCGGTCGTGACGCCACAGGGCAAGTCCGTCCCACTGTGGAAAGTTGCTCCCTTCCGCGATGCGCACGTCGAGGGTAATCAGGTCCCCGATGTATCCTTTGCTGATGAGATCGATGATCGTGCGGTCGAACGCGAGGGTATGCGGCGCCGGTACGATCTGGGCAACGAGCCGCGGGTGCATGCGTGATGCCTCGAACATTGCATGCGCCTCCATGGAATTCATGGCCATCCTGGCCTCGCACATAACGTGCTTGTCGGATTCCAGCGCCGCTATGGTCAGGGGTGCGTGCATGTAGGGCCAGGTTCCGATGCACACGGCGTCGATTTCGTCGTCGTAAATTACGTCCTCCCAACTGTCCGCCACGCGTGGTATGTCGAATTCCCTGGCAACCGTCCGCCCGGACGCCCGTGTTCTGTTGGCAACGGCAACGATCTCGACGCCCGTCTGCGCCTGCAGGTTGGGTATGTGGAGCTTGCGGGTGTTTGCACCGGCACCGATCACCGCTACCCTGATGTTATTCAGATTCATGATGTCATGACCTCGATTCTTGTTTCGTTTCCAGGGTGTAAAACCAGTCCGGCCGCGCGGGTGTAACAGCTGTTTTCACTTGAACCGGACGAGAGCGCCCAGTATAACTGCTACGTCGCAACTACGGACCACTGTATGAAAAAACGTGAAGAGGACCCCTTTATGCCGGCTGACGAGTACGGCCGCTCCCTGAGCGGTCTTACCCTCAATCTGCTGGTCGAGGATGTTCGAAAATCACTCGATTTCCAGGTGAAAGTGCTGGGCGCAACAGTCGTCTACAGTGACCCGGATTTTGCGGTGGTGCGTGGATACGGCTCCGAATGGATGCTCCATGCGGATCACACCTATGATCGGCATCCGGTGCGCATCGGGGCTAACGCCGCCGGCCAGCGCGGTGCCGGGGCGGAATTGCGCCTGCATGGTTGTGATCCGGACAAAGCGGAGGAGGCGGCGATGGAACATGGCTATCAAGTGATGGCCAGCGCAGCGAACAAACCCCACGGCCTGAGAGAAGCATTTTTGGTCGACCCCGACGGATACATCTGGGTGCCTGACGCGCCTTCTTCGTAGCAATTCAGATGCCTGCTGACGAAAAGTTGACTAAAGTTACAAACGAGACGATTGCTCGGCGACGCGGTTAATTGACCAAAGTCCTGCTGATTTTTCTGGTGTTGATGACCGGCGATGACGGTAATAGCTAGCCGGCATTGCTCACCAGGCGCCTTTAAATTCTTGCTAAGGACTTAACCCGCATATTGCACCAGTATCCCGAGCGATGACGCAGGACAGGTTTGGCTGAGCGCCGGTCTGGTGCAATATGCGGGTTAACAATGCGAGGGAAACTCCGATCAATTCAGTAGTTCGTCATTGCGAGTGAAGCAATCCAGCACTGTTGTCCCACAAGAACTTCTGGATTGCCGCGTCGCTCCGCTCCTCTTGCAACGACATAGTGAACCAGATTTCCTAGGTTATTTGGTTTTGACTGAAGAACAGTCTGTATCGGCAACGCTTATCCCGGCGCTGGCTGGTCCAGGCTCCTCTGAACTTGGGCGTCATTCGATCCATAGTTACGGCCATGCATTTCGTTCCAGCCCGGCGTTCATCGGCACCTGTCCTGCGCCATCGCTCGGGATCCAGGTGAGAAATGCGGGCTGATGGTTGGTCCGATTTTGTGCTCGATATACTATTTCTTCTACGAGTGAGGAAACACATTAGAATTGTTTCACTTCGTCCGCAATGACGAAATGCTGAATTAATCAGCGGTTCCCTAGATTTTTCTAATCACCGTGTAGGCGTGGACGTAGTCCATGCCATGTCCCTCGGGCGCTTTCCGCACCCGCTGCTCGTAAGTCGAATAATATTCCTCGATCAGCTCCCGGCGCTCTTCGACGTCTCTTTGCGGCGACAAGGCGTTGTAGAAGATGCTTTCGTTTACCCGATCCGTACACCGGGTCGTCCGGATCCTCGAGAGGAGCGGAAAATTCCGCTGCCGTATTATAGAACTGCGGCAGGGCCATGCTTCGATATTCGTCCCGGCCGATCCTCCCTTGTTGCAAAAAGTCGAGCCAGATCTGGTTGAACGTATCGAACATGTTCACGCCGCCGGTGTTGCCCAGGTAGCGCCCTTCCTCGTCGATGCAAAAGTTGACCAACACCAGCTTGCCTCCCGATTTGAGTTCGCTGGCACGGTTCAGCAGGATGCGCCGCCAGTCCGCGTGCGCATGCGCGCGAAATGCGTCCAATTCCTGCCCGGTGGCCCCGACCATGTGGACGTGGTTGGATATGTCACCGGGTTTTGCGCTGAGCCAATGCATGGCCGTCGCTGAAAAACCAAGGTGCAGCGTGCCTGGCGGGAGTATCTCGCGGTAGAACGACGTGCCGCCGTCGGCGCAGCCCATATCCGAGAGCGTGAATCCCGACCGAAGGCCGTCCGCCGTTATGGAATCGACGGCGTCCAGGACAAGCGGGGTGGCGATGTCGATGACGTCCTTGGCGCCTTTGGTAGCCAGCGAGTAAACACCGCCGCCGCTCATGGTGATGCCATCCGCCTGGGCGGAGGACTTGTCCTCTAAGGCCAATGTCTAGAAATTGAGAGAGATATCCCGGTGGTGCGACTGGCAACTCGCAACTTCCTCGGCCTGCTCCGTGGTCAAGCGCTGCTGCAATCGCACACCAATGCTGCCTCTTATGGCTTCATCGTAGCTGGTGAGTTCATCAGCCAGCCGCTCGCTTGCCTGTTGGCGCCACGCCAGTTCGGCTGCGAACAGCTCTTTTGCCTCATCGAGCATGGCGAGGGCTTCGTCCCGATCTGGTGCCTTGCCCTTCAGCGCCCGCCTTGCCTTGGATACCTTCGACCTGACGTCTCCCGCGCCGGCAACTTCGTCGATGACCGCCTCGGCGGCCTTAATCGATTCCATCGCCTGTTCCGGTCCTTCGCCGCGTATTACGGCTTCGAGCCCGCCGAGCGTCGGCTCCAGGGCCGACAGACCGCTGGTAGCATCGATCAGACTGCGCATCTCCGCGATCGCCTCGTAGGCCTGGTCGACGTTGCTGCGGTAGGTGCCGCGCGCTTTTTTCAGCTCCTTGAGAAGTCCGTTATAACGCTCGCGCGCCTCGGTCCACCCTTCCGGGACTGAGTTTTCGAGATCGGATTTTTGTTTTAGCTTACGCTCGATTTCGACTTCGATATCCCGAAGCGCCTGCTCGTCGACTTGCTCATCACGGGACGTAAGCGTGTGGGCCTTTTCTAGGCGCTCGATTTCTTCGTCCAGATCGCGTATACGCGACTGCAACGCTCTCACTTCGACATGAATCGGTTTGTACTCGGATTCGTAGTCAGCGAGTGCACCCTGCGCGTCGCGCACCTTTTCCGACAGCGGAATGGCGTCGCGGGCCTTGGCGAAGCTTTCTTTCAGCCGGACCTGCCTGTCCTGCGGCAGGAAGCTGAGATCCAGCGCACCGGCCCTTTCGATATAGGCCAGCAGATCCTGTCCGCTCTCGTCATAAATACGGAATACGTACTCTTCGAGGCATTCCTGTAATCGTGGATTCATCGGCGGCGGCGCGGTGTCCGATGTCAGGTACATTCGATACGGCAGGTAATTCACCAGGCTTGGGAGGTACCCTACAATGGCAAGCCCCGCCAATTGCAGTGCAATGAAGGCGATGGCGCCGCGGTAAATATGTGTTGTCTTGACCGAAGGCGGTGCGACGCCGCGAAGGTAGAAAAGGGCAAACCCGAAAGGCGGTGTAAGAAAAGACGTCTGGATGTTCAATCCCACCATTACGCCCAGCCAGACGGCGGTGACGTTGGCGCCGGGGTCGGCGAGCAGGATGGGTGCGACAATGGGTACTACCACCACCGCGATCTCAATGAAGTCGAGGAAGAAGCCAAGCAAAAATATCACCGCCATGACGACGATGAACTGGCTCCAGAACCCACCTGGTAGACTCGTCAGGAATTCCTTGACCAGTTCCTCGCCGCCGAAGGCACGGAAGGCGGAGGTCAGCATGGCGGCGCCGATGAGAATAATGAACACCATGGACGTGGTCTTGGCGGTTTCGATCATGACGCCGTTTAAGGTGTTGTCTATCTTATGTGCCCGCCACGCGCTCCAGGCGATGGCGATGATCAGGCCGGTAACCGCGATCGCTGCAAGCGCAATGCCGACGATGTCTTCGGTTCCCCTGATGTTCTTGACGTTAATTTCGAAGACAGCGAGGATAATCATAATAGCGGCGGTGGAAACTACGGCCAGCACGGCCGGGGCATAAGCCCCGCGCTGCCCCGCGGTCAAACGGTAACCGCCCATGATCATGGCCCCGATGGCGCCGATGGAGCCGGCTTGATTGACCGTGGCAATGCCCAGGATGATCGACCCGAGTACGGCGAAAATAAGGGTGAGCGGCGGCACCAGCGCCATGAATACCTTCAGCGCGAACTGCCGGTTATATTTGCCGCCGTAATGTACCGGCGGCGCGGTATCGGGTTTGAGGAAAGCGGATACCAGGATGTAAGCCATGTAAAGCCCGACCAAAACCAGGCCCGGCAGGAAAGCGCCCATGAACATGTCGCCGGCGCTGGCGGATGTAATGTCGAATTCGGACGGCATGGAAAACTCGCCCGTCGCCTCCTTGAAATCTGCTTTTCGGCTGGTGCTGGCCTGGTCCGTGGCGCTTGACAGCTGGTCTGCAAGAATAATCAACACTATGGAGGGTGGAATGATCTGCCCCAGTGTTCCGGAGGCGCAAATGGTGCCGGTGGCAAGCGGTTTCGAATAGTTGTTGCGCAGCATGGCGGGGAGCGAGATCATCCCCATGGCGATGACGGTGGCGCCCACGATGCCCGTGGTGGCGGCCAGCAGCGCGCCCACGAACACCACCGAGATGCCCAGTCCCCCGGGTACCGGGCCAAACAGCTGGGCCATGGTGACCAGCAGGTCCTCAGCGATCTTGGAGCGCTCCAGCATGATGCCCATGAACACGAACAACGGGATCGCGATCAAGGTGTCACGCTCCACATCCCAGTACAAGCTGCGGAAGTTGGTTACCCCTGCACTCAGCCATTGTATTGCGCCGTCCTGGGCGAAGTATGCGTCCGCATCGCCGGCGAACACGTAGCCGCACAGGGCGGCCGTGGCGATGGCGAGGATCGCGGAGCCGGGCAGGGCGAACGCGACCGGAAAACCCATGGTCAGCGCGCCGATCATCAGCACGATGAGCAGGGTTAAAAATACGAGTTCCACGGTTCGTGCTGCGTTAAACTGAGGCGCCCACGGGGGCGTCTTCCGGGCCCGCGCGCGCGGCGGCATGGTCGGGGCTGGGCTCACCGCGCACGGTGGCAACGCTGCTCAGGAAATAGCTCATGAACTGAACGGTCATGCTCACCGCGAACACCACCAGGAAACCGGCCATCAGGTATTTTACGTACATGCCGAATCCGCTTTGCGAAATTTCGAAGCTCAACAGCGGACTGTTGATACTGTTGCCCCTGCCCCACATCCCGGTGGTGAGAATAATCCAGCACAACGGGATGCCGAGCACGATAGAGCCGACCGCGTTGGCCCAGGCTTTTTTCCGGCTGCTGAAACGCGCGTAGAAAACATCGACCCTTACGTGGCCGTCGTGGACCAGGGTATAGGACGCGGCAAACAGAAACAGCGCCGCGTACCAGAACCGGACCAGGTCCGCCAGGAACGCTTGTTCATAGGAAAACACGAAGCGCGAGATGACGATCTGAAACTCGGCGATGACGATCAAGAAAGCCAGCCAAATAAAACCGAGTGAGCGTATGAACCAGGCGATAATCAGGGATAGGGCCATCAACGGGTAGTGCACGTACACGCCGCGGAATCTCGATTTGCCCAGTTCCTGGGTGAGTTCGGTGCCGATCAGCGATTCCAACAGGCCTTCCACACGCAGGAAAGAGATGAGAAGGTCAACCAGTCCTATCAGCAGTACCGACCAGAATGCGGCCCGTACAATGTAAGCAGCCATGGCGGACAGCCTGGCGGCGTCCAAACGCAACGGCTTAGTGGGCGTCAGGCAGACATATGCTGCTGCCACAAAAATGGAGCCGGCGTAACTCAGAAACTGCAGCCATCCCAGGGTTACCTCGTAACCTTTAAGCGGGGAATTCAACGGGCCCAAACCGAACCACTGCTTGTCCTCGAGGAAGGTCATGGCGCCGGGCCAGCCTAGCCAGAAGATCAGGTAATCGTTGAACAGAAAAGTCAAAGTGACCGCGACGATGACGCCCGCGAAGATGCGGGGCAGGATAGCACCGAGTACTCGACTCCGGGAATCGGCCATGGCTGGTGGGTCCATGCTGAAAGCGGAGCCTGTGGCTCCGCTTTCTATCTGGTTTTATTACGCTATGGCGACCTGATCAAACACCCAGGTACCGGTTGCGCTGCTCGACATAGGCCTGATCCGAGATCTTGGCCCAGCCCCCCACCTCGATACGGGCCTTGAGGAAGCTCTCGTGGATGCGCCTGGCCAGGTCGCTGTGTTCGACCACCTCGGCAAATACTTCGTCCGCCGCCTCTCCGAAACTGTCGTAGATCTCGTCGCTGAACCGACGCAGCTGCACGCCCTGCTCGTTGATAAGCTTGGCCAGCCATTCGCCGTTCTTGGCGTTGTATTCCGCCATCATGACGTCGTTTTCCATGGAGGCCGCGGCTTCGATGATGAGTTGGTCGGATTTGGACAGACCTTCCCAGAACTTCTTGTTCATACCTACCGCCAGCATGGATCCGGGCTCGTGCATGCCGGGGTAGTAATAATATTTGGCTGCTTCGTAGAACTTATAGAAACTGTCGTTCCACGGGCCGACCCACTCGGTGGCGTCGATGGCGCCGGAGATCAGGTTTTCATAGATCTGGCCACCCGACAATGAAACAGGGGAAGCGCCGACCTTGGCCAGCACGTCGCCGCCCAGGCCCGGCATGCGGAATTTGAGGCCCTTGAGATCGCTGGCGGTGTTGACCTCTTTGCGGAACCAGCCGCCCATCTGCACGCCGGTGTTGCCGCACATTAGGCACTTCAGACCGAATTCAGCCGCGAGCTCGTCCCACAGTTCCTGGCCGCCGCCAAAGCGGATCCAAGCATTGATTTCGGTGTAGGTGAGGCCGAAGGGTACCGCCGTGAAATAGGCCCAGCCCGGATGCTTGCCTTTCCAGTAATAATCGGCGGCGTGGTACATCTGGGCGTTGCCGGAAGCCACCTCGTCAAACGCGTCGAATGCCTTGACCCTTTCGTTGGCGGCGAAATACTGGACCTGCATGCGACCGTCGGTCATGTCGGACAGGCGCTTGGCGAAGCGCTGTGCGCCGGTACCGAGGCCTGGAAAGTCCCGTCCCCAGGTGGCGACCATGGCGATTTCGATGCGATTTTGCGCGATCGCGGGTGCCGCCAGCGTGGATGCGGCAACGGCGGCACCGCCGGCAACGGCACCCTTTGTTAAAAATTCACGTCTTTTCATTGTGTTCCCCACTTGATGATAGTAAGAAATTATGTTTCTAAGGGATTTGGCCCGCGCATTTCATCAGCAAATCCCGGGAATCGGGGAAATTGCGAGGGTCAAGCCTTGCGTACAGTGGGGATATTATCGGAAAACAGGGTCATAGTGAATTTTCATCGACCCGGGCCAGCCTGGTTCGCCGATCCAGGCCGATTCGTGATCCGTGGCTGGGCAGCAACCCGACTGGACCATTGTCAGCTATAAATGACTCCGGATTCGTCGAACTGTGCGAATTCCGCCGCCGTGATGGGGTACTTGGTTTCGTCGTCCACGAAGGAGGAGAATTTGTAGGGATCATAAAATACGCCGCGTCCGGAGAGCTTGCCCAGGTCGCGTGACTCCGCAGGATGCACATAGTCGACCAGCGTGCCGACGGCATAGGCATGGACGTTGCGGCGCCCGTTATGCAGCATGCGCTTCCGGCCCGATTCGCGCACGAGAAACTCCACGCCCGACAGTCGCACCTGGCGCGCCGAGGTGAGCAGTTTCCCGCTCTGCATGATGTTGTAACAGCCGAGCTTCCAATTCTTGAAAACCCGGACCGGCCGATTGTAGTCGATCACTATCCAATCCTGAACACAAAAAGCGGCGCGCATTATATGCGGCAGTGCACAAAACGCAAGTGAAATCAGTCCGGGTTCATGCCCGGACCGGTTCCGGGCATGAACTGAACGACCGATTCTAGTGGGCCGCATCCAGCGCCTGGTCAATGTCGGCGATGATGTCGTCGATGTGTTCGATACCAATGGACAGCCTAACGAGCTCATCGGTTACGCCGGATGATGCCAGTTCTTCGGGGTCGAGCTGCCGGTGAGTGGTGCTGGCCGGGTGGCAGGCCAGGGATTTGGCGTCGCCGATGTTTACCAGCCGGGTTATCAGCTGCAGCGCGTCGATGAACTTGACGCCCGCTTCCTGGCCGCCCTTGATGCCGAAACTCAATATGCCGGAGGCGCGCCCGCCCATGTATTTATCCAGCAGCGCCTTGTGCGGGCTGTCGTCGAGGCCGGCGTAGCGCACCCATTCAACCCGGGGATGGTCCCTGAGGTGTTGGGCAACGGTGAGGGTATTGTCACAGATTCGGTCCATACGCACATGCAGGGTTTCCATGCCCTGCAGAATGAGGAACGAGTTCATCGGCGTCTGGCAGGCGCCGATGTTGCGCAGCGGGACCACACGGGCCCGCAGTATGTAGGGCGGCAGACCGGTTTCCGTGTACACCACCCCGTGGTAGGACACATCGGGCTCATTTAGCCGCCTGAACCGCTCCTTGTTGGTCACCCAGTCGAATTTGTTGGAGTCGACCAGGGCGCCACCGACGATTGTTCCGTGACCCGAGATGTACTTGGTCAGGGAATGCACGACGATGTCGCAGCCCCACTCCATGGGACGGCACAGATAGGGCGTGGGTACGGTATTGTCAACGATCAGTGGTATGCCATGCGCATGGGCGATATCGGCCGCTTTCTCGATATCGATCACGTTGCCCGCCGGGTTGCCGATTGATTCGCAGTAAACGGCTTTGGTCTTGCCGTCGATCAACGCCGCCATGTCGTCCAGTTTCTCCGGATCGATGAACCGCGCCTCTATGCCGATCTGGGGAAAAGTATGGGCAAATAGGTTGTAGGTACCGCCGTAGAGCGTTGACATGCAGATGAAGTTGTCGCCCGCCTCGGCAATGGTCAGCAACGAATAGGTCGTCGCCGCCTGGCCCGAGGAGAGCGCCAGCGCGGCCGCAGCGCCTTCCATATCGGCTATACGCTGTTCCAGCACGTCATTGGTGGGATTCATGATCCTGGAATAGATGTTGCCGAGGACCTTGAGATCGAACAGATCGGCACCATGCTGGGTGTCGTCGAATGCGTATGACGTGGTTTGGTAGATAGGCACTGCCACCGCGTTGGTGGTAGGGTCGGGTTTGTATCCCGAGTGAACCGCTTTTGTTTCTATCTTCATCAATTTCTCCAATGAGTCGTTGTTGGTCTATCCGGGCCGCCGGGGAAGGCTATATGATTGACAGATATGCAGTATGATTTCAACCAAGCCCTCAAGGATCGCGTAAAGGGTGAACTTGACGGCTTCGAACGCCGTCGCATTACCGGCGGTAATTTGCTCCCTGCCGCGGTCGCAATCGTCCTGGTGCCGTCCGAGCAAGGTAATGAGGCGTGCTTCGTGCTGACCCGGCGACCGAGAACCCTGCGCCGCCACAGCGGCCAGTTCGCTCTGCCGGGGGGCCGCGTGGACGAGGGCGAGGAAATTGCCGATACCGTAATGCGCGAAATACGGGAGGAGATTGGCGTGGACGCAAGCCGAACGGATATCCTCGGCTGGCTGGACGATTTCCAGACCCGGTCGGGCTTTCGAGTGAGCCCGGCAATTGTATGGGCAGGCGCCGCGCAAGAGATACGGCCCGATCCCGAGGAGGTTGAGTCGGTATTCAGGATTCCGCTGTGGGACCTGGATCGCCCCGAAATCCCCCGGTTGCGACATAAGCAAGGCGTCGACCAGCCGGTGCTGTCCGCACCGTTCGAAACGTTGGGGCATGAAGTGTATGCGCCTACCGCCGCCATTTTGTACCAATTCAGAGAGGTTGGACTGAACGGGCGGGAAACCCGCGTCGCGCATTTCGAGCAACCCCGGTTTGCCTGGAAGTAAAACAACCAGAGTGAAGGAAATGAATAACGTATCCATTCGGCCCGCAACCGCCGAAGATGTTCCAACCATCCTCGGATTCATCACCGACCTGGCGATATACGAGAGAGCGGAGCATGAAGTCGTTGCCGACGAAACTTTGCTGATCCGAACATTGTTCGGAGACCACCCTTATGCCGAGGCGCTCATTGCGGAATACCGATCCGAACCCATCGGTTTCGCCCTGTATTTTTTCAGCTATTCGACCTGGTTGGGTCGGCCCGGCCTGTATCTCGAGGATCTCTACGTGATGCCCAAGCATCGTCAACGCGGCGCGGGCAAGGCGTTGTTCGGATCGCTGGCCCGCATCGCGGTAGATCGCGGCTGCGGCCGTTTCGAATGGAGCGTTCTGGACTGGAATCAACCGGCCATCGACTTCTACGAGCAGGCGGGTGCCGAGGCCCAGAGTGAGTGGATAAAGTACCGGCTGAGCGGCGAGTCGCTGCGCGATGTCGCGGCAAAAGAATCGAACCGGGACAGTCATTTGCCGGGGGGTGCCGATGGATAAGACTCCGAGGCTCGTAGTCCTGGGCGCGGCAAGTGCGTCGGACCTGCCGCTGTCGAACTCGCTGTTGGACAGGGTCACACTGACATTCGCCACGGCAACGGACGAATTGCGGCGGGCGCTACCCGGTGCCGGGATTTTGCTCGGCTGGGACTTCCGCGCCGACCAGCTTCGGAAGGCATGGGATGCGGGCACCGATCTGAAGTGGATACACTGGTGCGGTGCGGGCGTCGATGCGGCGCTGTTTCCGGCCCTTCAAAGGAGCGAAGTGATCCTGACCAATGCCAGGGGCGCTTTCGATCAGGCCATGGCCGAGTACGTGCTGGGACTGGTGATTGCCATGGCAAGGTCCTTTGCCGACACTTTCGCCGCCAAATCGTCGCGAACCTGGGCCTACCAGTTGACGGAAACCATCCTGGACAGGCATGCCCTTGTCGTGGGCGTAGGCAGCATCGGGCGCTGTGTTGCGCATCTGCTCCGCGCTGCCGGAATGCGCGTGAGCGGGGTTGGACGGACGGCCAGAGATAGCGATGTTGATTTCGATCGCATTCACGGCGTCGGCGAATTGAACGGGGTGCTGCCGGAGGCGGATGTGGTGATCAACGTTACCCCCTTGACGGAACAGACGAGGAACCTGTTTTCGAAGGCGCAGTTTTCCGCGATGAAATCGTCTTCCCGGTTCATCAACATCGGCCGTGGCGCATCCGTGGACGAAAACGCATTGATCGAGGCGCTCGGAAACGGCTCGATCAAGGGTGCCGCTCTCGACGTGTTTCAAACCGAACCGCTGCCACGGGACAGCCCGCTGTGGGATGTGGAAAATCTGATCATATCACCCCACATGTCCGGCGACATTCACGGTTACCATGAAACCGTGATGAAGCAATTCATCGACAATCTGGATCGCTACCTGTCCGGTAAATCACTGCTAAACGTCGTCGACAAAGCCGCCGGCTTCGTGAGTTCCTAGCGCGCCTTTCTTTTGGAGTACCTTTTCGTACGCCCTGCCATTCACTTGGCGCTCCATGTCCTGGTGCCCTGGATCGCCGCCCGTGCGGTATTTCCGGAATTCTGGAAGCGGGCGTGGTTGATCATGTTGGCAACGATGGTGATCGATCTGGACCATCTGCTGGCCGATCCGCTGTATGACCCGGACCGCTGCAGCATAGGTTCTCACCCGCTGCACACGCAATGGGCCGTGCTGGCATACGTACTGATAGCGGTGAATCCCACGACCCGGGTGGTTGGTTTCGGGCTGCTCGTTCATATCGTGCTCGACTCCATGGACTGTGTCTGGATGCGGTTCGAATAGCGTTACGCACTATTGCTGTCCCAACGTATCCTTGCCTTAATTAAGGGATATGAACCCTGGTTCATTTCAGGTACCTTGAAATATCTCTTTCAAGTCAACATAGACATATAAATAATCCTTCCGGGCGCTTGTTCCAGCGGTTTACGGTACCTTGTGCTCCAACCATATGCGCGCAGCGTCTTCGATACTGCACTCTCCACGCTGAATCCGTTGGCAGAGTCGATCGATCTGTTCCTCACCGGAATTGAGCAGGCGACGCTCAAGTTCTTGCGAGACGGCGTGAACTACTCGTCTGCGGATGTGTTCCCGGCCGTCTCGCCCCCGCCGCTTGCGATGCGAGGTGCTCGCCTGTTCCAGGATCTGATCGATGAGTGTATCAACGCCTTTGCCTTCGGTTGCGATGGTGGACAGGACCGGCACGCTGTGAGCTGCGTTCGAGGGAAGGTTCTGGGCCATTTTCAATTGCTGTACCGTCCTGTGTGACTCTGCTAGATCCATCTTGTTGACCACAAGGATGTCGGCGATCTCGAGTATGCCGGATTTGATGGCCTGGATATCGTCACCCGAGTTGGGGGTGCATATCACCACGCAGACATCAGACATCTTCAGAATATCCACTTCGGACTGGCCGGCGCCCACCGTCTCGATCAGGATCAGATCGAACACGCTGTGCTTTAAGGTATCGATCACCCGCCCCGCTCCCGCCGACAGTCCTCCGACGCTGCCGCGCGCGGACAGGGAGCGAATAAATACTCCCGGATCGCTCTGGTGGCGGTTCATCCTGCAGCGATCACCCAGCACCGCACCACCGCTGAAAGGGCTGCTGGGATCGATCGCAACCACCGCAACCGCCAGATCTCGCGCTCGCAGATCCCCGATCAGGGCGTCGATCAGGGTGGATTTCCCCGATCCGGCGCCGCCGGTGAAGCCAACCGCCGGAACAATGCCGGCGGGTGGCAGCAAATCATTCAGTTGCTGCCAGCGCTCGCCGCCGTTTTCCGCCACGCTGACCGCTCGGCCCAGCACCTTCCGATCGCCCGTAAGAAGCCGCTCGGCGAGTCCCTGCGAGCCGGCGTGGCGCGGCTGCCAGGGGTCTGTCATCAGGCCGCGCCCGCTCGAGCACCGCTCCGGTAAAATATGCGGGCGGACGTCAAGTCAGAATGAGCGGAGCGCCGTCGCCGAACTCACCGCGAAGACAGGCAACAATTTCTCCGTGAGTCACACCCGCAAGTGCGGCATCCACGACACCGGCGTAGACGTTGGCGTCGGCGCGGTTTGCGGCCCGCGCCAGCCGATCCAGTGCCGTGTTCACGGCCCCCTGATCCCGGTTTCTCCGGTAGCGTTCGAGCACATCGAGTTGTTCGGCTATCCGATGCGGCTGCGGGCGCTCCAGGATGCCCGGTGGGTCTTCTTCCGCGTCGGTCCGATACCGGTTCACGCCGACAAGCGTCTGCTCACCACCGTCCAGCTTGTGCTGGAATGCGATTGCGGATTCGCCGATCATGCTTTGCACGACACCGTCCTGCACCGCCTTGTACATGCCGCCGCAGTCCTCGATTTTGTCCATGACGGATCGTATCTTTTCTTCCATCTTGTTGGTCAGGGTCTCGACATAGTAAGAGCCGCCCAGGGGATCGATTACGTCGGTCAGATGGGCCTCTTCCCGCAGAATATTCTGGGTATTGATGGCAATGCGTGCCGCCGCCTCGGACGGCACACTGAGCACCTCGTCGTATGAATCGGTGTGCAGAGACTGGAGGCCGCCGAGAATCCCGGCTATGGCCTGGGTCGTGACGCGGGCGATATTGTTGAGCGGCTGCTGCCGCGTGAGGTCTACACCGGACGTCTGCGCGTGGAACTTGAAGCGCCACGATCTGGGATCGGCGACCTTGAATTGATCGCGCACGATCGAGGCCCAGATGCGGCGCCCGGCCCGGAACTTGGCGATTTCCTCGAATACGCTGATGGATATATCGAAGAAGAAGGTGAAACTCGTGAAGAAACGCTCCGGGTCCAGGCCGTGGTCGATGCAATCCCGGGCATACTGAATGGCGGTCGACAACGTGAACGCCATCGCCTCCGCCGGGGTGGCGCCCGCCTGCTGCATGTGCTGGCCGACCACCGACAGCGGATTCCAGTTCGGCACATGGTCGAGCGTAAATGCGATGTGGTCGACCAACACCCGCCGCGCACCCGGCAGTGAAAGCCGGAAAAACATGTGGTTGGCGACGAAGTGAGAAATATAGTCGCTCTGGTTCGACGTGCCGGTGATCCGCGACCACGGGATATTCCGACGCTTCGCTACCGCCAGCAGCAGGGCGAGCAGCGTGAAGGGGGAAGGATCGTTTTGAGCGGTGGAGAGGCTGGCGATGTCGACCCGGTCGAAACACACATCCATGTCGTCCACGGTGTTCAACACCACACCGCAGGTGCCCAGCAGCTCCGCCGGGACCTGGTCTGCATCGAAGCCGCGGTATACCGAATTGCACGGGATCAGGCTGACGGCCGATACCCCGGATTCGATCAGCTGCCGAAGCCGGCGGTTGTAGTCCTCCGGTACGCCGAGACCGATGAGCTGTCGTTGGCTCCATGTCCTGCCGCGGTGCATCGTGGCGTAGATGCCGCGGGTCATGGGGCTTTGGCCGGGATACCCAAGTTGCCCGTCGAATCCGGAGCCGTCCCAGTCGGTATGGTCGTATAGCGGTTTGATTTCTATACCGGACCGGTTGCTCACCGGCTGACCGTCTGGAAGCTGTTCATGGTATTCATGCAGCCAACGCGTCTTCTGCTGACCGGCCGGTTCCCGGTTCGGGTGCGTCGACTCGTATTTCGCTTCGAGTTTTTTCATATTTTGTGTTGCCCTGTTTCGTCAGGGGATTTGCGGCAACGAGTCAAATGATCTGCGGTGCCTCGTCGCGCGCAGACCGGGCAAGGACCGATACCTGTTCGCTGATATCCTGCATCGAACTCCCGGGGTGGAATACGTGGCTGACCCCGGCGGAGAGCAGATCCCTCTCATCGATCTCGGGAACGATGCCGCCGACTACCACCCGGATATGTTGCAGACCCTCTGCCTTCAGCGCGGCCATCAGATTCGGCACAAGAACATGATCCGTTGCCAGGGAACTGATGCCGATCACGTCGACGTCCTCGTCCTGCGCCAGCCGGACCACGGCATCGATGTCCTGCCATGGCGGCGTATAGATCACCTCCATGCCGGCATCCCTCAGTGCCGCGGCAACCACGCGGCTCCCACGGTCATGGCCGTCAAGACCAATTTTAGTGATCAGCACTCTGGGTGGTGATTGCATTGAAACAGTATACTTGACAATCTCCGTTTGATGTCCACGCCGCACACAAACTCGACGACGAGGCACAACCTATGAAACCGGATGAATTGCTGGATCGTTTTCTATCGGTTCTGGCAGAAGATATCCTGCCTTTGACCCGACAGGGTGTCAGCCGGGGAAACAAGATCTTCGGGGCTGCCGTTGTCAGAAAATCGAACCTGGAACTGGTCGTCGCCGGAACGAACGAGGAGGTCATCAATCCTTTGTTCCACGGCGAGGTCTCGTGTTTGAACGGATTCTGGTCGATGCCGGCGCGGGATCGGCCGGACCCGTCGGAGTGCCTGTTTCTGTCTACCCACGAACCCTGCTCCATGTGTCTGTCGGCGATAACCTGGAGCGGATTCGACAATTTTTACTATTTCTTCAGCTATGAAGATTCGCGGGACGAGTTCGCCATACCGCACGATCTGAAAATTTTGGGCGAGGTGTTCGGGTGCACAGACGGTAATTATGCTAAGAGTAATGCCTACTGGTCCGGCCATCATATTACGGACATGATCAAAGCAGTCGGAGATCCGGTACGCTCGCGTTTGCAGGAACGCACGGCTGCATTGAAAAGTGCATACGCCGGGCTATCCGACAGCTACCAGCGGCTCAAAGACGATCAACCGATACCGCTCAAATAAAAACATGCGCATCGGCACGGGTCGGCGAATGATAGCGGTGGCGGGGTTTCAGCACGAAACCAATACGTTCGCGCCGATGAACGCACCCTACGAAGAGTTCGTCAAGGCGGATGCCTGGCCGGGGCTGACCATCGGCGAGGATCTGTTCGACGCAATGGCCGGAAAGAACCTGCCTCTCGCGGGTTTTCTGGAAGTCGCACAACAGTCCGGGCGCGGCATCGAACCGTTGTTATGGTGTTCCGCTGAGCCCAGTTCCTACGTCACCCCGGACGCCTTCGACCGGATCGCCGCCATGATCTGCGATGGATTGTCAAAGGCCGGTCCCCTCGATGCCGTCTATCTGGACCTGCACGGCGCCATGGTGACCGAGACCTGCGAGGATGGCGAAGGCGAGCTGCTCGCTCGCGTCCGTGAAGTCGTGGGGGCCGACACGCCCGTGGTAGCCAGCCTGGACCTTCACGCCAATCTGACCCATCGCATGGTCGACTTCGCCGACGGGCTTACCGTCTACCGGACTTACCCGCACGTGGATATGGCCTCGACCGGGCGGAGGGCTTTCGAACTGCTGGAGCGCTGCCTGAGCGGGCCCGGGAGGTTCAAGGCATACCAAAAGATTCCTTTTCTGCTGCCACTGACCGCACAATGCACGAATTTCGAGCCATGCCGTTCTATCTATAAAAAACTGGAGGGCTTGGAAAACGAAGCCGTGTGGACCGTGGATTTCGCCGCCGGATTTCCGCCCGCTGACATCCGTGAATGCGGCCCGGCGGTCTACGCCTGCGGTAGTGATCGGGATGCGGCAGAGCTTGCCGTGCAATCGCTGTACCGGAGAGTTGTCTCTGCCGAACCGGAATTCGAGTTTGCGCTGAAGACGCCGGACGAAGCGGTTCGCGTGGCGATGGACTCGGCGTATGATGGCCCCGTTGTTCTGGCCGATGTCCAGGACAATCCCGGCGCCGGAGGCAGTTCGGATACCGTCGGCTTGCTGCAAGCGTTGGTACGAAACCGAGCTAACGGTGCGGTGCTGGCCATATTGGATGACCGGGCCGCAGCACACACGGCTCTGCGGCACGGCCGGGGCAGCGTTGTGGACATCGAGCTGGGCGGCAAGTCCGGGCAGGCGGGGCAAAACCCGTTTAAGGGAAGTTTTGTAGTCGAACACGCCACTGAAGATAAGTTCGTATGTTCCGGTGCAATGTACCGGGGTATGGTCGCAGACATCGGCCCGCTGGCACTACTCAGGGTCAACGACGGCGGCTGCGACGTGCGCGTTATCGTGGGCAGCAAACGAATGCAGTGCCTCGATCTCGCCGTGTTCGACCATATGGGAATAGACGCTGCACGGCAGAAAATACTGGCGATCAAGAGTACGGTCCATTTTCGCGCGGAGTTCGACAGAATCTCCGCTGAAACGCTGCTGGTGGAAGCGCCCGGTGCGAATCCGTGCCGCCTTTTCGATCTTCCGTACGAGCAACTGCGGTCCGGGATTCGGCTGGAGCCGATGGGACCGGAATGTTCTAGAGAACGTTACCAGGCGTGACTTTGCCACCCTCCTGATAGCGCGAATATCGGAATGCCCGCAGGTCGTGACCGGGTTGCTCTTCCAGTGCGAGTCGGGATGCGAGCAGACCCGAGATCGGGCCCAGCCCGAATCCATGACCGCTGAAGCCGGTCGCCAGCACGAGTCCGGCGGGTTGTTCGACGCGGTCGATGATGGGCAGCATATCCGGCGTGGCATCGATGTAACCCGCCCACGTGCGTTCGAAATCAAGGTCATCGTACTGTGGGAAGCTGGTTTTGAAATTGGCCAGCGCGTCTCCTAAATCGCGCCGCACCGGTCGGGGATTGAGAACCCGATGCCTGGAAAAGGTGTCGAGGTCGCCGGTCACGTCGTGAAGCAGGTTGTGGTCCAGGGTGACACCAATGGCTTTACGGTATTTTTTGTAGCAGCCCAGGAAATCACCGAAGAAGCGAAAACTGTCCAGCGTCAGGTCGTGCTTGTATCGACCGCCGTAGGCGATATTGAAGCCCCCGTCCAGCCCCTGTCTGAAGGCGACCCCCGGCATCCACACACCGCAGCCGGTGAGAGGTTCGCCTTTGCCGGTGTAGCCGACCGATGCCCTAAGCCATAGCTGCGGGATGCGCAGGCCCAGGGAGCGCGTGACGCGGCTGGACCATGCACCGGCTGTGCATACGGCAGCCTCGCATCGTATGAAACCCTGTTCGGTGGCTACCCCAGAGATCATGCCACCGCTCGTTTCGATGGTATCGACCGCGCAATTCGACACGACGTCTGCGCCAAGCCTGCACGCCGCTTGAGCAAACGCGGGTGCAACGCGCGCCGGATTGGCCTGACCGTCGCTTCGGGTAAACAGCGCCCCCAGCACGGGCGTCGCCAATCCGGGCAGCAGGCTTCGTGTGTCGCGCGCGTCGAGCAGTTGTGTATCGAGCCCGTGAGCCTTCGCGATCTCCATCCACGCCTGATAGGGCCCGACCTGTGACTCTTCTGTCATGACCCTCAGATTTCCGTCTTGCCTCCAGCCTAGATCCACTCCAAGCTCCTCTTCGAGATCCCGCCACAGGGCGTTGCATTCCATCATTAACGGGAGTTCGGCGGGGTCTCTGCCCTGTTGGCGGACGAAGCCCCAATTGCGGCTCGATTGCTCGCCCGCGATGGTGCCCTTTTCGAAGAGTGTGACGGCGATTCCCCGCTTGGCCAGGTAATAAGCCGCAGCACATCCGACGATACCGCCGCCGATGACCACGATTTGCGTAGTCTTTAGCATGTGGAATTCGACCCTAGGAGTAGATGGCAAAACGCCGACAAATCGACGCCACGGTATCTTTGACTGCAGCGACGGCGTCGTTTACCCGTCGTTGGTCGACGGCCGCGTCGGCCAGATCGGCGATCGAGTGCCCTATTCGTTCGAACTCTGCCTCGCCGAAGCCGCGCGTGGTGCCGGCGCTGCTGCCCAGGCGCACGCCCACCCACTCCGAGGGGCGGGATGAGTCGAACGGGATCGGGTTCTTGTTACAGGTGATATTGGCGCGGTACAGAATGTCCTGAAGTTGCTGTCCCGTCAATCCCCGGGGTGCCAGATCCAGAAGCACGATATGGGTATCGGTGCCCCCGCTGACTACCCTGAGCCCCCTGGATTGCAGCGTCTCGGCCAGCGTTCTTGCATTGGCCCTGACGCTTTGAGCGTATTGTTTGAATTCGGGCTTCAGCGCTTCCCCCAGACAAACGGCTTTCGCAGCGATAACCTGGGTATGCAGGCTGCCCTGAACGCCTGGGAAAACGGCGGATTGCAGGCTGCGGCGCCATCCCTCTTCCTTGGCCAGTATCAGTCCGCCGCGTGGACCTCGCATGGTTTTGGTCGTGGTACAGGTCACGATGTCGGCATACTGCAGGGGCGAAGGGTGAACACCCGCGGCGACGAGTCCGGCAAAATGTGCCATATCGACGAGGAAGCGAGCGCCCACTCGATCCGCGATAGCACGCATACGCTCGAAATCGAACTCGCGTGGATATGCGGATCCCCCGGCGATGAAGAGTCGGGGTTTGACTTTTTCCGCCTGCTTGGCCACGGAGTCGTAGTCGATCAATCCGGTTTCGCGATCCACGTTGTAGTGATGCGCTTCGAACCAGCGCCCGGACAGATTCGGCCGGGCGCCGTGGCTGAGATGTCCTCCCGCCGCCAGATCCAGACTCAGAATGCGGTCCCCGGGCTGCAGCAAGGCGAAGAAGACGGCCTGGTTGGCCTGTGTGCCGGAATGGGGTTGCGCATTGACGTAGCCGCAGCAGAAAAGCTCGCGGGCCCGATCGACGGCGGCATTTTCGACCTGATCGGCGAAATCCGCACCGCCGTGGAAGCGGTTGCCGGGATAACCTTCCAAGGTCTTATTTGTCATCTCGTGACCAAGCGCATCGAGAACCGCCCGGCTGACCATGTTCTCCGATGCTATCAATTCAATCTGGGATTGCTGCCTGCTTTTTTCATTGGCCAGCGCGTCGGCGATCAACGGATCGGTCTCGGTGACCGGGTCGGCGAAGTGCGCCCTCATTTTCATTTATTCGAACCACATATTCCAACCGCAGGGGTCTACAGACGGGCCAATCATCCACGTTCTCCCATCAATGCCCGTACTCTCGCGACGTAGTTCCTGGTTTCTTCGGGGGCGTGTGGTGCGACCCGGTTCCAGTTCGTGTCGCCGTCTGCGGACATGCGTGCAAGCTGCAGGGCCTTGGATATTCGGGAGTGTCCGGCATTGTAGCTGGCCAGGGTGAACGGGAGCCTTTGCAAGGCCGGAAGGCGCGGTCGCCACCGATCGTACAAATAACGGCCGTACGCGATCCCGGCGGCAACGTTCCAGCGCGCCTCGTGGATGTCCGGCAGCAGACTGTGGTCCCGCCACACTTCTTCGAAAGTCGACGGAAGCATCTGCATGAGCCCGACCGCGCCGCGTCGACTCCTGGCATGCGGGCGCAGCCTGGACTCAACGATGCCCTGTGCCCTGAACCAGCGCCAATCCATGGTCACGCCGAAGTAGTGCTTGGCGTGCTTCCTGAATTGATGATCGTAATCCCCCCGCCACTTTGGATCGTCTACGGGAAGTGGTGGCTGCAGCCAATATGCGAGAGCCACGAGAAGGGTGACGCAGCCGACGGCCGCAACGTACCGGGATCGTCTCAATTCAGGCTGAGGCCGATCACCAGGCCCATGGCAACGCCGATGCCGATGAACATGCCCATCACCATGGACCCAACGGCCTGATTGCCATTGGCGAGCTCCTGCGCGACGTTGAAAGGAGTAAACAAGTTGAAAATGAAGTATCCGATCCACATGAATACGAGGGTGATCGCGCCGCCAAGGAGGGCATAGATCAGATTGACGATGATTGGGCTCATTGGCCTGGGCATGTTCCCGTGCAGTCCCATCATATTATAAGAATATTTCGGTCTTGACTACGGTAAACTCGCGTTGCCGGGAGGCTGACCCTATACTTTCGACCGCCCGTTTAATTGGAATGCTAATCCATGAGCTACGACGATGTCATTGAATTCTGGTTCAGGGAAATTACCCCGGAGCAGTGGTGGCGCAAAAGCGAGGAATTCGATTGCGGCATCCAACGTCGTTTCGGGCAGATCCATGGGGTCGCCGCGCGCTGTGAGCTGTATGAGTGGCGAAGCTCCGCTCGCGGGAGACTGGCGGAGATCATCGTTCTGGACCAGTTTTCCAGGAATATCTACCGCAATTCACCCTTGTCATTTGCCTTCGATCCCCTGGCGCTTTGTCTGTCCCAGGAGGTTATTTCGCGCGGTATGGACGGCCATCTTTCCCTCGACGAGCGGAGGTTCTGTTACATGCCGTTCATGCACAGTGAATCAGCAAAGATTCACGAAATCGCGGTGACGCTGTTCGCTGAACCCGGGCTCGAGTCCAATCTGGATTTCGAACTGAAGCACAAGGATATCATTGACCGATTTGGCCGCTATCCGCACCGCAATGAAATCCTTTCGAGACCGTCCACACCGGAAGAACTGGCGTTTCTCGAACAGCCCGGCTCTTCGTTCTAATTTTCAAGGAGGTATCATGGCTGCATACATCGTTGTTCAGGTAGGCGTCAAAGATCCCGTGCGCTACGACGAATACAGAAAAATGGTCAAGCCCACGCTAGATTCCTTCGGCGGTCGCTTCCTGGTCCGCGGCGGCGAGGTCGAAAACCTCGAGGGAGGCTGGAAACCCGCGAGGTTCGTCATCATCGAGTTCGACAGCGCGGCACAGGCCAGGGTCCTGGTGGGACTCGGAGGAATATGCGCCTGCAAAGGCACTCCGGCAGGATACGACCCATACTGAGATGATCCTGGTCGAGGGTGTTTGAGCGGTGGATCAGCACAAGCTGACGGTAGCGATCTCGTCTCGAGCGCTTTTCGATCTGGAGGAAAGCCACCTGGTTTTCGAATCGCAGGGTGTGGACGCCTACTGTCGGTACCAGATCGAACACGAAGATGAATGCCTGGAACCGGGGGTCGCATTCGGACTGGTGCAAAAACTGTTGCGACTCAACAAGGGGCTGGAAGACCAGGATCAGGTGGAGGTGGTATTGATATCCCGCAACAACGCGGATACCGGCCTGCGTGTGTTCAACTCGATTCAGCACTACGATCTGAGCATCACCCGGGCGGCATTTACCGGCGGACAGAGCCCGTACCGCTATGTACAGCCGTTCAACGCACAATTGTTTCTCTCCGCTGATCCCCAAGATGTAAGCAATGCGTTGGAAGCCGGTTTTGCGGCGGCAACAATTCTGCCGTCGAAGTCCGCAGTGAGCCCCGGCGACGACCAGCAGGTTCGAATCGCCTTCGATGGAGATGCGGTTCTGTTTTCCGACGACGCGGAAAGGGTTTTCAAAAACCACGGTCTGGAAGCGTTTACGGCATCGGAAATAGCCGCGGCAAACGACCCGCTCCCGGGTGGACCATTCAAGGATTTTCTGGCTGCGCTTCACCGGATTCAGGCTAAGTACTCGCAAAACGAGGCCCCGATCCGGACCGCCCTGTTTACCGCCCGTTCGGCCCCAGCGCATGAACGGGTCGTGCGCACCCTGAGGGCGTGGAAAATCCGCATAGACGAAGCCGTCTTTTTAGGCGGTAAGGATAAAGGCGATTTTCTCAAGACATTCGGTGCCGACATCTTTTTCGACGATCAGCGAGGCCATTGTGATTCCGCCCGGGATCACGTGCCCACGGGGCACGTGCCCCACGGAGTAGCCAACGACTGACGGCACGATGCGATGGGTTCAGTCGCTACACGACTGCGTTTTGAATCGCTCTAAAATGCTCATCTACTCGAGGTGAATCGGGTTTTCTAGCCTGCATATTGCACCAGTATCCCGAGCGATGACGCAGGACAGGTTTGGCTGAGCGCCGGTCTGGAGCGAGGAGCGTAGCTATAGCTACGGTCCGAGTGAAGACCAAGCCCAGGCGAAGCTGAACAAGTCAGCGCCGGGATAGGCCGACCCCGATTACATACTGACGTTTTGATCAATCTATCCAAATCGGTGTATTGGTGAAATAGATCAAGGGCTTAGAAAACAATCACGGCCGGTCTGGTGCAATATGCAGGCTAGATAAACTTTCCCCTGTTTTGCGCTCTCCCCAGATTGTCTTAACGAACCGTTTTGTCAAGTTGCGCATACCATTTGTCGGTCCGAGCGGTAGGGAGACGAACGGTATTTATTTCCCGCTGAACTGTAGTTATTAAAGAAACCGACCTATACTGAGGATTGCAACCCTGGGGGCGTTGAATTGAAACTTGGTGCTGATCACCGTCAACTTCTGGATCTAATGTACGATCACGCACCGTTGTCGCTTCTGGTCAATCTTCTGGTCCCGGTGCTGGTGAGCATTCCGCTCACACACGAGGTGCCTTTGCACATATTGCTCGTGTGGTGTTCATCGGTGGCCATCATTGCGTTGATCCGGTTTTTTCTGCTCCGGCGCCGGCAGAGTAATCACCTGAATAACAAGGAACAATTCAAGGATCAGACTAACGTCTACATTGTATTCACCGTGTTTCAGGGTCTGGTCTGGGGAATCGGGAGCGTGATCCTGCTCGATACCGTTACAGATTTCAATCGGGTGCTTGTTCTGGTGTTGATCGCGGGCATCAGCGCGGGAGCCATACCGCTGCTTGGGGCAATGCTCCCCGCGTATACGGCCTATCTGCTTTCCGCCACCCTGCCGGTCGAAGTGTGGATTTTCACCCAGGGCGGCATCCAGTTCTGGACGCTGGGGGTGATCGGTTGCGTGTTCATCTACGTATGCTTCATGGGAGCAAAACGTTTCAATGGCGTCCTGACCCGCTCACTGCTGCCGGAAGTTGACGAAACTGGAGCCCTCGCATTCCCTGGCGGCTCATACGACGCAAGCGCCGACGACCCGAATTCACGACCGCGGGTCGAAAGGGACGTCAGGGAGCGAGCCAAGATGGAGCAGGTGATTACAACGCTGTCCGCCGGATTCGTCCGCCTGACGGTCGGGGAAATCGATGGCGGCATACGCCAGTCCCTGGCCAAGATCGGCAGCCACGCGTGCATCGATCGAAGTTACATCTACCTGTTCAACGACGACGACGATGCGGGCAGGATCACACATCAATGGTGCCGAAACGGGGTCAGTCCCAGAGTGTCGGCGGATTTTAAAGAACTGAATCTGAGTATCAACAACATCCACAGGGGACGCAGTGTTTGCCTCCGGTCGCAAACCGAGATGCCCGTTGAAGCCGGTGCGGAGCGGGAGTTATTCGATCGTGAAAAGCTGAAATCGTGGATTGCCGTTCCCCTGATAGCGGACGGGAAGGCTCGCGGATTCCTGGGTTTTGATGCCCTCGAGAGAGAAATCAGCTGGAGTGAAGATATCATTGCCCTGCTGCGTATCGCCGGCGCCGCGTTGATGAACGCACTCGAGCGTAAACGCGATGAAGTCATAATCCAGTGCCAGGCCTACCAGGATCCCCTTACCTCACTACCCAATCGTCGTCGTTTCATGGCGCGGATGGAGCAGGTTTTCAAGGTGTGCCGCAGGCAGAGTACCAAGGCCGCCATTCTGTTCATTGATATAGACTACTTCAAGAAAATAAACGACAGTCTGGGGCATGCTGCGGGTGACGCCCTGCTTCAACTGATTGCGCAACGCCTGCAGAGCGGCCTGCGAGGTGGTGACATGGCGTGCAGGCTGGGTGGGGACGAGTTCATCATCCTGCTCACCGACCTGGGGCAGAATTCACCGGAGCCCGAACAGTCGGCGTTCTCGCTGGCCCGCCGTGTACACAGAGAACTGTCGTTGCCCTACGAAATCAACGGGCGGGAGGTGAATATTACCTTGAGTATGGGGGTCGAGGTGTTCCCTTCGAAATGTACGACCTCCGAGGCTGTTATATCCAACGCGGACTCGGCCATGTACCGAGCCAAGAATTGTGGACGTAATTTCATCCAGCTGTTCGAACCCGATGTTTACGCAAGTGCGAGATCCAGGCTGCAGCTCGATGAAGGCCTGCGTGACGCATTGCGCTTTGATAAGTTCGAGTTCTACGCTCAGTCGCAGGTGAATTCCTACAGAGACGTGATTACGGATGAACTTTTACTGCGGTGGAATTCGGACAACCAGGGAATCGTCGAATCAAAGGACTTCATTACCCATGCGGAAGATCTGGGATTGATCATGGACATCGACGATTGGGTTATGAAAAAAGCCTGCCAGCTCGTCAAACACCAGAAAAGAATCAGCCACCACAAAAATATAAGCTACGCGATAAACATCAGTGCTCCCCAGTTCCTCAAGAAAGAGTTCACGGATTTGGTCTCCAATGCATTGGGCCACTCGGGTGTTAGCGGCGGTTTCTTCGAGTTCGAAATCCGGGAATCGATCTTTGCTCAGAATCGCGAACAGGTCCTCGAAAAAATGAACACTCTCAGGGCTATGGGTGTCGGCATCGTGCTGGATGGCTTTGGAATAGGTCATTCTTCCCTGGCCAGTCTGCGGTACTTGCCGATCAATAAAATCAAGATCGATCAATCCTTCGTAAGGGGTGTCGAAAAAAACCAGGACGATGCGGCCATCGTGGAAGCCATCGTTGCCGTCGGCGATCGATTCGAACTCGAAGTGGTCGCCGAAGGCGTCGAGAATGATGCGCAGTTCGAGTTCCTCCATTCCCGCGGAATCGGGCTGTTCCAGGGCCACTATTTTGGCCGTCCGCGCCCCCTCTTATCGAACTAGTCTGCAGGTTGGGTTCTGCACGGGCTCGCCACCGCGGTCCGGATTGAATGATCCCGTGCTGTGTTGCCTTCCTGGGTTTCGTATAATTACGCATCATTCTTCGTGAAAATACCGGACCGGCCCGCATATTGAAGCTCGGCGGCCGGTCCGTTCACAAATGATATGCAGGCTGATGCACGATGAAGATGACTGGAAAACGCGTGTTGTTCGTCATCACGTTCATAGTGATGATCGGGTTGATGCTTCAACAGTGCTGGCAATCGAAGAGTCCCGGTGAAAAGTGGCTCTACTTTTTCAGCGATGCCGCCAGGGACTATGCCGGAGCCGCACTGGGACCGCTCCGCGGCACGAACGCACCCGTGCCCGAGGCGCTCAGCGGTTCCAATGTCGTTGTAAAAGAGAACTATGTGACTTTCTCCCCGAAACAACAAACAGATCTGACGCTGGCTTTTTCGCCGGTCGGACCGCCGCCGCGGGAGGATTTGCGTGGCCGTTCATGGAAGCCTCTGGGAGAAGGTTGGTACGTACTGAATTGATGAGATTTTTTGGCAAATTTGGAAACCTGTCCTTTGTGCCGGTTTTTTGCATGCTCCAGTGGATCTGGATCACCGCGGCCAGTGCCGCTCTGCCGATTTCGCTGCTGAGCGAGGACGTTCCCTCACTGGCACCCATGTTGAAGCAGGTGATGCCGGCGGTCGTGAACATCTCAACCCGCGGAACCCGCAACATCCAATCGAACCCGTTGCTACAGGATCCGTTCTTCAGGCGGTTCTTCGATTTCCCGGACCGTCCGCGCAAGCGGCGCACACAGAGCCTGGGATCGGGGGTCATCATCGATGCCGGAAAAGGCATCGTGGTCACCAATACACATGTCATAGACAGGGCGGAAAAAATAAACGTGGCCTTGCAGGATGGACGGAATTTGGAGGCCGAGCTGGTTGGCGCCGATTCTGATTCCGATATTGCCGTGGTCAAGATCGCCGCCGAGGACCTCGCCGAGATCAGGCTGGGAGACTCGGATGCGCTGCAAGTCGGGGACTTCGTCGTGGCGATCGGAAATCCGTTCGGCCTCAACCAGACCGTTACATCGGGCATCGTCAGTGCGCTGGGTAGAGACGGACTGGGTATCGAAGGATACGAGGACTTCATCCAGACGGATGCATCGATCAACCCCGGTAATTCGGGCGGAGCCCTGGTAAACCTAAAGGGGGAACTGGTGGGAATCAACACCGCGATACTGGCTCCCGCCGGTGGTAATGTCGGAATCGGGTTTGCCATCCCGATTAACATGGCGGGGCAGATTACGGAACAGCTGATCGCCTATGGCCGTGTAAAGAGAGGTCGCCTCGGCGTCTACGTGCAGGATCTTACCCCGGATCTGGCCCGGGCATTCGGTACAGGGCGCAGCCGGGGTGCGGTGATTGCGCAAATAATCCCGGGTTCCCCTGCACAGAAATCCGGCTTGCGTGCGGGCGACGTCGTGACATCGGTGGATCAGCGGCGGATCGATGATGCTGCCGACCTGCGCAATGCGATCGGGTTGCTGCGAATCGGGCAGGAACTCGAGCTGCGCGTGATACGTGAAGGCGAGGAGCACATCCTAGAGGCACGGATCGATGAGGCGGTGGAGATCATGCTAAAAGGGGAAACGCTTCATCGGAGCCTGTCCGGCGCCGTATTCGTCGAACCCGGATCGGGGTCCGGGCCCGAGGGGGTACTCGTCGACAGCGTCGAGAAACAGTCCAATGCCTGGTCCGCCGGCTTGCGGCCGGACGACCTGATCGTCGGTATAAATCGCTATCGCATCCGAACCATCGAAGACCTCTCACGGCTGATTGCCGCGTCGGGCAGTCTTGTGATCGAGTTCCTGCGGGAAGACCGCGCATACTATCTGACCATCGAATAATCGCCGTCAACATCGTGTCGGGAATCTTTATTACATAAAAATGGCTCCCAAAACATTTATATCGATGTAGGTCAATGGCGACATAGAAAACCGTGTTCGCTGGCGGAACCGGTGCTCTGATAACATTTCGACCACCCCAACCCAAGGCACGAATCCACGATGAACTATATGATAGCTCCTTCGATCCTGTCCGCTGACCTCGCCCGGCTTGGTGAGGACGTGGAAAACGTAATGTCTGCCGGCGCGGATATGGTGCATTTCGATGTCATGGACAACCACTATGTACCCAACCTGACATTCGGCCCGGTGGTGTGTTCAGCGCTGCGGGCGTATGGAATCCAGGCGCCCATCGACGTTCACCTCATGGTAAAGCCCGTAGATCGCCTGATCTCAGATTTTGCGCGGGCGGGTGCAACGTATATTACATTTCACCCGGAGGCCAGTGAACACGTCGACCGATCGCTGCAGTTGATAAAGGACGAAGGCTGCAAATGCGGTCTGGTGCTCAATCCCGGAACACCGCTGCAATGTCTGGAATGGACGCTGGACAAGCTCGATATGGTCCTGTTGATGTCGGTGAATCCGGGTTTCGCCGGGCAGAAATTTATCGGGCGCGTTCTGGACAAACTAAGGGAGACACGGCGTATGATCGGTGACAGTGGCCGCGACGTTCGGCTGGAGGTCGACGGCGGCGTCAATACTGAAAATATTCGCGACGTTGCGCAAGCGGGGGCGGATACTTTCGTCGCCGGATCCGCCATTTTCGGTAGCGGAGACTACAAGGCAACCATTGAATCCATGCGCGCCGCGTTGGCACTGATAGGCTAAGCACGCCCATTCAACTAGAATCATTTGACTTATTCACCAAATTCCAGGGCCAGGTTCAAGGCCGGCGCGGTGGTATTCGATTTAGACGGCACGCTGGTCCATTCCGGCCCGGACCTCGCCGTTGCCGCCAACCGGATGCTCGAGTCACTGGGCCTCGAGCAGCATGCGGACGAGGTGATCTTCCGCTGGCTAGGCAACGGTGCGACCAGACTGGTGCAAAGAGCGCTGACGGGCGATCCCAATGGCATGCCGAATCCGGAGTTGTTCGAACGGGGGTACGGCCTGTTCATGCGATTTTACGGGGAAGGACTGTGTGTCAAGAGCAGGGCGTACCCCCATGTCGAACGCGTTTTGGATGAACTCAAAAGCGACGGCCTCCGTCTGGCCTGCCTGACCAACAAGCCGGGAGAATTCACTGGGCCGGTTCTCGAAGCGCTGCATCTGGATCGATTTTTCGATCTCGTTGTCGCCGGGGACAGCCTGCCCCTAAAAAAACCGGACCCCCTGCCGCTGCGATACATCTTCAGGCGTTTTGGCATGGCGGTGTCGACGGGAATAATGGTGGGAGATTCGATCTCGGACATCCGTGCCGCTCAGGCGGCCGGTATGCCGGTCATATGCGTCAGCTTTGGTTATAATCAGGGCTTGGACTTGACGAAAGCCAATCCCGACGCAATCATTGGCTCTTTTGCAGATCTAACCGGCCTGATCGAACACGTCTGATGCTAATCATCATTGGGAAAAAGACCTGGTACCGAAGCACCTGGCGATGGCTCCGCCAAAGCTAGTTCATGCAAGTGCCGTTCGCGTCTTTACCCTGGTGATGAATCATGTCCATAAACAAACAAGATCTTAGCGATTACGCTGCCCGCGGGTACAACCGCGTCCCGCTCATGCGGGAGGTCCTGGCCGACCTGGATACGCCCGTAAGTACCTACCTCAAACTCGGTGCGGGCCCTTATTCCTACCTGTTCGAATCCGTCCAGGGCGGTGAAAAGTGGGGCAGGTACTCGATCATCGGACTGCCGTGCCGCACCGTTTTCACGGTATCGGATCACGAGGTCACGGTCACGATTGACGGCAAGGAGGCCAAACGGTTCCGGTCGGAGGATCCGCTCGGCACCGTCAGGGAGTTTCACGGCGGCTATCGTTCCCCCGAAGTACCTGGCCTGCCCCGGTTCACCGGCGGCATTGTGGGTTATTTTGGATATGATACCGTGCGCTACGTCGAATCACGGCTGGGTCATGTAGACAAGCATGATCCGCTAAAAACGCCGGACATACTGCTGATGGTATCGGAAGAGGTGGTCGTGTTCGACAATCTTGCGGGGCGGCTCTACATCGTCGTGCATGTCGATCCCGCTCAGCAGGACGCGTGGAACGTCGGGAACGCGCGGCTGGAGGAGCTTGCACGTCAGCTCAGGGAGACCCGGATCACGACCGGGACCGTTGGCGGCGGCACCGCGCAGCAGGTCAGCGAAGACGATTTCCAATCCGGATTTTCGAAGGAAGATTTTGAAGCCGCGGTCGAGCGGTCGCGCCAGTACATCCGGGACGGCGACATCATGCAGGTCGTGTTGTCGCAGAGACTGACCATACCTTTCAGCGCTGCGCCTTCCACCATGTACCGGGCGCTTCGAACGGTCAATCCGTCTCCGTACATGTACTTCCTGGACCTCGATGGATTTCAGATCGTCGGGTCTTCCCCGGAGATCCTGGTGCGCCTGGAGGATGGCACGGTAACGGTCAGACCCATAGCCGGAACGCGCCGACGCGGACACGACCGGGAGGACGATTTGCGCCTGGAGCAAGAGCTGATGGCGGACCCCAAGGAGCTGGCCGAACACCTGATGCTGGTGGATCTTGGACGCAACGACGTCGGTCGCGTCGCCTCGACCGGCAGCGTCACTCTGACCGAGAAAATGATCGTGGAACGCTACTCCCACGTGATGCATATCGTCTCCAATGTCGAGGCCAGGCTCAGGGAGGGGCTGGACGCGATCGATGTGTTGAGAGCTTCATTTCCAGCCGGCACGGTATCCGGGGCGCCTAAAGTCCGGGCGATGGAAATAATCGAGGAATTGGAGCCGGACAAACGCGGTATCTATGCCGGTGCGGTCGGGTACATCGGCTGGAACGGCAACATGGATACGGCGATATCGATCCGCACCGCGGTCATCAAGGACGGCGTCCTGCACATACAGGCAGGAGCCGGTATCGTGGCGGATTCGATCCCAAGCCAAGAGTGGAAGGAAACCATGAACAAGGGCAGGGCGGTGTTTCGTGCGGTAGCCATGGCCAGCGCCGGTCTCGAAAACGGGCCGTCCATGCCCCGGTCGTGAGCAGTGCGGCGACTCTGTCAAAAATTCGTCGCTAATCCCTGGTTCGAACGATTCATCATTGCATTGATCGTCATCAATGCGGTGGTGCTGGGTATGGAAACCTCCCCTTTCCTGGTGGCGCGATTTGGAGAAACCTTTATTCTGATCAACCGCGTCGTGCTGGCGATATTCGTACTGGAAGCGGCGATCAAGATCTCGGCGGTGGCGCCCCGGTTCAAACTCTATTTTGGCGACGGCTGGAATCTGTTCGATTTCACGATAGTCGTGCTGTCCCTGATTCCAAGTACCGGCGAGTTCGCGATGATTGCGCGACTGGCCAGGCTGCTGCGGGTAATGCGGCTGATATCCGCACTGCCGGAACTGCGCCTGATCGTTTCCACCCTGGTTAGATCGGTGCCCGGATTTGCCAATGTAATTCTGCTGCTGTTCATTATTTTTTACATGTATGCGGTGGCGGGGTATCACCTGCTGCACCAGCACGATCCGGATCACTGGCGCAGCCTTGGAATATCCCTGTTGACGCTATTCCGAATTCTGACCCTGGAGGACTGGACGGACGTCATGTACGCCGCAATGAGCTCCAACCCGTATATGTGGATATTCTTCATAAGTTTCGTGGTGGTGGCGACGTTCGTGGTAATCAACCTGTTCATCGCGGTAGTGATCAACAATCTGGAGGAAGCAAAAAAGGAAAACGCCGGCAGCGCAGCCGACGGCACGCTGGAGAAAGTGCGGCTCGAGCTGGAGCAAACGCGTGCGTCCCTGGAACGGTTGAGTAAGGAGCTGAATGAGTTCGAGCGGGGAAACCGAAAGTAGCGGCGCGGCGTTCATCGGCACCTATCCTGCGCCGCCGCTCGGGATCCTGTTGGGAAATGCCGGCCAGGGAGTAAGTTGAAACGCAGAAACATTCAAAGTTGATAACACGAACACGTCGTGCCAGGATAAGAAAAACAGTGATAAGGCTGAAAATGAAAAATCGTATCCGCCGGTTAGATTCGCGGTACCGCTCACTTTTAATCGTTGCGATAGTTGCGGCTCTGTTGGTTCCGTTGACCTTGAACACCGCCCGTGCGGCCTCGGCTACGGAGATCGATATCAAGGTAGATTCCGCGCTTAAACGCTTCCAGGAAAAAGTATCCGGTGGCGATGAATTCCTGAAAAGGGCCAAGGGAGTATTGGTTTTCCCGAGTGTTATCAAAGCGGGTATGATTATCGGTGGGGAATATGGTGAAGGCGCGTTGCGCATCGGTGGAAAAACGATCGAATACTATAGCACCGCGGCCGCTTCGCTCGGATTTCAACTCGGTGCGCAATCCAAGACGTTGATACTGGTGTTTTTGGAGAGCGACGCGTTGACCGACTTTCGCAATAGTGACGGCTGGAAAGCCGGTGTGGATGGTTCGGTGGCGGTAGTCAAATGGGGCGTGGGCGGCGATATCAACACCATCGACATCAAGGACCCAATCGTGGGTTTCGTATTTAATAACCAAGGTTTGATGTACAACCTTACACTGGAGGGATCGAAATTCACAAAAATAATTCGCTAGACGGTAAAAGCTTGAATTCGATCTGCCGGTACTTGCCCGTGTCTGCAGGTTAGGCGGGGGTTTTTGCTTTGTTTTCCAGATCGCGAACGACGGCCCGTGGCCGTTGTGCCAAACCGGCAGATCAATCTCGCCCGATTTGTCCCGCGGCCTGACCCAGCGCCGATGGAGCCAGCCACTCCGCCAATTTCGACCACCTCCGTGTCTCCACCTTCCCTTTGACGGCGGTCCCGACGGCCTGCTTTTGCCCGACCAGTACAACCAGCTTCCGGCCCCTGGTGATACCCGTATAGAGGAGGTTCCGGCGCAGCATCACATAGTGCTGCATCATCATGGGGATCACGACAGCCGGATATTCCGAACCCTGCGATTTATGAATGCTGATAGCGTATGCCAGGGCCACCTGATCGAGTTCCCCAAATTGATACTCGACAGGGTTGCCGTCGAACTCGATTACGAGTTCCTGAGCGTCGGGGTCGATACTGCGGACGTAGCCCATATCACCGTTGAAAACTTCTTTGTCGTAGTCATTTTCGGTCTGCATCACCTTGTCACCGACGCGGTAGGTGAAGCCAAAACGTTCAATAAAAGTGCCATCAACGGGCGGGTTCAGAGCTTTCTGTAGCGCGACGTTCAACGCCCTGGCACCGAGACCACCGCGATTCATCGGACACAACACCTGAACTTCCTTGATGGAATCGAAGCCAAAGCGTTTGGGCAGACGGTTCTTCACGATCTCGATAATCTTTGAAATGCCGTCCTCAGGCTCGCGGGCCTCGACGAAATAGAAATCTGAGTCCTCGCTCTTGGTGACATCCAGGTTTGGCATATAACCGGAGTTCACTTTGTGAGCGTTCGTAATAATTTGACTCCGCGCCGCCTGTCTAAATATTTCGGTCAAACGGGCCACAGGGACGGCCCTGGAATCGATGATGTCGGCAAGAACCTGCCCCGGCCCCACCGAAGGAAGTTGATCAACGTCTCCTACCACCATGAGTGCCGCCTTGTCTTGTAACGCTCTCACCAATGACGCCATCAGCGGCACATCCACCATGGAGGCTTCATCGACCACGAGCAGGTCGCAATCGAGTGGATTGTCGGCGCTTCGTTTGAATCTCCCATGCCTTGGGTCCACCTCCAACAGGCGATGAATGGTCTTCGCCTCCATCCCGGTGCTTTCCGAGAGACGCTTGGCTGCCCGCCCCGTTGGGGCTGCGAGGGCAACAGAGACATCCTTCACGGCCAAGATGCTGAGGATGGCGTTCACCAGGGTTGTCTTGCCGACACCGGGGCCGCCGGTGATCACCATGACTTTTGAGGATACCGCCATCTTGACAGCTTCTCTCTGGCTAGCAGCCAGAGTGACGCCGAGCTTCTGCTCTACCCACGGCATGGCTTTGTCAGCGTCGATTTCCGGCCAGGACGGCTTGCCCGCCGCCAGCGTCTGCATTCGTTCGGCGACCATCTTCTCCGCTTTCCAGATCGAACCGAGAAAGATGCATCGTCGTTCACCGATTGTGTCGGCAACCACAGTTTCATCCTGCATTTCCTGTCGAAGGGCATCCCGGAGAATATCGGAGGGTATCTCCAGAAGCTGCTCCGCCATAGGCATCAGATCATCTTCAGGCAGGCCGCAATGCCCTTCCGATACCGCCTCGGTCAGGGTATACGAAATCCCTGCTCTTGCCCTGATCATAGCCGTCTTCTCGATGCCGAGTTTTTCGGCTATTTGATCCGCGGTCAGGAATCCAACGCCCTTGATGTCCCGCGCAAGGCGATAAGGATTCTCACTGACCAGAGGGATCGCGTCCGCGCCGTAAGTCTTGTAGATTCGTACGGATCGTGACGTGCCAACACCGTGGGATTGAAGAAACACCATGATCTCCCGGATAGCTTTCTGATCAGCCCAGCCGGCGGTGATTTTCTCGACGCGCTTAGGGCCGATGCCGTCGAGTTTGCGCAACCGCTCGGGCGCGTTTTCGATGACATCGAAGACCTCCTCACCGAAGGACTTGATCAGCTTCCTGGCGAAATGAGGGCCGATGCCCTTGATCATGCCGCTGCCAAGGTATTTCTCGATGCCGTCCAGGGAACTAGGCGGCATCACCTTCAGGAAGGTCGACTTGAACTGAACCCCGTGCTCCCGGTGATGATCCCAGCGCCCACTGGCCTGGATGAATTCGCCCGGCTGAACAGATGCGGCTGACCCGAGTACGGTCACAAGCTCATGGTGGCCGCGAACCTTGACCCGCAGTACGCAAAAGCCTGTATCCGAGTTATGGAATGTGACACGTTCGACCAGCCCCGAAAGGGGCTCACGATCCACCATGCCTTATCACCGTCAAAAATGCCATGCCCGTAAAATCCTCAAAGTTATGGATGAAGATCCGGCCGCTTTTGGGTTGGAAGCGACCATCTCGCACGTTGGTGATCGCAGTCGATAAACGATGAATGGGTGAATTTGTCGTCTGCACCCAAGAAACCAAGTGGCTGCGGCTAACGGTCCGACAATCGATGCACCGAAGTACTGTGACCAAAACTGTCGAGTCTAAAGCTACGATATCCCGCAACACGGGTGTCGAATGTTTTTTCGGCCCGTGCAGCAAATTGCACGCAGGTCGAGGGCGTAGTGTATATCGAAGCGGTGCCAATGCGTCCGGTGAATTCCTGATGAACATGCCCGGCGCACACGACTTCCAACTGCGGAGAAGCCTCGATAAGCTCGATGAATTCGTCGGCTTGGCTTAGCCCGATATTGTCGAGCCAAGCGACGTTAATGGGAATGGGGGGGTGGTGAATAAAGACTAATGTCCGGGTCTCGGGACCGTTAGCCAGACGAGTTTTCAGCCAGTTTAACTGATCCGCGTCGATGGCACCCTTGACCTCGCCCGTGACCTGGGAATCGAGCCCAATGATGCGCCATGCACCTGCCGTTAGCGTGAAGGTTAGGGGGCCTTCGTTATTGGGAATGCACTCAGGGAAGGCCTTTCGCAGGTTGCTTCGATCATCGTGGTTGCCAGGGATGATTCTGCAACGATCGAGCCAGTCCCCGAGAGCCTCCCGCAGCGTCAAATATGTCTCCAGCGTCTCATCCTGAGCGAGATCTCCGGTGAGTATTAGATAGTCAACGTCGGGTTGCTCCCTTCTAACTTGCTCCAGCACGGCACTAAAAGTGTTCCACGTCGCCACCCCGGCCAACAGCGCTTGTGGGTCCTTGTACAGGTGCAGATCGGTGAGCTGTACGATCTGAATCGTCATCTTCTCAGTATCCTGAATTTGTGAATTTTGGGGTCGGGGTAAAAACATACGCCTAAAGTTTTTACTCTGATCCCATTATCCCGCCAGCGGTGAACATGCTAAATTCAGCCTGCATTTAGTAACCGGTCAATCATTGTGACTAATGGTTATTCGCTTTTTTATTGTTTACGAATCAGATTCGGCATTGTAAAACATATAACAGGGATCTGCGAAAGTCGTGCCCGCTTAATATCCAGCGTTTAACCCTTAACAAGAACTCCTAACCGCCTGGCGAGAAATGCGGGCTAGTTCCACCTCTGAGGCACCCTGCGAATCAGGCCCGCGTCAACTTCAATCCCCTGATCAGATGCGTCGGTGTGAGCGGAATTCGGCCGGTAACCACAGAATACCTCTGACTAGAAATACGTGATTGCCGGGTTCGCGTTTCTATCTTCATAACGCGGACCTTTTTACCTCAATCTATACGGAAAACACCATGAAAACCATGACACGAAGAGAAGTGCTGCGGCTCGCCGGGGGTGCAACGGCGATAATACCGCTCGCCATGCTCACAACGCACCGAGCGGCGGCTACCGATATGCCCCAAGTCGATCCCGAGGATGCAACCGCCAAGGCGCTGGGGTACGTGCACGCCACTGAGAATGCAGAGCAAACGTGCAGTAATTGCCAGCTCTACACCGGTGAAACCGAAGCAGAATGGGGTCAATGCACGATCTTTCCGGGCAAATCCGTCAACGCCAAGGGCTGGTGCAAGTCCTGGGTGAAAAAGATAGCCTGATCTCTCTTTAGCCGCCTGATTTCAAACCGGTGTGTTTGAAATCGGGCGGTACGGAAAAAACCGATTATGTGCGTGCGCTATAGCGCGCCGTGCCGCCGGTCGAAGTTTGGTCTACTTACCTTGACACCGGTTTTTTGCTCGTCACTTTCTTTTTGGCTACCGTTTTCTTGGCAACTTTCTTCTTCGTAACCTTTTTCTTTACGACCTTCTTCTTGGCTGTGCCGGGCTTAGTGGCAGGCGTCTCCGGGGAGATGCCCAACAGCCCCAAGATGCTGCGGCGCAGATCGCCCATCTGTTTGACTACCGCGTCCATAGATTCCGCCGCCGGTGACTGGACTCGAGTGATGGCCTCCGATAGCCGTTTCTCGAACATACTCTCCATGAAATCGATCGTGCTTGCCGTTGCCGAAGCGGCCTTCCTGACTGATCCGACCAAATGCTCTCGATATTGCTCTTCTACAGAGGACCCCTGTTTGACTAATGAGTTAAACAGCTTTTCGCCTTCCTGTTCCGCCTTAGAAAACGCTCCAAGACCTGCCAGCCAAATTCTGTGCGCGGAATCCTCAATCTTGTCGAGCGCGTCCAACTCTTCTTTGGTTAGACTTTTCTTGCCCTTTCTTTGCTTTTGTTTTGCCATAGTAACCTCTTGACGAATTGCGGGAGAAAATTAAGTCGCTATACTTTAGAGCCGAAATGACTCGAAACACAAGCGGTTACAATGTCGGACGCCCGCTTTTGACCGGTCCCGACTGACGCTTGTCAGTCAACGGGCATGAGCCCGGAGATTCAACGACCGATGCGATCACTTGCAGCGGACATGGTGCTAAATAGGATTGCACCACAGCACTTCGGTCTGGAATCGACCCACTCCTGCCTGTCGCCAACTACTCAAAGGACGTCAGCGATTGCCAATCGTGTTGGAATAGGCCGCAATTCTAAGGTGGGTGGGGTTCGTGATGATGCGGACAGAGCCGTACTTTCCAATTTGTTCCCCGGATCTACTGCATTCCGGCGCGGTGCGCCGCCAGTGCGCCATTAGGAGAAGAGTAGGGGAGAGGAAAGGGTTGAAAGTGTTGATTTTACTGGTGGGCCCGGTAGGACTCGAACCTACGACCAATGGATTATGAGTCCACTGCTCTAACCAACTGAGCTACAGGCCCGACAAGGATGAGTGAGCGCTTTGGTCTCGTAACCACGCGCCGGGGTCATTATAACCTGTTGCTCAGGTTACTGTTCCAGGAAGCTACGCAGGTGTTCCGAGCGCGAGGGGTGGCGCAGTTTGCGAAGTGCCTTGGCCTCGATCTGGCGAATGCGCTCGCGCGTTACGTCGAACTGTTTGCCGACTTCCTCCAGCGTGTGATCGGTATTCATGCCGATTCCGAAGCGCATCCGGAGTACTTTCGCTTCCCTGGGGGTCAGCGTGCTCAGAATGTCCTGGGTCGCCCAGGTCAACCCCGAGCCGGTGGCTGCGTCCATCGGGGCCTGGACGTTCTTGTCCTCGATGAAATCCCCGAGATGCGAATCCTCGTCGTCTCCGATGGGCGTCTCCATGGAGATTGGTTCTTTGGCAATCTTCAGCACCTTGCGGATCTTTTCCTCCGGCATGTCCATGCGTTCCGCCAGTTCTTCGGGCAGGGCCTCGCGGCCCTTTTCCTGCAGGATCTGCCGGGATACGCGGTTGAGCTTGTTGATGGTTTCGATCATGTGCACCGGGATCCGGATGGTCCGGGCCTGATCCGCGATCGAGCGCGTGATGGCCTGTCGGATCCACCACGTCGCGTAGGTAGAAAACTTGTAGCCGCGCCGGTATTCGAACTTGTCTACCGCCTTCATCAATCCAATGTTGCCCTCCTGGATGAGATCGAGGAATTGGAGTCCGCGATTGGTGTACTTCTTCGCTATGGAGATGACAAGGCGCAGGTTGGCCTCCACCATTTCCTTTTTCGCACGCCGTGCCTTGGCCTCGCCGATGGACATACGGCGGTTAACTTCCTTAAGTTCGTGAATGGGGATGCCGGCCAGCTGCTCGAAAGCCTGCAGTTTCTCGCGGTGGGACTTGATTTCTTCCGCGTACTCTTCGATGATCGGCTTGTTGTCGCCGGCAGCGCGCAGCAGGGCACGATACAGACCCTTGTCCGTTTCCCTGCCGAGGAAAGCCTTGATGAAAGTCTTCCTGGGCATGCGTGCACGTGCGACGCAGATCTCCATGACGGCTTTTTCACGGGCTCGCACCAGCTCGACCAGGTCCTTGATTCGCTCCCACAGAGCATCCACCTGCTTCGGTGCGAGTTTGATCTCCATGACCTCCGTGACCAGTTTGGTCTGGATCTTTTTGACCTTTTCGTCACCGATGCCGTTGCGCTCGATCGAGCGCACCATGCTGTTGTAGTTTCTCCGTATGCGCTTGAATCTGGCTATGGCTTCATCGAAATCCGGACCAGTGTCGATTTCCTCGTCGCTGTCCTCATTGCTGTTTGCGTCTGTAGACGGTCCGGTTTGCTGCGGCGTTGGGATAGGTTCATCCAAGGCGTTAGGGTCGATGAAATCCAGCACCAGGTCGGTGAGCCGCATTTCCTGGTTTTCGATGATTTCGGCCAGGCGCAGAATTTCCTCGATGGTGACCGGGCAACTGGCGACCGCCTCGGTGCACTGGCGAATACCGTCTTCGATGCGCTTTGCGAGCTTGATCTCATCCTTTCTGGTCAGCAGATCGACCGTACCCATTTCCCGCATATACATGCGCACCGGATCGGTTGTCCGGCCGAACTCGCTCTCCACGGCGGTGGTCAGGGCGGCATCGGTGTCTTCTTCATCGGGGGTTGTTTCTTCCTTGAGCAACAGACTGTCCGGATCGGGCGGTTTGTCATAGACCAGGATCCCCATGTCGTTGATCATGTTGACCACCGCCTCGATCTGATCCGTGTCGTGCATGTCTTCCGGCAGGTGGTCATTGATCTCCCGATAAGTCAGAAATCCTTGTTCCTTGCCCTTGAGGATCAGTTTCTTGAGTTCAGACTGTTTGCTCTCTTGGTCCACGCTTTGATACCTTAATGCTGAAAATTGGACAAACCCTAAATTATAACCTAAGTATTTGAATCAGTGGCAGTTATTTCGAGCGCTGACTCAACAGTTCACGCAGTCTTGATTTCTCTTTGGCGGATAAGCTGTCTCGGTGAAGCAGCCGGGAAGCTTGTTGCTCCAGCACGCGGTTCCTCAATTTCAGGATCACCGCTTCGAATTCCTGGTCCAGATCCGACACAGGAATCATATGGTCCCAGATCGCCAGTTTTTCAAGATGTTTGTGATGGTCGGTGTTTCTGTACCGTTCCAGTACAGACGCGGGGCCCAGATCGGGGTTTTCCTGAATCAGACGAATCACCTCGAGCATCAACGAGATGCCCGGCATCTCCAGCGTTTCCAGTTCATCTATGTCCTCAACACCCATGGCCAGGGCGGGTTTCTGGATCAATATACTGAGACCCAGCCGTACGAGTGACTTTTTCAAGGATTCGGCCGACCGCGGTGCAGGCCTGGGCGCGGGCATGTCGCCCGGTGGCAGGCTCCGCTCCAGCGCGCCGCGCTCTATGGGAACCATCTGTGCGATTCTACCGATCAGGATTTCGCGAAATGGTCCTTGCGGTATTCTTTTGAGCAGCGGTCGCGCCAGTTCGACGAATCGTGCCTGGCCGTCCATGCGGGTGAGGTCCGCCTGGGCCCCGATCTGTTCGAGAAGATACTCAGGCAACGGTGTCGCCCCCTCGAGTCTGGCCTCGAAGCGTTCTTTGCCCTCCTTTCGAATGACCGAATCCGGATCCTCGCCCTGGGGCAGGAACAAAAATGCAATTTGTCTGCCTTCCCGTAGGCAGGACAACGCCGATTCCAAAGCCCGCCACGCCGCCTCACGGCCGGCCCGGTCACCGTCAAAGCTAAAAACTACCTCATCGGTGTGGCGGAACAACCGTTCGAGTTGGGTGCGGGTGGTGGCCGTACCCAATGTCGCAACCGCGTAGCCTACGCCAAACTGCAACAGCGCCACGACATCCATGTAACCTTCCACCACCAGTGCCTTTGCGGAGTCCTTGATGGCGCCACGCGCCGCGTGCAGGCCATATAGCTCGGCGCCCTTGTGGAATACCGGCGTCTCGGGTGAGTTGAGGTATTTGGGCTCCTCGTCGCCGATAGATCTGCCACCGAAACCAACGACTCGTCCCCGGTGGTCTTCTATGGGGAACATGATGCGGTTCCTGAACCGATCGTAGTAGCGGTCTCCGGATTTATGGGTGATCAAGCCGGCGTTGACCAGCAGGTCCCGTCGTTTACCGCCCTCACCGAGGTGGTTCAGCAAGTTGTTCCATCCTGCCGGAGCGTATCCCAGCCCGAAATGGGCGGCAACTTCCCCGGTCAGACCCCGTCGCTTGAGATATTCGATAGCCTCGATTGCGTTGGGATGGTTGCGGAGCTGCTTCTGGTAATAAGATGCGCTTTGCCTCAGCATGGTCAGGATATCAACCGTGTCAGTTTGTTTACCGGCATGTTGGTCTGCTTCCCTCGGTACCTCCAGACCTAGTCTGGCTGCGAGGTGCTCGATGGCCTCGACAAATTCCATGTGGTCGTATTCCATCAGGAAACCGATGCTCGTTCCGTGAGCGCCGCAACCGAAACAGTGGTAGAACTGCTTGTCCGGACTGACCGTGAAAGAGGGTGTTTTCTCGTCGTGGAAGGGGCAGCAGGCCTTGTACTCACTGCCAGCTTTTTTAAGCGGCACTCGGCTATCGATGATGTCGACGATATCGGTGCGCATGGTGATCTCGTCGACGAAGTTATGGGGTATGCGCCCGGCCATATTTGGATTTTAGCGGGCCGGCCCGCATTTCTCACCAGCATCCTGGTGGGAAAGGGGCGTCAAGCCTGGAGTTTCGACTTGACTTGCTGACTGACCTTGCCGATGTCTGCCTTGCCCTGCAGCTTCGGCCTGAGCAGCGCCATTACCTTGCCCATATCTTTCATGCTGGTTGCCCCGGTTTCCTCAATTATTTCGATGACCAGACGGCCGATCTCTTCCGGGTCCATCTGCTCAGGCATGTAGGACTGTAAAACCTTGACCTGTGCTCTTTCTTTTTCAGCGAGATCCTCGCGATTGCCCTGCTGGAATTGGGTGATGGAGTCCTGACACTGCTTGATCTGCTTTTGCACGACCGCGACAACGTCGTCATCGTCCAGGGTAATGCGATCATCCACTTCGCGACGCTGGATGGCGGCTCGCAGCATCCTGATCGATTCTAGCCGCACTATGTCCTTTTCCCGCATGGCGGTTTTCATATCCTCGCCGATACGGGTCTTTAGGTTCATCTGGAATCCGCCGTCAGGCGATGTCGCTAGTACGCGCGCTGGTAGCGTGAACGCTCTCGCGCTACACGCTTCGTTTCCCGCTTTCGCGCAGCCGCCGACTTTCGCTTTCTCACGGTGGTCGGTTTCTCATAATGCTCGCGGCTGCGCATCTCGGTGAATAGACCTGCTTTTTCGCAAGCTCGGCGGAAACGTCTTAGAATCACATCAAACGGTTCGTCCTGTCGAACCTTAACACTCGGCATGTAAACTATTCCTGCTAATCAATGGCGATCGTTCAAAGGGTGGCGAATTCTAATGAAATGAGACATGCGGGGCAAGCTAGCAGGGATTAAATAAAAATATATTATGAAATGCTTATATTAGGTATAGAAACATCCTGCGACGATACCGGTGCCGCCGTCTTCGACAGCGTCCACGGTTTGAGGTCCCATAAACTTTACTCTCAAGTCGAAATCCACAGGCCCCACGGGGGTGTGGTACCGGAGTTGGCGGCAAGGGATCATATTCAAAAGTTGTTACCGCTGCTAGAATCCGTGGTGTCGGAGGCCGGGGCGCAACGCAACGATCTTGAGGGCGTGGCCTATACCTCGGGCCCCGGACTGGCGGGTGCGCTGTTGGTTGGCGCCGCGGTAGGGCGCAGCCTGGCTTACGCACTCAATATCGCCGCCGTCGGTGTGCACCATATGGAAGGCCATCTGCTGGCGCCGATGCTGGAGGAACAAAGCCCCGAATTCCCGTTTCTGGCGCTTCTCGTCTCCGGGGGACATACGCTGCTTGTCGACGTAAAGGCTCCCGGCCGTTACCGGATCCTGGGCGAGAGCCTGGACGACGCGGTGGGAGAGGCCTTCGACAAGACGGCCAAGCTATTGGGCCTGGGGTACCCCGGCGGTCCTGAAATCGCCGCCGCGGCGAAAGCGGGTAACCCGGAGCGATTCCGGTTCCCACGACCGATGACCGACCGGTCCGGCCTCGATTTCAGTTTCAGTGGTCTGAAGACCCACGCCCTGGAGACAGTGAGGGCACAAGCAATGGACAGGCAGACCGCTGCGGACATTGCCTGGGCATTTCAGGACGCCGCCGTCGATACGCTCGTCATTAAGACCCGGCGCGCCCTGAAGCAAACCGGCTACCAGCGTTTTGTCGTCGCCGGCGGTGTTGGAGCCAACCGGCTGCTGCGCCAAAGGCTGGCCAAACTCGGCGCGGACCTCGGCTGTTCGTTTTTTTATCCGCGTCCGGAATTCTGCACCGACAATGCTGCCATGATCGCCTATGCCGGCGGATTGAGAATGCCCGGCGCCGGTGACCACAATGAAACGGGATTCGAAGTCCGGCCGCGGTGGTCGTTGCGGGATCTGACCCCCATTGAGACATCGGCGTGAGGTGCGCGTCCACCAAGGCTATCGGGGTGGCAATTATTGCGTGGTAGCGGCGCCCTCGCCGCGATGACCAGAGCCGGAGAGGCAGCATCAAGGACCTGATTTATCTGCATTTCAACGCTATTTCCTGCTTAGCCGTATTTTATCTTCGCTGCCGTTGATCAGTCGCGAAATGTTGCCGTGGTGACGCCACACGAGCAGCAGCGCAATAAGAAATGACATGATCAAGTACGCTGTGCCCGGCAGGAAATGCCAGGCATACAGCGGCGAAATCACCGCGGTCAGTATTGCCGCAAGCGACGAATACCTGAAGATCGCGGCGGATAAAAGCCAGGTCAGCACCAAGGCCAGCCCCATCCATATGTTCAATCCAAAGTACACGCCCAGAGCCGTGGCCACGCCTTTCCCCCCCTTGAGCCTGAAAAATACGGGAAACAGATGCCCCAGAAAAGCGGCTCCGGCGACCATTGCCAGCGTTGTGGCATCGTCCGTGATGAGGCGGGCGAGCACGACCGGTAAGATCCCTTTTGCCATATCCCCAATCAGCGTCGCCGCCGCCGCTGCTTTGTTTCCCTGACGAAGAATATTGGTGGCACCAGGATTGCCGCTGCCCACGGTCCGCGGATCGGACATCCCAAAGAGGCGGGCTATCAATATCGCGCTGGATATTGAGCCCATGAGATACGCCAGGATTGGAAGTAAGAATTCCATAGGGCGATTTCAGAGGCTCTGCGGCGAAAGGTCAAGTCATCGATTGCTTAACCCGCATACTGCGCCGGTACGATTGTGATGGTTTTATATCTTATTGATCTTGTTGTTGAATATGCCAGATTGCATACGCTGGTCAGACAAACCTGTCCTGCGTCATCGCGCGGGATACCGGTGCAATAACCGGGCTAAGGCCACGCCCGGGTCTGGATTCACAAATCGAGGGCTCCTTTCTAATTGTTATCCGTTTCTTGTATCTTATTCAGGGATCGCGGCCGCGCCCGAATGGTCAGAGCCGCCTGTTACACTGAATCCGGAGTGAGAATTGGACACGATATTTCTGCACGGTTTGAAGGTCGATTGCGTCATCGGGGTGTGGGACTGGGAACGGCGCATCAAGCAAAGAGTGGAGATCGATCTCGACATGGCTGCTGACATTCGCCGCGCCGCTGCCACCGAACGTCTCGAGGATACGCTGAACTACAAAGCCATCGCCAAGGCGGTGATTTCTCATGTCGAAAACTCCGAATACCAGCTGGTCGAGACGCTGGCAGAGAGCATTGCCAGAATTTTGACGGAAGAGTTTCAGATTTCGTGGTGCCGGGTAAAACTCAACAAGGGAGGTGCCGTCAGGGGTGCAAGGGCGGTTGGCGTAGTCATCGAACGAAAATCGATGCCTGAAGATAGCGGTCCGTGACCCGTATTTACCTGAGTATCGGCAGCAACATAGAGCGTGACGCAAATCTGCGCAGCTGTATTCAACAGCTGCACGAGCTGTTCCAGCCGTTGACCCTGTCCAGCGTGTACCGAACCCGGGCGGTCGGTTTTGACGGGGACGATTTTTACAACATGGCCGTGGGCTTCGACAGCGCGCTGCCGGTCGAAGCCCTCCAGGCGTGTGTTCGGGAGATCGAGGGTGCCCACGGCAGGGAAAGGCTTATCGGCAAATATACGTCGCGACCGCTGGACATCGATCTGCTGCTGTATGGAGAATTTAAAAAGCATAGCGGCTCCCTTGACGTGCCGAGACGGGAGATATTGGACCACGCCTTCGTACTGCAGCCTTTGTGTGAAATTGCGTCGTCGCTGCGCCATCCTGAAACCGGACAATCCATCGGCGAGATGTGGCAAAGTTTTGATGCGACCGGGCAGCCGACCAGGCGAATCGATTTCGAATTCGATCTGCCCCTGGACGAGCCAGCGCCGGGATAGGTGTCTCCCATGCAATACTTGCAAAGCCTCCATAGCCGTGAGTGAGCAATGCGGCCAGGCTACTAGGGCACTACGGACCGGCCACCGTCAACCGGAATAACATGCCCGGACACGAATTCGGCGTCGCGGATCAGAAACAGGACGGCGCGGGCAATTTCCGCCGGAGTGCCCGTGCGCTTGAGCGGCGTCCTTGACACGATCCTTTGCTGCGCCACCCGGTCGCGGTCATTCTCGGGCCACAGCACGGCGCCCGGCGCGACCGCATTTACCCGTACTTCAGGAGCCAGTTCACGTGCAAGCGAGCGGGTCAGCATGATCAAGCCCGCCTTTGCGATGCTGTAAACCGAGTGATTTTTCAGTGGACGCTCCCCATAGATATCGGCGATGTTGACTATGCAGCCATATCGTTTTCTCAGTTCGGGTGCGGCTGCCTGGGACAGAAAATACGGCGCCTTGAGATTGGTTCCGATGAGGTCGTTCCAGTCTTCCTCGCTGGTGCTCCCGATCGGGGTTGGAAAGAACGACGAGGCGTTGTTCACCAACGCATCCAGGCGTGCGTTCACCTTTATTGCTTCCTGAATCAGGTGGGTGATTTTGTGATTGTCGAGTAGATCGCCTTTTACCAGTACCACCGATTTCGGCCGCGCTTCATTGAGTTCGGACTGCAGCGCGCGAGCCTCCTGATCCGAGCTGTGATAGTGTAAAATAAGGTTCATGCCTTCCAGATGGAGGCTTTTTGCAATTTCAGCACCGATGCGCTTGCTGCCACCGGTTACCAAAGCAACTTTCTCAGTCAAACCCGCGTCCCGATCCTGCATCGTTGAATTCTGTCTATGAGTCCAGATGATAATCCTACCCGATTCATCTTACCCTGGCATCAAATTGTGCCCGCATGGTTAGCCCCCATGTCTCGCCCGGCGGCTATGTATATGTGTCTAAGCTATGCGCCTCACCCTTTGGGAGCTGGCGGGAAAATGGTCTTCAGGGGCATTTTTCAGCCCGTCGTCCATCGCCACCCGTCTTACGCCATCGCTCGGGATCGGGGTGATGTATGCCGGCCATGATATCCGGTTTGCCGTTGCCCGCACCTGGTCCCGAGGAGGAGAGCTGGAGTGGGAAGCTGACGCGCGTGATCGTCGATGAGATCGAAAGCTCCGGGGGGGTGATCGCTTTTTCGCGCTTCATGGAGCTAGCGCTTTACGAACCGCGCTACGGGTACTACGTATCCGGTTTGCGAAAGTTTGGAGAGCGCGGTGATTTCGTTACCGCCCCCGAACTGGGCGATCTGTTTTCGAGGTGCCTGGTTAAACTGGTCGTACACGTCCTGGATCAACTGGAGCATGGTGAGGTTTTGGAGGTGGGCGCCGGTTCGGGCATCATGGCTGCGCAAATGCTGCAAGCCCTGGACGGGCAGGGCAAGCGGCCCTACCGATATCTGATCCTGGAGATCAGCGATGATCTGAGGCGGCGTCAGCGGGAAATGATCGAGGCGCGTGCTCCGCGGTGCCTCGATCGCGTTCGGTGGCTGACTCAACTGCCGGAAAGCTTTGCAGGCGTGATCCTGGCCAATGAGGTGGCCGATGCTCTGCCCGTGGACCGGTTTTGCGTGTGCCAGGGCCGAGTACAAGGCATCGGAGTGGGCCGGCACGACGACGGCTTTACGGACAGACCCTATGCGCCCCGGGGTGCCGGCTGGGATCAGTTGAGCAGGCTGGAGCTTGCCGAGGGTTACTGCTCGGAAATCGGTTTGCATGCCCAGGCGTGGATGCGGACTTTGTGCCGGACTCTTGATGCCGGTGTTTTCATCGTGGTCGACTACGGATATCCGGCATCCGAGTTGTATCACCCGATGCGCAGCGATGGAACGTTGATGTGCCACTATCACCACCACGCACATAGAAATCCTTATACACACGTCGGGTTACAGGATATTACGGCGCATGTTGATTTCAGTGCCCTCGCCAGATGCGCATGTGAATCAGGGCAGTCCGTGCTGGGATTTACGTCCCAGGCGTCGTTTCTTCTGTCCCTGGGCATACTTGATCTGATTGAATCGAAACCGGACGCGTCCCATGCCGACTCGATACTCCTGGCACAGCAGGTCAAGCGTCTGACCCTGCCTTCCGAAATGGGAGAATCGTTCAAAGCCTTTGCGGTCGGCCCCGCTGAAGGCGAATCACTGCCTGGTTTTACCCTCGCCGACCACCGCAATCGTTTGTAGCCGATGGACTATTTACAAGCCTTTGTATTGGCGCTGATACAGGGCCTGACCGAGTTCCTTCCCATTTCAAGCTCGGCACACCTCATTCTATTTCCAAGGTTGTTTGGCTGGATGGACCAGGGTCTGGCTTTCGATGTGGCCGTCCACGTGGGCACCCTGGCCGCGGTGATGTGGTATTTCAGGGCGGATGTCACGCAGCTCTCGACGGCCTTGTATGCCGATGCTGTCAAAGGCATGGACTCACCGCACAGCCGTCTCGCCCGGGCGTTGATCGTGGCTACCCTGCCGATAATTCTTGCCGGGGTCTTTGTCTATATTTGGCTGGCGGATCTGCTGCGCAATCCGCTGCTGATTGCGACCACCACGCTGGTCTTCGGTCTTTTGCTGTGGTGGGCGGACCGTGCCGGGTCCCGGGATGCCGATGCGGATTCGATCACCGTCGGGCGGGCACTCACGATTGGGTGTGCCCAGATACTTGCACTGATCCCGGGGGTTTCACGCTCCGGGATTACGATCACCGCGGGACTGGCCATGGGGCTGACACGGAAAGCGGCTGCACGCTTTTCTTTCCTGCTTTCCATTCCGGTGATCCTGTCCGCGGGGCTGCTTAGTTTTCTCGAGTTGATCCAGAGTTCGGATCGGACCCCCTGGGGCCCGATGGCCCTGGGTACAATCGTCGCAGCGGTTACGGCATACCTCTGTATTTACTATTTTCTGGCGCTGATCGAGCGCGTTGGTGTGCTGCCGTTTGTGATATACCGCATCGCACTGGCCCTGCTGCTTTTCAGCATTTATCTTTGACACCTAGCCCGCATTTCTCACCAGGATAGGCGTTTCCAAGACACACTGTTTTTTGGACAAATCCATAGACCTCAATGTTTGCAATGCTTAACGAGAATCCATAGCCGCCTGGTGAGAAATGCGGGCTAGAGCTGTCCGACCGGAAATACGCGCCGACCCGCGTCATCAATAGACTCTCCTGCTCGATTCGATCGCTTTTATGCGCCGTTCCCGTATCGCCCGGGCAATCGCGGGCCCACTTTTCGCTCGCCTTGCGATGCCCCCGGCATCGATCTCGGAGGCCGCCTTCAGGCAGGCGCGCAGGATCGCCGCCTGCGGATAGGGGGCGGATTCCCGGCCCATGCGTCCACGCGCATCCGCTTCCCCCACCAGCAGCAGCTGATCCAGCCTGCGGGGACGCCGGAACGCGTCGACTCTTTCGAGCAGATCCAGAATGGTTGCCGCTTTGAGTTCGCCGACGCGGTGCAGTTTGAGGTGCACCTCGCACGCCAGCAAAGCCAGATCCTTGTATTCCCCCGGTACGCGAAGCCGTCGGCATAGTTGCTTGATACAACCCAGCCCGGACCATTCGTGGCCATAGTGGCTGGGGAGCTGCGCCTCGGGCGTGACTGCCTTGCCAAGATCATGGACCAGGGCCGCGAAGCGAACCTGAGCGTCACCGCCCAATTTCGCAGCCTGATCAATTACCAACATGGTATGAACGCCGGCATCGATTTCCGGATGATAGTCCGCCCGTTGCGGGATGCCGAACAGGGCATCGATTTCAGGCAGAATACGCTCCAGCGCGCCACACTCACGCAGCGCTGCGAAGAAGGTGGAGGGCTGCGATTCACCGAGCGTATCGCGAACTTCCGACCAGATACGCTCCGGAACGAGTGCGTCGACCTCGCCGTTTGCGACCATCCTTTTCATTATTGCGTACGTCTCGGGTGCGATGCGAAAACCGAATCGCGCATGGAATCGGGCGACGCGCAAAAGCCTCACCGGATCTTCCACGAATGCATTCGAGACGTGTCTGAGCACCTTGTTCCCAATGTCCTCTTTGCCCCGGAAGGGATCGATCAGGCAGCCGTCTCGGGCTTGAGCAATTGCATTAAGGGTCAGGTCCCGTCTTGCAAGGTCCTGCTCCAGGGTAACCCCGGAATCGGTGTTGAATTCGAATCCCCTGTAGCCCGGGCCGGTTTTGTGCTCTGTCCTCGCCAGCGCGTATTCTTCACCGGTTTGCGGGTGCAGGAAGACCGGGAAATGCTGGCCGACCGGTTTGAACCCACGGGACCTCATCTCATCGGGTGTTGCACCGACGACCACCCAGTCCCGATCCTTGACCGGCAAGCCCATCAATCGATCTCGGACGGCGCCGCCGACCAGATAGACTTCGAGCCCGTCCAGTATTTCAGGTGTTACCATGGCAACAAGACTATGAATCGGTCCAGGTAAATTTCCACGTGAAGCGTAACATGTTGTGGCTGTGGGTTGTGGCGGCCCTGGTTCTGTCAGGCTGTTCCACCGCCGGTTACTATGCGCAGTCCGTAAGGGGACAGATGGAGATCTGGCGCGAAAGCCGTTCTATCGAGAAGGTGCTCGCGGATCCCATCGTTTCCGACGACGTCAAGAATAAACTTCGTCTGGCATTGGAAGTCCGCGAGTTCGCGGTGGATGAACTCGGCCTGCCAGACAGCGGCAGCTACACGGAATTCGTAGACCTCGATCGGCCCTATGTGGTCTGGAGCGTGTTCGTCGCTCCAGAACTTTCACTCGAGCCCGAAGAATGGTGTTTTCTGGTCGTCGGTTGCGTCAACTACCGGGGTTACTTCGCCAAGCAGGACGCACTGGATTTCGCGCAACGATATGCCGAACAGGATTTAGATGTATATGTCGGCGGCGTGCCAGCCTATTCGACGCTAGGTTGGTTCGACGACCCCGTGCCGAACACTATCCTGGGCTATGCAGATGAAGATTTTGCCGGCCTGATCATCCATGAGCTGGCTCATCAGGCCGTTTTTGCCAAGGGAGATACGGTGTTCAACGAGTCTTTTGCGACCACGGTGGAGCGTATCGGCGTTGCGCGTTGGTTGACAGCCCGGGGAAGCCTCTCGCGCATCGGGGAATACCAGCGACGTAAATCTCGAGACGATGCGATCGTGGCAATGGTTCTGGACTGTCGTGACCGCCTCGAAGCACTCTACTCATCGGATGTTTCGGATGCAAACAAGCGGACCGAAAAGCGGCGATTGATTGGGGAACTCAAGGATCAATATATCGAAAACACCTCGAAATGGCCGGCCTATTCGGGCTACAAACACTGGTTCGACAACCCGATCAACAATGCCCAGCTGCTGTCCGTGGCGACCTATAACGACCTCATCCCGGCCTTCGACAAACTTTTGAAGCAGCACGACGGCGACCTGTCCCGGTTCTACGAGGCGGCTGGGGAGCTCGCAGACATGGAGAAGTCGCGGCGAAGGCACGCACTAGATACGCTGTGACGATCGAAATCGGCGCGAGGGCGCGCCTCCTACAAGATAACCAGTGGCCTGAAAAAGCAGGAGCGGCGCCAGCCCCATGTGAGATAACCAGACATTACCCGAACACGTAGGAGCGACGCCCCGACGCGATGGATCAGATATTTCTCAACTGCTGAGGTAGGTCGAAATCGTATCTTCCATAGCGCGCGGCTCGATGCCAAATACCGCGGGAAACGGTTTCTTACAGACGCTGTCTACCTGAAGGGATTTGTAGTTGTCGGGGGTGAAGGGCTGGCCGGGAAAATACTGCATCGCCTTCGCCTGAATCTCGGACTGCCGATCGCTCAACTTGACAATTTTTCTACTGACACCGATTGCGGCCGCGATCATGCGTACCAGCTCATACAGTGTATAGGAGCCGGGGCCGCACAACTCGTATGTCTGGCCGAAGGTTTTTGGGTTGTCGACGGCGTTGGCGAAACATGTCACGACGTCGTCCACGTGAACGGGCTGCAGTCGGCTGTCCGGGCAGGCGAGCGGAAACACGAGCGGAATTCTGCGGAGCAGCTCGGCAAAACGGTTGGTAAAACTATCCCCGGGACCGAATATCACCGAGGGTCGAAAAATAGTGATATCGAATTCACCCTGCATCGAACGCATATTCAGCAGGTTTTCCGCGGCGCCCTTGGTCTTCAGGTATTCGCTTGGGCCGTCAGCGCTGGCGTTGGAAGCACTCATGTGGAGCAAACGCCGGACTCCGCTCCAGGTCATCGCTTCCAGGACTATTTCACTCAGTTTCAGATGGGCCGTGGTAAACGTCTGGTTTTTATGGCGGCTGCTGTTGAGGATGCCGACCAGATTGACGACGGCGTCCGCGCCGTGGAAGTGGCCGGCGAGTTGCCCCGGATCGTATACATCGCACTCGACGACCGATAGCTCTGGACGCACCAGGAGGTCCCGGTTGCGCTCCCGATGACGGGTCAGGACGGTTACCAGGCGCCCGCCGTCCGTGAGCAATTTGGCGAGGCGGCGGCCTACGAAACCACTGCCACCGAGGATGCAGACTTTAGATTGATTCATGGCTGTAAAAACTGGACTGTTGTGTTGTCAGGGAGGAGCCGGTGCACCCGGATCCACAGCGTATTGTTGCCGGTAGCGTCTTATTGCGTCCAGGTGTTCGCGATGCCCCGAGCCGCCGTAAAGATAGTCCACGAGCACATCCAGATCCGCGATCGACAGCACGGGGATGCCGTGACGCTGTTCGATGAGGCGACTCGCAGGGATCTGCCCGTGGAGGCCGTGCTCCATTCGGTCCAGGGCGATACACACCGCTGCCGGTGTGGCTCTCGCACCGGTTATGATGTCTATGGACTCGTCGACTGAGATGCCCGCGGTCACGACATCGTCGATGATCACGACATTCCCGCGCAGCCTGGCCCCGACGGTGACACCGCCTTCTCCATGGTCTTTCATTTCCTTGCGATTGAAACAGAACGGCACCTGCTGTTTAGTCCTGGCGGACAGCGCCATGGCGGTGGACACGGCCAGAGGGATACCCTTGTAGGCCGGCCCGAACAAAACGTCGAAACTTTGGCCCCAATCGAGTAATCTATCGGCGTAGAACTCTCCCACGGTTGCCAGGCTGGAGCCCGTGTTGAACAAGCCTGTGTCGAAAAAATAAGGACTCTTTCGGCCTGACTTGAGCACGAATTCACCGAAGCGAAGAACCTCGGTTTTGATGGAAAACTCGATGAACTGTTTTTGGTATTGTTTCATTGCCAGTGCCTGTTCGTCACAGGCTTTGGTGTTCTGATACGGACTGATACTCCATTACCCGATGCGCATTATAACCCTGAACATCAACGGCATTCGCGCAGCCGCAAAAAAAGGATTCTATTCCTGGATGACGAGACAGAAAGCGGATGTCATTTGTTTGCAGGAAACGAGGGCGCACTACGATCAGATAGAGCACGATCCGGTCTTTTTCCCGAGGAATTTTCATTACTTCTATGAAGATTCGGAGCGGAGAGGGTACGGCGGCGTCGCGATCTACAGCCGCCGGAAGCCAGACAATATCGTAAACGGTCTTGGCTGGCCCGACATCGATTCCGAGGGCCGCTATCTGCAATTGGATTTCCCGTCGGTCAGTGTCGTCTCTCTTTACCTGCCCTCCGGCACCAGCGGTGAGGCACGGCAGGGGTTCAAGTACGACTTCATGGAGCGGTTCCGGGGGTTCCTGGAAGGGCGGCAGAAGGCCGATCGTGATTTCGTCATCTGCGGCGACTGGAACATTGCCCACAAGCAGATCGACCTCAAAAACTGGCGATCGAATCAGAAGAACTCGGGATTTCTCCCCGATGAGAGGAGATGGATGGACTGGCTGTTCGAACAGGCCGGATTCGTCGATGCGTTTCGCGTCGTCAATCAGCAGGAAGACCAGTACACCTGGTGGTCCAACCGGGGTCAGGCCTGGGCGAAGAATGTGGGCTGGAGGATAGATTATCAGGTGATCACCCCGGGTCTGCGTGATAAGGTGATTGGCGCTTCGATCTACAAACGTAAACGCTTTTCGGACCATGCGCCGCTGATCGTCGACTACGATATATAACCTGAATATTGCGCCAGGGCGGCCGTGACAATGTTCTATCGCCTTGATCTTTTTCAAAATGAGCGGATTTGAATAGTCTTGCTAAAAGCAAATTTCGTAACTGTGGTTGGCCTATGCCGGCGCACTATGCAGGCCAGCACCGATGGCTGATTTGACGCGGTCACGCAGTGAATCGACGTGGCGAGAGTCGCTCGGTGTCTATACCCAACCCAGGGTGATTGCCATGCTCTTTCTGGGGTTCTCCGCGGGACTGCCTTTGCTGTTGGTATTCGGAACCTTATCGGCCTGGCTGCGGGAGGCCGGCGTCGATCGCAGCACCATCGGATACATTTCCTGGGTGGCGATTCTTTACGCCTTCAAATTCGCCTGGGCTCCGCTGGTGGACAGGGTGCCTATACCCCTGGTTTCCTCCGCACTTGGCCACCGGCGAAGCTGGATGCTTCTGGCGCAGATCGGGGTGATAGGCGCATTGACTATGATGGCGACCAGCGACCCCGATACCCAGCTGTCGATACTGGTTGCCGCCGCACTTCTGGCCGCGTTTTCTTCCGCGACCCAGGATATCAGCATCGATGCCTGGCGCATCGAGGCGGCGGTGGTCGAGTGGCAGGGTGCGATGGCCGCCACCTATCAGATAGGGTACCGCCTCGGCATGATAGCCGCGGGTGCGGGCGCCCTGTATCTGGCGGAATTTTATTCCTGGTCCGTGGCTTACAACTGCATGGCACTGCTGATGCTTGTCGGCGTCGTTACGACATTCTGCATCTTCGAGCCCGAGCGTCAGGGCGCCGGCGGCGCCTGGATGGAGGAGGAGCGCGTGGTCGATTTTCTTGAGCGCTATGCCCATCTGCCTCACCGGTTACGATCCGTAGCGGCTTGGTTCATCGGCGCGGTGGTTTGTCCGTTTACAGATTTCTTTGCGCGGAACGGCAGAGCTGCGCTGCTGATACTGGCATTTATCGGTGTATTCCGCCTCAGTGACATCACCATGGGTGTCATGGCCAATCCTTTTTATATCGATATGGGATATACCAAATCGGACATTGCCAGCGTAACCAAGGTGTTTGGGTTGATCATGACCATGGCGGGCGCGGTTCTGGGCGGGCTTCTGGTTGCCCGATTCGGTGTGATGCGGATTCTGCTGCTGAGTGCGTTTATGGTGGCCCTGACCAACCTGACCTTCGCCTGGCTGGCGTCGCAGACGCCGGAGATCAGCTACCTGGTAATTGTAATCAGTGCCGATAATCTAAGCGGCGGTATGGCCGGCTCGGCGTTTATCGCGTATCTGTCCGGATTGACCAACCGGGCCTATACCGCCACGCAGTATGCCTTGTTCAGTTCCTTGATGCTTCTCCCCGCGAAATTCCTGGGCGGGTTTTCGGGGAATATCGTCGACGCGGAGGGCTATGTCTTCTTCTTCAGCTACGCCGCAGGCCTGGGCATACCGGCGATACTACTGGTATCGTATCTGCTGTACAGACAGAAGCAGGAGACTCAAGGAAACCCTCGATAATCGCGGCGGGGCGCGGTCATTCATCGGCACCTGTCTTGCGCCATCGCTCGGGATCCTGGTGAGAAATGCGGGCTAGCTGATTGCTGAATACTCGCTAATATGCTGTCGATAAACTTTGCCTGCTTGTGCAGGTTCTTCAGGTCCTTGACTATTTTTTGCTCCCGTTGGCGCAGCGCGGCGTGGTTGTTGCGCAATTTGTCCAGGTTCTCCAGGCGCCGGTCGATCAGATCCTTGTGTTCTCTGATTTCCTTGTATATGGGCATCAGCACCGCCTTGGCCCAGTATCTGGTCGCTCCGTTGCAGTCCTCGAAAATCACCCGCGCTCGGCTCACCAAAACGATGAAGAATTTCTTCACCACGAAGTATTGTTCCGTCATCATCATCGCCTTGGAGGTTCTAAAAGCCTCCGCTTCTTCATGCAGACTCTGGTATTGCCGCATGAAATCCTTGGTGGAAAATCGGACGGGCTTGTGGATTGGTAACCCATATTCTCCATGGAATCGATTGTATATTTGTTCGACCAGACGGCGTATTTTCTCCGACCGCGCTTCGACCCGTTTCAGGTCTGCGAAAGTGCCGCCGAAAAACGTCTCCATTCCCTGTCTCACGCCAGGGGTCGTCCAGCTGTTGTTCATCGCGTAACGGGTCCTGGCTATGAGCTGATCGAAACGGGTCATGCTCAACAGACTTGTCATTTTCCTGACCTGCTCGGACAACAGGCGGCGGGTTACATCGAAGCTCTGGACCTCGGCATCATAGGTGTTCTTCTGTTTTCTGAGCTTGGTTGACATCTCGTCGATTAGATCGACGCTTTTATTATCCAACTGGCGCAGTTCCTCGAGCTCGGTTTCCAGATTTTCGATTTTATAGCGTATCAGCTCCTCGGATTCCTGAACGACGAGTCCGATTTCACTTGCGACCTTCTCGCAGATCATTTTTTGTCGGTTCTTGACAGCGATCGTCGACAGCGTCCGTTCCAATGCGCGCAGTCCGCTTCTGGCTACGAGCTCGTCGCCTTTTCGAATCTTCCCGATCAGGCCCTTCCGCGCGGACACCGGGAACACCTTGTCCCGGCTGATCTGGAGCATCTTGTGCGTTCTTTCAACCTGTCGATCGATGAAGCCCTGGGTCCTGTCAGGACTTTCGAGTTCATCCCACAAGGTGTCGACTTTGTTCAATGCCGCAAGACGATTTTCCGGATTGCGGCCCGTGGCGGGGCACACGTGCTTTTTCCAGATTTCCATGTCTGTTCGGGTAACGCCGGTGTCTGCCGCCAGTACGAAAAGAATGGCATGGGCATTGGGTAGCATGCCCAGCGTCAGCTCCGGTTCGGCCCCAAGTGCATTGAGGCCGGGTGTGTCCAGCACGACCAGGCCCTGCTCCAGCAGGCGATGAGGGTAATTGACGATGGCATGCCGCCATACCGGGACTTCGACGTGAACTTCGCCGCTGGGCAGTTCCGAGATCATGCCATCAAGCCCGAGTTCGTGGGCCTGCCGTTTATCTATTTTCTTGCTCCTCAGTATCTGTTTGAGGGTCTTCGCCATGGCCTCGGGGGAATCCAGTTCCAGTGGGAGGGTGGTCCAGTTGACCGCCTTGTGCTTGAGTTCCGAGATTGACATGGCTGATTTGCGGGTTTCTATCGGCAGCAGGCGTATACACGGGGGAATTTTGATGTCGTATCGAATTTCCGTCGGGCACATGGTTGTCCGGCCCGGCGTCGAGGGTAGTAGTCGACGATCGTAGTCGGAAAAGAAAATGGCGTTGATCAGCTCGGTTTTGCCCCTTGAGAATTCGCCGACCAGAGCGATCGTAACGGCATCGCCACGGAGTTCTTCCACCAGCTCCAGCAGATTGAGTTCCTGTTCGCTGTCCAGTCGGCGGTATGAGCCGCACCATTGCCGATAGGATTCCAATGCCCTTGCCAGAGTAGTGCTCCACACGCCGTAGTCGGTCAGTTGGCGGTCAAACCCGTCGATAGTGGAAGCCGTATCCTGCATTTATCGCGTGACCCTCGTATCTGCTGTCAACATCGGTTTGCCACGATCTACTGTAATGCCAGCAGGTGGCCGAAATCCAGTACCGGCCGCACCACCAGCATCAGAGTGAGATAGAGAAAGATGAACACCAGTATGGGTGAAATGTCGAGGCCGCCAAAGGGCGGGATGATGCGTCTGGCCGGCGCCATCAGAGGTTCGGTCAGCTGATTGATCAGGACCAGAACGGGGTTGTAGCCTCCCGGCTGGATCCAGCTCAGTACAATCCGGATCAGCATCGTAAAAATGAACACGTACACACCGAGCTGGATCATCTCTCCGACCGCCAGGACCAGTACTCCGGAAACGTGGGGGGTAAGCCCTGAAATTGCATAGATCAGATAGATCTTGATCATGGCAAGAACGATTAAAAGGATGATGGAGGCCAGGTCTACACCAAAAAAGCCGGGGATAAATCTCCGCAGAAACACAAGCGGTGGATTGGTCACCGTAACCAGAAACTGAGAGATGGGATTGTAAAAATCGGCGCGCACCCACTGTAAAAGGAATCGCAGGATGACGGCCAGCATGTACAACCCGATGACGGTGTCGATAAGAAAACTGCCGGCATCACTGAAGTAATTACCCACTGCTGTTTTCCCCTAGTTGTTTTCCCCAAATTGCCTGCCAAGTTCGTCCGCACGCCGTGAAGCCGCTATGAAGGCGTCGTTTATGATACGTTTTATATTGGCATTTTCCATTACCTGCAAAGCTTTTTCCGTTGTTCCGCCCGGGGAGGTCACACGGCGCCTCAACTCGGGGAGGTCTTCCTCGCTTTCCATTGCAAGTTTAGCTGCCCCCAGGCAGGTTTCCATCACCAAAAGATGGGCAACGTCACGATCCAGCCCATGTTCCACCCCGGCCTGCTCCAGCGCTTCCATGAACAGCATGAAGTACGCGGGCCCGCTGCCGGACAGCGCCGTCACGTGATCGAGCAAAGATTCCTGCCCGAGCCACACCGTCACCCCTACGGCCCGCATCAGCGATTCAGCCTGGTCGCGCTGTTCCGCGGTCACTTTCGGGTTCGCGTACAGCCCGGTTGCCCCCGAGCCGACCAGCGCCGGCGTATTCGGCATTGCTCGCACGATAGCGTGGCCACCACCTGACCACTTGTCGATATCAGATTCCCGTACACCCGCCGCAATGGAGAGCAGTAGAGGTCGGTGTTGCAACAGAAGCGGCTGCAGGGGCTGCAGGGCCTGTTTGAGGACCTGGGGCTTGACCGCGAGAATGAGTATGTCGCAGCCGGGTAACAGCCGATGATTCTCCGCCACCCCCTCGATGCCGAGGGTTTGCTCGAAATATTCTCGTTTGTGGGGATCGGGTTCCGAAACCTTGATCGTGTTTTTCGCCCGGCCCATGTTGACGAGCCCCCCAATCATGCTGCGGGCCATGTTGCCGCCGCCTATAAAACCCAAAGTATTATCTGACATAGTCCGTCTCTATTTTCTAAAACCTATCTCAAAATGTGCCTCGTTTACAAATACCGCGATACGGATCTTGTCCTCGGCGCTCACTCCGTATTCGAGCGTACGGGACGTGGACCGAAAAGCGCCGTACCGATGCGCACCATGGTCGAACCCTCGGCAATGGCCGCTTCCATATCGCCGCTCATTCCCATGGACAAGGTGTCCAGAGTGTACCCCCTGCTGGTGAGCGCTTTGCGTAAACAACGAACTTGGGCGAATGCCGCCCGCTGCTCGTTGAAATCGTCGCTTGCCTTGGGTATCGCCATCAAGCCGCGCAGTCGGACGCGGGGCAGGTTCTGGATCGCGTCCGCGGCATTATAGACATCATTTTTTCTGAAGCCGCTCTTGGACGCCTCGTCCTGCAGGTTGACCTGCAAGCAGATGTCGAGATCAGGTTTTTCCGCCGGGCGTTGTTCCGAAAGCCGCCGGGCGATTTTTAGCCTGTCAACACTGTGTACCCAGTCGAAGTGTTCAGCGATTTCACGGGTTTTGTTGCTCTGGATGTGTCCTATGTAGTGCCAGGTTATCGCCAGGTCACGCAGCAATTGCTGCTTTGACAGGGCCTCCTGAACGTAGCTTTCGCCGATATCATCGAGGCCGAGCACTACCAGCCCACGGATGGATTCAGCTGTGTGCACTTTGCCCACACCAATCAGCCGCACACCCCCAGGGGGTCTTCCGTAGCGTTTCTCGGCCTGGATGATCCTGTCTCGTACCTGCTGCAATCTTTCCTGCGGTGTTACGGTCATTTTTAGAGGTCTATGATCGCATGAACGAGGCCGTTTTTAGGTGCATAGCACGCGCATCGTCCCGTAGCCTTGAAAATAACCGGTTCTATTGACCCTGGATGCCTGAAAACTTTGAATTTGTCGATGATACCAATCCGCCGGAGGCGGGCCGGGGGTTGCCTGGCGTTGTGCATTGTGGTTGCGCTGTTATACTTTGTGGCAGGGAAGATAAACGAACATTGTCTAAATCGCCACATGCCCATTGATTCGGGTGGGGAATCTTAGATGGATATATCAGAATTACTGGCTTTTACTTATAAGAAGAACGCTTCGGATCTGCATTTGTCGGCCGGCATGCCTCCGGTTATTCGTGTAGATGGCGACATAAAAAGGATAAATATCGATTCATTGGACGATCGTGCCGTTCACCGGATGATTTACGACATAATGAACGACAAGCAGCAAAAGGCCTTCGAGGAATTCCTGGAAACAGACTTTTCTTTCGAACTGCCCAATATTGCCCGGTTTCGAGTGAATGCGTTCAATCAGAACCGGGGTCCGGCCGCAGTGTTCAGGACCATTCCCGGGATGGTGTGGGACCTGGATCAGATCAACGCACCTCAGGTGTTCAGGGACATGAGTCTGAAACCCCGGGGACTGGTATTGGTGACCGGTCCTACCGGTTCGGGCAAGTCCACGACCCTGGCGGCGATGGTGAATTTTGTGAACGAAAGTCGGTTCGCGCACATCCTGACCATCGAGGACCCGATAGAATTCGTACACGCTTCCAAGAACTGTCTGGTCAATCAGCGTGAACTTGGACCGCATACCCTGGGTTTTGGCGAAGCGCTGCGCTCCGCTCTTCGGGAAGACCCGGACATCGTTCTCGTCGGCGAGATGCGGGATCTGGAAACCATTCGGCTGGCGCTGACCGCCGCCGAAACCGGCCACCTCGTGTTTGCGACACTGCATACCAGTTCAGCAGCCAAGACCATAGACCGGATCATCGACGTGTTTCCCTCCGGTGAAAAAGACATGGTCAGGACCATGTTGTCCGAGTCGCTGACGGCGGTTATATCCCAGGCGCTGTTGAAGAAGACCGGCAGTGGCCGTGTTGCGGCATGGGAGATCATGATAGCGAATTCCGCAATACGTAATCTGATCCGCGAAGCCAAGGTCCCGCAGATGTATTCTGTGATACAGACCAGCCACGAAGAAGGGATGCAGACACTGGATCAGCACTTGCAGGATCTCGTGCGAAACCGGATCGTCTCCGTTGATGCCGCAAGGAACGTGGCGATGGACAAGAAGAAATTTGCCTCGGGACCGGCTGCCCAAGCAGTTGCCGGGGGGCGTCGCCGCTGATGGTCTTCACCGATTTCCTTAAATTGATGGTGCACAAGAAGGCCTCCGACCTTTTTATCACCGCCGGTGTCCCGCCAAGCCTCAAAGTGGACGGAAAGATATTTCCCATCACCAAGCAGGCCCTCACCCCTGAAAATTCCAGGGACCTGGCCTACAGCGTCATGAACGAAGAGCAGCGCAGGCGATTCGAGGCCTCCAACGAATGCAACTTCGCGCTGAATCCCCAGGAAATAGGGCGCTTTAGGGTAAATATCTTCGTCCAGCAGTCCCGGGTGGGCATGGTGCTGAGAACCATTCAGACTTATATACCGAAGTTCGAGGAACTGTATCTGCCGCCGATCATGAAGGACATCGCGATGACCAAGCGCGGCCTGTGCATTTTTGTCGGTGGCACCGGCACCGGCAAGAGCACATCGATGGCCGCGATGGTGGGATATCGGAATGAACAGGACTACGGGCATATCATAACCGTCGAAGACCCGATCGAATTCGTCCATGAGCACAAGAACTGCATTGTCACACAGCGCGAGATCGGCGTGGACACGGAGTCCTGGGAGGCGGCACTTACCAATGCGATGAGGCAGGCGCCGGATGTCATCCAGATCGGTGAGATACGACATCGTGAAACCATGGACAACGCAATCGTGTTTGCCGAAACCGGACACCTGTGTATTTCCACGCTGCATGCCAACAACACGTACCAAGCCATGGACCGGGTCATCAACTTCTTTCCATCAGAGCGCCGCGCCCAGCTGCTGATGGATATGTCGATGAACCTTAAGGCGATGATCTCACAGCGGCTGCTGCCGATAAAACACGGCAAGGGACGGGTGCCGGCGGTAGAAATATTGATCAACACCCCGCTGATTGCGGATCTGATCCTCAAGGGAAAAATCGACGAGATTCACGATGTGATGGAACGCTCAACCGAGCACGGCATGATGACCTACGATCAGTCCCTGTTCGATCTGTTCGAGAAAGGTCTGATTTCGTATGACGAGGCGATCAAGAATGCCGAATCGCAAAACGATCTGAGGCTCAAGATCAAGCTCGAGAGCAAGAGTACGGAAGGCGGTGAGTTGGGTGATACCCTGCGCAACGTTACATTCTGACTAGCCCGGTCTGCCGTATGCCGGTTCGCCGCCGACCAGGGTGTGTGTCACCCGGCCCCTGAACTCCCAGTTTTGGAATGGATTGTTTTTACCCCGGCTGACCATTTTCTTCCGGTCCAGGACCCAGTGTTCGTCCCAATCAAAGATGCAGATGTCGGCAGTCGCACCGACGCCCAGGTGGCCACTGTCTATGCCAAGAATTCTGGCCGGATTGGCGGTCAGCAGTGAGATGGCTTCCGCCATATCCAATAGACCGTCCTCGACCAGTTTCAGGGTCAAGGGTAACAGGGTTTCCAGGCCCGATATGCCGGGCTCCGATTCACTGAATGGCGTCAGTTTAGCGTCAGGTTCGTGGGGCTGGTGATCGGAGCAGATTGCACTGATTACACCTTCCTTCAACGCGCTCCTCAATCTGTCCCTGTCGCGCTGGCCCCGCAGCGGGGGCGATACGTGGCAAAGCGTGTTGAAAAAACCGATGTCGTGCTCGGTGAGGTGAAGATGGTGAGCGGTGACATCCGCGGTCACTGGCAGGCCGACCGATTTGGCATGAGCCAGCATATCGACTGCCCGGGCGGTGGAAAGACCGTTGAAATGACAACGTGCGTATGTGGTTTCAATCAGCGCCAGATCTCGGGCAACACCGACGGTTTCCGCTGCTTCCGGTATGGCCGGCAGGCCCAACCGGGTGCTGATTTCCCCCTCGTGGACGACACCGTTACCGCGAAGCCAGGGATCCTGGGAGTTTAAAAATACCGTCAGGTCGAAAGTGCAGGCGTATTGCATAGCCCTTCGCATCACCACCGTGTCCTTGACCGGGGCCAAGGCGTTGCTTACGCCGACGCAACCCGCGCCACCGAGTGCATACATGTTGGTCAGTGATTCACCCTTGAGCCCTTGCGTGAGCGCGCCAAGGGGATGGATGAAGCTTTTACCGATCTGCCACGCCCTCTGCTGGATCATCTGCGCCATTGCCGGGTTATCGATAACGGGATCAGTGTCCGGCGGGATGCAAAGTGTCGTAATGCCGCCGGCAATTGCGGCGGATAGCTCGCTGTCCAGCGTTGCCTTGTACTCCTGGCCAGGTTCGCGCAGCCTCGCTCTGATGTCTATCAGACCGGGGCAGACAATCAGCCCCGATGCATCGATTTCGCGCTCTGTTTCGAAATCCGTCGGTGGGTCGCCCACCCCGGCGATGAATCCGTCGTTGATGTACAGCGTATTGACGCCGTCAACATCGTTGGCAGGATCGATCACGCGGCCATTGCTGATGACCAGACCCATCAGGCCTGCTTCCTCCCGGCCTGGCCGCCCATGACCATGGCCATAATGGACATGCGCACCGCAATTCCGTTGGTAACCTGGTCCAGTATCACCGAGTGCGGGCCGTCCGCCACATCGGAGGCAATCTCGAGGCCGCGATTGATTGGGCCGGGATGCATGACCAGCACATCGGGTTTGGCCTGGGCCAGTTTGTCCTCGGTCAATCCATAGAGATTGAAGTATTCCTGCTCGCTGGCAATCAGGGTCCCTTGCATGCGCTCCAGCTGCAGACGCAGCATGATCACCACGTCCACGTCCTTGAGGCCCCGACGCATGTCGGTGTAAGGGTGTACGCCCAGTCGCTCCACCTCCGTGGGAAGCAGGGTTTTGGGCGCTACGACGCGAACTTCCGGCGTGCCCAGTATGTTTAGGGCATGAATTTGCGAGCGCGCCACCCTGGAATGCAGGATATCCCCGACGATCGCAACCCGAAGATTTTTGAATTCGGGTTTGTGCTGGCGGATGGTAAATACGTCCAGCATGGCCTGGGTGGGGTGAGCGTGGCGCCCGTCGCCCGCATTGATGATTGCAACGTGAGAGGGGACGTGCTGCGCGATCAGATAGGCGGCGCCGCTGTGGGCATCCCGCACCACGAACAGATCCGTATGCATCGCCTCCAGGTTTCGCACGGTGTCGAGAACGGACTCGCCTTTGCTCGTCGACAGGCGGGTTGGATTCAGGTTGATCACATCCGCCGACAGGCGCTTGGCCGCAATCTCGAAAGTGGTCCTGGTTCGGGTGCTGTTCTCGAAAAAAAGATTGACGACGGTTTTGCCGCGAAGGATGGGTACTTTCTTTATCTCCCGCTCGCCGAAGCTGATGAACGTTTCGGCCGTATCCAGAATATGAACCAACGTCTCCCTCTCCAGTCCTTCTATGGTCAGGAAGTGTCGCAGTCTTCCGCTGCTGTCGTATTGCATGTCGCCTTTCACGCGGCCTTCTCGGCGATATTCAGGGACAGGCTTTCGGGTCCGCTCAGCTTGACGTGCTGCCTTGCATCCAGGCGCAGGCTTGTTCCAACCACATCGGGCTGCACTGGAAGTTCGCGGCCATTTCTTTCTACCAGCACGGCCAGTTTTATGGAGCTGGGTCTTCCGTAATCGAAGATAACGTTCATTGCGGCGCGGGTGGTTCTGCCAGTGTGCAACACGTCATCGATCAGCAAGACATGCCTCTCATTGACGTCCATGGGAAGATGGGACGCTTTTACCTCCGGGTGCACACCGATGCGTGTAAAATCATCGCGATAGAAACTGATGTCCAGCGTGCCAAGGGGCTCGCTCATCTGCAGTGTTCGATGCAGCGACTCGGCAATCCAGACGCCCCCGGTGTGGATGCCGATCATCAGCGGATCGAGATTGAGATATTCCCGCAGACCATTTTCCATGGTCCGTATGAGGTGGTCCAAGTTCAGTTCAGGCTTCAATTCGAAGTATCCTTTTGGGCGAGGTGTTGTTCGTTCAAGAACGTTTCGAGGATCAGCCTTGCGGCGACCTGATCCTTTATTGCAACAGCGCTTCGTCTATCCTGCGCGTACAGGGCTTGACGCGCAGCTTCGGTGCTCAAGAACTCGTTGACCCAATACACTTCCAGATTGTAGCGGTTCGCCAGTGTTTGCCCAAATCGTCTAGCAAGCCGGCTCATGTTGGTCTCGTCACCCCGGGTATCGAGAGGCAATCCAACGACGAATGCGGCCGGCCGCCAGGCCTCGACGTGTTCGGATATGCGCCGCCAGTCGGGCGATGATCCCTTGACCCGCACGGTATCCAGCTCCCGGGCGGTGCGGGTCAGTGCCTGTCCCACGGCGATGCCGATTTTTCTTGCTCCATAGTCGAAGCCGAGGTAGGTCAGATTTGAAAGGCGCCTCCCGGAGCCGGTCCCGGTTAACGTCAAGCGTGTCCCGCGTCGGTGGATAGCAGGCTCAGATCTACGCCCAGCAGTGCGGCGGCCTCTTCCCAGCGCTGATGCACCGGTGTGGAGAACATCAGCTCGTTGTCCGCGGGCAGGTGCAACCACGCGTTTTCCGTGATCTCGCGTTCCAGCTGCCCCGCTCCCCACCCGGCATATCCAAGGGCGAGGAGGGCACGGTCCGGTCCGGCATTTCTGGCCATCGCCTCCAGTATATCCCTGGAGGTGGTGAGAGCCGTCTGGTCGCTGATTTTGAGAGTGGAGTCCCAGTCCCCGATCTCTTCGTGCAGGATGAAGCCGCGCTCCATCTGGACCGGTCCGCCATAATAGACCCGCGCATCTGACTTGACCGAAATCGCACGGTCGATTTTCATCTGGTCCAGTACGTCGCCCACGGTCAGGTCGATGATCCGATTGATTACGATGCCGAGGGCGCCCTCGTCGCTATGCTGGCAGATATAGGTTACAGTTTGCTCGAAATTCGGGTCCTTCATCGCCGGCATGGCGATGAGGAAGTTGTTTGCCAGGGAGTGTGTTCCTTCCATGGGAGCAATAATATCAGGTATCCGCCCGACTTGGTGCGGGAGTCCCCCAAAAACCACGGCTACTGCGTTGCCCCTCTGGCCAATATCTGGATATTGCCTGCGAGGCGCGCCTTGTCCCCGTGTTTTTGGGGGG